>Ga0075163_10001275_pt1 | contig 33654 bp, 34 predicted proteins | sample JI1023141ADNA_FD_71478 | JGI IMG/M metagenome (GOLD analysis project Ga0075163, IMG submission 71478) | Wastewater effluent complex algal communities from Wisconsin, to seasonally profile nutrient transformation and Carbon sequestration -... | ecosystem: Engineered > WWTP > Effluent > Algae...
CATCGGACCCGGAAGACCAACCTACGCACATTCCGCGCGGGCCGATCTGATCGGCTTCGGTGTACCAGCGGACCGCATTACCGCGGTGCCCGCATTCGGCGATCCGCCCAGCCGCAGTTGGGCCAATGCCCATGCTTTCTCTTTACAGGCCCATGCTGATGGGATCACCGCGTGCGATGTGGCCACCGTGGGCGTACATGCCCGGCGGTCAAGGGCGTTGTTCCGGACGGCCTGCGGACCCGACATCGACGTGGGCGTGATCGCATTACACGACCCGTTTTGCACCCGCGCTAATTGGTGGACAAGCTGGCGTGGATGGTATACGCTGCTGAAGGAGGTGCTGGGCGCCCCTGAAGCGCAGGCCGTTGAAGCCACGCGTTGATAGGGATCGCCGTGTGCGATGAGCAAATGACGACTGTGCTTTTTCCAGGGCATGTCCGTCCATACCTTCACACTATCATGAAAAACATTGAACGACCCAAAGCCGGTGATTTTCCTGCGTATCATGGAGCATACCTCCTGGCCGCAAAAGGAGATAACCTCTCCGCTGCCTTGCGCAATGCTTCCGAGGAAGAATGGAGAACACATGGCTTAGTGCCCGACGACCGCTGGGAATACAGCTACGCCCCGGGTAAATGGACCACCAAGGAAGTCCTTCAGCACATCATCGACACTGAACGCGTGTTCGCATACCGGGCACTGTGCATTGCACGCAATGAACGCGTCGATCTGCCGGGCATGGACGAGGATGCGTACCAAGCCGAATCGCGCGCCGGACGCCGCAGCATCCCGGCCATCATGCGTGAACTGGAGGCGGTGCGGTTCGCAACGGTGGAGCTTTTCGAGAGTTTTGATGACGAGGCGCTCGCACGTAGCGGCACCGCCAATGGAAAACACATCACCGTACCAGCGCTGGGCTGGATCATTGCCGGGCATACGATGCACCACCTCCGCATTATCCGAGAGCGCTATCTTGCAACAAAGGACAGTACGAATGACCCCACGCCCGATCGAAGCCTTGTTCGATGAATACGGCGAAAGCCATCGCAATCCGGTAAACGTGACCGTGCATTGGATCGCCGTACCGTTGATCTTTTTTTCCGTGGTGGGCCTGTTGGCCAGTATTCCCGCGATCCAGGTCCCTTACTTGGGGCGGCTCGCAGTAGTCGTTTTGGCTTTAGCTGGGATTTTCATCTTTTACATGCGCCATTCACTCGTTCTTGCCGTCGGGATGCTGGTCTTCGCATCGCTTTGCTTAGGCGGCGCGCGCTGGCTCGAAGCGCACGCCCCTTGGCCGCTTTGGGCCATCTGTCTCGCCGTGTTCGTGGTGGCTTGGATCGCGCAATTCATCGGCCACGGCGTGGAAGGCAAAAAGCCCAGCTTCCTGCGGGACCTGCTGTTCCTGTTGGTGGGGCCTGCTTGGCTGTTGGCCAAACTCTACCGCAAGCTCGGGGTCACCTACTGAACACGTCGGAAATACACCGGTTTACGTCCCGTGTTCAATTCGGGATGAAAAATGTCGATCAGGTCCCGTAGTTGCACATCGGGTTCCAGTACAGCCTGTCCGAAAATGTCACTTTCCGCGCTGTTGGCATAGAACCCGCGCCGACCCACCAATGCAGGCAGATAGGCAATCCTGCTTTCTCCGCCTGCCACGTCCTGCATATCCACAGGCCGCTGCTGATCAAGCACCCTGCCCCACCATTCCGCCTCCTGTCCGCGCAGCATCACGGTCTCCATGTCGAGGTCCGAATTTCCTTGCGCCAGCTTATCGGCAAAGAGATAGCGCCCGCCAGCATCCTGGATCAACTTGGCCATGTAGCTGTTCCCCGAAGGCACGGACCATACACCCCGCCAAGCGCTCCCGAAGAACACTGCCGGACGTTTCGTATTTTCTGGAACAAGCGCTGCTGCTTCGTAGTAGCGCATTGTAATAGCCGCATAAACGCTGTCCGCATGGGCACTTTTGCCCAAAACGGCACCGAATGCCTTGATCCACTCCGCCCGGCCCAATGGATCCTGTTCCAAGTACTCCGCCACTACACACTGGGGAGGCATGGAAGCCATGCCTTTTGTAGCATTGGCGCTGAACGGGTCCGTGAACAGCACTTGCGCGTTCAGCAACGCCAATCGTTCGCGGTCCAGCCCATCGCCACGGGCCAGCTCCTGCAACGTTCCTGCTTTTGCGCGTGCAGCTAAAGCAGGTGCTTTTAACATGTCAGCATGTGCACAGCCTGCAATAGCTTCTTCTTGGCCAAGCAACAAAACGAACGGGGCAAGCGTGGTGCTTGAAAGCGCGATACGCGAAACTTCGGCGCCCAACAACGTTGAGCCTGCCGGATGAACGGACTGTTGGATGTTGCCGATGAAGTGCATCCCGGTGGTGTCCCTTTCACCTCCCGGACCGAAGGTGACCAATGCACGATCGGTACCTTTTTCCCAAAGTTGGAAAAAGCGTGCGTGCTCCAACGGCATCCGGGACCAGCCGATCAACTTGCCAGTGCCCTCGCGCTCAACGGAGCTATTGCAGCCCACACAGAAAAACCCTAACGCACAGATCGCAAGCAAAGCTGGGCGGCCAGCGCTCATTTCATCGCATCGATCAACAGCATCAACATGTCGCGGACGGTGTCCTTGCCTTTTGCCACATCATCCGGCACCCTATAAACCGGATACGTAGGTATTTCACCGTGGTCTTTCGGACCTTCGCCAACACCGTTCGGCACATAGCGGGTCAGCGGCAATACCAAGTGGCAACCCGTGGCTGGCAAGGCGATGTCCAAGGTGCGCCCCCCACAAAAAGAAGCAGCATTCGAACCGGCTTCTTCGCCTACTAATCGGGCCCGGCCAGAGCGCTTGGCCAGCATTGCGGCTGCTGCTCCCGCACCAACGGTTCCGCCATCGCAGATCACGTAAAGTTTCCCGGAAAATGCCTTTGCCATGGGCAACAAGTGCATCAGCCTAGGGTCTTCAGGACGAAGCATCCGTCTGCCATTTTGTTCCGGCAGGTACAAATCGCCAACGGTGGTGAAGAAATCCGGTGCTGCGTCGGCATATGCATCCGGTACTTGACCGGAATTGATGGACATGCTGCTCACCAACCGGTAGGGCGTTTGCGCCACCAGAGCGAACACTTGCTCGGCTATGGCCAGATCCGTTCCACTGGCGCCACGCAGATCGATCACCAAGGTGCGGCATTCGCTTTTCCTCAGCACATCAAGTACCGTGTTCAAATATTTAGCGGGCTCGACCTGAGCATCTGCCAGCACTTTCGGTTCCAGCGTGCTCAACGTAAGCCACGCGGCACGCGTGTCCGGGAATTCCTCCAGTCGCCAAGGCTGAAGCGACAATGTTCCCTTGCGATGGAATTGCTTGATCTGATCGCCCGTAATGGCGAACAACATCCGTTCAGTCTCCGTGCCGTCCACATCCCGGTACCGCACCAGGAAACGCTCTTGCGAGCCAACGAACCGCCGATAAAGCACGGGAAAATCTTTTTCAATTTGCCGGTCTTTACGCGTTTCGTTCGCACCTTCCGGCACAAGGCCGTTGCGTATTTTCTCGAGCACTTTGGTGCTCGAATTTCCATTTATTGAAAGCAGTTCACAACCGGGCGGCAAGCTTTCGAACCCTTTAAGTTCGTCGTTCAAATACAATTTGCCGTCCAGTACGGCCACGCTAATGGGAAATAGCGGGTCGCTGTGCAGGTATGCTTCATTCAGTGCATCCGGTGGAAAAAGCCCCGCTCCCGCATCGCCCATCGCCCGGAAAATGGGCATGACCGCACGTATAAAACCTTCTGCGCTCAAGGGTAAGACCAAGCCGGAATCCACGGAAGCAACCAGCTCCTCCATTTCCTCCCGGGTCCTATAATGATAAGGATCCGGATGGGATTGTTCCACCGTTTTCCAAAGCACGGCGAGATCTTCGCGCAGCAGTTCCGGATAATAGTGGCGCACTGGTTCGGTGTATTGGCCGTTCGCCAACAAACCAGTTCCGAGAAAACCAAGGAGCGTGAGGAGCTTCATTTTCCTTTGCAACACGGTAAAAATACACCAAGGCCGGGCGCAAAACAACTTGCCTGCGCCCGGACTTGATCAAGCCTTCACCGTGCCTTTCGGCTCTGCGGCAATGATCTCCGCATCGGCATTCTCACGGTATTTATCGAAGTTGGTGCGGAAGCCTTTTGCCAGCTTGTCCGCCTGTTCATCATAAGCACCTTTGTTCTTCCAAGTGTTCCGCGGGTCCAAGATCTCCTGTGGCACGTTGGGGCATTCCACTGGCATCGATACGCCGAACACCGGGTGCTCAGCGTACTTCACCTTTTCCAGCTCACCGGTCAACGCGGCGGTGATCATGGCGCGGGTAAAGCGCAGTTTCATGCGCTCGCCAGTGCCATATGCTCCGCCGCTCCAGCCGGTATTCACCAGCCAAACATTCACCTTGTGCTCCTTCATGCGCTTACCCAGCATGTCCGCATATTTGGTGGGATGCAGAGGCAGGAAAGGCGCGCCGAAGCATGTACTGAATACGGTTTTGGGTTCGGTAATGCCCGCTTCGGTACCGGCCACTTTGGCCGTGTAGCCGCTAAGGAACCAATACATGGCCTGACCGGCAGTGAGCTTGCTGATGGGCGGCAAAACGCCATAGGCATCGCAAGTGAGGAAGAAAATATTTTTCGGATGTCCACCGATGCTGGGCTCGGCGTGGTTCGCAATGTGCTCCAACGGATAGCTCACGCGGGTGTTCTCCGTTTTGCTGCCGTCAGTGAAATCCACGGTACTCTGGCTATTTTCCTTGAAGGAGACGTTCTCGAGCAACGCTCCGAACTTGACGGCATCCCAGATCTCGGGTTCTTTTTCCTTGGAAAGGTCGATGCACTTTGCGTAGCAGCCGCCTTCAAAATTGAAGACACCGTTTGCGCCCCAGCCATGCTCATCGTCGCCAATGAGCTTGCGGGCGGGATCTGCGCTCAAGGTAGTTTTACCCGTGCCGCTGAGGCCGAAGAACACTGCCGTGTCACCGTCCTTACCGATGTTCGCCGAGCAGTGCATGCTCAGCACGTCACGCTCCTGGGGGAGGATGTAATTCAGCACGCTGAAGATGCCCTTCTTGATCTCGCCGGTATAAGCCGTGCCGCCGATCAGGATCATTTTGCGGGTGAAATCGATGGCAGCGAAGTTGTGCTGACGTGTGCCGTCGATGGCGGCATCGGCCAAGAAACCCGGAGCGCACAGGATATGCCATTCGGGATCGAAGCCAGGCAATTCCTCCTTGGAGGGACGCAGGAACATGTTGTTGCCGAACAAAGCGCTCCAAGGATACTCAGCGACCAATCGGATGTTCAGTCGGAAAGCGTCGTCCGCGCAGGCAAAGGCATCTTGCACGTACATGTCGCGGCCCATGAGGTAAGCGGCCATGCGCTGGCGCAGCCGCTCGAACTTGTCTGCTTCCATGGGGATGTTCACATCACCCCACCAAACGGTCTTTTCCGTCTTGGCGTCCTTCACACAGAATTTGTCCTTGGGACTGCGACCCGTGAATTCGCCGGTGTCAACGGCCAATGCGCCGCTATCGGCCAGCACGCCTTGCCCGTTCACTATGGTGTGCTCCACCAGTTCGGCGGGCTCCAAGTTCCAAAATGTATCGCCGAGGTGGCTTAAGCCGAGCTTGCCCAGGTCCGCCTTCTGCGGTTTCAATCCGAATTCGTTCATGGCTGTATGTTCCGCTTTTTTGCGGGCGACAAAGGTAACCAAGTGCGTGTACCGGAATCAAGTGGTTTGACCAATATCATGTCTGGCGGATGCCCCCTAATTGGTGCCGCGTTCCGCAGAATGACCAATATCCGCCTCAATTCTTCGCCTTTCCCTTTGCCAATGCTGAAAAAAGTACCACTGCCCAGCCCGCCAGGAAAAGCAGGCCACCTAAAGGCGTTATGGGACCAAGTACCCGCGTAAAGCTCTCCAGGCCCAAAATACCGCGCAAGGCCAGCAGGTAAAGCGACCCGCAAAAACAGAGGATGCCCAGCAGGAACAAGATCCTCACGAATGCCATGGTACGCACCGGCAGCCGGTCCCCGATGGCGGCCAATCCCAGTAGCGCTAATCCGTGGTAGAACTGGTATTGGGCTGCAGTGGTCCAATTGTGGTACGCCCGTGCATCCACCTTGTCCTGGATGCCGTGCGCCCCAAAAGCGCCAAAAGCCACGGCCAGCAATAAGATGCCCGAGGCCCAGGCCAAGGTGCGGTTGTGAAGACGTTGTTCCATGAAGGTGCAAAGGTGGGAACGAAAGAGCGGTTCTACCGCAAAGGAGGCTAAGAGAGCAAATTTCACCGCAACGGCGCAACGACGCAACGGTAACGCAACGTAACGTGGAATTCACCGCCAAAACGCTAAGAATGCAAAGGTTTTCTACCGCAACGCACGCAACGAGCGCAACGGAATGCACAGTATACTGGTGGAGAAGTTTGCACGACAGTCGTTGCGTGCGTTGCGGTTCAACCTCTTCTCCGCGCCCTCTGCGGTTAAGCTCTTCTTCGCGTTCTTTGCGGTCCGAACGATGCGCTCCACCGAAATAGCCCACCTCCTCAAGCTCGAATGGCAGCTGGACCGTCGCCAGAAGCATGCGTGGGGCAGCATGGCGCTGTACGTTGTGAGCACGGTTTACGTGTGTTACCAAGGTGTGCGGCACCTATCGGAGACACCAATCTGGAACGCCTTGTTCTGGATCATCCTGTTGTTTGCCGCCTTCAATGCGTTGGGCCGGTCCTTTCAGCGGGAAAATTCCGGACGGCAACTCTACCTCTATACACTGGCCTCACCGCGAAGCGTTGTGCTGGCCCGCACGATCTATAATGCGATCACCATGGCGGTGCTGAGCCTGTTGAGCTTGGCGGCCTACGCGCTCTTCATTGGCAGTGCGCCGCTGGAAGGTGCGCAAATGGGCACTTTTATCCTGGTGGTGATGGCTGGCGGTGTCGGCTTTGCGCTGGTGCTTACGTTGATCTCCGCCTTGGCGGCACGGGCCGGTAATGGCATCGGGCTGATGGCGATCTTGGGCTTCCCGATCGTACTTCCCATGTTGCTCAGCGTGATGAAGGCGAGCAAGTTGGCACTGGACGGCATGGGCTGGGACGTTACCGGGAAATATGTGATCTGGCTGCTGTTGATAGACGTGATAACCGTGGTGTTGGCGTGGTTGCTCTTCCCGTACCTTTGGCGCGATTAAAAAAATGAAGGGTTGGTGGTGGAAGGGGCTTAGCGTAGTGCTCCTGCTTTACGTGGTGATCGTGGGCCTCCGAACGCCCTTGGGCCCGGCGCTGGTGCATGTATCCGTGGAAAGAATTGCTCCCGGCGAGGTGAGCTTTGAGGTTACAGGCTACAACACGCATTTCAAAGAGAATGCACCGCATCTCTGGTTGGAGAATGATGGCCAGAAGGTATGTGCCACCTCGGTGACGCCGATATCTGACGCTGCCGTTTCCGTCACCTTCACCGTTCCGCAAGGACTTCGTGAATCCATGACCAGCATTCGTGCTTGGGATGTTAAGGACGGTCCACTCGTGTTGCACGAAGCCTTCTTCACCGAAGGGCGCGGCACTGGAATAACCGAAACGCCTTGCGCCATACAGGAAACCGCTCGCACCAGCTTCGCTTTCCCGAATCGTGCCATTCTGAACGAGACCATCCGCAACCTCTTCTTCCACGTGCCGATGTGGTTCACCATGATGGTGCTGATGACGATCTCCTTCTGGCAAAGTCTGCGCGTGTTGCGCACCGGCGACCTTGGTGCGGACCGCATGGCGTTGTCCGCAGTGGATGTCAGCCTGCTCTTTGCCGCGCTCGGCTTGATCACCGGAAGCATCTGGGCCCGCGCCACCTGGGGCAATTGGTGGACCAGCGACCCTAAATTGAACGGGGCTGCAGTAACGGTGCTGATCTATGCGGCCTACCTGATCCTGCGCGGCTCCATTCCCGACGGCCACAAGCGCGCCCGACTGGCGGCGATCTACAACATCTTCGCCTATGTGCTGATGTTCGTCTTCATCATGGTGCTGCCGCGCCTCACCGATTCCCTGCACCCCGGCAACGGCGGCAACCCGGCCTTCAGCTCCTACGATCTTGACAGCAGCTTGCGCGCGTTGTTCTATCCAGCTGTGATCGGCTGGATCCTGCTCGGCGTTTGGGCCTACACCCTGCACCTGCGCGTTTCGCGCCTTAAAGCACTTTCCGATGATGCATCAGATTGAAAAAAAGCAGACCGGTGAACCCCACCGGGCGTTCGGCATGCGAACTTTACAAAGGTTGGCCCAGTTCATGGCCGTTTTGACCTTGCTCCTTGTGCCCATGAGTACCTTTGCGGCATCCGAGGCTCCAGGATGGTTAGAAGAGACGATGTTCGCCTCGGGCAAGATCAATACGGTGGTAATGGTGGTGAGCGTGGTGCTCATCGGACTTGCCATCTGGATGTTCACATTGGACCGGAAAATCGGGAAGCTGGAGAAGGGGATCAAAAAATCAGACGATCACACGGTCAGATAATTCGAATCGCATGAAACGCTCACACATCATCGCCCTTGTCATCATCGCTGTAGCTATCGCGGCATTGATCGGCTCGCTGAGCGACAGCAGCAGCTACGCCAGCTTAAGCGAAGCCTTTGAGCAGCCCGGCCGGGAGTTCCACGTGGTGGGCACCTTGGACCGCTCGCAGCCCATCGTGTACGAACCCAGCGTGAACTCCAGTCTCACCAAATTTTCCATGGTGGACCTCAATGGCAAAAAGTGCAACGTGAACCTCGCCATGGCCAAACCCAACGATTTGGAACGTTCCGAACGCTTGGTATTGATCGGCGAGGCCGATGCGGACGGGAACTTCCATGCGAAGGACATGCTGTTGAAGTGCCCCAGCAAGTACAACGAGGAGAACAAAGTGACCGCAGGGATCTAATCAGAAAATTAGAAGATCAAACGATCAGAAAATTAAATGCCGTTACCGCGACTGTCCTCATTTTCTGATTTTCTAATTGTCTGATCGACTAAGATCGTGGGAAACTCCGTCACTTACATCGGCGAACACGCCTGGGCCGGTGAGCTTGGGCATCTGTTGACCATTCTGTCTTTTGCTGGTGCTTTGCTGGCGCTGGTGTCTTACACGTTATATACGCAGACCAACGAGCAAGGCTGGCGCACCGTGGCGCGGGCAGCGTTCCGGGTGCATTCCTTGGCCATTATCGGAATTGTGGTGACGTTGTTCACCATGTTGTTCAACCACTGGTTTGCTTACGATTACGTGTGGAAGCACAGCAATACGGAGATGCCGTTGCGCTACATCGCGAGCTGTTTCTGGGAAGGCCAGGAAGGCTCGTTTTTGCTTTGGACGTTCTGGACCATGGTGTTGGGCAACATCCTGATCTGGAAAGCGAAGTCGTGGGAAGGCCCAGTGGTGGCGGTTTTTGCGCTGGTGCAAGTGTTCTTGGCCACGATGTTGTTGGGTATCTACGTGTTCGATGTGCGCGTTGGAAGCAGCCCTTTCCTGTTGATCCGTGAACTGCCGGAAAACCTCGGTCTGCCATGGACAAACCTGCCGGACTACCTAACCATGATCCCGCAATTCAAAGACGGTCGCGGCCTGAACCCATTGTTGCAGAACTACTGGATGGTGATCCACCCTCCTACCCTCTTTTTCGGTTTCGCTTCCACGTTGATCCCGTTCGCATTCGCCATTGCGGGTTTGTGGACCAAGCGCTACAAGGAATGGATGGAGCCTGCGTTGCCGTATACGTTCTTCGGCATCGCCGTGCTGGGCACCGGCATCTTGATGGGCGGTGCGTGGGCCTACGAGGCGCTCAGCTTCGGCGGTTTTTGGGCTTGGGACCCGGTGGAAAACGCTTCACTGGTGCCGTGGCTTACGCTTGTAGGAACGGGGCACTTGCTGTTGATCAACAAACGCAAAGACACCTCAATCTTTACCGCGTTCTTCCTGGCGTTGCTCACCTTCCTGCTGGTACTCTACAGCAGCTTCCTCACCCGAAGCGGTGTGCTGGGTGATACCAGCGTACACAGTTTCACCGGCGAGGGCATGTTGCCGGGCCTGCTCATCTTCATGCTCACTTTTGTACTGGTTGCAGTTGCCGCGCTGAATACCGACAAGGGCAACCGCAGGTTCTATGTCGCCATCAGCGCAGTGATCTTCGTACTGGGCATTGCATTACAAGTCTATGTGCCTGCCATTCTGCTGTTCGGTGCTGTAAGCGTTTCCATGGCGGTGACGGCCTCCCGCGCGGGCGAATTCCGTCGCGCCGATGAAGAGGAACTGCTCAGCCGCGAGTTCTGGCTTTTCATCGGTTCGCTGGTGCTGTTGCTCAGCGCGATGCAGATCATCTTCAGCACCAGCATGCCGGTGTTCAACCTGCTGCTGGCGCCGTTCCATACCATGTTCGAGAGTCTGCACGACGCGACGGGCTGGGGCTGGGCGCAAGATCTCGCTAAAGCCAAGTTGGCCCCGCCGGTGGAAGCCAAGGCGCACTACAACAAATGGCAGATCCCGTTCGCCTTCATTATTTCCATGCTGGTGGCCATCGGGCAATATTTGCGTTACAAAAAGACGGACAAGAAGAAGTTTTTCCGCGAGCTGCGCTTTTCGTTGATCGGGGCTGCCGCGATTACCGCACTGTGCGTGTGGTGGCTGGAATACAAGTGGGTGGAAGTGAATCTTGTCGCGCTGCTTTTCGCCACGTCCTTCGCGGCGCTGGCTAACGCCTTTTACATCCCCATGGTGTTGAAAGGCAATCTGGCCAAAGCCGGTCCAGCGGTCGCGCACACTGGTTTCGCCTTGGTGCTGTTGGGTGCATTGATCAGCACCTCGCGCCAGCACGAGATCAGCCGCAATGTGAAAGGCCCGGTGCTCAGTTACCTCAATAAGGACTTCAACGACAGTAAGGAAATGCTCCTTTATGTGGGCGACACCGTGCCCATCGGGGACTATTTCGTTACCTACAACGGCAAGCGGCAAGATGGCGTGAACCTGTACTACGACATGGACTACTTCGCCGCCGAACCGCGCAGGTTCCAAGCGGGCGATACGGTGCGGGTGCGCAGCATGCTCTTCCGCGCCAAGGACGATCACACCGCCGGGAACATTTTCCTGGTGGACCAGCCGATCCACTGGGAGCCGCTGGAAACCTTTACACGCCAAGAACTTTGGTATGCCAGGAATTGGAGCGCCCGCCTGCCCGGTGCGAAAGAATTCGCACTGGAACCCTTGGTGCAGCTGAATCCCCGGTTCGGAAACGTGGCTGAGCCCAGCACCAAACATTGGGCCGACCACGACCTCTACACGCACGTCCGCTACGCGAAGTTGGACACCGCTGCGGACGGCTTTATGCCAGCAAGGCTCTATGAGAAGAACGTCGGTGACACCATTGTTACGCCCACTTGTGTCATCCTCATCGACAGCATCCGCACTGTGCGCGACAGTGTCACATTGGCGCGCTTAGGCCCCGATTTCACCGTGTATATCCTGAACATGCGCGTTCGGGACCTTTACGATGACAGCCGCTGGTTCGAGGCCAAGCCCGTAGTGATCTACCACGACGACCAGAACGTGGGCAGCAAAGGCTTCGACATACCGGAACTCAACGTGAAATTCGACCTCGCTACAGTGAAGGGCGACCACGTAGGATTGAACGTGAGCGAGCGCGAATTCGTGATCATGCAGGCTATCGTTTTCCCGGGCATCAACATCCTGTGGATCGGGTGTATTTTGATGGCGTTGGGGACGTTCGTGGCGGTACGGCAGCGGGTGCGGGGGAAACGGAAAAGTTGAACCGCAACGACGCTACGAGGCAACGGTTACGCAACGTTACTGTTGGCCTTGGGCCGCAAAGCTTATTTTCCGAAGTAGCGCTTCAACGGCCTTTGTCGCATGTGGCGGACGCGATGTACGACAATGCAGTTTGAGCGTACAGCGTATATCAAGTGAAAGCTGAATGCTTCAATTGGAATCGAGCGATAATTCCGATATCGAATTCGCGCTCCTCCGGGATATTGCTGAATGATCTGAAGGCAACGTTCCAAATCGGTTCTGAATCGAACACCAGCACCCACATTGGCTTCTTCCAGATACCGTTGTATTTCAAGTATCTCCTGCGCTGCTGCGCCGGAAACCTTTACCGGCAAGCTCATTTCCCAAGATCCTTGCGCATGCGCTCCATTACTTCTTCAATGGTGAGGAAAGTACCTTCATCTCTTTCAGCCTCCACGCCTTCCCAGTCCATGGCCTCCCATTCCTCCGGAGTGAAAGCGCTGGCAAAGTCTTCATTCTGGTTCCTGGCCTGCAACAACTCCTCCATCAGTTTCCGCACCTCTTCCGCAGAATAGCTCCGGTCTTCCAGCTTGATGTAAGGCTCTGGATCTTCTTTAACCACGCTAAGGTTGTCGTTGGGAATGCCATAGCCACGTGGGGAATCCAGCAGGCGCTTCAATGCCAATAGGCGGATTTCGTCATCCAAGAGAGCAATGCGTTCGAGCAATTCGAGCTTGAGGGTCTTAAGGTCCATGATTCAAAGCTAACCGCTTCTTTCACGACGGAGGTAAAGAGGCACAGAGAAATTCAGCCCAAGTTGCCTAAGCCCAGCGCTTTCGACGCGGTCACCGCGCCGAGCATGCATGCTCCGTGCCTCTGTGGTTTAAATCAGACTCAACCTCCTATCCGCATTCCTCCCGACCTTCGCGCCTCATGCATTCAGTCCTCCTCATCGGTACCGGTCGTTTGGCCTTCCACCTAGGTCACGCCTTGCGCGGTGCGGGTTTTTCCATTGCCGGTGTCGCTGGGCGGAATGAAGCCCAAGCCACGGGGCTCGCCAAAGCATTTGGCTGCGCGGCTTTCGGGTTGAATGACCCGCTGCCCAATGCCGACCTCCGCATTCTGGCCGTTAGCGATGATGCCATTCGCAGCGTTGCAGAAATGCTTCCTGTTGATGGCACACCGATCATACACCTTAGCGGCTCCAAAGGCTTGGAACTGCTTCAGCCCCACGAACGATGCGGCGTGCTGTGGCCCATCCAGAGCTTCAGTCCCGGCGAGCCCGTTTCCTTTCAGCGCGTGCCGCTGATCGTGGATGCTGATGATGATGCCACGCTGGGCTTGTTGCACGAGGTGGCTGCGCGGCTCTCATCCACGGTTGTGCATCTCCCCTTTTCAATGCGGCAACGGCTGCACCTGAGCGCAGTGATCGCCGCGAATTTTCCGACGTTCCTGCTGCGCGAAGCTGAGCGGTTGCTAACGGCACACAACATCGCACCGGACCTCGTGCATCCCCTCTGGAAAGCCACCACGGAAAAGGCCTTGCACGGCGCGGACAACGCGGTGACCGGTCCCGCCCGCCGTGGCGATGTGCGCACCATCGCGCAGCAAATGGACCTGTTGAACGACGAACCCGAACTTCGCCGCGCGTATGCCGCGTTAAGCGATCTTATCCTTCGCACTTATCACCCCGCCAACCGTGGAAACCAAGACCTATAAAGAACTGCTTGCCGGCATCGACACATTCCTGTTCGATGTAGACGGCGTATTCACCGACGGTACCGTGCAATTGGCTCCGGGCATCGACCCTGTACGCACGTTTTTCACCCGCGATGCATACGCTGTGCAACATGCGCTGAAGGAAGGTTTGCGCATCATCGTTTGTACCGGCGGGATTTCCGATGGTATCGGCCAAAGCTTAGCCCGTTTGGGCGTGAAGGAGTACCATTTTAGCGTGAAGGACAAAAGCGCTAAGCTGGATGAGCTCATCGCCAGTACCGGGTTAAATCCCGCCCGTTGCGCATACATGGGCGACGACATCCCGGATCTGCGCGTGATGCAGCGCACAGGATTACCCTGCTGCCCCGCCGATGCGGCAGCCGAAGTGAAGGCAATTAGCCGCTACGTTTCTCGCTTTCCCGGCGGTCGCGGTTGCGTGCGCGATGTGCTCGAGCAGGCCATGAAGGTGCAGGGAAAGTGGCTCACGGAGCAAGCGCATCAATGGTAGCTTTTTTGCGGCTCACCCGCCCGTTGAATCTCATCATCATCGTGTTCACCATGGTGGCGATGCGCTATGGCGTGGTACAAGCTTACCTGGATGCCAGTTCCACGGATCTGGCTGCCATGGCGCAACCTTCGGGCGCAACCGTGTTCGAAAAAGTGCCGGGGAACATTTTTACCCATGGCTTCAGCGGGCCGTTGTTCTGGTTGTTGGTGGCCAGCACGGTTTTGATCGCTGCCGGAGGAAATGTGATCAACGACTATTTCGACACGCGGATAGACAGGGTGAACAAGCCCGAGGCCGTGATCGTGGGGCGCAGTGTAAAACGCCGAGTGGCGATGTTGGGGCATTTGGTTTTGACCGGTCTTGGCGTGCTTTTCGGCTTATTCACAGCGTGGAAGAGCGGTCAACCAATTTTAGTCTTAGTCCCCATTTTTGCTGCAGGTGCGTTGTGGTTCTACAGCACGAAATTGAAACGCGCCTTTCTGCTGGGCAACGGACTGGTAGCGTTCCTGGTGGCTTTGGTGCCGTTGACCGTGGGCCTGTACGAGATCCCGGCGTTGGCGCAGGCATACGGCACCAGCGCCACTGTCGGCTTGGGGAATGGAACGGAGATGGAAGTGAAATTCGGGTTCTCCGGCTTGTGGGGCTGGATCATCGGTTTCGCGGCCTTCGCCTTTGTGACAACGTTGGTCCGCGAGCTCCAAAAGGACATGGCGGACGTGAAGGGTGATGCCGCCGACGGATGCCGCACCGTCCCCATCGTGCTGGGCGTTCAATGGGCGAAAGCCTTCACTTTATTCTACCTCGCCGTGGCGGTGATCGCACTGCTTTTGGTGCGCTCCGTAGTGCTAACCGACAAATTTTCGTACTGGTACATCGGCGCCGGGATCGTAATACCCATGCTGCTTTCAGCGGGTTTTACGTACAACGCCCACGACCGTCAAGGCTTCAACACCGCCGGTAACATCCTGAAATTCGCCATGGCCGTGGCGGTGGCTTTTGCGTTCTTTATTCCCAAAGTTTTATGAGCCCGGCCCCTCCCCTTTTTCCTTGGCGCTTGGTGTTGGCTTCCGCCAGTCCGCGCCGGCGCCAGTTGTTGCAAGGACTGGACTTGCCGGTGGAAATTACCAGTGTGGACGTGGACGAAACGCCGCCTGCCGGGATGCCCGCCGCCGAAGTGGCTGAATTCCTTGCCCGCAAAAAAGCCATGGCCTGGCAAGGGGAATTGGCCAACGACCAAGTGCTCGTTACGGCGGACACCACGGTATTGCTGGGCGAATTGCTGCTGAACAAGCCGGTGGACGCGGAAGACGCACGACGCATGCTTGGCCTTTTGGCAGGTAAAGAACACCGCGTTATCACAGGCGTTTGTCTGCGCACTGGAAGTGCTACAACGAGTTTTTCCGATACCGCGAAGGTTCGCTTCGCATCCATGTCGGCGGAAGAGATCGCCTACTACGTGGAACGCCATAAGCCGTTGGACAAAGCCGGTGCTTACGGTGTGCAGGACTGGTTGGGCTTTACCACCGTGGAACGCATTCAGGGCAGTTTCTATACGGTTATGGGGCTGCCTATGCATCGGGTTTATGCTGCGTTGAAAGGAATGGCCGAACGCTTGAGCAGCTAATTCGAACCTCCGCATCTTTGTACCATGGCAACCCTTTCCGCAACACCTTCCGTTTTGGACCGCATGCCTGCACACGCTCGTGTCTGGGTATACAAAAGTGCTGTGGCTTTCACACCGGCGCAACTGGAAATGCTCGCAGCACGCGGGGCCGCTTTTGCTAATTCGTGGGCCGCACATGGTGCACAGCTCGCGGCTGCCGTGGACGTGCTGCACGACCATTTCGTGGTGTTAGCGGTAGATGAAACCCAAGCCGGAGCCAGCGGGTGCAGCATTGATACAAGCGTTCATTTTATTCAAAAATTGGAGCGGGAACTGGGACATTCCCTGACCGATCGCATGGTGGTGCTCTACCAGAAAAACGGACAAGTGCGGGTCTGTCGCGCCCAGGAGGTTGAAGACTTGCTGAAGAGCGGCGAGCTTTCCGCAGAAACCATGGTGTTCAATGACATGGTTGCATCGGTGGGCGACCTGCGGGAACGGTTCCAAGTGCGGTTGAAGGAAACCTGGCTGGCACGTTATTGCTGAGCGCCATTCCGAGGACAAGTTCCACTCACTTGCTCAAGCACTCCGGTTCATCCCATATTTGTAGCATGAAAATCACCTCCTTTCTGCTCGCTGCCTGCACGTTGGGCTTCACTGCGGCCCATGCCCAGAGCGACGTTTCCCAATTTGCGGATAACGCCATTTATCTCGTTGTAAGCGACACGCTGCCCACGTTGAGCGGCGGCATTGCGTACGACATAGCGCCTGTGGACGAAGCACTGGCCACCATGGAGTTTTCCGATGATATGGACTATGAAAAGATCCAAATGGAAAGCAACGAGCGCGTGAAAAAGGTACGGGAGAAGCTGGAGAAAGAGTTGAAGAACCAGAAGTACAACGTGACCGAAGCACCTAACGGATATGACCCTTACACCATCAGCGGCTATGAATCCGGATACTCCGAGACACCTGCATTGCGCGTTGAGCTGAAGTCCGAAGAAGAGCTGAAAACGCTGGTGGATTGGTTGCGCAAGCGCGGTTCCGTTACTGGAAGCGTAGCGGAATGGAAGAAAGATCCCGCACCGAACGCGCTGGACGACCTAACGGTACGCTTGTTCAATCAAGCGCGTGCCAAGGCCGAGCGTTTAGCTGTGATGGGTGGCCGCAAACTCGGCAAATTAATCGCTGCTGAAGACTACAATGCGGATTCCGGCTACGGCTATGCTTACGACTCTGGCTACAGCAGCTCCGAGCCCATGATCCGCACCATGCGGTTCAAGTTCAACTTGGTGGATTGAAGACTTGAATTAGCTGATCCGTCTCATCAGCTGATCCGTCCAGTTTCCTGCCCTCATTTACTGCGCATGCCCCGCTTGGTTGATCTCAGCGCATTCGGCTGTGGTGTCAACTGCGGCTTGCAGGGAACGCACACCACCGTCCACACTTACGGAAATGGTGCCGAAGGCCGTGTCCGTGCGGATGCGGCAGGCCCGGAGGAACAGGTTGTCTCCTTCTGAAAGTTCTACGCTTTTCTGCCAAACCTCCGGTAACGTGTCCGACGACCCTGCAACTGGTATGCCGTGCAGCGTGTCCTCTCGGGACTGTTCCGGCCCCACGGCGTAGCTCACCACGCAATCGCGGCAGGTGGCGTGGAACGTGGCCTGCAGGCGGGGCTTCTCCTCCTTTTTGCAGGCGAAAGACAGCAACGTCAACAAGAGCGCGGACAATGGTAAGCTTCGCATGGATACAGTACAATTCGGTCCGAAAGTTACCCATGACTGACTAAGCGGAAACCGGCTTCTGTAGCAGAGCCGCTAACTTGCGTTCCGAAAAAATCCGGATTGCTCGGCTCCGGGACACAACGTACACCAGTGCCGATTGCGGATTTCCTGTACGCCGCCCATCGCGCATTCCACGTCAATACCTCATTACCCAAAAATCTCCATGTTACCTACTCCCTCTTGCTTGCGCTCCCTCACCTTCGCCTTGGTCCTCAGCTTCACGTTCAGCGCCAATGCTCAGCACCCCGCACATTATTCCCGCGTCACTGTAGACATTTCCGCGCTTCCGGGCGGAGCGGCGGAGTTGATGCGGCTTGGCATCGCGGCGGACCATGGCGAGATGAAACCGGGCGTGTCCATCACCACGGACCTGTCCGATACTGAACTCGCGATCCTTCAGCAGAACGGCATTCCCTTCCACACGGACATTGCCGATGTGCAGGCGTATTACGTGGCCCATGCCAATGATCCTGCACCCGCAGATCATCGCAGCGTTGAATGCGCCCCACCCGCGGACATTGCCGTGCCCGCGCCTTTCAATCTCGGGACGATGGGCGGCTATTACACATGGGACGAGATGAAGGATGTCCTGGACCAGATGGCGGCGGCATATCCGAACCTCATCAGCGCCAAAGCCTCAATTGGTGAAAGCTTGGAGGGCCGGTCCCTTTACATGGTGCGGATCTCCAACAATCCCAATGTGGACCAAGGCAAGCCTGAAGTGCTGTACAACGCGCTCCATCACGCCCGCGAACCGGCATCGCTCAGCCAGGTGATCTTCTACATGTGGCACCTGTTGGAAAACTATGGCACCGACCCAGAGGTGACTTGGTTGGTGGATAACACGGAAATGTACTTCGTTCCCTGCGTGAATCCGGACGGATACGTGTACAACGAAACCACCAACCCGAACGGCGGTGGCATGTGGCGCAAGAACCGTCGCGACAATGGCGATGGCACCATCGGCGTGGACCTGAACCGCAATTACGGATACGAATGGGGCTATGACAACAGCGGCTCCTCACCGAACGGCGGCTCCGAAGTATATCGCGGCGAAAGCGCATTTTCCGAGCCGGAGACGCAGGCGATGCGCGACTTCTGCAACGCTCACCAATTCCGCCTCGCGTTGAACTACCACACCTACGGCAATTTGCTGATCTACCCTTGGGGCTATGAGTATTCGATCTACACCCCGGATTCCGCGGCTTTCAGCGAATACGGCATTTTGCTGGCGCGCGATAACCACTACCTCAACGGCACCGGCGACCAGACCGTGAACTACGTGACCAATGGTGATAGTGACGACTGGATGTACGGCGAACAGACCAGCAAGCCGAAGATCTATTCCATGACCCCGGAGGCCGGCATCGGCAGCGAGGGTTTTTGGCCGCCTTCATCACGCATCAATGCCATCTGCAAGGAAAACGTGACACAGAACCTGCGTCTGGCGCACCTCGCCGGCGTGTTCGGCGAAAGCTTGGACCGCACTGCGCCTGTGCTGGCGGACGTGCAACCGTACATCCGCTTTCAAGTGGAACGCTTGGGGCAGGAACAAGGCGATATCACTGTCAGCATCGCACCACTGGACCTGGTGCAGAGCACAGGGGCCGCAAAGATCTACAACGATCTCGACTTGCTGGAAAGGCGTTTGGACTCCATCCCTGTGCAGTTGGACCCTTCCATTATCGAAGGTGACCAAGTACGCTATGAGCTCATCACCGATTTCGGCGGCTACGCCACGCGCGATACCATCACCAAGATCTTCGGCACACCGGTGAGCGCCTTGGCGGACAACGGGAACAACCTCACCAACTGGACCGGCACGTGGGGCATTACCACCAGCACTTTCTTCACACCACCTTCCTGCATTTCGGATTCCCCTTTCGGTAACTACCCCGACAACGCGGATAAAAAACTCGATCTCGCCGACCCGATCGACTTGACGGATATCGGCACGGCCAGCCTGACCTTTTGGGCAAAGTGGGACATTGAACCGGCTTACGACCAGGTGCAGGTTTTAGCCAGCGCGGACAACGACCTTTGGTATCCCTTGTGTGGCATTTACACGCACCCCGGCAGCATTGACCAGAGTTACGACGAACCGCTTTATGATGGGCGCCAACCTGCTTGGGTGCAGGAGCACATGGACCTCGCGGACTACTTGGGTGCACCGGTATGGCTGCGTTTCGAACTGCGCTCCGACCAAGGCGCCACCGGCGACGGCTTTTTCTTGGACGATGTGCAAGTGGTGACCACGCAAAGTGGTCCATCCGGTATCGGCGAATTCAGCCATTCGCCATTATTGACCAGCGAACCGAACCCGGCGGGCGACCATGTGCGGATCCGGTACGACCTGTCCATGCTGGAGACGAACAACGCTTTGGTCGTGCGGAACGCGCTAGGCGCCATTGTGCTGAAGGAAGCCTTGACCCAATCCAAAGGCACGCTGGAACTGTCCACTGCTGATTGGGCAGGCGGCGTGTACTTCTACACCATTACGGGCGCTGGTGCTTCGGTCCCAGTGCAGCGCTTGGTGGTGGCACATTGAAAAGCACCACTGCCACTGACATTCCCGGAAGCGTTCTGCCCACCCTGCTCCTACCTTCGCAGTCCGCCAGCATTGAAACACCGGCGGTGTAAGCATGAGTGAGAAGAAATCCGTGTCCGTGGACAAAGCCTTCGCGGCCCTGTTGAGCGACGATGATGCCAAAGCCTTGGAAGCTTTGGCCGTGATCCATCAAAAAGGCGATGCCAGCTCGATCTTACCGTTGCTGCATGCCTTGGCTGCCACGGAGGAGCCCGCCCGGCAGCGTCGCATTCAAGCATTGCTCTACCAAGTGAAAGTGAAGGATGCCGCCGCCGAACTGGGCCGCGCGCTGGAAGTGCCCGAATTGCTTGACGTGCGCAAAACCGTGATCTCCGCTTTCTGGAACGCCGGACTGGATGCACAACCCTACATCGAACGGTTAGTGCATGTGGCCGTTGAAGGCGATGCAGAAGAAGCTTTCGAGGTGCTCACCGTGTTGGAGAACCAGGACCTCTTACCCGAAAAGGCTGCGCGACTTGGGCTTTCCCGTTTGAAGAAGGCCGTGGAACTGGAGAAGGACGATTACAAAAAGGCAATTCTCTTGGACCTTCAACAACACTTGGAATCCAGACTGGGGGCGCAGTAAGTGCCGCCTGAATAATTTCCATCCCGCCATGTCGAAGACCGTATTGATAACCGGATGCTCCAGCGGATTGGGGCTAAAAACGGCCCTGCTCTTTGCGCAAAAAGGCTATAGCGTCTACGCTACCATGCGCGACATCGCCCGGCAGGACGGTTTGATGCAGGAGGCCAAGGCCCTGAACCTCGAACTCCAAGTGCTGATGTTGGACGTGACGGATGCCGGCTCCATCGCGGCGTGCGTAAAGCAGGTGCAGGCGGAAGCCGGCGGCATCGACGTGCTGGTAAACAATGCTGGAGCAGGTTTCGCCAAAACCACTGAGCAAACCACGGATGCTGAGATCGTTTGGATCAACGAAGTAAACCACCTCAGCGTTGTGCGTTGCACCAAGGCCGTACTGCCTGGCATGCGCAGGCAAGGCAGCGGCCGCATCATCAACGTTTCCAGCGTTGGCGGTCTGGTGGGCCAGCCATTCAATGAACTTTACTGCGCGGCAAAATTCGCGGTGGAGGGCTTCACCGAGGCCATGGCATCCTACATCACGCCCACCTTCGGCATCCATTTCACAGCTGTGGAGCCGGGCGGTATCAGCACACCGTTCACTGCCAGCGCCCTGAACCGCATGGGCGAAGTCCTCAAGGACAACGACCCCTACAAGCCGCTTTTCGACCGCTACTTAGGCGGCATGCGCAAGCGCGCCGAGGCCGATAAAAACCAGCCCTATCAGACCGCCGAAGAAGTGGCCAAGGTGATCGTGGACGTGGCCGAAATGCAGGACCCGCCGGTGCGCATCCGCACCTCCGAATGGGCCGAAGAGCTTTGCCGGTTGAAAACGCAAGCCGACCCGGACGGGCGCAAAATGCGCGATGAAGTGGTGAATCGTTTCTTGGGTTGAGCGCATGCACGAGGAAAAGCACTTCACATCTTCGGACCTCATTAAGGATATCGTAATCGGCATGGCCGATGGGCTTACCGTGCCTTTCGCGCTGGCAGCTGGACTAAGCGGGGCTGTGCATAGCAACGACATCATCATTACGGCGGGCGTGGCGGAGATCGTGGCGGGTTCCATCGCCATGGGATTAGGCGGCTACCTCGCGGGCCGCACCGACGTGGAACACTACGACAGTGAGTTGAAGCGCGAATTCGCCGAAGTAGAGGTGGTGCCCGAAAAAGAAAAGCAGGAAGTGCGCGAGGTGCTGGCCGAATACGGCATCAGCCCGGCCTTGCAGCACGAAGTGGCCGAAGAACTCAGCCGCGACAAAAAGCAGTGGGTGGACTTCATGATGAAGTTTGAGCTGAACATGGAAAAGCCCGATGCGCTGCGGGCGCGCAAGAGCGCGTTCAACATCGGCGCATCCTACATCGCGGGCGGCACCGTGCCGTTGCTGGGCTACTTCGTTACCGACACGCCGGAACAAGGCTTGCTGATCTCATCCATCGTCACGGTTTCGTTCCTCTTCATCTTCGGCTATGTGAAGACAAAGTTTACAGGCGGCAATCCGTTGCAAGGCGCCATGAAGACCATGCTTATCGGGGTGCTGGCGGCGGGCGCGGCGTTTTTGATCGCGCGTTGGATTTCGTGATGTGGATTTGTTTTCTACCCCAGCCACTCCCCCACCGCCTGCTGGATCCGCCTGTTAATGTCGCCCGTTTCAGCAGGCACAAATCCTTCCCCAGTGATCCGCTCGAACAACTCCACATAGCGGTCGGTGACGCTCTGCACGAAGGCATCGTCCATTGCGGGAACAGCCTGACCTTCTCTACCCATGAAGTGGTTCGCAATAAGCCATTCGCGCACGAATTCCTTGCTGAGTTGCTTCTGTCGCTCGCCTTTGGCTTGGCGTTCAGCATATCCTTCTTGGTGGAAATAGCGGGAGCTGTCCGGCGTATGCACCTCGTCAATTAGCAGGATGCGTCCGTCCTTGGCGCGGCCGAACTCGTACTTGGTGTCCACCAAGATCAAACCGCGTTCCTGCGCAATGCGGCTGCCTTCGGCGAACAAGGCCAAAGCATAGCGGCACATGGTTTCCCATTCTTTCGGCGTACACAAGTTGCGCGACAGGATCTCCTTGGGCGAGATGTCTTCGTCGTGGCCTTCGTCGGCTTTGGTGCTGGGCGTGATCAACGGTGTTGGGAAGCGGTCGTTCTCCTTCAAGCCTTCCGGCATGGTGGCGCCGCACAACTCGCGCCCGCCTTGCTGATACGTACGCCATGCGTGGCCTGCGAGGTAGCCGCGCACCACCATTTCCACCTTCACGGTTTGGCAACGGTGGCCTACCACCACATTCGGGTCCGGCGAAGCGATGGCCCAGTTGGGCGCTATGTGCGCGGTGGCCTGAAGCATGTTCCAGCTGAGCTGGCTGAGCACTTGACCTTTGTGCGGAATGCCACGCGGCAAAACCACGTCGAACGCGCTGATGCGGTCTGTGGCCACGAGGATCGTTCGATCGTCGGTCAAATGGTAAACGTCGCGGACTTTGCCATGATAGACTTCCGCAACATCCGGAAAATGCAGATCCGAACGCATTAATGTTTTCGGTAACATCGTGATCGGTGGATGGTGATTGGTGATTGGACGACTGCAGACCTGCCGGGCGATGTATGCCAAATGGGCGATACGTGCCGGGGCGATGCAGGCATCGCCCCTACATCGCCGGCGGCTTGTTTTCCTCAATATCCCTGAACGCTGCGATTACGCGGGTCACCAGCTCGTGGCGGATCACGTCCTTTTCGTCCAGTTCGATCACTGACACGCCTTCCACGTTGCGCAAATGCTCTACAGCGGGTACCAGGCCCGATCGTACACGGTCCGGCAGGTCCACCTGGGTGGCATCGCCGGTGATGAGGAACTTGGCATCGCGGCCCATGCGCGTCAGGAACATCTTCATTTGTGGCAGACTGGCGTTCTGCGCTTCGTCCAGGATCACGAACGCATGGTCCAAGGTGCGGCCACGCATAAAGGCAAGTGGTGCTATCTGGATCACGCCCATCTCCAAATATTCGATCAACTTTTGCGGCGGCACCATGTCCTTCAAAGCGTCATAAAGCGGCTGCAGGTATGGATCGAGTTTTTCGCGGAGGTCGCCGGGCAAAAAGCCGAGGTTCTCCCCTGCTTCCACCGCGGGGCGTGTTAAAACGATGCGGCGCACCTGTTTCTCTTTCAACGCGCGAACGGCCAACGCCACGGCGGTATATGTCTTTCCCGTGCCCGCAGGTCCAACGGCAAAGACCATGTCGTTCTTCACCACGGCATCCACCAGCCGCTGCTGGTTGCGGGTGCGCGCCTTTACGCGCAGGCCGGAGTTGCCGTGAACGATCACGCCATTATCATCACCTTCCTCTTCCTTTTCACCAGCGCCACTTCCCATGATGTCGTCCAGCACTTTGCGCGGCAATTCGTTGTATTTCGCCACGTGGCGCTGCAATTGATCGAAGCGCTCCAAGAAGAGGTCCACCTGATCGCCGGGGCCGATCACCTTCAACTCGTCGCCACGGGCAACAAGGTTCAACTTGGGAAAAAACTCGCGGATGGCCCGCAGGTTCTGGTCGTTGGGACCCAGCACGGCCAGGGGATCCACGGCTGTGATATGGATGGTGCGCTCGCTCAAAGGATCGTAGGTTTTGCCCGCCAACGCCAAGTTTCAGGCGGGAACGGTTATTTTTGACCGGTCGAAAGTAATTCCTCTCCGCATTATTCGGGCATGGCGATCATCACCCTTCTTTCCGATATGGGCACCAGCGACCATTACGTCGCGGCGGTGAAGGGCGCTATTTTGACCCAACTTCCCACTGCCACCATCGTGGACATCAGCCATTCCATTGCGCCGTTCAACAACATGCACGCGGCATTCGTGCTGCGAAACGCTTGGCCTGAATTTCCACCGGGCACCATCCATGTGATCGGTGTGAACCCCGAGGCGGACGGGCAGACCGCGCACCTCGCCGTGCGCCATGAAGGCCATTATTTCATTGGCGCGGACAACGGTATTTTCTCGCTGCTGTTCGATGGAAAGCCACAAGAAGCATTCGAGCTTACCCTGAAGCTGGACGCGGACCATCAGTCGTTCCCCAACAAGAACGTCTTCGTGAAAGCCGCCTGCCACCTGGCGCGCGGTGGCACCATAGAGATGTTGGGCCGCAAAACGCAGGACCTGCGCGAGCAGGTTGGCATCCGTCCGGTGGTAATGGACGGCACCATCAAGGGTGAAGTGGTCCACATCGACCATTATGGCAACGTGGTCACGAACATCACGCGTCCGCTGTTCGAATCGCTGGTGAAGGGGCGCGACTTCCGTATTTCCTTTGGGCGCCCGATGCACGATATCAAAAAAGTCCACAAGAATTATTCCGACGTGCCGCACGGCGAGCGCGTGGCCTTTTTCGGCGACGGTGGCTACTTGGAGATCGCTGTGAACAAAGGTGTGCAGGGCGCGGGTGGCGGCGCTGCGCAACTATTGGGCCTACAGGTAACGGACGCAGTGCGGCTGGAGCTTGAAGCCGTAACCCGATCCGTGGCCCGCGCATGATCGTCCGCTTGGTAAAAATGACTTTCCGGCCGGAAGAAGTGGAACGCTTCCAAGGCATGTTCGAGCGCTGGAAAGGCAAGATCATTGGCTTCCCGGGCTGTTTGGCCCTTGAATTGCTTCACGACACGGAAAATCCATGTGTTTTCTTCACCCACAGCCATTGGCGCAGTTTCGCAGACCTCGAAGCCTACCGCCAATCCGCCGTTTTCGGCGATGTGTGGCCGGTGGTAAAAACACTTTTTGCTGCGCCTCCGGAAGCGTGGAGCACACATTCTGAACACCGGCTGCCGGAACACAAAAGCCCAATATCCCAGTCCCCTGCATGAAGCATTTCCTCACTGTAGTTTTCTTGATCTTTTCCCTCGGCGCAGGTGCCCAGGACACGGCGCGCATAGCGTTGAAACCCGCGCTTTCGGCCTACTCCCGCGGAGCGTTGGACAGCGCCTTTGCCTTGGTGAACGCGGTGATCTTGGACCACCCCGGGCTGGAGCCCGCTTACAAGCTGCGCGGCGATATCCACCAGCGGAAACTGCGCTACGAGGAGGCCATGGAAGATTACGACAATGCGGAGAACCTCAGCCGCACGGACCCGCGCCTGTACGTAAGCCGAAGCGCTTTGCGCATCGCCGAAGGCAACAACAAAGGTGCGCTGCGCGATGCGGAAAAAGCCATTGAGCTGGATGCCACGGATGCCGATGCCTGGTACAACCGTGCGTGGGCACTGTACCTCAACGATGAGGGCGACGCGGCCTTGAAGAGCGTGAAAACAGCCAGCGAACTACGCCCGGGCTTTCCCGAAGCGCTCTACCTCTCGGGTGTGATCAAAGGCGAACAGTACAACGAAAAAGAGGGCATCGCGGAAATTGCTGAAGCGTTGCGCCTGAAGCCCAACATTCCCGGAGGTTTGATGAGCAAAGCCGTTTTGCAATATGAAGGCAAGCAATACGAGGAAGCCATCGCCACGTTCAGCGAAGTGATAGCCACCGACACCACGGAACTTGCCAATGCGTACTACTACCGCGCCGACAGCCATTACGAAATGGGCGACAAGGAAAAGGCCTGCGCCGATTTCAACCGCAGCATGCGCTTGGGCGACAAGGACGCGTCGTTCATAAAGAAGAACTATTGCGACACCGATGCCAAGCGGATCCCGAAAAAACCCAAGCGGACGCGGCGCAAAACCACGATCCAATTCTGATCGGCTCTGCAGCCGCAACGAAACTTGGCAACGCCGTTCCTCGGAAAGCAGGCTGTCCACTTCGTGAAGGACTTTACCTTCGCCCCCTTCATTCCCGGCCCTTGGGCGGGAAGAACGGAAACGCATGTTCGCATTGATCGGAAAAGAAGTCCGTGGCTTTTTAGGCACGTTGATCGGGCACATCGTCATTACGGTGTTCCTGCTGCTCACGGGCTTGTTCCTGTGGGTGTTCCCGAACAACGTGCTCGATTCCGGCTACGCCGACCTTACTCCGCTCTTCTACATGGCCCCATGGGTGCTGCTTTTTTTGGTACCGGCCGTCACTATGCGCAGTTTTAGTGAGGAGCGGCGCACGGGCACCCTGGAACTGCTGCTTACCAAGCCTTTGACCGAACTGCGGATCGTGCTCGCGAAATATGCCGCGGCCTTGCTGTTGGTGGTGGTGGCACTGATCCCTACGCTGATCTATTGGTGGAGTGTTGGTTCCTTGGCGGTGCCGAAATGGAACATGGACAACGGCGGCATCATGGGAAGCTACATCGGGCTGCTTTTCTTGGCCTCGTGTTTTACGGCCATCGGCATATTCGCTTCATCGCTCACCGACAGCCAGATCGTGGCCTTCCTCATCGCGGTGTTCCTGTGCTTCATCATGCTGGCGGGCTTCGGCATGGTGGCCAGCTTCGATGCTTTCGGAGCCTTGGAAGGGCCGATCAAATCCATCGGGATACAACAACATTATGACAGCATGAGCCGCGGAGTGATCGATCTCCGGGACGTACTATACTTCCTCGGCGTGGACGCGCTGTTCATTTTAGGCACCCGCACAGTGCTTCAAAGCCGGACGTGGTAAGATGAAGTTCAGCAAACACGCCACCCGTCGCGCAGCCAGTTTGGCCGAACTGGCCATGGGCGCGGGCGTGGTTTTCCTGGTGCTTTTCATTGGCTCATTCCTCCGTGTGCGGCAGGACCTCACCAGCGAAAAGCGGTACACGCTTACCGAGGCCACCAAAAACCTCGTGGACAGCTTGAAGGACGTGGTTTTCGTAAAGGTCTATCTGAAAGGCGACCTACCCGCCGATCTCCAGCAGCTCAGCACCGCCACACGCGACTTGTTGGATGAAATGCGCGTTCGCAACCCGGACCATCTCCAGTACAGCTTTGTTGACCCCAGTGCGGGTGTCGATGAAAAAACGCGCGACCAGGTCTACGGCCAATTGCAGGAATCAGGCCTGCAATACACCAGCATCCGCACGCAGGACAAGGGGTCCCAAAAGGAAGTGATAGCGTGGCCCGGCGCATTGATCACCTACAAAGGCAAAACCCTGCCTTTACAACTGCTGAAATCGCAGATGATGGGCAACAGTGCCGAGATGGTGAACCGCTCCATCAACAATTTGGAATACGAAGTAGCCAGCGGGATCCGTCAAGTTTCGGAAGAGTACCGGGCGCGTGTCGCCTTCATCAACGGGCAAGGGGAATTGGGCCATTTGGCCACGCAAGACCTCACCAATGCGCTGCAGGAACAGTACGATGTTAGCGACGTGCGCCTGGACGGCAGGATCGATGCGCTCAGCATCAAGAACGACGCAGGACCATATCGCATCAACCAGTTTGAGGCGGCCATTATCGCCAAGCCGGACAGTGCCTTCAGCGAAAAGGACCAGTTCATCCTGGACCAATTCGTGATGAACGGCGGCAAGGTGCTTTGGGCCGTGGACGAAATGGACCCGCAGTTGGACAGCTTGCGCACCAACCAGTTCTCCATGGCCACTCCGCTGGACCTCGGCGTGGACAGGATGCTGTTCGCCTATGGCGTGCGCATCAACAAAGACCTGTTGTTGGACAAGCAATGCGCGCCTATCCAGATCTATACCCGTCCCTATGGCGACCAACCGAAACTGGAGACCCGCCCATTCCCGTTCGAACCCGTAGTAGTGCCCACCAGCAGCCACCCCATCGTGGCCAACATCGACCCGGTACACCTGAAGCTGGCAAGCACCATCGACACCATCACCACGGACAGCGCCAGGAGCATCATACTGCTCACTTCCTCGCGCTACAGCCGTGCACTGAGAAGCCCTGTGCGCATTAGCCTTAACGTGGTGGACATGGATTTGGGGCTGGATAAGAACAATACCCCGGAACGCCCGGTAGCGGTGCTTACGGAAGGCAAATTCCGCTCTGCCTTCGCGGACCGGCTTTTGATGCCGGACAGTGTATTGAAGCAGGTCGGCTACCGTGAATGGGGCCGTCGCACGGCCATGGTTGTCGTAAGCGACGGCGACGCCATCGCCAATCCGGTGGACTTGGCGAAAAAAATGTACTACCCGATGGGTTATGACAAGGTGGTACAGGCCAAAGTTTACGGCAACCGGGAATTCTTCGTGAACGCGATGAACTACCTGCTGAACGACAAAAGCCTGATCTCCATCCGCTCGCGGGCCATCACTTTGCACCAATTGGACCCCCAACGCATACAGACCGGGCGAAGCGCCATACAAGCGGCAAACGTTGCGTTACCTGTGCTGGCGGGGCTGTTGATCGGGGTAGGATTCTTCTTTGTGCGGAAGAATCGCTATGCGAACAAACCATGAAGAAAAGAACGCTTTTACTGGTAGTGCTGCTCACACTTGGTGCTGTGGCATGGTGGCTGTGGAAGAACAATACCGGCAACACACTCGCCGGGCCGCTCACTGATTTCGCCATTCAGGATACTGCATCCGTGGACCGCATCTACATCGCGGACAAAGTCGGCGGCGTGTCCGACCTGCGCCGTGCAACGCTCCCTTCCGGCGAACCCGGCTGGACAGTGAACGGGATTCCGGCGAAAACCTTCCAAGTGGAGCTGTTGCTGCGCACCTTCAAACTCGTGGAATTGCGGGCACCGGTGCCCAAGAGCGCCGAGGAGAACGTGTTGCGCGTGATGGCGGGCACCGCGCGGAAGGTGGAGATCTACCAAGGCAAGGACACCCCGGCCAAGATCTGGTGGGTAGGCCAAAGCACGCAGGACCATTTTGGCACATACATGGTGCTGGAAATCCCCGGCACCGGGCGCAGTAATGTCCCTTTTTCCATGGGCATGTCCGGTTTCAACGGCGTGCTGAACAATCGTTTCAGCACCGATCTCGACAGCTGGCGCAGCAGTGTGGTGACGCGCTACCCCGACTTGGCCAAAGTTCAGCGCTTACAAGTTGAACATCCGGCACAGCCCGACCAAGGCTTTGTGATCACCAACGCCAACGACCAAATGGGCCTGCAGGACCTGCAAGGTGACCCGCTAACCATGGACAGCGTACGCGTCCGCGATGCCATGCTCGCATTGCGCACCGGTAGTTTTGAGAACATCGAACGTGAACTGAGCAAAGAGGCGCGTGATTCCGTTATGCACAGCACTCCGTTGCATATCCTCACTGTCACCAGTGACCGGGGCGTACAGCGCGTACCGTTCTGGAAAAAAGCACCGCGGTCCGGCGAGCGGAACATGGAACTGGAACTGATAACCGAGGACCGCGACCGCATGTACGCGCTGGTAAACGACACGAGCTTGGTAGTTGTACAGCGGTTCTGGTTTGACCGGATCTTGCGCGCCAAGGACCAGTTGAAAGGCAAGGCCTCCCTCCCGCCCCCACGGTAAAGCTGTGGAAAAAGGCCCGCCAATGTTGATAACCACTGCCGGGCGGGCACACGTTGGCGGATATATTTGCGCGCCCCGGCACGAAAGCATCCGAACACGTGTCGGCAACAAACGACTTCAGCACCGAAACGACCGATGAAATTCATTGTATCCAGCAGCGCACTGCTCAAGCAACTCCAAGGCCTACAGGGCGTGCTCACCAGCTCCAACACCTTGCCCATTCTGGACAATTTTCTTTTCGAGATCGATGGAAAGAAGCTCACCGTTACCGCAAGTGACTTGGAGACCACCATCAACGCGAGTATGCCGGTTGAAGCCAAGGACAAGGGTTCCGTGGCTATTCCTGCGCGCTTGTTGTTGGACACCTTAAAGGCTTTCCCCGAGCAACCGCTCACCTTCAGTGTGGATCCCAAGCATTTCGGCATTGAAGTGAGCAGCGACCAGGGCAACTACAAAATGACAGGTTTCAGCGGAAGTGAATTCCCTAAGAGCCCTGCCCTGGAGGAACCAACCACATTCACCTTGCCCGCTGGCACCTTGGCGACCGCCATCAACAAAACCATATTTGCCACCGGCAACGACGACCTCCGGCCAGTGATGAGCGGCATCTTCTTCGAATTGTCCGAGGATGCCGTGCGCTTCGTGGCCACGGATGCACACAAGTTGGTGCGTTACACCCGCACGGACATCAGCTCTCCTGCTGCGGCAACCTTCATTGTACCCAAAAAGCCGTTGAACCTCTTGAAGAACTCCTTGGTGGCCACCAATGCCGAAGTAACGGTGGAGTTCAACGAGAACAACGCTGCGTTCACCTTCGACAACATCCGGTTGGTATGCCGCCTGATCGATGGGAAGTACCCCAACTACGAAGCGGTGATACCCAAGCAGAACCCGAACAAGCTCACCATGGACCGGCAGAGCTTCCTCAACTCGATCCGCCGCGTAGCCCTGTTCAGCAACAAGACCACGCATCAGGTGCGGCTAAGTATTGCGGGGAGCCAACTCGCCATCAGTGCTGAGGATCTGGACTTCGCCAACGAGGCCAATGAGAAGCTCACTTGCAATTACGAAGGTGAGGATATGACCATCGGCTTCAACTCCCGATTCCTCATGGACATGCTGATCAACCTTGACAGCGAGAACATCGTGATGGAAATGAGCGCACCCAATCGCGCGGGCATCCTGTTGCCCAGCGGGGGAAGTGAGCATGGCGAGGACGTGCTGATGCTCGTGATGCCCGTGATGCTCAACAATTGAACCGGCGTAAGCCAAAAAATCCGGTCCACATGAACCTCCGCATCTCCCTTCCCATTCTTGCTTTCGGCATCATCCTTAGCGCGAACAAATGCGCCGGCCCTGCCGATGCTACCGCCACCGGCAATTCCGGTATTTCAGGCGGGAAATGGACGCTACGGTCCATTGCTGGGCAAGCCTATAAATTACCCGAAGGCGTGGAAGTCCCCTACCTGCAGGTGGACAGCGCCATGGAACGTATTTCCGGATTCGGCGGTTGCAATCGGCTTATGGGCGGGATCTCCATCCATGGCGATTCCATCTCTTTCCCGATGATGGGCTCCACCAAGATGTACTGCGAGGAAACGCAGGAGCTCGAACGATCTTTCATGCAGGCTTTGGGGAACTCCACCACCTTCTCCGTGAAAGACGATAAGCTCACGCTTTCCGGCCAAGGCCAGGAGCAAGCCGTGCTGCACTTGGAAGCGGAGTGAAAGTACCCTTCCTAATTCGTTTGGACCACGCCGCTTATGCGGCGTGGTTTCGTTTTACCCCTTCCCAGTCGCGGCACTTCCATCCGCCGACATGCGGCGTTCAGTATTGCCCATGTCCCGTTCCAATCCGGACGGTAGCCGAGGCTTCTGAAGACTTCATCTGAACCATCAAGTTTTCAGCGATCACCAACCGGGTGCAGATCCACCTCCATTCCCTCTACAACCGTTCGCAAAGGAGGTTACAATGAAAATGCCCCCGACCAGCGGGGGCATTTTCATGGATAGCACGGCTTTATTTCGTCAATGCACGATCTGGAGCTTTTGAGCTCCGGTATTATCCGCGGTGGTGATCACTACGGTGTAGTTACCGTTTTGCAGGTCGCGCAGGTCCAACATGTTGCCAGCACTGTTCACGGTCAACATTTCATGATGTACTGTGCGGCCGGAGATGTCGAGCACACGAACATCCACCGCGCCCTTCACCGATGAGGGCAATACCATGTCGACTTTTCCGGTGGTCGGATTGGGGAACATCACGAAGGACGTGGTGGTCGCCTCGTTGATGCCGACATAGCCACAGAGCACATCCCAGTTCAGGTGCGAAGCGGTTTGGCCCGTTGCACAGGAGTAGGAGCCGTCGGAAACGATGCGCAGGGTGATGGTATGTTCCGGGTTGGTGGAGTTGAAGGAAACTCCGGCCATGTTCCCGCCGTTGTTGCCGATGTAGAGCAATGGCGACTGCGTGTTGGGGCCATCAAAGATCTCCACGTAATCGTTCGCCAACAGTTGGCCGTAGACGAAATCGATGGTTAGCGGCTCCGTGGCTGAAGTGCCTACGTAGGTGTACCATGCGGTATCCGAATTGGTGTAGCAGTAGTCGTAGTTGGTGATCTCACAGCTGGGGATGTCGCAATCCGTAGAAGGCGAATTGAACGCTGGGCTGAAGATCCGGCACAGGTCGTTCGACTCATTCAGCACGGTGATCACCGCCATACTGTCCATGGGGATCGGCGCGGATAGCGTGGTGCCAACACCCACATTCAACAACGTGTCCGGGTAGTAACTGTTCGCGATCCGCACGGTGGGGTCGCTGCCGGTGCTGGACACGTTTACTGCTACTTGGTAAGTGTGATGTAAACAGTCCGGCACTACGCTGAAGGTTGCAGCGGGGTTTGTGCAATCCAGGCAGCTCACATCCCAAGCCCATTGCGACTGGCCAAATCCTCCGCAGCTACCCGAACCGTCCGAGGTGAAGGTCATATACAGATCAGGCCCGCTGGCGATGATCAAAAGCCCTGCGAGATCAGTGCCGGGAAATGGCTCCAAGTTCTCGTAGAGCAAAGGTGCCAGTTCATCGGGCCCGTCAAAGATCTTTAGGTGATCATAGAAGAAGGACTCAATGGTACCTGCAGAGAACAACATGTACAACGGCTGACCACCATTGGACTGCCAATGCCATGTCTGATCATCATAGTCAGGGTAACAGTACACTTCGTTCAAAGTGTCAGTGCCACAATTAATGATGGTAGGGCACAACGGGTTTGTCAACGACCCGGAATACAGGTTGCACAGGCTGTTCACATCGTTTACCAAGGTGATGTTGGTGATGCTGGCCGCAGGGAAAGGTCCCACCGTATAGATGCCCGGGGCCGAAGCTGAGACTGATGGTGCGCCATTGTCATTGGTGATGTCCACCACAGCATCCGTGCCCATGGTGTCGATCTGCACAAGCACGTTGTAGGTCATGGAATCGCAGTCCGTCACGACGGAGAACGTCACCGCTGGCGGTGCGCAGTCCGCGCAACTCACCTCCCAAGCCCAAGGCGTTGTGCTCTGATCCTCACAGGATCCAAATCCGTCGGAGGTCATTTCCATGTAGATGTCAGGTTGGCTGGAAATGAACTGCAACCCAGCAAGATCGATCGTGTTGAAATCGATCTGCTCGTAGAGCAACGGTGAGGTGTTGTCCGGCCCGTCGTAGATCC
>Ga0075163_10001276_pt1 | contig 33653 bp, 22 predicted proteins | sample JI1023141ADNA_FD_71478 | JGI IMG/M metagenome (GOLD analysis project Ga0075163, IMG submission 71478) | Wastewater effluent complex algal communities from Wisconsin, to seasonally profile nutrient transformation and Carbon sequestration -... | ecosystem: Engineered > WWTP > Effluent > Algae...
GTCGCTGGATGCGGGCGAGATCACCGACAAGGGCTATGTGAACCAGCGCGTGGCGCAGGATCATCGCAGCGGTGATGTGGCGGCGCTGTTTGCCTCGCCGCCGGGACCGGGCGTTGTGGTCGTCGGCTGACGCTACGTCACTTCTGCTGCGTCGCAAGTTCGCGTGGACAGGCCCGGTCGTCCTCGTGCAAGGATGACGTGCGCGGAAGGCAGAATTGTGCGGCCGGACGCAGGCAGAGCTCATGGGAGAGTTGATCGTGTCCGTACTCAGCGTCGAACGTCCCGACTTCATGCAGGATGAAGACATCCGGATGTTCGAGGATTCGGTCGGCCGGTTCTTCGAGGCGAACGCGAGGCCCGAGGATGTGGAGCGCTGGCGCGCCAATCACTGCGTTGACCGCGCGATGTGGAACAAGGCGGGCGAAGCAGGCTTGCTCAACCTCTCCATGCCGGAGGAATACGGCGGCATGGGCGGCGATTATCGCCACGAAGTGATCCTGATGGAGCAGCTGGGCAAGAAGGATGTGTCGGGCTTTGGCATCTCGCTGCACAACGCCATCGTCGCGCCGTACATTCTTCACTACGGCACGGAAGACCAGAAGAAGCGCTGGCTGCCGCGCATGGCGACGGGCGAGCTGGTGACAGCGATTGCAATGACCGAGCCGGGCGCAGGCTCCGACCTGCAGGGCATCAAGACGACAGCGACGAAATCCGGCAATGGCTATGTCATCAATGGCTCGAAGACATTCATCACCAACGGGCAGACGGCCAACCTGATCTGCGTCGTCGTGAAGACCGACAAGACGCAAGGCGCAAAGGGCGTGTCGCTGGTCTTCCTCGAGACGGATGGTGCCGAAGGGTTCGAGCGCGGCCGCAACCTGAAGAAGATGGGACAGGACGCGCAGGATACCTCCGAGTTGTTCTTCAATGACGTGAAGATACCCGCAGACAACCTGCTGGGCACCGCCGAGGGGCAGGGCTTTTACCAGCTGATGGGCCAGCTTCCGCAGGAGCGTCTGAACATTGCGATCCAGGCGATCACGACGATCGAACGGGCGCTGGAGCTGACCATCGATTACGTCAAGCAACGGCAGGCGTTCGGCAAGAAGGTGATCGATTTCCAGAACACGCAGTTTGTGCTGGCCGAGTGCAAGACCGAAGCGACCGTGGCGCGCGTGTTCGTCAATCACTGCATCGGCCTGCATCTTGAGGGCAAGCTGGATGCGGCGACGGCGTCGATGTCGAAATACTGGCTGACCGAACTCGAAGGCAAGATCGTCGACAAGTGCCTGCAGCTGTTTGGCGGCTATGGTTTCATGGACGAATATCCCATCAGCCGCATGTATCGCGACATTCGTATCCAGCGCATCTATGGCGGCACGACCGAGATCATGAAGCTGCTGATCGCGCGCACGCTCTAGGGTGAACATGCAACAGGCTGCGGATTTCCGGGACGAGGGGGCGGCGCTCTACGCGCTGCTTTCGTCGCTGGATGATGCGGGCCTTGCTCAGCCGACGCTGTTCAAGGGCTGGACGATCGAGGAGATCGTGCGGCACCTGCATTTCTGGGATCGCGCGGCGGGTTTCCAGTTGACCGATGAAGCGGAGCTGGCGCGCATTCTCGGCGGCTTTGCGGCTGCGCCGGGAAACATGCGAACGCTCGAAGCGGCAGAGTTGGATGGTCTATCGGGACGCACGCTGCTGGCGGCGTGGCGGGAGACGGCGCTTGAGATTGCCGGGCGATTTGCATCTGCCGACCCGAAAGCGCGGCTGAAATGGGCGGGGCCAGAGATGAGCGCGCGCTCGTCCATCACGGCGCGGTTGATGGAGACATGGGCGCACGGGCAGGCGATCTATGACGTGCTGGGCGTCGAGCGGGTCAATGCGGACCGTATTCGCAACATTGCCCATCTGGGCGTCGGCACGTTCGGCTGGACCTATGCGGTGCGCCGCATGACGCCGCCGGCGAAGACGCCCTACGTGCGCCTCACTGGACCGTCGGGCGATGTGTGGACGTGGGGCGAGCCGGACGCAGAGAGCGCTGTCGTGGGTGACGCGGCGGATTTCTGCCAGGTCGTTACGCAGGTGCGCAATGTCGCCGATACGCGGCTGGCCTGCGTCGGACCTGTCGCCGCCGAGTGGATGAGCATGGCGCAGTGCTTCGCCGGCAAGGCTGAAAACCCGCCGGCGCCAGGGGCGCGCTATCGTCGGGCCGTCGCCTGAAGCGTGGCAGGCGTTCGCGGGCCATGCTATCGGCGGCCGCGATGAGCAAGACCGGCGAAAATTTCGACACGCCCAAGGATGCCTTCGACCGGCGCGAGCTGGCCGGGCCGTTCGACATTGTCGGTGATGTGCATGGTTGCTGCGATGAGCTGGAAGCTTTGCTCGCCCTGATGGGATATGCGCTCGCCTGGAGCGGGCAGGGGGATGAGCGCACCGTTACGGTGACGCCGCCTGCCGGGCGCACGCTGGTATTCGTGGGGGATCTGGTGGATCGCGGACCGCGTGTGGCGGACGTGCTGCGGATCGCCATGGCGATGAAGGATGCGGGAAGCGCGCTGTGTGTCGATGGCAATCACGACAGCAAGTTTGGCCGCTGGACCCGAGGATCGCACGTGCAGGCAGGGCATGGCCTGCAGCAGTCAATTGATGAGGTCGAGGCGGCCGGACCCGTTTTTCGCGAACGGGTGCGCGGCTTCATCGCCAGCCTGCCGATCTATCTGTGGCTGGATGGCGGCGCGCTGGTTGTCGCCCATGCCGGATTGAAGCAGGAGATGATCGGGCGACAGGATGGCAAGGTGCGGGCCTTCGCGCTCTATGGCGACACGACCGGCAAGGTCGATGCGGATGGCTATCCCGAGCGGCGGAACTGGGCGGCAAGCTATTCCGGCGAGGTCATCATTGTTTACGGTCATGTCGCAGCGCCTGATGTGCAATGGCTGAACAACACGATCTGCCTCGATACCGGCTGCTGCTATGGCGGGCGACTGACCGCCATGCGATGGCCCGAGCGCGAACTGGTCAGCGTCGCCGCTGCGAAGGTTCATTACACGCCCAAGCGGGCCCTGGCCGACCGGACACGATGATGTCGCCGGGCGGGCTTGACGACATCGCGCAGGTTGCGTCCAGATCATTCCGACACGGAGAGGACATTCACTCATGAAAACGCGCATTACCGAGCTGTTCGGCATCAAACACCCGATCATCCAGGGCGGCATGCATTACGTCGGCTTCGCCGAGATGGCGGCGGCGGTGTCCAATGCGGGCGGCCTCGGCGTCATCACCGCGTTGACGCAGCGCACGCCGGAATTGCTGGCGGCGGAAATCGCGCGTTGCCGGACGATGACCGACAAGCCGATTGGCGTGAACCTCACCTTCCTGCCGTCCGTGACGCCGCCGGATTATCCCGGTTACATCAAGGCGATCATCGAAGGCGGGGTGAAGATCGTCGAGACAGCGGGCAACAACCCTGCCAAATGGCTGCCGATCCTGAAAGAGAACGGCATCAAGGTCATCCATAAATGCACCTCGGTGCGTCACTCGCTGAAAGCGGAAGCGATTGGCTGCGATGCGGTCAGCGTCGATGGCTTCGAGTGCGGCGGCCATCCTGGCGAAGACGATGTTCCGAACTTCATCCTGCTCCCGCGCGCCGCCGAGGAGCTGAAGATTCCCTTCGTGGCTTCAGGCGGCATGGCTGATGGCCGCTCGCTTGTGGCGGCGCTGGCGCTGGGCGCCGAGGGCATGAACATGGGCACGCGCTTCATTGCGACGAAGGAAGCACCCGTGCATGAGAACGTGAAGCAGGCCATCGTTGCGGCCAGCGAACTCGACACGCGCCTCGTCATGCGTCCGCTGCGCAATACCGAACGCGTGCTGACCAACCCTGCGGTCGAGCGTCTGCTGTTGAAAGAGAAAGACTTGGGCGCAGCGATCAAGTTCGAGGACATTCTGCCGGAAGTCGCGGGCGTCTATCCGAAGATCATGAAGGATGGCGCGATGGACGCAGGCGCGTGGAGCTGCGGCATGGTCGCCGGTCTGATCCACGACATCCCGACGTGCAAGGAATTGATCGACACCATCATGGCCGACGCCGAGGCGATCATTCGCAAGCGGCTCGTGGGGCTGCTGGCCTGATCAGGCTTTCAGTTCGGCCAGCGTGGCGCCGATGCAGTCGACAAGATAGCTGTCGCGCTTGCCGACGCGGCGTTGCAGGGCGGCGAGACCGCCCAGGATGTCGGGCGTCGCCAGCTTGAGATCGCCCAGCACGACAAGCAGGGCTTCGTAGCGGTCCCAGCTGACGATGCGGTTGGGGACGTCCTTCAGCCTGTCGAGCGGCAGGGCGTCCATGATGGCGATGATGGCGGGGCCGAGCGCGGGATCGATGGGGCGGGCCGTGCGCGCCATGGCGACGGCGGCGGCGAAGACACTCTCCTCGGCATGAGCAAGACCGGAGAGGACCAGCTCGCGCGCATCGGGGCGTTGCAGCAGAATGTCGACGGCAATCGGGCTTGCCGGATTGAGCGGATGCGCGAGGCGGCCGAGTTCCTTGACGTCCGTCTCCGGCGTGAGGCGCAGTGTCTCCCACAGTTCGCGAAAGCCGCTGAGGGTTTGCGGCAGATCGCGAGGCGGCGGGAGAATACCGGCGCAGAGGCCTCGCAGGATGTCGGCGCGGGAACGGCTGGCCTGGTCTGCATCGAGCCTGGCTTCAAGCGCCGCAAGATCGGCCAGCGTTTCGCAACGTGCATCTGCAGGATAGAAGCGCGCAGGGTAGCGCATCAGGGCGAAGGCCATGGGCCAGCGATCCGGCGCACCGGCATAGTTGATGGCGACGCGCGGCCAGCGGCCCAGCCAGTCGACCACCATCTGCGGCATGTCGATGGTCCAGTAGGCCTGCCAGGCATCTCCGGTGTAGCGACCTTCATCGCCGATCATCTCGGTGCAGGTAACCGCGCCGCAGTGCAGGCAGGCGTGGGTTTCGATACGCCCGGCGCGCAGGAGTGAGCGGTGGAAGGCGGGATCGCAATCGCAGGCAACCGCGATCTCCATGAGATTGATGCGGGCAGGAGGTTGGCGGCCTGCGAAATCATCCAGCCGTATGTCGGGCCGTTCCACCGTGCGGATGGGAGCAGGGGGCTCGGCCCTGGGCGGGCGCGGAACGAAGACTTCTTCGCCGATCTCGAAATAATCGCGCATCTTGCCGTTGCGCGGACCGTCGGCGGCGGCGATGGGAAAGTGCAGGCGTTCGGGCGCGCCGCCTTCCGGCGCCCAGTCGATCATGATCTCCATCCTGATCAGGTCGACATCGATCATGCGGATGACGCCGGCATCCCCCGCGCGGCGCACGAGGCCGCGCGCATCGGTGAAATCGCGGATGACGCGGACGGGATGATTGGCCCTGAGGTGGTCGACGGTGGCGCTCATGGCGCCCAGAGTTATCCGCGGGGCGGGCGCTGTCACGGGTGCGGCCGCGAATCGCCGCGCTTGACTCTCTTTCTCATCGGAGTCGATATAGCAAAAGAACAAAACAGGAACTCAAATGCACCGCAAAAGTGCAGATATTGCAGCGCTGAAGCGCCGTTTCGCGCTTGCAGACAGGTCCGTATGGGGCGTCGCGCCGTCGGGCCAGATGGCCGGCGGGGCGGGCGTTGGTGCGGCGCTGAACGGCGGCCTGACACGCAGCGGCCTGCATGAAGTCTTTGCGCGGTCGACGGCGGCTTCGGGCGCGGCGGCCGGCTTCACCCTGGCGCTGGCGATCCTTGCGGCGGGCGACAAGCCGGTGGTGTGGGTGCGCCATGATTTCGCGCGTATCGAGGCGGGCGGGCTCTATGCGCCCGGCATGGCGGAGCTGGGGCTGGACCCGAGCCGCCTGATCCTGGTGCAGGCGCGCGATGTGCCGGGCGTGCTGCGCGCCAGCGAGGAGGCGGCGCGCTGTTCCGCGCTGGGCGCGGTGCTGATCGAAGCGTGGGGGACGCACCGGATGCTGGACCTCACGGCCAGCCGCCGGCTGGCGCTGGCGGCGGATAATTCGGGCGTGTCGTTGCTGATGCTGCGCGCCGGGGCTGCGCCTGCGCCCAGTGCGGCGATGACGCGATGGGAAGCGGCGCCTGCGCTATCGACGCCGCTTGTGGCGAATGCGCCAGGCGGGCCGGCATTTGCGCTGACTTTGCTGAGGCGGCGCGGGGGCGCTGTTGGCGGCCCCGTTGGCGCCGAGGCGATTGTGGAGTGGAATCGTGACCGACGCACTTTCACCGATCGCTCGCTTGCCCTCTGTGCAAAACAGCTCTCAGGCGCGCCGCTATCTGGCGGTGTGGTTTCCGTTCCTGCCGACGGATCGGCTGTTGCGCCGGAGTGGCGCCGCGCCGGATGATGCGCCGCTGGTTGTCGCAGAGCCGGTCAAGGGAGCGCTGCGGCTTTCTGCTGTCAGTCGTGAGGCGGCCCGGCTGGGGCTAGGGCCGGGGCTGACGCTGGCGGATGCGCGGGCGCGGATACCGAAGCTGCGTGTCGAGACGGCCGATCCAGCGGCTGATGCAGCGCTGCTCGAGCGCATGGCGGATGATTGCGATCGCTACACGCCGGTTGTGATGGTCGATGCGCCGGACGGCCTGCTGCTCGACGTGACCGGATGCATCGATCTGTTTGGCGGCGCCGCCGCTTTGCTGCAGCAAGCCGGGCTGCGCTTTCGCAAGGGCGGCGTTGGCGTCCGCATCGTGATCGCTGGCGCCCCCGATACAGCCCGCGCGCTGGCCCGGTATGGCCGTAGCGGAAGCGTACCGCCGGGCGGCGATGCAGGCGCGGTGCGGGGGTTGCCGGTGGGGGCGCTGAGGCTGCCGGAGGAGGCGCGTGTGGCGCTGGTGCGGGCGGGGCTCAAGACGATCGGGGATCTGGCCGACCGGCCCAGCCAGGCTCTGGTGGCGCGTTTTGGCGACCAGATGATCGTGAAGCTGCGGCGGACGCTGGGCTACGAGCCCGGGCCGGTGACGCCGCGCCGGATCGTGGCCGTGTGCGGCGCCGAGCAGCGCTTCGCCGAGCCGATCGGACGGATGGAGGATGTCGAAGGCGTGCTGGCGGCTCTGGCGGCGGAGGCGTGCACGCTGCTGGCCGAGCGGCGGGAAGGAGGGCGGATATTCGAGGCCAGCTTTTTCCGCGCCGATGGCGCCGTGCGGCGCATTGCGGTGGAGACCGGCCGCCCGCTGCGCGACGTGGCCAGCCTGATGCGGCTGTTCCGCGAGCGGCTGGAGACGCTGGCCGATCCGGTGGATCCGGGGTTCGGGTTCGACCTGATCAGGCTGTCGGCGCCGGTGGTGGAGCCGCTGGATCCGGCGCAGGTGGGGCTCGATGGCCGCAGGATCGACGATGACGCCGTGGCGGAGCTGGTGGAGCGCCTGTCAACGCGCTTCGGGCGGGAGCGCGTCCTGCGCTTCGAGCCGCGCGGCACGCATGATCCAAATCGCGCGGCTGCGATGGCCCCTGCCGTGGAGAACCGCAAGACAAAGGCGGCGTGGCCCGCGTTTGAGCCGGACGAACCGCCATTGCGGCCGGTGCAGATGTTCGTGTCCCCGCAGCCCATCGATGTGACGGCGCAGGCGCCCGACAGCCCGCCGCGGCAATTCATCTGGCGGCGCATGAAACATGTGGTCGTGCGCGCCGAAGGACCAGAGCGGATATCCGCCGAATGGTGGCGGCGCGGAATAAGCGCGCCAACGCGAGATTATTTCCGCGTTGAGGATTCCGAGGGGCGCCGCTTCTGGCTGTTCCGCGAGGGGCTCTATGGCGGCGAGACGCGTGAGCCGCGCTGGTTTATGCATGGGGTATTCGCGTGAGCTGCACCTCCGCTGGCGCGACTGTCGCGCGATTTCCGGAAAGGCAGGCAGCCAAGGCGCTGCACCCTGAACCTGCCCCGCCTTATGCTGAGCTTGCGGCGGCTTCCAGTTTCTCGTTCCTGCGCGGGGCATCGTCCGGCGCCGACATGGTGCTGACCTCCCTGCTGCTCGGGCAGACCGGCCTTGGCCTTGCTGACCGCAACACGGTTGCTGGCGTGGTGCGCGCCTGGAGTGCGCTCAAGCAGTTGCGTGATGACGGTGAGCCGCCGCCGGAGAAGGTGAGGGAGGGCGGCTCGCCCGGCGAATTTGCCTGGGTGGAGCATCCACTGGCGGCCAGCCTGCCGGTGACGCAGGAGGAGCTGAAGCAGAGGGCGCTGGATTTCCGGCTCGTCGTCGGCGCGCGGCTCGTTTTCTGCGACGGGGCGCCGGATATTCTGGTCTATCCCGAGGACAGGGCGGGGTGGGGGCGGTTGTGCCGCCTGCTGACGGTCGGCAACAGGCGTGCGCCGCCCGGCAAGGAGCGCGCTATGAAAGGCGAATGCCGTCTCAGTCTGGATGATCTTCTGCAGGATGCAGGCGGCCTGCTTCTGATCGTGACGCCGCCGCACGACCTGTCAGGATTTGAGGCGGTCCTTGCGCGCGTCGCGGCGGCGGCGCCCGGCGCTGTCTGGCTCGGCGCCGTGATGTCGCGGAGCGGTCGCGATGCACGCAGGCTGATCAGGCTTGAGGCGCTCGCCGCCACGGCAAACGTGGCGCTGATCGCCATCAACGACGTGCTTTATCATGCGCCCGTGCAGCGCGACCTGCACGATGTGATGACCTGTATTCGCGAAGGCGTGACGATCGAGACGGCCGGACGTCTGCTGGAGGCCAACGCGGAGCGTCACCTGAAGCCGCCGCGAGAAATGTCGCGCCTGTTTCGTCAGGCGCCGCAAGCCATCAAGGAGACGCAGGACTTTCTTGCGCGGATCGATTTCGATCTCGGGCAGCTGAAATATGAGTACCCCGACGAACCTGTTCCGCCAGGCTACACCGATCAGGAATACCTCGAAAAGCAGACATGGCTTCATGCCGGGATGCGATATCCGGAAGGGATCCCCGCCAAGGTCGAAGGCCTGCTCAGGAAAGAGCTGGCGTTCATCGAGATGAAGCAGCTCGCGCGCTATTTTCTCACGCTCTACGACATTGTGCGGGTTGCGCGGGACATGCGGATTCTCTGTCAGGGTCGCGGATCAGCCGCCAACTCGGCCGTCTGCTATGCGCTTGGCATAACCTCGGTCGATCCTGACAAGGTAGAGGTTCTGTTCGAGCGCTTCATGTCGACCGAGCGGGACGAGCCGCCGGACATTGATGTCGATTTCGAGCACGAGCGGCGCGAGGAGGTCATCCAGTACATCTACGACCGTTATGGCCGTCACCGCGCCGCCATCGCGGCAACCGTGATCCATTATCGCCCGCGCAGCGCCATGCGTGAGGTCGGCAAGGTGATGGGTCTCACCGAGGACGTGACATCCCGTCTTGCCGGGCTGGTCTGGGGCAGCTGGGGCGGCGCCTTGCCGGACAGCCAGATACGGCAGGCAGGTTTCGATCCCGACAACAGGGATATTCGCCGGGCGCTTGATCTCGCCAGCCGGCTGCTGGGTTTTCCGCGTCATCTTTCACAGCATGTCGGTGGTTTCGTTCTGGCGCGCGGGCGGCTTGATGAGCTTGTGCCCATCGGCAACGCGGCGATGGACGAGCGCACCTTCATCGAGTGGGACAAGGACGATATTGACGCCCTGAAGCTGATGAAAGTCGATGTGCTGGCGCTGGGCATGCTGACCTGCATCCGCAAGGCGTTCGACCTGATCCATGAGACAGGTGGTCCGAAGCTGTCGCTGCAGGATGTGCCCAAGGAGGATCCGGCGGTTTACGACATGCTCTGCAGGGGAGAATCCCTTGGCGTCTTCCAGGTCGAGAGCCGGGCGCAGATGAACATGTTGCCGCGTCTGAAGCCGCGTGAGTTCTACGATCTGGTCATCGAGGTGGCGATTGTCCGCCCGGGGCCCATTCAGGGCAACATGGTCCACCCCTATCTGAGGCGGCGGAATGGCGCCGAGACGGTAACCTACCCATCGCCCGCCCCGGAGCACGGGCCGCCGGATGAGCTGTATGAGGTTCTGAAGAAGACCAATGGCGTGCCGCTGTTCCAGGAGCAGGCGATGCGGCTCGCCATGGTGGCGGCGAAGTTTTCCGACAGGGAAGCAAACGGCCTGCGCCGCGCAATGGCGACGTTCCGCAATGTCGGCACGATCCACAGGTTCGAAGGGCTGATGGTCGAGCGGATGGTGGCGCGGGGGTATGAGCGCGACTTCGCGCAGAGCTGTTTCGAGCAGATCAAGGGTTTCGGCTCCTATGGCTTTCCCGAGAGTCATGCGGCGGCGTTTGCGCAGCTGGTCTATGTGTCGTCCTGGCTCAAGCATCACCATCCGGCGGCGTTTGCCTGTGCGCTGCTTAACTCTCAGCCGATGGGTTTCTATGCGCCGGCGCAGATCGTTCGCGATGCGCAGGAAAATGGCGTCGAGGCGCGCGCCGTGGACGTCAATCACAGCTTCTACGACAACACGCTGGAGCGGCGCGAGGATGGCGCCCTGGCTCTGCGTCTGGGGTTCCGGCAGGTGGACGGGATGGGCGAGGCAGAGGCGGCCAAGTTGATCGCGCATCGGGCGTTTGGATATCTGTCGGCTGAAGAGCTGTCGGATGAAGCGGGCCTGTCGGCGCGCACCTTGCGGCAGCTGGCGGATGCGGATGCGTTCCGCTCGATCAGGCAGGACAGGCGTGAGGCGTTGTGGGCGGTGCGGCGCTTGCCGGATGATGATCCGCTGCCGCTGTTCGCCGCCGCCAATGCGCGCGAGCTGGGCGAGGATGCGGACGCGCACTTGCCGGAGATGCCGCTGGGCGAACATGTGGCGGCGGATTACCAGATGCTTCGCCTGTCACTGAAGGCGCATCCGATGCAGATATTGCGGCCGATCTTTACGGCGGAGAAAATCCTGTCCTGCCAGCAGACAGCAGACCTGCGCGATGGCGCCTGGGCGCGGACGGCGGGCGTGATCCTGGTGCGCCAGAGGCCGGGGAACGGCAAGGCGATCTTCATCACGCTGGAGGACGAGACGGGCATCACCAACGTGTTGCTGTGGGCGCGGACGTTCGAACTTTTCCGGCGCGATGTGATGGCCTCGCGCCTCCTGCTGGTCGAGGGCAGGGTGCAGAAGAGCATCGAGGGCGTGACACACCTGATGGGCGTTCGCGTTCGCGATCGCACCGACGAACTGCAGAAGCTTTCCGAGGCGCACAGGCCACAGATCGAGCTGTCGCGGGCCGACGAATTTCAGCATCCGCAGGCGCCGCGCGGCGGCCATCCGCGCAATGTGCGGGTGTTGCCGAAGTCGCGGGATTTTCACTAGCGCGTTCAGCCAATGACGGGACCGGCTTGTGGCCGGCAGGCTTGCGCGGCTGGCCCGCAAGCCTGCCGCGGGCGTCATGTGTGCGCCACCAGACACATCCGGCGCCTATGAGCCGCAGCACCTCTTGTTGGCTGGGGGCGGCTGAACAACGCTTGCAGGGCGGCCGATCTGTTGCCTTGGTTCAAACGCAATATGGGTGTAGGGGGTAGATTATCGAGTTTTCGGCCGACGACTTGGCCCGCCCAAACGGGCATTGCTGACGAAATCCCCCACAGTCTCGATGTCTCAGGCGGAGCGCGTTTTCGCGCGCCCGTCATTACTCATTGCAAGGATACCCCCGATGAACACGGGCACTGTGAAATGGTACAACGTCGACAAGGGCTACGGCTTCATCCAGCCGGATAACGGCGGCAAGGACGTTTTCGTCCACGCCAGCGCGCTTGAATCCGCCGGCATGCGCGGACTCGTCGAGGGCCAGAAGCTCTCGTTCGAAGAAACCGCTGACAAACGCTCCGGCAAGATGTCGGCCACCAACCTCTCCGCCGTCTGATCTGACGCGGTTTGATTTCTGAAGGGCGCCGGGCAACCGGCGCCCTTTTGCGTTGGGGCTGCCCGCCAGCATCCTCCGCCGACAAACCTTCGTCGAAATGTTGAAAATCCGTCGCGAAGCGCTGGTAGCGCCAGCCATGACTGGGGTCATGGAGGGTTTTATGCGCATCAAGAAGTGGCTGCTTTGCTCGGCTGGCGTTGTACTTGTTTCCGGACCGGCGCTTGCTCAACAGGCTGATCCGCAAGCTCAACAGCCGCCGGTCGATGTCGTCGTCGTGACCGGCTCGGCGCTGGCCCGCAAGGGAGCGATCGAGGAGAAGAAGCAAGACAGCCGCACGATTGAGGCGCTCGGCGTCGACGAACTCGGCCAGCTGCCCGACAAGAACGTGGGCGAGAGCCTCAACCGCCTGGCCGGCGTCTCCATGCTCGTCGAAAAGGGCGAGGGCCGCTACGTGCAGGTACGCGGCGTCGCCGCCAACCTCAACAACGTTACCATCAACGGCGTCCAGATGGGTTCGCCCGAAGTCGAACTTGGCGGCCGCCAGGCGCCGCTCGACATCATCTCGGGCGGCGTGCTCGGCGGCGTCCAGGTGATCAAGACGCCGACGCCCGACATGGACGCCCAGGGTATTGGCGGCACAGTCAACGTCGACACCAAGATGCCCTTCGATCGCGCCGATGATTTCTACGGCTATCTCACGGGCCGCGCTGGGTATGAAGAAGAGCGCCCACGCGATGAAGCCTTTGGCGGTCACGATCCCTATGCGCTCGACGGCGCCATGTCGGGCAAGATCGGCGATACGTTCGGCTGGCTGGTCGGCGGCTCCTTCTCGGCGCGTGAATATGTCTCGACCGGCATCTACCAGGACGACTGGACCCAGGTTCCAGGTCAACCTGCCGGCACGTTCCTCCCCGTCAACGTGAAGAACAACTACTACGTAATCGGCCGCGAGCGCACCAACCTCAACGCCGCGCTGCAATGGCGTCCCGACGACAACTCCGAGTACTTCGTTCGCGGCTTCTACGGCGAGTGGAACGAGTATCAGTGGCGCAACCGTTACGAGCAGAACTTCACCGGCAGCCGTCTGACGCTGACCACGCCCGCCTCGGGTACGCAGAATACGGATCGGGTCCTCGCCAACGTCCGCCTCGAGTACGCTGACAAGATCGTGTCCTCGATCGCGGCGGGCGGCAAGAACACGCTGGGCGACATCAAGCTCGATTATCTTGTCCAGGCGAACGCCAACGAGATCGCAGAGCCGTTCAGCGGCTGGGAGTGGCGTTCATCCACGACTGCGGTCGGCCCAAGCACATGGACGCTCGATGGCGAGGGCATCGTCACGATCACGCCCAACGCCGGATCGCCCGACCGCACCAATCCTGCTCTGCTGCCGCTGCGGCGAGCACGGTTCTTCACGCAGGACATGGACGAGACCTCGACCATTGCGCAGCTCAACGGTCAGTGGGAATTCAGCGACGCGATCATCTTCAAGGCAGGCGTCAAAGGAGCAACCACCGACCGCGGACAGGACTCCAACCAGAGCGAATACCTGCCGAACGGGACGCCGATCACGCTCGCAACATCTCCCGCCTTCAACAGGGGCGGCTTCGTCAACGAGACGCAGAACGGAAATGTGCCGAACATCTGGATGGATGTGCATGGCATGGACGCCTACTTCGCCGATCCGGCCAATGCTGCGCGGTTCACGCCCAATACGGCCGCCAACTTCACCTCGAACTTCGCTGCGGACTACGACCTCACGGAGACGATCCTTGCCGGCTACGTCATGGCCACCGGCGCGTTCGGGCCGTGGGAGGTGATCGGCGGCGTGCGCGTCGAGGCGACCGATGTCGACAGCTCGGGCTATCTGTTGCGCGGCACGACGTCGCAAACGCGCGTCAGCGCAGGCGGCGATTACACCGAGACCCTTCCTGCCGTGCTTGTGAACTTCCGACCCGGCGACGATTGGGTATTCCGCGGCGCCGTCACGCGCGCCCTGGGTCGCCCCGACTACAACCAGATCGCCCCGCGCTCGACCTATGGCGAGAACGGCGCGATCGGATCGGTCTCCATCGGCAATCCCGACCTCGTCCCCCGTAAATCGTGGAACTACGATCTTGGCGTCGAGTGGTATCCCAATCAGCTGACCGCAGTTTCTGCGTCCCTCTTCCGCAAGGATATCTCTGACCAGCTGGCCGGTCAGAGCAACTCCTTCACCACGCAGACCACGATGCAGGCCGAACTGGCGCGCATCGGTCTCACCGGCATCGACACATCGGCTCTTACCCGGCTCGACGTTTCGACAACGATCAACGCCGGCTCCGCCTACCTGCAGGGGCTGGAGTTCTCGGCGCAGACACAGTTCGACTACCTGCCGGCGCCGTTCGATGGCCTCGGCGCATCGATTGCCGCGACATTCATCGAGGGCGAGGTTGATCTCCCCGGCGGCGGCACGGCGCCGATCCAGGGCCAGCCCGAAACCACCTATGCCTTCACCGCCTTCTACCAGAAGGGCCCAATCGATATCTCGGTCAGTTATGCCTACAACGCCAGCTTCCTTGACGCGGACAACACCAACCCTGCGCTCCGCCTCAACCAGGGCGAGTTCGGACGGTGGGACGCCAGGGCGAGCTATGCGATCACCGACAATCTCAAGGTTTTCCTTGAGGGCGTGAACCTGAATGACGAACCGACATCCGAGTTCCAGGGCGGCAAGGTGAACCAGAATACCGAGTTCGAATATGTGGGCCGCACGGTCTATATCGGCGCAAGCTGGGGTTTCTGATCCCTCTGGTTCGTGGGCGTGAGTTGCATCGCTGGCCGGTCAGAGCAGACCGGCCGGCGCGTTAGCCTGGAGACCGGGATGGAAGCGATATCACGTGTGGTTCTGGCGGGTCTTGCTGCGCTGGCGCTCGCCGCCTGCGCGGGCGGGGCCGGGCAGGAGATTGTGCTGAACAGGTCGGCCGCTGCCGATTATGCGGCGCCTGTCTCGCAGATGCTCACCGCGACGACGCTGAAGAGATATCCTGCCCCCGACGCTGACCAGGGCGTGGCAGTAGACAGCCGACATTTCTACGCGATCGACAACACTGTGATTGCAAAGCATCTCATCGCGACCGGGGAGCTGGTTGCCAGATGGGTTGGCCCGAGGAACGGCCTGGTGAGGCATATCAACAGCTGTCTGGCGGATCGCGGCGAGCTGTGGTGCGCCAATTCCAACTATTCGCTGACGCCGATGGGATCGTCGGTCGAAGCGTTTGACGCACGCACGCTGAAGCCTGTCGCCACGCACAGCCTTGGCATGACGGATGAGGGGTCAATCACCTGGCTTGACCGGTATCACGGCGGCTGGATTTCCGGCTTTGCCCACTATGACGAAAATGGCGGCGTGCCATTCAAGAACCACAGCTTCTCAAGTGTGGTGACGTTCGATGCGTCGTGGCGGCGCACCGGCGGATGGCTGATCCCCGACACTGTACTGGCGCGCATGGCGCCGCATGCGGCGTCAGGTGGGGCGATCGGGCCTGATGGTCTGCTCTATCTGCTGGGCCATGACCGGCCCGAACTCTATGTGCTGGCGGCGCCGGCCATGGGACCGACGCTGATCCATGTCGCCACGATTGCAATTGAAGCCGAAGGCCAGGCGTTTTCGTGGGCGCCCGGGCGGCAGAGGGTGATTTACGCTATCGACCGCCGGGCGGGGCGCGTGCTGGCGATTGCAGTGCCTGCCGTGAATGTGAGTGCGCTTCAGGATATCCGCACCTTCAGATAGCGCGACAGACCAATCAAGGATGGTCCGGGCAAGGATGGTCCGGGCCAGGTGGCGCATCGCCAGCCAGCGGCAAGGATGTCGCAGACGGGCCTGGCGGGGGCGGATTCCAGACTGCCTCGCTAGTCGTCGAGCATGCCATCGAGCATGGCGACCTGGAACTCCTTCAGAAGCGCGATCGCCGACTTGATGTCGGTGCGTGAGCCCGGCCAGAGGCTGTCGATGGCCAAACCGCGCAGGGCGGCAGCGTAGAGCTGGACGAAAGCGCGGAGCTTGCGCTTGTTCCTTGCACTGACGCCGACCTGCTGGGCGAGGGACCAGACGACGCTCTTGTGGCGCTCGTCGAGTTTGTCGTTGAGCTCGCTGAAACGCGGGCCGATTTCCGGATCGCTGCGCGAGCCCAGCATGATCTCGATCCGGGCAATGCCTGAAGGTGTCTCGAACGCCGCCCAAAGGATATCGACCAGGTGAAGGAATTTCTCGCGATCGCTCTTCAGCTCGCCGAGGCGATCAGCGTGGAGGTCGCGGCGTAACTCAACGATATGCTCGGACGCGGCCATCATCAGGTCGGCCTTGGTGGGAAAATGGTGGAGCATGGCGCCGCGACTGACCCTGGCGCGCTCGGTCACCACGACCGTGCTGGTCTGGTGATAGCCGAGCTCATGGAGGCACGCGATCGTGGCGTTGAGCAGTTTGGCGCGCGTTGCGGCGCTGCGATCGGCGTTTGGCGTCCTTACATGGCGCTTGGCCGGGGCGGCTGGTCTGGCGGCGGCCTTGGTCGACACGGGAACCTCTGGGCGAGATGTCTGTCGGCGCGGTCTAGCACACCTGCTGGGGCGGGCCATTTGTTTGCGGCTGACGCGCGAATTTGTCGCCGCGCGCCAAAGGCAGGGCCAGCACGCGGCCGTCTCGGGGCCAGTTCATTGCGCGGGGATCAGCGGCAGCGTGATCGCCGATGGCGTGGCGCCGCCCATCAGCACGGTCACTGGCGCGGAAGCGTCCCGCCGTTGCGGGTCGGCGAAGCTGAGCGTGACGCGCACCTTGTGGCCCGCCTTGAAGACGTAGGACATCGGCAGCAGATCGAACTTGAGTTCGACGGGTTGACCTGGCGGGACGGGCGTTGCGTCACCCGCCTTATGGGTCATCCAGGGGAGGCCGAGGTGATTGTAGGGCGCTTGCGCCAGCGTGCGATGCGAGGCGCGCAGGCGGCCGAGCATCTGGTAGGAGCGGGTGGATCCGTCAGGCGCGACATCGTCGATGCGACTGGTAACATCGACATCGCCTGCGTCCGTCTTCAGCCACAGCGACATCACCGGATGACCGGTGACTTCCATGTCCTGTGCAAGTCCGCCGGTTTCGAACGCGACCCCGCCTGGGGCGGCATCGACCGTGGTGGTGGCCGATTGCGCAGGCGGACCCATCTGGGTTGCGGTTTCTGTTTCGGCAGCAGGTTTTGCGCGATCGAGGCCGCCTGACGCAGCGAGATAGAAATCCGTGCGCACCTCTGATTTCAGTGGCCAGGTCTCGCTCGTGCGCCATTCGGCGCCCTTGGGCGCGTTATAGGTGTAGTAGGTGACGGCGGGCTCGCGCATCACGTTGTTCGGCTTGCCTTTCAGCCAGTGATCGAAGAAGCGCAATTCCTCGGTCACCAGATCGAAGCCGGTTTCATCCTTCACAGCTGTCCACGCGCAATGCGTTGCAGGACCGACCAGAAGCTTCGTGTTGTCGCGCGGCAGATTGTTGAAGGTGAAAAACGGTCCATGCCGCGTTCCGGCCTCGTCCCAGTTCGCGACCGAAAGAACGCCGATGTCTGTCTTCTTCAGCTCAGCCAGATAGGAGCTGGGGCTCGACGTCTGCCACCATGTGAGGCCGGTCGCCGTTGATACGCTGTCGCGAAACGGCGCGACGCCGACGCTTTCGATGTTACCGGCGTGACTGGCGACGGCCGCGTCGCGCTGGGCTGCGCCATCTGGGCCATCGACGGGCGCGGCGAGACGATCCCGCGTGGCGATCGAGGCAGCTTCACCCGTGGCGCCGGGCGGCGCGATGCGACCGGGTCCCGAGACGCCGCCAAGCGTGGTGAAGGGATAGGCGTCGAACTCGGCGCTCATCGGGATGACAGCCTTCAGCGAAGGCGGGCGTGTGGTGAGTGCTTGCATCTGGCTGCCGCCGGTTGCCGAGCAGCCCCACATGCCGATCTTGCCGCTGGACCAGGATTGCTTCGCGAACCACTCAGTCATGTCGTAGGCGTCATGCTTTGCGGCATCGACCCACTCGCCGCGATTGTAGGCGATATTCTTGCCATAGCTGGCGTAGACGCCGCGGAAGTCCACGACAGCGACGTTGTAGCCATAGGGCGCAAGCTTCAGTGCGAAGCCAGGATAGGTCTCGGCAGCTTCGCCGCCGCGATAGGTGCGCCGGTTGTAGGGAGAGTGCATCCAGATGACAGGGAGCTTCTCGGACGCGACCACGCCGTTGCGCGTGGGGCGATAAAGATCGACGGCCAGTTTCGTTCCGTCTCGCACCTCGACATAGAAGGATGTGCGCTGGTGGCCGTCATAGACACGTTCCGACCAGCCCGTGTATTCGCCCAGCCGCGACACCTTGCTGGCGGCGCCTGATGCACCAGAGGACGATGCGTCAGGGGAGTGCGTGCAGGCCGCGAGCGCCAGAACGCCGACTGCCAGAAGATGATTCTGAAACCGCATCCGATCCCTCCCTCAGCCTGCGTCTCGTGCGCGGCCTGACGGGATAATCGTCTGCGTTGCCGGCCAGTTCAAGCCAAAACCGTCAGACATGACGGAAAACAGCAAAAGCCATTCATTCGAGGCGGAGCCGCGCGGGATCGGGACAGTGCGGGACGGCTAGGGCTTCGTCCTGTTCGACAGTTTGTCCTGCCGCCGGGCGCCTTCGAGCATGCCGACCATCGAATAGTCGCCCTCGTGGCAGGCGAATTCATAAAGCTCGTCAGCGGTCCGCACGAAGGAGTATTCGGCGGTCCAGGGCTGCGAATAGTAAGCTGGATCGACGATGGTGTAGCGATAAACAAGCTCATCGGGCGAGACCAGCTCGAACCACTCGGTGATGACCGCGTCCGGACTGGTGACCGTGATGATGCCATGCGTCGAAAAGTCGGGATCGAGGTGGCGGGTGGTCACCTCGAGAACATCGCCAACCCACTTTGCGATGGAGTCACCGCCGGGCGGCTGAATTTCCTTGGGGCGATGGTCGCCGTCAACCGGCAGAATGCGCGTGTCGTCATAGGCTTCAGTGTGCAGCACGACGTACTCCGGCGTCTGCACAATGCGGTGGATCATTGAAGCGCTGCGGATCTGGAGCGGCGCCCAGCCAACGCCGCCGATGCAGCGTTCGGTTGTCATGCGTTGCTCGGGACCATCAAGGCCGCCAATATAGCTGCGGGCCGCGGCGCGACCCTTGTCGGTATAAGGCAGTTTGCCGTCGGCGGGCGAGATGATGAGCGATGAGCGCGCCTTGCCGCGCACGATGGCGAGCGAGTCCCCATCAGGCGCTGCAAGCTCGGGATCGAGCGGATTGTTCTTCTCGGCGCGAGCCAGAATGTCCGCCATCAAGGTGGCGGCTTCGGCGTCGTCCAGTACAAGCCTGCTTACGCCGGCGGGCCGCTCAACCGGCGTCAGCCAGCGGCTGGACCAGTTGCCGTGGAGGTCTGGCCGACCCTCGGCGGTACGGGGCAGGGCGGCTGCCTGCGCCAACGCGACCGGCGCCGCCCAGCAAAGCAGGGCTGCAGCGAGCGCCGCTCCGCGGGTCAGTTTGGCCACGCTTTTTTTTCGCTCTGCGTCGCTCTGCGTCATCTATCTGTATCCCTCGTAAGTCATTGCTTCGCGCCGGCAGACCAGAGGCGCGAGACGGACTGAAAGCAAGCCTTGCCCCTGTCAAGAAACTGTCATGCAGCGCGTTGGGGCTTCCAGACGTGTTTCCTGATGACGAACGGACAAGAAATTCGAATAGGTCCTCAACGCATTCCGGTCAGGAAGGCCGGAATCGCTGACAGATCTGACGCGCCTGGAGAGAAACGTCATGACACGAAGCCCCGTCCGGAAGATGACGCGGTTCACGGCGTTTGCGTTTGTGCTTGCAATGGCGGCTTGCACGGGAGCCGCCAAAGATGCGCCCGAACCCGCGCCTGTCGTTTCCGCAGCGCGCCAGACAGAAGCATCTGCAACGGGCCACGCGGCTGGGGGCGTGATTGTGCTCGATGGCGCACAAGCCCGCATCGTTGGCGTGACCGCGCTCGGCGGACTGGAGGTCTATAGCCTGGAGGGCGCGCGCACCAACGCGACGCCTGCGGGCGAGACAGCTGGCGTCGATGTGGCTTATGGCTACCCGCTGAACGGTCGGCCAACCACGATCATCGCCGCCGTGGACATCACCCAGAATGCGTTGCGCCTCTTCCGCATGGCCGGTGACACGCTGACGGAGGTCGGCGCGCGCGCCGTGCCCCTGGGCTTTGCGGCGGAAAATGTCTGCCTGTTTCACAACAGCCTCGATGGCGCGCTCTACGCGTTCGTCGTCGGCGATGGCGGGGAGGTGGACCAGCAACTGATCTACACCAGCGCCAGCGGGCAGCTTGATGCGCGCCAGGTGCGCCGCCTGAATGTCATGTCGACCGTCAAGCAGTGTGTCGCCGACAGCGTAACGGCGACTGTGTACATCTCGGAGGAATCCGTCGGCATCTGGCGTTTCAACGCAAATCCGGAGGCTTTTGCAGCGCCGGTGCTGATCGAAACGCCGCGCTTCGGCAAGATCACGGGGGAGGCGGGCGGCCTTGCATTGTATGATGGCGGTGACAGCGTGCGCTGGCTGGTGGCGTCTGATCCATCCAGCGGACGTCTCAATGTCTATGATCGCAACAAGGACGACGCCTATCTCGGATCGGTCACAGTCGCGGCGCCTCAAACCGGCGAAGCGATTGGCGAGCCGGGCCCGTTGTTTGCCGTGAGTTATCCGGTGAAGGAGTTTGCAAGCGGTCTCCTGCTGATCTCTGACGAGGACGGCGCTAACTTCAAGTCAGTTTCGATTGCCGATATCGCAGCGGCGCTCAAGCTGCAGCCTGGAACGCCGACAGATCCGCGCAGCCTCGCCAAGCCGCCGGTTCTGACCGTGACGGCCACCGTTGAAACTGTCGCCGTCGCCAGCTTTGGTGATGCAGCTGACGACCCGGCCATCTGGGCGAACACGAGCGACCCGGCGAAGAGCCTGATTGTCGCGACCGACAAGAAGGGCGGTCTCTTCGTCTACGATATGCAGGGCAAAGTTCTGCAGGATCTGCGCGACGGCAAGATGAACAATGTCGACCTGCGCGAAGGCTTCAGGCTCGCCGCGGAAGATATTGTTCTCGTCACCGCCAGCAATCGCACCGACAAGAGCATCGGGATCTACCGGCTCGATCCGTCATTGCGCAGGTTGGTGAATATCTCGGACGGCGTGCAGTCCACTGGCATGGCTGATCCCTACGGTCTTTGCATGTATCGCAACCCTGCAACGGGGCGCACCTACGTGTTCGTCAACGGCGATGATACGCGTCAGCGGCAGTGGGAGCTGATCGATGCCGGAAACGGCCGTGTCCGCGCCAACTTCATCCGCGAGACGGTCTTTGACAGCCAGACGGAAGGCTGTGTCACCGATGATGAGGCGGGCGTTCTCTACGTTGATGAGGAAGATGTCGGCCTGTGGCGCATGAGCGCTGCGCCTGATGGCGATCCGGCGATGAAGGCGGTCCAGAAGATCGCCGACAACGCAGCCGTGAAGGACGATTTCGAAGGCGTTGGCCTCTACGACCTTGGCGGCGGGCGCGGCTATCTGATCGTCTCAAGCCAGGGCAATGACACCTACGCCGTCTATCGCCGGGAGGGCGCGCAGGACTATCTTGGCTCATTCGCGGTTGCCGCCGACCCCGCCAGAGGCATCGACGGTATCTCGGAGACTGACGGTCTCGATGTCACAAGCCGGAATCTCGGGCGCGGTTTCGAGTTCGGCGCGATGATCGCGCAGGATGGCCGAAACGTGCTGCCGGTTGAGAACCAGAACTACAAATACGTGCCTTGGCAATCGATCGCCTCCGCGCTGAACCTCGAGCTCCGGCGCGGAGCGAATTGATCGGTCATACCGGGGGTGCCGCCAGCTAGTTGGGCATGCCGCCTGCGAGCGCCGACCGTTCGGGCGTCGAAGGCAGCGACCGGCGCTGACCATGAACAAGCTGGTAGAGAACCGGCAGGACCAGGAGCGTCAGCAGCGTCGAGGTCATGATGCCGCCAATGACAACTGTGGCCAGCGGACGCTGCACTTCGGCGCCGGCGCCGACATTGAAGGCCATCGGGATGAAGCCAAGGCTTGCGACCAGAGCGGTCATCAAGACCGGGCGTAGGCGTGTGAGCGCGCCTTCACGGATTGCGGCGTTCAGGCTGCGCCCTTGCTCACGCAGGGAGCGGATGAAGGTGAGCATCACAACGCCGTTCAGGACCGCGACGCCTGACAAGGCGATAAAGCCGACGCCAGCAGAGATCGACAGCGGCAGGTCGCGCGCCAGCAGCGCCAGCACCCCGCCAGTGAGCGCCAGCGGCACACCGGAGAACACCACCAGCGCATCGCGCGCCGACCGGAACAAGCCATAGAGCAGAGCGAGGATCATCAAGAGGACGACAGGCACCACCAGCATCAGGCGCTGGGCGCCCGAGATCAACTGTTCGAACGTGCCGCCATAGGTGATCCAGTATCCGGCTGGCAGCTCGATCTCGCCGCCGATCGCTTCGCGCAATTCGCCGACGAACGAGCCTAGATCACGGCCGCGGACGTTCGCGGTGACAACGACGCGACGCTTGCCATCTTCGCGGCTGATCTGGTTCGGGCCGATCGTAAGGTCGATGGCGGCCACTTCCTGCAAAGGCACGAAACCACGCGGATCGCCATCGCGGCCGGGCAGGGGAATGCGCAGCTGGCCGATGGCGTCGACATTCTGGCGCAGGCGTTCTGGCAGGCGCACCACCACGTCGAAGCGACGGTCACCCTCGAAAACCTGGCCGGCCGTGGTTCCGCCGAACGCCGTACCGACGGCGTCCTGCACATCCGCCACGTTGAGGCCGAGGCGAGCCAGCGCCGTGCGGTTGGGCGTGATCTGGAGAACGGGCAGGCCGGTCACCTGCTCGACCTTTGCATCCTGCGAGCCGGTGACGCCATCCATCACGCCTTCGACCTGTTCGCCGAGTTCCGCGAGCTGGGCCAGATCGTCGCCATGGATCTTGACGGCGACGTCGGAGCGGACACCCGAGATCAACTCGTTGAAGCGCATCTGGATCGGTTGCGTGAACTCGTAATTGTTGCCGGGGATGCGTGCGACCAGTGATTCCAGTTCGGCGACCAGTTCATCGCGCGGCTTGCGTGGGTTGGGCCAGTCCTTGCGGTCCTTCAGCAGCACGTAGGTGTCGGCGACGCTGGGCGGCATCGGATCGGTCGCAATGTCGGCGGTGCCGATCTTGGAGACGACGCGCTCGACTTCCGGCAGCGTATGGATGGCGGCTTCCAGCGTCTCCTGCATTTTCACCGCCTGTGTGAGACTGGTGCCGGGAATGCGCAGTGCGTGGAGGGCAATGTCGCCTTCATCGAGATTGGGAATGAACTCCGATCCCATGCGGGAGGCGGCAAAGCCTGTGACGCCAATCAACAACACGGCGGCGCCAGCCACGGCCCAACGCATGTGCAGCGCCCAGTCCAGCGCCGGCTCATACAGCTTGCGCGCGCCGCGCATGACGATGCTGTCCTTCTCCTCCACCTTGCCGGTGACGAGAAGGGCCACCGCGGCGGGGACGAAGGTGAGCGAGAGGATCATCGCCGCCGTGAGCGCGAACATCACGGTGAAGGCCATGGGGTGGAACATCTTCCCCTCGACGCCCGAGAGCGCGAAGATCGGCACATAGACCAGCGTGATGATCAAAACGCCGAAGATGGACGGCTTGATGACTTCGACAGTCGCCGCTTCCGCGAGCATGAAACGCTCCTCGCGCGCCAGCAGGCGGCCGAGGGCATGCTGTTGCTGTCCGAAGCGCCGCAGGCAGTTTTCGACGATGATCACGGCGCCATCAACAATGAGGCCAAAGTCGAGCGCTCCGAGACTCATCAGGTTTCCAGAGACGCGGTTCTGCACCATGCCGGTGATGGTCAGCAGCATGGCGAGCGGAATGACCGCAGCGGTGATCAGCGCCGCCCGGATGTTGCCGAGCAGCAGGAACAGCACGACGATGACCAGCAAGGCGCCTTCAAGCAGGTTGGTGCGCACCGTTTCGATGGTGCGGTCGACGAGGGCGGTGCGATCATAGATCGGCTTGGCGACGATGCCGGCGGGCAGGGCCTTTGCTGCGATCTCCAGCTTGGCGGCCACGGCCTGGGCCACTGTGCGGCTGTTTTCACCCATCAGCATCAGGACCGTGGCGAGCACGATCTGGCGGCCATTTTCGGTTGCGGCGCCAGAGCGCAATTCCTCGCCCAGCGCGACATCCGCGATATCGGCGACGCGCACGGGCACGCCATTGCGGTTGGCGACGACGATGGCTTCAAGGTCGGCCACGGTTTTGGCCTGGCCTTCGGAGCGGAGCAGAAGCTGTTCGCCGTAGCGCTCGACATAGCCCGCGCCGCGATTGGCGTTGTTGGCTTCCAGTGCGTGGATCACATCGTCCATAGACAGGCCGGCGGCGCTGAGCCGGTCAGGCCAGGGGGTGACGTGATACTGGCGGATATAGCCGCCGATGGTGTTGACCTCGGTGACGCCTTTCGTGCCGAGCAGTTGGGGACGGATGACCCAGTCCTGCATGGTGCGCAGGTCTTCGGGCGTCCATGGCTGACCATCGGGGCGGCGGGCGCCGTCTTCTGCTTCGACGGTGTACATGAAGATTTCCCCGAGGCCGGTGGCGATGGGCCCCATGGAGGGTTCGACGCCCTCGGGCAGGCTGTTGCGCGCCGCCTGCAGGCGCTCGTTCACCAGCTGGCGGGCGAAGTAGATGTCGGTCCCGTCCTTGAACACGACGGTGACTTGCGACAGGCCATAGCGCGAGATCGAGCGCGTGTAGTCGAGGCCGGGGAGGCCGGCGATGGCAGTCTCGACCGGGAAGGTGAGGCGCTGTTCAGCCTCCAGTGGCGAATAGCCCGTCGCCTCGGTGTTGATCTGGACCTGGACGTTGGTGATGTCAGGCGTCGCATCGATCAGCAGGCGCTGGAAACTCCAGACGCCGAGCGCTGCGACAGCGAGCGTGATGGCCAGCACGACCCAGCGCTGGCGGATTGAAAAGCGGATGATGGCGTCAAGCATGGCGCGTCCCCTCTAATGATCGTGAGACGCGCCGGACTTCTCGACGTCCGCGCGGATGAGATAGGCGTTTTCGGAGACGTAGACCTCGCCGGGCTCCAGCCCGCTGAGCACTTCCGTCCATTCCGGCGAGCGCCGGCCGAGCTCCAGCATGCGGACCTCGTAGGCGTCGCCAACCTGCGCGTAGACCACGGTGAAATCGCGGAAGCGCTGCAGCGCGGGTGTACGAACGGCGAGCGGAGCGGTGTGGGCGTCGACGACCGCTTCGCCCTCGACGGCCTGACCGGGCCGCCAGGCAAGTCCGTCCGGGTTGGGCAGTTCAACGTGGGCGATAACCGTCTGCGTCAGCATGTCGGCGGTTGGCAGAACGGTCTCGATGGTGAGCTTTTCGCTGTGTCTGCCGGAGAGATTTCGCACGGTGATGGCCTGGCCGGCGCGCAACCGCTCGGCGTCGCGCGGGTAGATGAAGAATTCGGCGTGCAGTTTGGTGGCGTCGGCGATGACATAGATCGCTGCATCGCCGGTCACGTCGCCGACATTGGCGTTGCGCTCCATGATGACGCCGGAGATCGGCGCCGGGATGGCGTAAGTCTGCAGGCTTTCGGCCGAGGTGACGCTGGCGATGGTTTCACCCTTGCGTACGCGCTCGCCGATGGAGCGCGTCATCGCGACGATGCGGCCGGGATACCAGGCGCGAACGTCCGCGCGGCCCTGTGGCTGAAGTTCGACACGACCGGACATGGCGATGGTTTCGGCGATCTCAGCGGGGCCGGCCGCCTCCACTTTCACGCCTGCGGCATCGGCCTGCGCCGGTTCAATCGTGGTGCGACCTTCGTAGGAGGCGTAGCTCCATGCATGCGCTTTGCCGTCATGCGCGGTGGATACTTTCACATCAAAGGAATGCGGCTCGCGAACCACGCCGTTGCCGAGCAGGTAGTCGTCGACCGGCTTGAAGCTGAACCTGTCCATCTTGCCGCCCAGCCGTGTCAGTTCGACGGCGAGCTGGATGCTGCTGGGAGCGACTGGCTTGTCCTTGAAGTAGGGGAAGACGCGAAATTGAGGTTCGACGCCATCCTCGAAGATGGTGATCTCGACAGCGAAGTCGCCATCGCGCAGCAAGCGGCCGCGATGCGGGCCGCGCTCGAATTCCTCGGCCGCCGCTTCATCGCCGTGCTCGTCGGGCGCAGGTGCGGGCTGGCCGCAGGCTGACGCAAGTGTGGCGAAGGCCAGTGCTGCAAGCCGGCGCCTGAGTGTGAAGTGGGTCATCGAGAAATCTCCCCGGCCGGCGCAGCGCCGGCGTATGCACCCGTCAGGCGGGCGAGCGCCGCGCGGGCGCGATGATAGGAAGCAAGGGTTGCGTTGCGTCTCAGCTGCGCATCCACCAGCACGCGCTGGGCGTCGAGCACGTCGAGATAGGAGAAGCCGCCGGCGGCGTAGCCTTCCCGTGCGCGATCCAGCGTCTGACGCGCGGCAGGCAAAAGCTGCGCGTCGATGCTTTCCACCTCGGCGCGCGCAATGTCGATCTGCGCTGCAGCAGAGGCCAGCTCGCGCGCGACATTGCGTTTCAGCGCTTCGGTTTCCAGCCGCGATTTTGCCCGTTCTGCTTCGGCACGGTCCAGGGCGGCGGAGTTGGTGTTCCAGATACTCAACGGGATCGAGACGCCCACGACCAGCGCGGCCTCGTCATACTCGTGGAAATATCGCACACCCGCCGATACCGTCGCATCCGGCCGGACGCGGGCGCGTTCAACCTGGACTGCGGCGGTTGCGCGATCTTCTTCAGCCCTTGCGCGAGTTATCTCCGGGCTGGCGTTGGCGCCGCTTTCCGGGGCGTCTTTGGCGGCCAGATTGCCGAAGCTGGAAAGATCGATGGAGAATGCCGCTTCGCTGCGCCAGTAGCTGGCGAGACGGCGTCGCGCGGCTTCATCGGCCAGCCGGGCGCTTGTCACGGCGATATCCGCCTCGGACAGAAGGGCCTGTGCACGGGAGGCCGCCATCAGCGGATCGCGCGCCGCCTTCACACGGCGATCCACCGTGGCGACAATCTCCTTCGCCACGGCCAACCGGTCATTCGCTACCGCAAGATCGGCTGCCGCCGTCTGGGCGGTGATGTAGGCCAGCTCCACGTCCAGCAGGATATCCTGCCGTCTCACCGCGCCATCTGCCCGCACAGCATTTGCCTCGGTGCGGGCGAGGCCTGTGCGGGCCGCCCTGTCGCCGCCGCGTTCCAGCGTCTGGCTGATGGAAAGTGTCGTCTCGGCCCGGTCGAGCAGATGATAGGCGCCGCTACCGGCAGCGTTCTCGACGCCGATGTCGAGCGTCGGGTTGATGCGGCGATCCGCCAGCCGAATACCGGCGTCGGCGGCGCGGCTAGCCTCGTTGGCCGCCTGCAGGGCCGGCGCGTTGCTCAAGGCGCGCGCGAACGCGTCTTCCAGCCGCAGGAGTGGCGCACCTGCCGCCTGCGCGACGGCGTCACCCGCTGTCAGCAAGACAGCAAGGCAGACAATCCCGCACGGGATCGCCAGATTTCGATAGGACAAGGAAAACTCCTCTGTCGCAAAGGCTCAACAGCCCGCCGACAAGGGCGGGCGCGATCTGCGGATCAGAGGATGAGGCGAGGAGGTTTGCGCGGCGGCGTCTGTCCCAGCGAATGGAACAGAGCGGAGGGTTCGAACCAGACAGTCGGCGCAGCGATCGCTGCTTGCGAGACGTTCAGGGGTTCGGACATGGTGGCAACATGCGTGCAGCCATGGGCGTGCAGCGCCTGTTCGGGATCCGGCAGATTGTTGTCGGGGCTGCCGGTATCTGCGGCGGGTTTGTGGGCATGGCTGACATGATCATCGTGCGCATCGTCCGCGATCAACTGCAGGAATAGCGGTTGGGACGCATCGACGGGGTGGGCATGCACGGGCGCCGCTGCCGCGACGCCGAACCAGACGACGAGCGATGCCAGGCAGATCGCAAGAAGCTTACGGGCCAGCGCCATGATCGTGAACCTACAGGCGCGCGGTATGGCGAGCCACAAAACATTTCTTGATGGCGAGCCGGTTGCGCTCTGTTCCCTGATCGCGCGAGCCCCGGATCACCTGGGTGGAGGGTTGGGCGCCGACGCGCTGCCGCGCCGCGTCGCTTCGTGAGGCCTTCCGCCGCCGTTCCCCGACAAACGGGTAAGACGCCATCTTCTGAAGTGGGATGAAGCGTCTGCTGGCAGTGCACCAAATTGTCGACAATATGAAATCATAATCAAGATAGCGGACTTGACGCGTCCAAATGAGCAGTCGATTGTCGACTATATCAGACGACCGCGGGGCGCTTCTTCAACGACCCTGATGGCGTCGGGAGGTTCGAATGCACGTCAATGGAAGCCTGAACCGCCGCGACATCCTGCTGGCGGGCGCGAGCGTGACCGCGCTGTCCGCCTGCATGTCGACATCGCGCTCAGGCGCCGCCGTCACGCGGGCGAGGCCCGGCGATTGGCCCGCTTATGGCGGCTCCAACGCCTCAGAGAAGTATTCGTCGCTCGATCAGATCAACGCGACCAACGTCGCCCAGCTGAAAATTGCATGGGAATGGCTGTCTCCCGACGCTGAGATCGTTAAGGCCAATCCAGGACTGGCGCCCGGGGAGTTCCAGGCGACGCCGATCATGGTTGGCGGCCGGTTGTTCACCTCGACGGCCATGTGCCAGGTAGCGGCGATCGATCCCGTCACCGGCAGGACGCTGTGGATTTATGATCCGGGCACGTGGCGGCACGGAAAACCCGTCAGCAAGGGCTTCCAGCATCGCGGCGTCGCCTTCTGGGGCGAGGGCGATGAAGCGCGTGTGCTGATCGCCACGGGAGACAACCGGCTCATCGCGCTCGATCCCGCCACAGGCGTCCCGGTTGCAGGCTTCGGGGAGAATGGCGAGGTTGATATCGGCGCCGTCGGGATGCAGCGACCCGTGGTGCGGACGCCGACCGATGTGTTTGGCAGCACGTCTGCGCCGACGATCTGTCGCGACACGATTGTGGTTGGCCAGTATATCCATGATCGCAGCGTGCAGAACGTGATGCCGCCGGGCGATGTGCGCGGCTTCGATGTTCGTACCGGCAAGCTGAAGTGGACCTTCCACACAATTCCGCAGGCTGGAGAGCCCGGATACGAAACCTGGGCCAGGGGATCTGCCGAGCGTTCGGGCAACGCCAACATCTGGGCGCCGATGAGCGCCGACGAGGATCTCGGCCTTGTCTACCTGCCGGGCAGTTGCCCGACCAACAACTTCTTCGGCGGCGATCGGCCGGGCGACAATCTTTTCGGCAATGCCCTGATCGCGCTTGACGCGGATACCGGCAAACGGCGCTGGCACTTCCAGATCGTGCATCACGATATCTGGGACTATGATCTGCCGACCGCACCGATCCTGCTGGACATCAAGGTTCGCGGGCGTGCGGTGAAAGCGGTCGCCCAACTGACCAAGCACGGCTTCTGTTTCGTCTTTGACCGCAGAACCGGCGAGCCGGTGTGGCCGATTGAAGAGCGAGCCGTTCCCGTCTCGGAGATCAAGGCCGAGCATGCAGCTCCAACGCAGCCTTTCCCGACATGGCCAAAGCCTTATGAGCGCCAGGGGTTGAGCGAGGCTGATCTCGTGGACTTCACACCTGAGATCAAGGCCGAGGCGGTGGAGATACTGAAGACTTACAATGCCGGGCCGCTGTTTACGCCGCTGGGAATGCGGCGCACGACGGTGATGCCGAGCTGGGTAGGCGGCGCGAACTGGTGGGGTGCGGCGGCGGATCCGGAAACCGGCATTGTCTACATTCCCTCGATCACCGCCGTTGTCGCGATGGCGCTTGGGCAGAACGGCCAGCGGCTTGATGCGCCGGACGGAGAGGAGGAGGTTGCGGGCAGGGCGAGCATCGTGACCGGACCGCGCGGATTACCGCTGATCAAGCCGCCCTATGGCCGCATCACGGCGATCGATCTCAATACCGGCGAGCACCTCTGGATGCGGCCCAACGCGCCTGGAGCAACTGAGGATGCGCGCTTCAAGCCATTCAATCTTGGCTGGATCGGCACGACCGCCCGGACCGGACCTTTGCTCACGAAGACGCTGTTGTTCATGGGCGAAGGGCCGCACGATCCGCGTAATACGAAAAAGGTGCTGCGCGCGTTCGACAAGGCGACCGGCGCGGTCGTGGCGGAGGTTGCGCTGCCGGACAACACGCACGGACCGCCGATGACCTATATGGCGGGCGGCAAACAGTTCATCGTCTGCGGCATGGGCTTCCGCAATTCGCCGCATCGGCTGGTAGCGCTTGCGCTGCCCTAACGAAGGAGACGTCGGGATGGCTGACGACAACACGCGCGATGAAAAATCTGGCGCGGCGCCAGTGATGCGACCGGACGGCGTCTCACGGCGCGGCGCGCTCGGGCTGGCGGCGGCGGCTGGCGTGGCTGTGGCTGCGGCGGCGCAGCCAGCGGCGGCTGGGCCAGGCGACATCGCGGTGAAGCACTACATTCCGATCAATCTGAAACCCGGCGCGGACCAGCTGTCGCTGGATCGCTATTACATGACCTATCACGCGCCGCAGGTGCGACGGGCGTTCAAGGCGTGGCAGCGGAATTACGTATCCTATCGCAGCTATCTGCCGCCGATGGAGGCAAGCGCGCGCTACACAATCTGGTACGGCCGGATGACCGAAATCCAGTTCAACTCGATCGAGGATTTCCGAGCGTCCCGGCCGAACAATCTTTATGGGTCGCTGCAATCCTTCACGCCGCCGCCGGGCGGGTGGGCGGCCAACACGCTGTTCGATACGGAGACATCGACCATACCGGTGAACCCCAACGATCTTTACGTGTCACTGGATACCCCGCCCAAGGAGGCGCCGTATTTCCGCTGGGTGGTGTTCTACAAGCTGCCCAAGGGCGTTGCTGCGGAGCAGTGGGATGCCTGGTACAAGGACGTGCACGCAAAGGAGCTTGCAGGTGTTGCGGGCCTGAAGCGTTTTGCGGGCTACAAGACCGTTGCCGATCAGGCCTATCCGCGCGTGGCTGAATTCTGGTTCGATGACTATCCGGCCTGGCGCAAGGCGTTTCTTGATCCTGCACCGAAGTTCAAGGCGCCGGCCTGGGGCGGCCAGTTTCCATTTGCGGATACGATCTCGATGTTCGTGGGAGAGAACCCCGATGTCGATTTCATCAACGACAAGCGCGTCATTCCGTAGACGATGGACGACCCTATCTGCAGTAGGCGTCCAGGAGGGGCTTCACAAAGGCAAAGTCCGACCAGCCGGCATTCTGGCGACGGCCTTCGAGCGCAGCTGCTGGGCTGAAATCGGCCTGACGTACGACAGTGAGACCGCATGAGGGGATGACGTACAGGCGCTGGTTTCCGGCCCCTGCGGCGATCACCATGTCTTTCGGCAATTCGGCCTCGTGCTTGCCGAGGTCGAGACTGGCGGTGACGACATCAGGCGCAGTGGTCGCATGCGGCAGCCACCAGGAGACGCCATAGGCCGGATTGGCCTTCGACCCGACGAACAGGTCGCGGAAGGTTTTGGGATCGACCAGCATCTTGCCGTTCACGGCGCCGCCTGCGCGGATGAATTCGCCGAATTTCGCCCATTCGCGTGCGGTGAAGGATGAACCCTGCGCCATGATGGCGTCGCCTTCGGGCGTGCTGCGCCAGTCTGTCCACATCATGCCGACAGGATCGAGGATGCGAGATTTGATGTAAGCGCGGGCGTCCGGTTTCAGACCCTTTGCCTCGAGCTTGCGCTGCATGAGCTCCCCGAAAACCTGGAAAGACTGCGGTCCATACTGGAATTTTTCGCCAGGCGCGGCGGTGAAGCCGGTGGCGATCGCGGCGGCGTAGCCTGGCGCGCGGCCGCCAGGCTGGCCTTCATTGCCGATGCCGCTGGTGAGGGAGAGGAGCTGGCGGATGGTGACAGCAGACTTCTGCCGGTCGGCCTTCCATTCGGTGATGGTGGCCGACACCGGCTCGTCGAGCGTCAGCAGGCCATCCTTCGCCGCGATCGCAGCCATGACGCCCGTGAAGCTTTTTGTGCCGGACCAGATTTCGTGCCCCGCATCGAGCGAGCCGCCATTGGCGTAGTCTTCGCAGACGATCTTTCCATCTTTCTGCACAAGCACGGAGACGCCCGCGCCGGCAGTGGACACGACAATTGCCGCCTTGCAGCCTTCTGCGCTGTTGATTGCGGAAGAAGGAGCATTCGCCGCCGGCGTTGCGCAGCCGTTCAGAAGCAACGCAGCAAGGGAGGACAGACCGGCGGCGAACTCGGGAAGGCGCATCAACGTGACCTGCTTCTAAAGGGGGGCTAGCGGCGCGAGCGACGCTCTTCCGAACCAAAGGAATATGCGACAGTGAGCCGGATTTCGCGCGGATCGCCATAGACCGAGCGCGTCGGATCGCGGAGGCTTTCATAGGTCTCGTCAAACAGGTTGCGAGCCTCGATCGCATAGCGCCACTGGCCGTTTTCGAAGCCCAGCGAGGCGTTCCACAGGTCGAGGTCGGGGGCGTCGACCGCATTGTTGATGTTGGTCGTGTTGGTGTAGCCGCCGCGCTGACCGCGATAGGACGTCGATGCGAGGAAGCTGAAGTCATTGAACACCGGCTTCCGGTAGGTGAGCGTGCCGGTATAGGTCCATTCCGGAGAACCTTCGACCGTGCGGCCGGCGTAGGGACCACTATTGATCTCGCCGGTCAGGTAGTTGACCGATCCGTTATAGGTCAGTGCGCCCCAGTTGCCGGGCAGTTCGTTGCGGCCGAACGCCTCGAGGTCGACGCCGTAGGTTTCAGCTTCCCCGGCGTTGAAGCGGGAGTTGCGGGATACGAGGTCAGGCCCGAGCGTATCGATCGTGACCAGCAGATCGTCGAACTGGTTGAGGAATGCGGTCGTGGTGAAGAAGGCGCCGAGCGCCTCGAATTTCGCACCGACTTCGAAGGCGGTGTTCTTTTCCGGATCGTAGGTGGGAGCGATCTGCGGATCGAGCACGGAGTTGGCGTTGAAGCCGCCAGCCCGATAGCCGATGCCAGCCGAGGCGAAGACGCGGAAGTCGTCGGTGATTTCATACTTTGCCGAGACCGATGGCGACGTCGTGTTGAAGGTTTCTTCCAGGATGTTCCGCGTCCGCAGGCAGCTGATCTGGCGTTCCGGAGCGTTGAAGGGATCTGTGTAGATCGTCGTGCAAAGGCCGGTCGGAGCGCCGCGGATGATCGTGTAGGCGTCCGTTTGTTTCTCTGAATGGTTGTAGCGAACGGCGCCATCGAACGTCAGTCGATCGGTGGCTTCCCAGCTCAGTGTCGCAAAGGCGCCGGTCTGCAATTCCTCTTCATTTGCGGTTGATGACAGGTTGGCGGTGGGGCTGGGCGCGAGGTTGACCGCCGATGTCGTCCGGCCGTCGACGACGGTCGCAAATTCGGATTGGCGGCCCTGGATGTTTCCGCCGATGATGTAGGTCAGCGTATCTCCGATATCGCCGGCAAAACGGAGCTCCTCGCTGGCAAGTTCCGTATGGTCGAGGAAGTTTGTCGTGCACAGGCGTGTCGCGCAGGTCGCCGCCGGGAAGGGCGGGCTGGCGTAGCCGGGCGCGGACAGATCGGCATCCTGACGGAAGACGGTGTTGCGTTCGCGGTAGAGGGAGGTCGAGGTCAGCGTGCCCAGGGGCGTGCGCCATTCGATCTGGCCGTTGTAGTTGTGAATCGTGCGATCAGTCTCGTTGGAAGAATTCAT
>Ga0075163_10001280_pt1 | contig 33610 bp, 30 predicted proteins | sample JI1023141ADNA_FD_71478 | JGI IMG/M metagenome (GOLD analysis project Ga0075163, IMG submission 71478) | Wastewater effluent complex algal communities from Wisconsin, to seasonally profile nutrient transformation and Carbon sequestration -... | ecosystem: Engineered > WWTP > Effluent > Algae...
CGGCGTACGGGTTAAACGATTCCGCGAATCGATTAGTAGGCAGTTTCCAAGATCGCCAATAAATCTGCTTCGGTCGGAGTACGTGGATTCAGATCCATCAAGCGTTTGATTTGAAAGGACTTATTCGCCATCGAACTCAATGTCGAGCGTTCGACGCCAAGTTGCCTAAGCGTAGGGCGAATACCGATTTCACTCTGCAATCGCACCACGCCGTCGATTGCCTGCTCCGCTTGTTTGTCGGCTGATGCTTGCGGCTGGGAATAACCTAAGGCGAGTCCTATTTCGGCGAACTCGGTCACGCGTGTCGGCAAGTTGTAACGCATTACATGCGGCAACAACAATCCATTCCCTTCCCCATGACTGCAATGAACGGCTGCTCCCAGCGGATACTCCAGAGCATGAACCAACGCGACACCACAGTTGGAAAATGACATCCCCGCATAACTGGCTGCCAAAGCCATGTGATTCCGAGCTTCCTGGTTATGCGGCTCGCGAACAGCTCGAACCAAATTCTGTCCAATGAGACGAATTGCTTCCAATCCCAACAGCTTGCCAAGTGGATGGGCGCCTTCGTAAGCCCGAGCTTGTGGATCCGCGAGGTGCATGTCTGACCAACGGCGGGCCGTGTAGCCTTCAATCGCATGCACCAATGCATCAATACCGCTGTGAGCCGTGACATGCGGCGGACAACTATCGGTCAAGGCTGGATCGACAATCGCCACAGCAGGCCGTAAATGAGGACTGAGCGTGGAAACTTTGATATGGGCTTCTGGATCGGTAAGCACAGCAGAGTGAGATACTTCGCTGCCAGTGCCTGCCGTTGTTGGAATGGCGATTAACGGGAGTACTGGCCCTGGAGCTTTGTCAAAGCCAAAGTAATCAGCTAACTTGCCGCCGTGTGTCAACAACAAAGCGGTAGCTTTGGCAACGTCAATATTGCTCCCTCCGCCAAGCCCGACGATGGCATCGGGTTTGACTTGAGTCCCCATCTCCACTGCCTCAGCCAGAACGTTCAACGAGGGTTCAGCCTGTCCGCCATCGAAGACATGGACTGTCGTAATATTTTGCGGTACTACTTGAAGAACACGTTGCAATAAACCCGCTTGGATCAGATTCTTGTCCGTGATGATTAGCAAATGTTTCAGTTGTTGCTTGGTGCAAACGGTTTCAAGATGTTGCACGCAGCCTCGACCAAAAACGAATTCCTTTGCGATCGAGAACTTCCAATAGTTGGGGCGGACTTGCATGAGACAAATGACTTCTGAATGGAATGAGCGGAGTCTGCGCGTCCGTGCAACAACGTCCAACGTGAGATAGGCTTAGATCTTTTCTTTGATCAAATTGGCAACCATTTCGGGCTTATCTTCCTTTTCGAGATGCTCTACTTGTTTCTCGGTCAAGCCGATTGAAATCAAATGAGGGCGAAGTTGTTCCCAGATTTTCTTTCGTTTTTTACCTTCGGCAAGGTAGAGTTCCGTGACCAGTTCTTGCACACGTTGAATGGCAATCCCTTCACGGTTGCGATAATAGTTCTTGATAACACCTTGTTGGTAGCGTGAGAATTTTTCCATGGCTTTGACTCTAGCAAAACTGAAAACAACTCGGCACTTCAGACGACGGTAAAGTGCGTCAGGCATTCTAAATGTTCGGCCTGAGAAAGCGGCTAGCTTTGAAGTAAATCCGTTTCCAAGCCTGAAATGCTCCATCCGTGGTGGGCTTGTACGCCAAACTCACCAGACTGCATTTTTGTATACACCATTCTTGTGAGGTGTACAACGCCCCGAATAAATACTCGCAGGTCCCTGAAACAAAAAACGCCCAGAATCTTGAGCGATTCTGGGCGTTTGAGTGAAGCGATCTAAAGCTTGTTGTTAGAGCCGGATCTAGTGTCCTGAGCTGGCAGGCTGACCATCAATAGCGACTGGTTTATAGCCGCCACGGGATTTGAAGTAGCCGATAAGAACCAAGTAGCTGACCAGCATGATGATTGGGAAAATCGTGACGTTCGCTAGAGCACCTTGCTTCGCAGTCTTTACGATTTCATCGATTTCCTTAGCGTTAGGTTGATCCTTGACCTTGGCTTCATCGATTGCAGTATACGCGCCCAAGAAGAACTTGTCGTCTTTCTTAACCTTCTCGTAGGTGTTTGGCAACTTGGCATCTACCACGACCTTGGCATTGGCTTCTTGCATGTAACCGATGAGTGGTCCGCCGATGATACCGACGGTCAACATCCCGATGCCCGCAATAGCGTTGAGGGTCAACGCGCCACCCTTTGGAAATTGTTCTGCCACCACACCTAGCATGGTTGGCCAGAAGTAAGTCTTAGCCACACCGTACAAAGTTGCAGCTGCAAAGATCGCGAAGAACGACTGTGTGAAGGACAAGCAATACAGACCCACAATGGCCAAGGCGGCACAGGTTGCCAAAAGACCGAGCGGAGTGAGGGCTTTAACGACAGGTCCAGCGAAGAATCGTAAGACCATCATGATGGCTGAGGTGTAAATCAGAACCCAAAGTGGGCTTCGGCCTGCAGCTTTCATCGGTTCTTCCATAATGCCGGTGATGGCACCGTCTGTACCGAGTTCAGTAGTCGCCAAAGGCATCATAATGAGACAGAGGAAAATCATCATCGGACGGCCAAGCGACTTGCAATAAATGCCATAGCCGATAACCGCAATCGCGATAACGGCCCATACGACCATGTCAGGCAGCTTGAAGATGTCACCCAATTGCTTGAAGATCAAGTACGATGCGATAGCGGCGCCAATCACGCCGAATTCGCCCAACATTTCTCGATAGCTGGCCCCTGCCGAAACGCGTTCGCTCACTGGGAATTGGGCTCCCATCAAGATGACCACGTACACGACTGCTGGAATTGCGATGATGTAGATCAACAAACGCCAGTCGTCGGTCGCGGCGGAACCAAGCCCTAGGGTGATCAAGCCACCCAAGACCAATCCACCTGGCCAGCCTGCGTGAAGAATGTTCAACCATTTGGTTTTTTCGTTGCTGAACATGGTGGCAACCACAGGGTTAATGAAGGCTTCTACCGTTCCATTACCCAATCCCAAAATGATCGATCCAAATGTCAAGAGTTGTAAACCACGAGCCTGAGCTGCTGCCAACGCTTCGCCCTCAAGTCCAGGAACCTTCACTGCGTTGTAAGCCAGAAGTGCAAGCGCTGCGTATGCCGCATAACAGACGAAGCTGAAAATCATCGCGACGCGATAACCGATCTTATCAATCACCAAACTAAAGAGGATGATGCTGATCGCAAACGGCCAAATACCGTGTCCAAACAACGTCTGGCCTTGTACCTTGTCGAGTCCAAAGTCAGCCGGCCACATCTCGGGCGTGTTGATCATGAACGCACGAGAAATAAAGGCAAAGGCAGTGGTGATCAGGGCGATAAAGCACCCGATGAACACCATTTGGGATGGGGGTTTAGGAGTTGTGCTCATGGTTATCTACAAACTTCCAGTGCGAGGAGGGAATAAAGGCACATGACGAACCAATCGGGCAAGTCCCGACCCTAGGCAGGCGAGAGAATCGTGTCAAAAGGGAACACGCCCTGGCCGTAGGAAGTAGGTAAGTTAACCTTGTAAACCACTTTGTTCAACGTTCCTGCCGAATAAAGGCAACTATTTTGCCCCCGGCTGACCTTTAGGGCAAACTGCGAACCGGTTTTTACGCTCATTCACATTGCGAAAGATGAGCTTTCTAGGGAAAATTTACCTCGCCGGACGGGTGCTGGCCAATTATATTAGGGTTGGACCACCCCAGTTTTATCCACAGGCCTACTCAACATCGTGGGCCTGCTGGAGGGTAGTCGGTATCCCGTTTCCTATGCAGTTTTCTCGTTGGTCAAATCAATTATGACTCGAAATACGCTCGGTTGGATCTGGACGTTGATCGCCCTTTTCTCTTCGACCACTGCCTATGGTCAATTGACCACCGCAGAAGCGGGGCGACTTGGACTTGAGCCACGCTGGACCGCCGCATTGCACACCAGCCTCAAAGAACCTTCCAAGACTTCGGTCATGATTTGGCAATCCTCTGCTCCCGCCAAGACCTCCATCGAGTTGGCCGCAGAAGGAAAACAAATTGTTCTGGATACCAATACCCTTGGAGCTGATGGCAAACCGATTGGAATCGACGGGGCCAAAGCCCAAGCCGAGACTCTTGCAAAACGAATGCGATTTGCTGGTCTCAAACCTGTGATCACCGAGCGAACAAGCCCCAACATTTTCTTGTTGGTAACTGCTTCAGATGGTTCGCTAGAAATGTTGGATGCAGAGACGGGCAAGTCGTTGTGGATGACTCAGGTTGGCAAAACTAGCCAGCCTACTTTTCCTGCAACGATGAATGATAAACATGTCATCGTGACTAACGGATCGACGATTTATGCCTTGGAAACAGAAACGGGCAAATCGTTGTTTTCTTTCCGTTGTGAAGATGCTCCCGGATCGGCGGCGGGTGAACTGAACGGCCGAATTTTCATTCCAGCCATTACGGGTAAATTCATCGGTTATCTAACAGCAGACCGCACTCGGGAACCGAGCCGATTTGTGTATGGTGGTCGCTCGATTGTCCGTTCCGGTGTCAACCGAAATCTCAATGTGGTTGCAGTTCCCGTGGAACCGAGATTCGTGTTTTTCTTCACGATTGATCCGTCGGAAAAAGCCAATTCAAAACCGATCCCACCTGTGGCTACGGCTCGTTTGGAAGCCCAATCACCGATTTTCGCCACTCCAGTTCCCTACGAAGATAGTTTCATTGTCTGTTCACGCAGCGGCGAAATTTTCCGTATCAACCCAATGGCGGGTGGCGATATCAAGTGGGTTACAAGCACCGGCTCGGTGCTGTACTCTGCACCTTTAGTCGCTCAGAACGGGATCTTTGTCGTGTCAGATCCAGGTGAATTATTGGCGTATGATGCCAATAGCGGAGCGGTGTTAGCTGGCTGGGATACCAGCATCAAGGGGATCAAGCAAGTTCTTTCGGTCACCAAAGATCGAGTTTTCGTTCGCAACAAATCAGGTCAACTCGCTGCCTACGATTTCGCATCGGGCGGACTTGTCGGAACGGTTGGTTCAGGACTTGTGCACGGCTTGGCCAATCCAGTCTCGGATCGCATCTATGTGATTGCCGCCAACGGCACCATTCAATGTTTGGCCCAAAAGGGGGCAGAGTCTCCGCTGATTCATCAAAACGTTCAAGCGGCAGCGACCGAAAAAGAACCGAAGGAGAAGCCCAAGCCCGAAATCAAGCGTGACGGAGACACTGGAGCTGACAATCCATTTGGCGATGGAGATGCGGGAATGGAAGCTCCAGCAGGTGATGATCCATTCGGAAATGGCTAATCCAAATCCGCACCGATTTTCGTGAAAATTCGAAACAAAAGCCCCAAATTGCCACGCGAGAACTCACCCGTTCGCGTGGCAATCTTCGTTTTGCCTCAGTTTTTCCGCGATTTCTGGCGTTTTGGCACGAAATTTTCCACTCGTACCGCAGAGATAACGTCCCATCTGCAAGCAGCCGTTTCGGAATATCGCCAGCCTGTTACAATCTTGACTCGAGACGTTTTTCGTTCGCTCCTTGATATGAGGTCTGCCAGTGAGTGATTCTTTGCCAGTTCGCCGTGCGTTGATCAGTGTTAGTGACAAGACGGGTTTGGCAGAACTCGGACAAGGCTTGCAGCGAGCCGGTGTCCACATCTTTAGCACTGGCGGAACGGCAGAGTTTCTCCGTAACCATGGCGTTGAAGTGACCGATGTTTCGCAGTACACCCGCTTCCCAGAAATCATGCATGGCCGGGTTAAAACGCTGCACCCCAAAATTTTTGGCGGTATCCTCGCTCGTCGTAACGAACTGGAAGATCTGCAAGCGATGCAGACGCTTGACATCTCTAGCATCGACTTGGTTGTGGTTAACCTATATCCATTTGAAGCGACCATTGCCAAGCGTGGCGTGACTCGCCAAGAAGCAATTGAGCAAATTGATATCGGTGGTCCAAGTCTTATTCGGGCGGCAGCTAAGAATCACGAATTTGTGACCGTTGTGACCAACGCCACGCAGTATGCTGTGGTATTGCATGAGATCGAAGAGAAAGGTTTTACCACATTAACGACCCGAAGACGATTGGCTGCAGAAGCCTTCGCTATGACCTCTTCATACGATGCGGCCATCACCGAATATATGCGTGGAGATATTCTGTCGGGCGAGTTCCCCCCTTCGTTGACCGTTTCGATGGAACGGAAACAAACATTGCGTTATGGGGAGAATCCACACCAGAAAGCGGCCGTGTACCAACTTTCGAAAACACGCGGCACGGGCCTAGTGAACGCTCGACAAGTCAGCGGCAAAGAGCTGTCGTATAACAATCTTTTGGATCTCGATGCAGCGTTGTCCATCGTGCGGGCCTTTTCACAACCCGCTTGTGCGGTGATCAAACATAATAACCCATGTGGCGCTGCCGCATCGCATCGACAATCGTTGGCAGCCCGCAAAGCACTCGATGGCGATCCAGTAAGTGCATTTGGTTCTGTCCTTGGTTTCAATACCACTGTCGATGAAGAAACCGCCGAAGTTCTGGCTGAGCCAGGTCGATTTATTGAAGCCATTGTAGCTCCCGATTTCGAAGCGAGCGCGGTAGGCATTCTGACTTCGAAACCCAAATGGCGCGACAGTATCCGTCTTATGCAAGTGGGACACATTGCACCGTTGGAGCGAGAATTGACTTACCGTTTCATCAGCGGTGGAGTGCTTGTACAAGAGGCGGATGTCTTGCCACCATCGCCGTTGCAATGGAATACCGTCACCAATGTGCATGTTGCCGATGAACTTTGGGATGACATCGCGTTTGGCTGGGAAATGGTTCGGCATGTGAAGTCCAATGCCATTGTGCTCGCGAAAGACACCGCGTTGATCGGGGTTGGAGCAGGGCAGATGAGCCGTGTGGACAGCGTTGAAATCGCGATTGAAAAAGCGGGGGAACGAGTCGGCGGCAGCATTCTCGCTTCCGATGCATTTTTCCCATTCCCTGACTCCATTGAACGTGCCGCTTCGGCAGGGATTGTGGCCATCATTCAACCTGGTGGATCGAAACGCGATGATGAAGTTATTGCAGCCTGCAACCAGCACCGAATTCCGATGATCTTTACAGGCCGCCGCCACTTCAAGCACTAATTCATCTATGTCAGATACCATTCTCGACAAAATTGTCGCCACCAAACGCAGCGAAATAGCAGCGTTGTACGCGCAGTGCTCACTTGCGGAAATGGAGCACCGCTGCCAAGCTGTGCCTCCGTCGCTAGATTTCGTCGCTCCTTTGCGAATCCCTGGCAACATCCGTTTGATTGCCGAAGTCAAAAAAGCGAGTCCATCCAAAGGCTTGATTCGATCCGACTTTGAGCCAGTAACCATCGGTCAACAATATGAATCTGCCGGTGCCAGCTGCTTAAGCGTATTGACCGATCGGCATTATTTCCAAGGCGAGTTGGCGTATCTCGCTGCAATCCGAAAAGCAGTCAACATTCCACTGCTTCGCAAAGATTTTATCCTCGATCCGATTCAGATCGCCGAAGCGAGATCCGTAGGGGCCGATGCCGTATTGTTGATTGCCGAATGTCTGTCACCCTCAGAACTTAAATCCCTCTATCAATACACTCGCTCGCTCGGCATGCAGGCCCTTATTGAATTATACGACCCAGCCAACTTGTCGGCCGTGCTTGAAACGGGAGTCGAGTTAATTGGAGTAAACAATCGCGACTTGCGAACTTTTGAAGTGGATTTAATGCACGTAATTCGCGTTAAGGAACAGATTCCGCCAGACCGCGTTGTTGTGGCAGAGAGTGGCATCTACCACGCGCACGAAGCCAAAATGTTGTACGAACATGGAGTTTCAGCCATGCTCGTTGGCGAATCCTTGATGCGTCAACCCGACGTCGTTGTCGCCACCAAACGGTTGCTCGGCAGCATCGATTAGTACATCGCCATCGCCAATTTTCGGCGGTAGTTTCCGATCAGTTCATCCCCTTCGGGCAGAATTCGGAAGATGTCCACCATCAGCTCTTGAGCTGCTTTACGAGTCTGCTGGCGATCGAGCTGAACAATATGCAAGGCCTGCTGGAGTGCGCCTTCATAATCACGTGTTGCGACGAGCGCTTTGGCTAGTTCGAGTCGCGTTCCAAAGTCGGAAGGTGATTGCTCGACTGTCTTTTTTAGCGAATCAATATCAGCTGAGTTCGAATGCACGAGCTTCAATTGGGCTTTGATTTTTTCTGCCTCGGGTTCTAGGAATCCACGGCGTTCAAGTTCGGTCATGATACGCGTTGTTGTTTCCAGATCTCCCGCTTTGTAGGCAGCTCTCATGATGGCGATCTTTAATTCATCTGCCACATTGCCAAGCCCCGCAATTTCTTGATAGACCTTAAGTGCAGCTTGAGGATCTGTATCTTCAAGTGCATAGGCCTGCACAAACCGTTGTTGAATCACCAAAGAATCGAGCCATTGATTCAGTTGAGCTTGAGTGAGCAGGCCTTCGACGCGATCGATAACAGACTTGTTTGAAATCGCGAAGAGTACAGGAATCGATTGTACGGAAAACGCGCTGGCTTGATCCTGGAGTTGTTCTGTATTCGCCTTGACCAACGCAAATTGTTCTTGCCTGGCCTCAACCACATCTTTCAAGACAGGGGCCAACATGCGGCACGGCTGGCACCAATCGGCATAAAAGTCCAAGATGACAATCTTGTGCTCACTAGCTTCAAACACGTCTCGATCAAATGTCTCAACGGTGGTTTCTGTACCGAAAGTTTTTGCTGCCATGTTTCTCTCACCTCACCTGTAATGAGCGACTACGATTGCAGCCACCCAACCTTCGTTCTTATCACATTTCAATTGCCGAGCGGCGCGAACTTTTGTTCGCAACGGTCAGTGATTGGGGATGCAACATGTTTGATCACCGTATATTGTAGGGACTCTTGCCGATCTACAACATATCGTGAGTGAATGCGTACACTCTGCTCTTTCGTACATCTTGAGTTGTGCCAATGACCTTTGATTTCGAACGCCGCCGACAAAAATTGGTTCGCCATCTGAAACAAAATGGCGTCTCATCTTTCTTGGTTTCTCATTCTCCTAATGTGACATATTTGACCGGTTTCACTGGCGACAGCACCTATCTCTGGGTTCATCAAGGAAAGTTCTTGCTGCTTAGCGATCCGAGGTATGAAGAGCAAATCCAAAGCGAGTGCCCGGGACTTGAATGTTTCATTCGCACACCTGACACGACCTTGCTGGAAGCCACTGCCGCCCAAGTGGCAAAAGCGAAATGCCACGAACTGTGGGTAGAATCCCACTATATGGCGTTATTTGGCTATGAAATCCTGAAAAGCAAATTGCCGAGTTGTTCACTTCATGGCTCAGCGGGTCATGTCGAGAGTTTACGGGAAATTAAGGATAGAGAAGAAATCGCACGAATTGAGCGAGCGATTGAGATGGCCGAGCGGTCGTTTCAGATCGTCCGAGCGGGGTTACGGGCTGACCAGACCGAACGGGACGTTGCCCATCAGCTAGAGAATGAAATTCGGGCCTTGGGAGGCATTGGGTGTAGTTTCCCGCCAATCGTTGGAGTTGGTCCGCGGGCCGCGTTGCCGCACGGGACGCCCACCGATGTGAAAATTGGGAGCGAGCCCTTTGTGTTGATTGACTGGGGGGCCAGGGAGGGGGAGTACATCAGCGACTTGACCAGGGTATTGGTGACCAGTAAAATCCCGCCCAAATTTGAGAAGGTCTATCGTCTTGTTTTGGAAGCGAACGAGGCTGCCATTCGAGCCATTCGGCCGGGAATCGCTGCCTGTGATGTGGACAAAGCGGGACGTGACGTAATCGAAAAGGGGGGATTCGGGAAGCATTTCGGACATGCACTCGGTCACGGGATCGGTTTGCAGGTCCACGAATCACCTCGAATGGGGTTAGAGCAAAGACGACCATTGCTGCCCGGTATGGTAGTCACCGTCGAACCGGGGATTTATATTCCTGGTTGGGGTGGCGTCCGCATCGAGGATGATGTGTTGGTCACCAAAGATGGTTGTCGGGTTTTGTCCACACTTCCCAAGGATTTAGAATCCATGGTAACGAAGTGTTGGTGATCGGCAGTCTTAAGAGACGAGTGGGTTAGGACAACTTATCTCGTTTATGAACAAACAATAAATGATTCATTTCTTACGCGAACCGGTTCATACGGGGAGTACTTGCGGATGACAGACTCAGGTGATAACCAAGGGCAAGAAGCACAGGCTGATGATGTATTCAGCGTCGAGAGAATTCGCAGCTTGGTTGAACTGATGAAGGAGCATGATCTGCGAGAAGTCGATTTGCGTCATTTTCGTCAACGCATTCGTATTTGCCGTGGACCGCAAGAAGTCGCCATGATGGCCGCACCTGCGATGCCTGCACCGCAATTTGCAGTACCCGCAGCAGCTGCCGCTCCAACAGCTGCGCCCGTGGCAGCAGCGTCAGCAGCACCCGCTGCCGTGGATGGTCCACATATCGTAACCATCAAATCGCCGATGGTTGGCACATTGTATCTTCGCCCAAATCCAAAGGCCGATTCTTTCGTTAAGGTCGGTCAATCCATCACACCAGAATCGACCATTTGCATCATTGAAGCGATGAAAGTCTTCAATGAAATTCCGGCTGAAGTCCGAGGCAAAGTGGTTGAAATCCTTTGCGGTAACGAAGAGCCGGTCGATTTTGGTAGACCGTTGTTCAAAGTAGACACCCGCGGATAACCTTAGATTCATGTATAACAGAATTCTTATTGCGAATCGTGGCGAGATTGCGCTGCGCGTTCAGCGCGCATGTCGTGAACTGGGAATCGAAACTGTTGTCGTCTACAGCGAAGCGGATAAAGACGCTCCCTATGTTCGGCTCGCCGACCAAGCGATCTGTATTGGCCCACCCCGATCGATCGACAGCTATTTGAAGATCGACCAGATCATCAGCGCGGCGGAGATTGGGAATGTCGATGCCATTCACCCCGGCTATGGTTTTTTGAGCGAGAACAGTCACTTCAACGAAGTTTGCCGCTCGTGCAACATCGACTTCATCGGCCCAACTCCGGAAGCCATGGAGAAACTTGGGGACAAGAACCAAGCAAGGCAAATGGCCAAATTGGCTAATGTCCCTGTGGTTCCGGGTAGCGAAGGTTTGATTGAAAACGAAGAAGACGCAGTAAAGACAGCGCGTCTGATCGGTTACCCGGTTCTTATCAAAGCTACCGCTGGGGGTGGTGGAAAAGGGATGCGAGTTGCAGCCAATGAGCTCGCACTCAAATCGGCCCTGGAACAAGCGCAAAACGAAGCTAAAGCAGCGTTTGGCAACGGCGGTGTTTATCTGGAGCGATACATCGAAAAGCCTCGCCACGTTGAAGTGCAAATCATAGCTGACCATTTCGGTAACGTTTGTCATCTCCATGAACGTGACTGCTCCGTTCAACGTCGCCATCAAAAGCTCATCGAAGAAAGTCCATCACCGCGACTTCCCGAGTCGGCCCGCAAAGAGCTGTGCGAAGCGGCAGTTCGCTTGGTGAAAACGGCGGGCTACACGAACGCCGGAACGGTCGAGTTCATCGTGGACCAAGAAAATCGTTTCTATTTCATTGAAGTAAATGCTCGAATTCAAGTCGAACATCCCGTGACCGAAATGGTGACTGGTATCGACTTGATCAAGACCCAAATTGCCGTTGCCTCCGGAAAACCATTGCCATTTACGCAAGAGCAAATCGTGCCACGCGGCGCTGCGATGGAATGCCGAATCAATGCCGAAGATCCTAGTCGTAACTTCCAACCTTGTCCTGGTAAGATCGATCGAATTTTTATTCCAGGCGGTTATGGAGTTCGCTTTGATACGCATGTTTCAGCTGGCTATGTCGTACCACCATATTACGACTCGATGATTGGAAAATTGATCGTATTCAAAGAGAACCGAGATGAAGCGATTGCATGTATGCAGCGTTGCCTTTCGGAACTACAAATTCAAGGTATCAGCACGACCGCTGACTTCCACAAGAAAGTTTTGTCGCACAACGACTTTGTGCAAGGACTTGTGGACACCAAATGGGTCGAAAGAGAATTGTTAAGCAAATAGTTCATTGGATGATTTCAGGAGTGAGGGATTCATGCCTGCAGTTAACACATCGGGTATTAAGAAGGTTGCGATTTTGTTTGCGGGTGGGCCAGCCCCAGCAGCTAACGCGGTTATTTCAACCGCGGCCTATTCGTTTATGAATGCTGGAATTGAAGTGCTGGGAATTAAGCACGGCTATAGCAGCCTGATTGATTACACTTCCAACAAGCCGCTGGTAGAAGGGAAAGACTACTTCAAATTCGATCATGCCAAACTGCATCATGCCCGCACTTCTCAGGGCATCATGATCGGTACAGCTCGAACCAATCCCGGAAAAGCTGTTTCTGCCCCCGAGCATCTAAAAGACCTAGAGCGATCCGCACCCCTGAAGAGAGTTTACGAAGGTTTGCTGTCCTTGGGTGCCGATGCGTTGATCTCGATCGGTGGTGACGACACCCTCAAGACCGCCAACAAGATGAAGATGTTTCAGGATTTGCTTCCCGAAGGCTCGAAGAAACTGCCGGTCGTGCATTTGCCCAAGACCATCGACAACGATTACATGGGTATCGACTTCACTTTCGGATATTTCACAGCAGCTGAGACGTTGGCCTCGGAAATTCGAAACCTCAATCATGACGCGGAAGCAGGACGCGCGTATTTCGTTGCCGAAACCATGGGACGCAGCGCCGGTTGGTTGGCGTATGGTGCCGCAATCGCGGGCGAAGCCTGTATGGTATTGAGCGTCGAGGATATTGTCGGTTCGTTGCGCGGCAGCGAAACCGTTACCGATCCAGTTTCGGGCAAGTCGGTAACACGAACCATTATGCACGTCGATAAGGTCGTTGAACGCGTTGTCAAGCTGATGCAAAAGCGAGATGCTGATGGACGCGAATATGGTGTCATCGTTCTCGCCGAAGGCCTCGCCGAATACTTGCCAGCCAAATACTTGGAGGGCGTAACCCGCGACGATCACGGGCATATTTCAATTGCCAATGTGAACTTGGGCCGTATGATCAGTAAGCTCATCATGGATGCCTACAAAGCCAAAACCGGCAAGAGCAAAAAAGTTACCGGTCTACAGCTTGGTTATGAAGTGCGATGTGCTCGCCCCACTGCCTTTGACGTCATGCTCGGTTCACAGATTGGTGTCGGTGCCTTCCGTGCATTGGTGGAAAAGAAACTCAGCGGGGTCATGGTATCTGTCGCTGGACAACTCGACATTCAGTATGTTCCATTCGAAACACTCGTCGATCCCAACACCTTAGTGACCAAGGTTCGATACATCGAAACAAACAGTGATTTCTATCAATTGGCTCGTTCTCTCGAGACTTACATCGAGGACTAAAACCGCTGGATTCCAGGCATCAGTAATGACCGAATCAGACTCCCGCTCAGCCCGTTTTGAGCGGGAGTTTTTGTTTTGTTACGAACAAATGGGATTGGGTACTGTTAACGTGAATTCCAAACCCTGTAGAATGCCCGCGCCGGAATACCCTATTCCATGGAGCATACTTACCTAGGAGCCATAAATGTCGAACGGTTTTGATTCACCCAATCCATATACAAGTCCATATACCTCCCAAACACCTTCCCCCGCTCCGCCGCCATCCAATATCAAAGTCATACTCCCTGCGGTTGCCTTGATCGTAGTCGGCTCTTTGGGTTTGTTGATGAGCATCTTCAGTGTGCTGCTCGCAGTCGTATTGGATCCGCCAGCCGTCGATCCTAACGCACCGGAGTGGTTAAGGCAATTTCAGCAAGGGGGTAGAGGGCCAGTCGCCGCCACGATCCAATCGATTTTCATTCTCATCAACCTCGCGATTATCTCGGGGGGCATTATGATGGCCCGCTTCAAAAATTGGGTCTTCGCCCTGGTCGCTTGTATTTTGGCTGCCATTAACTTCGGCAATTTCTGCTGTCTCCTCGGTTTACCCATTGGTATCTGGGGGATCATCATTCTATCGATGGCCGATGTAAAACAGATCTTTGATTCGCGGCGATAACCGACCAGCAATTCACAAGACCGTCCATATCCCCCCTTCACACCCACTCTGCCAAGAGACTTGGGTTTGGAGGGTGTTTTTATGAATGCAGTAGAAGGCGTCCCCTCTGGCAAAACCAAACGGATTGGATGTCCTAGAAAACAACAGAAGCCGGCGAAGAGTCGCTACAGTGAGCGATAGGTAGAGGATCGAGGACCTCGATCAGAAACATCAGAGCTCGCATGAGCTGAAAAGAAAAATTGGGGTGTAGGGACTCGAACCCCAACTAACAGAGTCAGAATCTGTCGTGCTACCAATTACACCACACCCCAGGGTTGAAAAACTTTAGACCAGAGATCCAGGAAGGTCAAGAGGGCATCGAGTTTTGCTCGCTGCCCTCACGAAATCCTAGTTTTTCAAGGCTTTCTCGAACTTCGGCTCTGGTTTACTTGCGTCGTACAGGTTGCTGAGCGGAAGCTTGTTGGATCGAGCTCTTTTTGCGAAGAGCAGGGGAGGTCGAGCGAGTGGTTGTACCAGCGTCTGGCATTGGAGCAACACTAGGCGCGGCTTGTGGCTTGGCTGGAGTAGGTTTGGCAGGCGTTGGTGCCGTGTTGCCACGAACTGGTCCATCATAAATCACTTCACCGTCTCCTGAGCCCATGTGGCTTGGTGTCCCCATATGGCCTGCATGGGCATGACCACTCGCACACGAAGCACAGCCAGTGGAGTGACCACCGCTCACAACATGACCTTCATGCATTATTCCACCATCGCAGGAAGAGCAACCTGTATCGCAGCATGGTCCCACATATCGCATTCCCCAGAGTCGACTTAACAAGGGAACGCAGGCTGGCTCGCTGCAACCGCACGAGCCGTGGCTACAGCCACCTACATAGTCCCCACATGTATTGCATGGATCGCATTGTGGAGGATGATTGTACCATTCATCCACATAAAACTCGCCACAACCATTAGCACACGACTGCTGAGCCATCCATGCACCAGGGCCACAGCCCGTTCCGCATGGCGAGGACTGAACACAACAGCAACCTGTCGAAAACAGGCTCAGCAAAACACAAGCGCGCAACGCCAAACCTTGAAAACGCAACATAGAATGCCCCCGCATAACGTCGTTGTGATCGATTCAATCTTTTCGTGTAGAGCCAGGGGGTCGAAGCCGACTAGCAGCTTCTGGCTTACGTGTAAACAGCAATCCCTGGCTATGGAGAGTTATCGGCGCCTGACAATCGATACAATCAACAAATCCTGCGGAATCGTCAGAGCTTACCAAAGTGAAATAGGGGATGCGTTTTGAGTTACCCATAGAACAAGAGATGTAAAATGGAGAGCTTAGGGCAAATACAAAAAACAAACACCATGCTTTTTAGGCATGGTGTTGCGTGCGATTCACATGGCCAGTCACCCGACCTCGAATTTCGTCATTCTTCATCCGGTGGCGGTGGCGTAAACTTTGGTGTCGATGTTATCGATGAAGGCGTTTGCTCTTCATAGGTTCGCTGCACAGGCTTTGGGGGTGGATCGCGATCCCAATTCTGAAATTCACGTTGGAAGTCCCCAATGCTCTTGCGAAAATCCCGATAGCTGCCCCCAAGTTTGCGGGCAACCTCGGGAAGCTTACTGCCAAATAGCAAGATGGCGATTATGCCAAAGGCAACCATCTCGGCAGGTCCCAAATTAAACATGGCTTGATCCCAACAAGAAACGAGTCAACACATTAGTCTCGAAACTCACTGCCGCACAAAACGGCACAGCGATTCGATCGACTTACTTCTCTTCGTTTGTTCCGTTGGAGTCAGCTTCGGGTTCATCGCGCATACCGCGTTTGAACTCGTTGGCACTGCGGCCAAGGTTTCTCATCAATGAAGGTAATCGCGAGCCTCCGAAGAGAACTAACACGATCAACATGATGATCAACAATTCTTGATAACCAATCCATCCAAGCATAGGGTGACCTTTCGCTAGAAATGCTGAAAGAGAATCATGCAGGGGCAGCAACTTTGGTCCACGGAAAACGGTATCCAGGAGCTTGTGCCGCAAAATCGCAGCGGCTTGTCAGCTGTACTGCATGCTCCAACAGCTGGCGAAAGCAGGTCAATCATCCACCGAAACGAGGGGACATTGCCGGGACCAGCACGTCGGAAATCCAATCCACTTTCATTTTAGTGGCCCAAGGTTTAGTGTCAAACGGTCTCCCAGGCCCCTTCATCGATATTCCACAATTGAATGTCGACCGTTCCGGATCTACGGGCGGGGATTAAGCCAATAATGCCAATTTCCGGGTACCGCTGGGCAAAGAGCTCCCACTGGCTTGGCCCCAAAACATATAGGCCGGTCGCCAGAGCATCCGCCAGCGTGGCATCGGGAGCGATCACGGTTACGGATTCGACGCCTTGCACCGGATAGCCACTCCTCGGATCAATAACATGCCCATATCGTACACCTTGGTAATGGAAAAATTGGTGAGCATGACCGCTTGTTCCAATCGCCTGATTGCGAAGATGTATTTTCCCTAAAACCTGGTCCGGATTAGCGGGATTGCGAAGGGCAATGGGCCAGCCCAGCCCCGATCCTAAGCGTCTTTCACCGAAGGCTCGAATGCTGCTCTTTCCTCCATGAATCAGGAAGTTTTCCAGTCCGCTATCGCTCAGCCAAGAAGCGATTCTTTCGAGAGCCAAGCCTTTACCAATTCCACCGGGATTAATCTTTAGACCAGGCTTCCGAAAACTGATCTGCTTTGCGCCCACATCGAGCTCGATATGACTAGTGCCTACTCGTTGGAGTGCCTCTTCGACTTCACCCGGGTCAGGTTTTCTCGCTTTTTGCCTGGAGAACCCCCAAGCGTCCGTAAGCGACCCGGAGGTAATATCGAACCCGCCATTGGTCCATTGATAGGCCTCCATCCCCGCCAGGATCAATTCGCACACATCGTCGGAAATACCGAATTGCCGTACCGAATTTTGGCTATTGAGCCGAGAAAGTTCGCTATACGGGCGATAGATCGACCAGCAATTCTCTAACCTCTCCAGCAAGCCTAAAGCCTCAACGGCAACTTCGGCGGCAAAATCGGGAGAGTTTTTAGGGAGCAGGACTTCCCAATCACAAGCCATCGCCTTGCGCTGCAACTGTAGGAGATATTGATCGTTTTGTTCGTACATCCCCACCCTAGTACCTTTGCTTTGCGACAGAAGGGAGGCTGAAAGCGTAGTTATTCGCACCCTATTTAGGTTACAATGTATAACGAGCTACCATAAGGCCAAGAGCCCACGGAGTATGGGCCTGTTGAGGTTCCGCCCCACGGGACGAACTAAGGCTCGACACCACTTTCTCATTTTTTCGTCTCAAGACAGCAATCATGAGTTACCATCGTATTTCCTGTAAAAACATCGCATGGTCTTTGGCGATTCTGTTTGCCATCACGACTCCGCTCGAGGCGCAACAAGTTGTGCGTCGTCCGAAGCGAGCTGAGGCACCGAAGTTTGATGCTGAAGCGTCGAAAGATGTTTTCTTTGTTGATGTAGCCACCGCTTTAGAAGGCAAACTACCTGCCGCTAATTCGCTAGCCAAAAAAGATCAAGGCAAAACACCCTCGTCCAACTCGGGTGGTAATGCGATGTCGAATAATACGCCCACCATTTCTGTTGATGGCGGATCACAAGAAGGCTGGGCCAAGTACATTTCTACAACCACGATCGAAGATGAAGTGAAGCAAACGAAACTTCGACTCGATCAAATCGTTACAACTCCATCGAAATTCGCAGCGGGTGGTTTCACCGATGCTCGACTGCAATTTTCTGAGTTAGCAATCCTCTTCGGAATTGTGGCCGAATACCCGGGACAAGTTCGTTGGCAAAAGTCGGCTCTCGCTGCCAAAGAAGGATTTGCTCAAATGGCTGCCAATGCAAAAGTCGGATCAACTCAAGCGTACAATGAAGCCAAAACTCGCCTCACAGAATTAGGCGATATGCTTAATGGCTCAGAGTTTCCAGCGCCGCCGCCAGAAGAGCCCAAAGGCTGGGAGCAAATTGTCGATCGTCAACCATTGATGAAGCTCTGTGATGTGGCCCATCAACAAAGCTTGACACCGATGACAGCCAACGCAGGAGCCTTCAAAGAGAACAGCGAAGACATTCTGCGTTATGCGGAATTGATGGCTGCTTATTCAGCACTTTTGCTGAAGGAGGGCATGCCCGACGCAGACGATAGTGACTATCGCGTCCATAGTGAAAAAATGCTGGCCGCTTCTCTCGAAGTCGTTCAAGCAGTAAAAACATCGAACGCAGATATGGCGAGACAAGCTGTGGGGCAAATGAGCCAAGCTTGTACCAATTGCCATAACACTTATCGCTAGATTTGCCCGCCCCCTTTACCCGTTGCTCATTAACATCCACATTTTCAACGCTTGATCAGATAAACCATGGGACTCAAGTTTCTCTGTCACCTTTGCGAACATCCGATGCATGTTAAGGACTTCCTGGCCGGCAAACGGGGCAAGTGTCCGCAATGCGGTGGTTCGATTCGCATACCGGCCAATGGCGAAGAATATTCACTTCCAATTTCGGCTGACTTAAAGGGAACCGAATCGGCTAACGAGCTTGCAAACGAAGTTGCTGCCGTTACCACGACCAATGATCATCGCACACATGTAGCGTCCGTTGTAACATCGAAAGCGACATCGACGCCTAACGAAACTCGCACCCCAAGTGATCGAGCGACCAGTACGACAGAGCCTGCTAAAAGTTCTGGTAGTGCGAGTTCCTCAGCGCCCGCGAAACCAACGTCGGTTATTCCTGAAGTTATCTCAGAGGCCCCCAACGCAGCTTGGTATGTCAGGCCCCCCAGCGGTGGCCAATATGGACCAGCAATTGGTTCTGTATTCTGGGATTGGCTAAATGAGAAAAGGGTAGGGGAGAGTTCGTTGGTGTGGCGAGAAGGTTGGGGAACATGGCAAACAGCGAAAGAAGTCTTCCCTGATTTCTTCCGTCCCAGCCCGATAACAGCCCCAGCGAAGCCACCCCACGCTACATTCGCTCCTGAGCCGGTTACGCCGCCACTGGCAGCAGTTTCGCCTCCAGCTTCCGTACCAAAAGCTCCAACCTCCCAGGCTGCTTCACCCCAGGCTGTTTTCCCCCAAAGCGTCCCCACAGCGCAACCGCAGCCGATGGGAATCGATTCCACGGTGGAAAGTCGGCGTTCCGTTCAGATCCGCAGAAAGAAAAGCCATTCCCAGAATTTAGTTCTTTTGGTTGGGCTTTCGCTTGTGGCACTTATCCTGGTTGTGGTCTTAGTTGTCGTTCTGGTGATGCAGAGCGGAAGCTAGCCCAACCCCTACAGAGATCACCACCCACCTAAAAATCCCACTCGACAGCGAATCGATCGCTCCGAAGCATGCACTAAAAAATTGACCGCCGTTTTTCTAGCCGGTAGATTATCACCAGTGGTAATTCGGACTGACGCAGTGGGCATTTCACCTATGACCGTAACCTATTTCAAACGCTATCGGATGGAAAAGGACTTGCGGGACCTCCCACTCAACCTAACCCCTCGTCTTCCTATCGATTATTTCTTTGTTCCGTGGAACGAGAAATACATTCGCGACCATGCCGATGTTAAATGGCAGAGCTTTCGCTTCGAGCTCGACGCGAATGTCTTTCCATGTCTAGGCGATAAAGATGGCTGCCTAAGGTTGATGCGCGATATCTCGAATCGCAACAATTTTGTGCCCTCAGCAACTTGGATGATCGTTTTTCATGATCCTCAATCGGGACGAGACGAACCTTGCGCAACCATACAAGGCTTGCAAGCCGATCATCATCTCGGCTCCATTCAGAATGTTGGCGTTACCATGGCCCATCGTGGTCATGGCATCGGATCGGCTCTGCTCACTCAATCTTTGATTGGGTTCAGAAACGTCGGTTGCCAACGCGTTCAGTTGGAAGTTACTGTACAAAATAAAGGAGCCGTTCGCTTATACGAACGGCTCGGGTTTAAACGTGTAGAAACGTTATTCAAGGTGGCCGAAGTTGTGGCGGTGTGAGCCGTCACGATCTTCCCAATTACTTGGCAGACTTCACCGATTCGACAAAAGCATCGAAGTCTTTCTTTTGTTGATCGACCAATTCGGCGGCACCCGTGAGCTTGATAAACTGTAAGCCTCGATCCTTGGTGTCGATGATCGCACCCAACATGCGGTAACCTTCTCGCTTAACCGTCTTACCTGGGGCAAATGGTCCACCACCCATCGATTCGCTCATGGTGCCACTGATATCAACAACCGTGACTTCGTAATCGCCGACCTTCTTCTTTTCAACTTTAGCCACATCTTTGGTCGCTTTGCCATCAGGCTGTGTGAACTGACCAAACCAACGCTCTACGTTGGTATCGATCGAACCACCTGCAGCCATAACGGTGATGCGTGAAACCACATCGCCTTCTTTCGGCGCCTGAAACTCATGTTCGATGATGTTCGAGCGTGGCTTTACAACCTTCCAACCTGCAGGCACCGTCATCTTCAAAGCGCCGTCGGCCAAATCGATTGTCACACCATCTTCAGCTCGAGCCGAGCCTACCAAACTCGATGTCAACAAAGTCAAACCTAACATCAACCCGCAAATCAATCGCATTGCCTACTCCTGAAATCTTGATAAATCCGTTGTCGCCCTAATCGCGACAACAAACATTCTTTCACAACCAATCCCACGCAGATAGCCGTTAAGACCTTCCGGGATAGACCAAGAAAGTCGACTACTTATCCCCCATTCTAACAGACAATGCCTTCTATCAGACAGAGCCTTCGCGCGGGAGAGAGCAAAATCTAGTCGAGCCAATCGTCAATTTTTGCTGAAATTCTAGCTACCGGTCAACGGCTGAGGCTCCGCTGCCGCACGGCCTCGTACATGAGAATTGCCGCACTTACCGAAACATTCAGACTATCCACTCGTTCATCCATCGGGATTCTAAGTCCCTGCAGGCTGGGGTCTAACCAGGGCCCGCCCAGCCCATCTGCCTCGCTTCCCATGACAATTGCGGTCGGGTCGCGCAGATTGGCTTCGTACGGCGCTACGGCCGCTTGAACACGGGCAACGTAGATTTGAACTTTGAGATCCTGGAGTCGCTCAATCGCTTCCGTAGCCGAGGCGGTTATGACCGGCAAGCGAAACAATAACCCCAAACTCGAGCGTATCGCATTGGGATTGAAGGCTTCGCAGCGACAGTCCGACAAGATGATGGCGTTGACTCCGGCGGCCACAGCCGTTCGGCAAACCGCCCCAATATTGCCCGGCTTTTCGACACCATCCAATACAACGAGTAGCGGCTTCGCATGAACCTGCAAATGATCCCAATTCCACCGCGGCACTTTGGCCACAGCGACCATACCTTCGTTGCGATCTCCATATTGCAAACGTTGTAGAACTTCAGCCGTTGCTGGCTGAAGCTGCATTGCGGATACCGATGCAGAGTCAACTTTTTCCAACCAGCTGTCAATGTCGAGCGTATGGGGATCAAACCACAGTTCTTCGATCTCAACGCCACCGGCAAGAGCTTGCAGTAGCTCACGCTGTCCATCGACCAAGACGCGCTGCTCACGCTTCCGGTGCTTTGCATCATGCAATTTGGCCAGCAGCTTCAAGCGACTATTTTGTAGGCTGGTGATCAATGGTGCCATGCGCATAAAAAATGTGGCTGAACCTTATTCCATTATTGAAAATATGCTGCCACGGATCTCGATCGAAAAGTCGTTGTCCCGCGACTTGAAAGAGCGATCGTAGCATTTTCTCAATTTTGGTTTAGAAGTTTCAGCCACATTCCCGGAGAGTTTTCGAAAAAAACAGGCAGATCAGGTAGCTTCGGTACCAGTCGAACTGTCGCGAAGAAGTGTTTCCGCTACCCCATCGAGAAAGCTCATCAAAGCTTTGCTGCGATAAGGTTGTTGCAATTTACGAACAGCCTTGCTCTCGATTTGGCGGACGCGTTCACGAGTTACCGAGAAGATGCGGCCCACTTCTTCCAAGGTGTAAGCATAACCGTCAGCCAAACCATAACGCAGGCGAAGGATTTCTCGTTCGCGATAATTCAAGGTCTGCATTGCTTCTTGAATGTGGAACTTGAGGGCTTCTTGGTTGGTTTCGTAGAGCGGATCATCATCGCGATAATCTTCCAGAAACTCGCCAAAGTAGCTGTCATCAAAGTCACCGACAGGTTGGTCCAACGAAAGGGGCTGGCGAGCCATTTTCATTACGACACGTGCATCATCCAAAGTCAAACCAGCGCGGGTGGCGGTTTCTTCCACTGTCGGTTCTCGTCCCAACTCTTGAACCAATTCGCGAGTTACCAAGCGAACCTTCGACATGGTATCGATCATGTGAACCGGTACACGAATGGTGCGGCTTTGGTCTGCAATCGCTCGTGTAATAGCTTGACGAATCCACCACGTGGCATAGGTCGAGAACTTAAATCCACGAGCATATTCAAATTTATCAACAGCTCGCATTAGGCCCGTGTTGCCTTCTTGAATCAGATCCAAGAAGCTCAAACCTCGGTTGCGATATTTCTTAGCGATCGAAACTACCAAACGCAGGTTGCCCGCCGACAGTTCTCGCTTGGCAGCATCGTATTGTTGGCGATGCATGTCAGTTCGCTCGATGCGACGACGCAAAGTTGCTGGACTTTCGTAGGTGATTCGCATCAAATAATGCAATTCCTCGCAAGTCTTCTTGTACATTTCACCGTTCGCTTGATGCTCAAGATTATGCTTCAAGGTCAGCAGTTCTTGCATTCTGACATTGATATCTTGGAGTTTTTCGAACAATGGCTGAAGGCGATTGGTTCGCAAGTTCATTTCTTCGATCAAGCGAACGGCTTTATTGCGACGACGAACTAGGCGTTTCCACGCAACCTTGCGGTTTTCGGTGGATTCTCGTTTGTTGACCGCGATGTAAAAGTCTCTGTGGTTCTTCGCCAACAGGGCTCGCAAGGTGGAGACGTTCGGACCGATACGTCGCATGACGTTTTTCTTTTCGGTCGTATTGGTCACACTCACTTCGATGGTTCGATCCAAACGAAGTTTGTTGTCGCGTACCAGTTCTAAAAGACGAGTTGCACCTTGCAACATGAAATCGCTAGCCAACATCCAGTGGCGATACAGCGAACGAGTTCGTTCGATGTTCTGAGCAAAAGAGATTTCTTCATTGCGGCTGAGCAATGGGATTTGGCCCATTTGCATCAGGTACATGCGAACCGGATCGTCGGTCGCATCGCTATCGTCGTCCTCTGGCTCTTCTTCGGAGCTCAACTCTTCATCCGAAGGAACTTCCTCTGTTTCATCTTCCTCGGCGCCGTAGATCCCGCTGGACAGATAGTTTCCGTCAAGCTCTAAAGCGTCGCCGCCGATTTGCATATCGACTGAATCTAGATCATCATGTATTTCGCGACGGGCAGATTTCTTAGCCATGGCAACCTCTTTCACGTCAAACAACAGCAGTGATTTGTGAGCAAGCTGTTTTGCTTCGTTTCCGATGCTTTTGAGCTTGTCGCGGGACGAATGAGGTTTAGAGCAACTATGGTACCCAGCCCTATGAGACAGGCGAAAAAATAGCCATAAGTTACTGCGCAATCGGGACTTACGAATTTTGGGCAAAATCGGAACGGATTTTTTCGGGCGAACATTGGCAACATTTTGTGTGTTGTCGCAAGAAAAACGTTGCTTTTTGGCAACAAGCGGTACACTTCAAGAACAGGATTAGATGACTTAGCCACCGATTGGTTCCACCTCAACGCCCCTATGCCGATAGACAATCTACAATGGCTCGACCAACCTGACTCGATACAGCACTGGCTCAAGCGACTCGGAATCAATGACGTAGTTCGCGGGGCAACCAATCTGCTCCGAATTGTACGCAGTGGGCTGACACTCGACCTACAAATTTTTTTGGTCAAGGCTTTGGAGCGCCATCTTCCCGAAACGGGCGATCCAAGTGCCGTACTCAATAACCTCGATCGCTTCTTCGAGACCGCTCGCTCTCCCCAATCCCTTGTGTCACTGTTCGAACGCGACGCAGATTCCCTTCCGACCTTGATGCGGATATTTTCCGTCAGCCAATTTCTGGCCGATCAATTGATCTCCGATCCCGAATCATTCGACTTTCTTCGACTCACGGAAGGTCAGGCTGTACCACGAGATCGACTGCTAGATGAGTTGGTTAGTGAAGTTATGGCAATTGCTGACGAAGCCCAAATGATGCGGGCTCTACGTCATTGCCGCCAACGCGAATTATTGAGGATTGCTTACGGTGATTTCATCGGGCGACATTCCCTTGAAATTGTCACTGAGCAGCTCTCCTTCTTGGCAGAAGCTTTAACGGAAGCCGCCTTTCTGTGGGTGCGGCGCGATCGGCAAAAACGCAAAGCGGAACCACGTCATGCGGATGGAACCCCGATTCGATTTTCTATTTTAGCTTTGGGGAAGTTAGGTGGAACGGAACTCAATTATTCGAGTGACATCGACCTCATTTTTCTAGCCGACTTCGATGAAGGGGACGCCAATCGCCATACGGCAGCTACTGAGTATTTCGAGCGACTCGCCACTCAGTTGATTAAGGTTGTCAATGAAAAAACGGCCAACGGTCGCGTTTATCGAGTTGATATGCGACTTCGTCCACTGGGTAGCGATGGAGCGTTGGTATGTAGCCCCCCAGCAGCTCTCAATTATTACGAAAGTCTCGGTAGAACTTGGGAACGCCAAGCTTATCTAAAAGCGAGAGTTATTGCTGGTGATCGCGAACTGGGGGAGAAGTTTCTTGAACAAATGCAGCCTTGGATCTTCCGACGCTATCTTAACCGAGCTGATATCGTTGGTATCGGATCGCTCAAACGTCGCATCGAAAAGAGAACCCAATCCCAATTCGCCGTGCTCGATGTAAAACTCGGCCCCGGGGGGATTCGCGATATCGAATTCGTGGTGCAATTCCTTCAACTTTTGCATAGCGGTGATACCAAATCAATTCGCAGCGGCAATACGTTGCAAGCGATCAGTAAATTGGCCGATGCGGGAATCTTGAATTTGCAAGAGAGTTCCATTCTCGATGACGGCTATCGACTTTTGCGGCAGGTGGAACACTATCTGCAAATCATGTTCGACCTGCAAACGCACTCTCTCCCCGATACACCAGACGAACTGCGGAAACTATCTCTCCGCATGGGTTTCCGCGACCAATCGCCACAAACAGCGGAAAACCAACTGCGGAAACTGCTCGAGGAAAAGACCAGCCGCATTCGGCGAATTGTGGATCATCTCCTGCATCGAGCCTTCACCGATCAAGCAGATTTTGCCGATGAATCGGACTTGATTTTGGAACCAGAACCTTCGGCAGAAGTCATCGACAGAGTGCTTTCTAAGCATTCGTTTTCGCGTCCCGAAGAGGCTTACCACCTTTTGATGGATCTGTCGAAAGAGAGTGTGGCCTTTTTATCGCATCGACGGTGTCGCCACTTCTTAGCGGCTATCGCGCCGCAATTACTGGCAAGCATCGCCCGCACCCCATTTCCTGATCGAACCTTGGCTCAGCTTGTTAATGTTAGCGATAGCTTGGGAGGTAAGGCTGTCCTCTGGGAACTGTTCAGTTTCAATCCTCCGTCGATGCAACTTTATGTTCGACTCTGCGCTTGCAGTCCCTACTTGGTTGAATTGTTGACCGGCAATCCGGGCATGATCGACGAATTGCTCGATTCATTGCTATTGGACCGACTACCTCAATACTCCGAACTCGAGTCCGAGCTAACAGAACTCTGTCGCAACGCCGACGATATTGAGCCCATCTTGCTTAGTTTTCGCAACTTCAATCATCTGCGAGTAGGAGTGCGGGACATCCTTGGCAAAGAGAGTATCGTCAACACCCATGCGACTCTCTCCGACATCGCAGAAGTCTGCCTGCGCCAAGTTATTCAGCATGAATATCGGCGGTTGATTCGCCGTTATGGTGTTCCGATGCTCGAGTCAGGAGAGAGGGGAGGTGAGATCTGTGACTTTACCATCATCGCGCTGGGTAAATTGGGTGGACGAGAACCGAACTACCACAGCGACCTCGATATCCTTTTTCTATTTGAAGGCGATGGTCATACCCAAAACGCGCAACCAGGTACAAGATTTGAACCGACAACCAATCGCCATTTTTATAATCAACTCAGTCAAAAAGTAATTCAATCGGTATCGAAGATTACACCGTGGGGAAGGCTGTATGAGATTGATGCTCGACTCCGTCCGACAGGCCAGAGCGGGCAACTTGCAATCGCAGTGGACGATTTGACAAGCTATTTCGTTGAGGGACATGGACAACTCTGGGAACGACAGGCCTTATGCAAAGCCCGTCCCATTTATGGCGGCGCTGCCATTCAGAATGCCGCCATGACAACCATTGCAGACATCATTCGAAGCGTCCCCTGGTCCACACAAACCGCCAGCGAAATATATGACATGCGGTTGCGTTTACAACAGACAGCTACGCCACAGAATCTAAAAAGAGGGGAGGGGGGAACTCTCGATATTGAGTTCGTGATTCAAGCGTTACAAATCAAGTTGTCTGGTTCTCATCCTAGCATTGTCCGATCCGGGACACTTGCGTCGCTGGAGCCCCTGGTAGCTGCTGGTGCGCTAGATGCCGAACAGGCTTGGCTTTTGGACGAAGGCTATCGTTTCTTGCGAGGAATCGAATCTGCCTTGCGTCTGATGAACACGGTGGCTCGCCATGATTTCCCTACTGACCCTCATGAGCTCCGCTCCCTGGAGTTCTTGCTGGGAGTACATGACTCAGTCCCCATCGCGGAACGTTGTCAGACCATTCGCCAACGCAATCGACTTATTCTAAACGATATTTTTGCTCAGCTTCGCACGGAACAATCGTTACAATCGTAAGAGGTTATTCGCATCGATTATCTTCGCTTTCATTCCATTTGAAATCACCAGATTTAGCACTTCTGTGACCTACTGTTCCCATAGGTGCAGATAGGCGAACTTGAGACGCCTAGCCAAAATCGGTTTCAAGGTGGTATGACATGTCGGACACAGTTCGAATCGAATCCGCAGACTATTCATCCGTTGTTCCCATCGTTCCAACCCGAAGCGATGTGGGAAATATCAATGTCCCACCCAAGCCGTTGGCGCATGCCAAAGTTCTTCACATTATCAACGGCGAGTTTTTCTCCGGCGCTGAACGCGTGCAGCAAGGCCTAGGTAAGCGACTCCAAGAGTTTGGCTTTCAAGCCGATTTCGCTTGCTTGAAAACCGGCAAATTCTTGGAGGCCTGCGATTTGCCTCCCAATCGAGTCTTCGAATTTCCAATGAATTCTCGGCGAGATTTTTCGGTAGTGCCGCGTCTGACACAATTCATTCTCGACGGTCATTACCAAGTCGTACACGCTCATACTCCGCGTTCGGCAATGGTAACCGCCATGATCGCAAAACGCACAGCCACACCTTGGGTTTACCATGTTCATAGCCCCACTTCGCGCGATAGTACGCGACTGTGGCTCAACTGTTTGAATGCTTGGACAGAGAGATTAGCTCTTTTCTCGTGCCATCAGCTCATCACGGTCTCCGATAGTCTTAACGCAGAAATGCGACGTAAGGGCTGGGAACCGCATCGTGTTACTACAATCCACAATGGTGTGGAGCAATTGCCTGCCATCGATTGGAGCAACCGGCTCCCAACCAACCCGTGGCGGTTGGGCATGGTCGCGTTAATGCGCCCGCGTAAAGGCGTAGAAGTTCTGCTCGAAGCGCTCTATATCCTGTCCGCTCGTCGCAAGGACATTCATTTAGAATTTGTGGGTAGTTTCGAAACACTTCATTACCAAGAACAAATCGAGAAACTTGTTCGGCGCTGGAACCTGAGTGATATGGTTCATTTCAGCGGCTTCACCCGCGATGTGCCTGCCAAGTTACAAAACTTGGATGCATTGGTACTTCCAAGTCTATTTGGTGAAGGCCTTCCCATGGTTGTTCTGGAAGCGATGGCAGCTGGTGTTCCGGTAGTTGCTTCCGCAGTAGAAGGAACTCCTGAAGCAGTGCGTGATGGTGTGGATGGCTATCTGGCGAAACCGAAGAACGCGGGTGATTTGGCGAACAAAATCGATTTGTTATGTACGGATCGCCAACGCTGGGAACAGATGGGGCGAGCAGCTCGCGAACGCCAACGAACATTATTCACAACCGCCCACATGGCTAAACGTGTCGCCGAAGTTTATCGCGACCTCTTGAGCCAAGCCAAGAAGTGATAACCTGTGAACGAAATAGAACCAAAACCAGTTACGGCCAATACAGACTTCTCTCACGAAAATCTTGCATTGGGACTAACAGCCGTTACACCGCTGTTGATTTGGCTTCACTATTACCGGCTTTCTACCGATAGCTATGCCATTGGGGAGGTGGAACGCCTCATATTTCCTGCCTATGCGGTAATGCTCCTCACCGCTACGTTCGGTTTTTATCTGGCGTACCATTCGCCGTATCATAAATCTCTCGTCACCATCGCAGCACGTTTATTGGGTATGCTGTCGCTCACGATTGTCGCGCTGGTTGGGCTGATGTTGTACGTCCTCAATAGCGGTTTCGGCCCCGCGTAATTAAATCAGACTTGCTCCACATTCTCGGATTGCTTTATCCAATGCTCTCCGAGTTGTATTCTTCCATTCGTGTCGTGTGAGCAAGTACCTCTAGCCTGAGTTCTCTACTTCAGCGGATTCAGCGGAATCTGAATATGTCTCGCCTCCTGTACATAGTTACTCCCACATGGTTTAGCCCACCGAATCGCGTTGGATAGAACCAACAACACTTCGCGTTGATGATAAATGGGATAAGTTTCGTGGCCCGGTCGAAAGTAAAAGATCTTTCCTTTCCCGCGATGGAACGTACAGCCACTTCTAAAAACCTCGCCCCCTTGAAACCAACTGATGAAAATCAATTCATCTGGATCTGGGATATCGAAATGTTCGCCATACATTTCAGCTGCCGGAATTTCGAAATAATCGGCGGCTAAGCCGTCGGTAATCGGATGACCGGGCTTTACGACCCATAAGCGTTCCAGTTCAGCCGCTTCGCGCCACCGGAGCATGCAACCAGTCCCCATCAAGCGGCGAAAGATCTTCGAGGCATGTCCTGAATGGAGCACGATTAGGCCCATACCGCTGAGCACCCGTTGCTGAACTCTTTCCACGATCGCATCACTCACTTGATCATGAGCCAAATGCCCCCACCACAAAAGCACGTCGGTATTTGCCAATCGTTCTTCGCTCAGTCCATGCTCTGGTTCATCTAATGTTGCCGTGGTAAATGCGGCTTCCTCCGGAGCGAAGTATGGGCTGAGGTTCTTTTCTAAGGCCTTGTGAATACCATTCGGGTATATCGCGGTCACAACAGGGTTCTGCCGTTCGTGAAGAAACTCATTCCAAATGGTGATTTTTAACATCCGAGGGTCAACTCCTGGTTACAACACTCTGTACTTCGTTTAACCCGTAGCCGCAGCGCTAGCGGAGGCTAGGTCTTCCGCGGGACATTCCATCATGCGCACGTCCAACGTCCGAAACCATGATAGCAGCATTTCGTTTAACCCGTAGCCGCAGCGCTAGCGGAGGCTAGGTCTTCGTTAGGACGTTCCATTATGCACACATCGAACTTTCAAAACCGTGATAGCCGAAGATTTCGTTTAGCCCGTAGCCGCAGCGCTAGCGGAGGCTAGGCTGGATAGGACCCGTCGTTGCTCCCGATCGAAACGGAGCGTCAGATGTCCCAAACGCCCACTCTGCAGAACATCGTGCAAGAGATCAAGCCGATATCCAAGGACGAAAACCGCAATAGCCGATTTGCCTTTTGGATAGAGCCTGCGTACTATTTTCGTGGAAGCATTCCAGACGCGAAAACTCCCAATCACGGGGGTTCCGATTCTAACGCGTTTGCCGTGCACGATGCACACAAAAGTTTAGCGTTTCCGACGCAGAACTTCGCTCAACAACGCTCTCGATGACCCGTTGTAAGCCCTTGTGTTGCGATCTAAATCGTGCACTTTCGGAGCGACGGGCCAGCCGATTCAACCTTCAAAACCGCTCCGGCATTTAAGCTCGCGTTCGGTGGCGAACTTTGAAAATGGCGAACCATTTTCGGGAAGATTGTTCGGTTATCGTCGCACGATTGAACCAAACCGTTCAACGCGGTTCAACGTTACAGACGATTCCAACGCTTCGCGAAACACAACTCGCACATTCGAAAATGTCGAGGTCATGTTGTGCGGTCTGTATCAAATGATTCGCAAAAATCATTTTACGCTTTCTTTGACCATGCACTTATCGTGACCTATATTCCCCTGGGATCAGAGTGCGGGAGCACTTGCCTTACTCTTTCCAGGGTGCTCCGCACTGTATGGCCCTTCGTGATGGACCTAACGGTGTGAGCCCATTTTCCTTCCTGCCGATAGCGGAAAGATTGGTTGCATGACTCGGAGTCAACGACACTGGATGTATAGATTCGCCCTGCTCGCATTGCTGAGCTTGGTGTCCGGCCCTTGGGCCCGGGCTCAAGAAGGACGATTTGCTCCTTCGGACCAGATTGCTGCGTCTGAAGTTCTCCGACAGGGGATGGAATTGGAGCAAGATCGCCGCTGGAGCGAAGCGATTCATCTATACGAAAAAGCCAGCAAGAAGTTTCCTGAAGATAGCGATTTACGACGTCGCCTTCTTATTGCACGCATCCATTTTGATGTGACTCGCCGTTATCGCGACGTTACGTATCGCAACTCCGTCGAAAAACTCACTCAAACCCAAGCTGCCGATCTCTATCTAGAAATCCTGGCCAAGCTGGAAGCGAACTATGTCGATCCCCTGAACCTAAACGAAGTTCTACGCAATGGCACTGCTTTCCTAGAGGTGGCATTAACAGAGCCTGTCTTCTTAGCTGAACATCTTCCCGAAGCTTCACCCGAGCAAGTTGAACAGTTCCGTTTGGCCATTCATCGCGACGTTTTGGGTCGTGAGGTCGCCAATCGATTTGATGCTCGGCAACTTGTACTACATGTTGCCAACAAAGCGGAGCAAACGATTGGCTTGAAATCGACAGCCACCATCTATGAATATGTATGCGGAGCCGTCGGTTTGCTGGATCCTTATTCGGGATTTTTAACCGAAGGCGAACTGGTCGAAATGACCTCGCAGATCGAAGGTAATTTTGTTGGACTGGGTGTGGAATTACGTCCGCAAGGACAACGCCTCAATGTGGTCAGCGTCATTCGTGGTGGCCCAGCCGCTTCCGCAGGTATTCAACCTGACGACGAAATCCTCGAAGTTGATGGCATCACAACTGCAGCAACAAGCGCAGATCACGTTGCCGATTTACTTCGTGGTCCTGAAGGGAGCACCGTCTCGCTTAAGCTGCTTCGCGGTCAAACGACGATGCCTATGAGTGTCGTTCGTAAACGCGTTGAAGTTCCTAGCGTTGAAGCAGTCCATCTCATTGATGCCCAACGCGGCGTTGGCTACCTTCGCATCACCAACTTCCAGAAAACGACCGATGATGAACTTGATCGAGCATTATGGGATTTGCAAAAGCAAGGCATGCGAAGTTTGATCATGGACCTACGCGGCAATCCCGGTGGATTGCTCGAAACCTCAGTTCGAATTGCAGATAAGTTTATCCCTGAAGGTCTTATTGTTTCCACTCGTGGTCGCAATGGGATCGAAAACAAGAACTTCACCGCTCATCGTGCGGGAACTTGGCAAATGCCTTTGTATGTCCTCATCGATGGCGATAGTGCTAGTGCCAGCGAGATTCTCGCTGGAGCGATTCGCGATCATCGACGCGGCATGCTGATCGGCACCACCACCTACGGCAAGGGAAGCGTTCAAGGCCTCTACAATACCGATGTCGTCCGCTCCGGCTTGAGACTGACGGTTTCGAAATTTTATTCGCCGAAGGGGACACCTATCGCTCAATTGGGTGTCGGACCAGATATCAAAGTGGACCTAGACCGCTATGTGATGGCTCGACCAATTATCGACGAAAGCGGACGCGAAATCCTCAATCCGGTCACTGCACCTAGCGACAAAATCCTCCAAACTGCCCTGGAACAAGCTCGGGCTGGACAACTCCCTGCGGGTCATCGCTAGAAGCCTCCAAAGCTGGTAAACTGTAAGGCGAACATGTGGTTCAACGGTTCGCTTTATGTTTACGTACGAACGAGTTTCTTTGATGTCCGCTCCCACCGATCCAATTCTAGCTAAATCGACTCAAGCCGATGGTTCCGCAAGTGAGCCCACTTCTTCGACGCCATCTAAGCCGGTCGCGTCGGATAAAGTAATCAATGTTCCCAACGCACTTTCGGCAGCGCGATTTATTATCGCCATCTTGGTATGTTGGTGGATTGAACAACATTGGTACCTCGCCGCACTCATAGCATTTATTATCGCGGTCTCAACCGATTGGATCGATGGTTGGTGGGCGAGGAAATTTAATCAGGTCACCAAAGTAGGACGAATCTTAGACCCCTTTGTGGACAAGATCATCATTTGCGGAACGATGATCGGATTAGTTGGCCAACCAGAAAGTGGCCTGGCTCCTTGGATTGCAACCGTGGTGGTCGGGCGAGAACTGCTTGTTACCAGTTTGCGTGGAATGATCGAAGGAAAAGGTGGGGACTTCAGTGCGAAGCAACTTGGCAAGTGGAAGATGGTACTACAATGTGCCGCTGTGGTTGCTTGCTTGCTAACTCTGATCTACCAAGCCGATTCGCCAACATGGATGTTATGGGGCCGCTTCATTTCGATATGGGGTGCCGTAATACTAACGATTGTATCGGGCGTCGAATATATCATCCTCGCTGTACGCAACAGCAAATAACCCACCATCGAGTTGTAGCCACGTGAATGCGTCCACCCCCGAGCCATCGATATTTTTAATCCTATTTGGGCTCTTCTTATTAACAATGCTCGGTGGCTCTTGCTTGGCCTGGGTCTCCGTTATTACCTGGTTTCGCATGGGGGGCAAATCGATCCCAGTTGAACCACGACGGCCAGCACCGTGGGGGCTGATCCATTTTGTCGGAATCTTTGTCCTCTTTGTGATTGTAGGGGCACTCACCATCAAGTTACTCGACAGCTTATTTTTTGCGTCGATGATCGCCACATTCCCTCCCGAACAACAAGAGGGTTTGAAGACGATGTCGCGTATGTTTTCGGGCAGTTTGTCACAGATCATTACGATGGTGCTGGCCAGTGTCATGATTGCAGTAACTACGCGAGCCACGGCGGAAGATTTGGGCTGGTCCGTCAAGAAGATTGCATATGACATTGTAGTGGGGCTAGGGGCTGCTATTCTCTTTTTGCCAATCATTCAAATCATTATGGCGAGTTTGGTTTTTCTCCTGGACCAAGAATATGATCATCCACTCTTAGAAGCCTTGAATGCTGGACCAGCACTATGGATGTTTGCCGGCGCATTT
>Ga0075163_10001281_pt1 | contig 33599 bp, 24 predicted proteins | sample JI1023141ADNA_FD_71478 | JGI IMG/M metagenome (GOLD analysis project Ga0075163, IMG submission 71478) | Wastewater effluent complex algal communities from Wisconsin, to seasonally profile nutrient transformation and Carbon sequestration -... | ecosystem: Engineered > WWTP > Effluent > Algae...
GCGCGCGCGCGGCGCCACGTGCTCGTCGCGTTCGGCGTCACGGCACTCGCGGCGATCGTGTTCGTGGGCGGCACGTGGTGGCGCGGCAGCGTGTGGATCCGGACGTTCCCCGTCGCCGTGCGCCACGACGCCTACGTCACGTACGCGGCCGCGGTCGCGGCCTTCGGCGGAGCGGCGGCGATCCTGTACCTCGCCCCGCGCGGCGCATGGGTCACGCGCGCGGGCGTCGGTCTCGTCGCCATCGCCGTGTTCCACGCGGCGACCACGCGTCCCGACGGTTGGTGGAAACGCGAAGCGTCCTACGCCTCGCGACCCGCGCCCGCGGAGCGCGTGGACGGGCAAGACTCGCGCTACGCGGCTCGCATCTTGTCCGTCGCGCCGCCCAACCAGAACGTGTTGCAGGACTTCGCGGTGCTGGGCGTGTTCGATCCGGTGTGCAGCCCGCGCCTGCGCATGCTGTTGAACCGCACGTTCGAGCTCGAGCATCCGCAGTACGCCCTGCAACCCAAGCTCGGGCCGAACACGATCGACGAGCGTCGCCTCGCGATCTTGAGATTGTCCGGCGTCTCCGTCGTGTACGACCACGACGTCGATCCCGCGCTGGGGCTCGCCCGCACGCCGCTGGGTGGTCAGGTGGTGCCCGATCCGTTGCCGCGCGCGTGGCTCCTGTCGCCCGAGGACGCCGAACGATTCGAATCGGGATCGGACTCGGTGGCGTTGGAGAAGCGCATCGAGGCGCTGCACGGCGTCGTGACGAGCGGCCCGCGGATCGCGACGGTGCGCGAGGTCGGCAACACGCTCGAGTTCGTCTCGGACCGCGACTTCACGGGTCGATTGGTGCTCCAACAGGCGTTCACGCACTCGTGGCGCTTCGCCGGAGAGTCGGGGCGGCCCTTCCTGCGGTTGTTCCCGTCGTGGGACGTCGAGTTGAAGCGCGGCGTGACGTACCGCGCGACGTACGAGCCCGTGGGGTGGAAGGCCGCGTGGCCCGTCGCGATCCTGGGTTTCGTCCTGCTCGTCGCGGGGACGTTGTGGTTGTTCCGCGGATCGACCGGCGGCGCTCGAGGAAGCGACGATAAGGTCGCGAGCGCGTGAGCCCGCCGACGCGCGACCACGCGACGGCGGACCGCACGTTCAGGCCCGCGTCGCGCCGCGCGCGTCCTCGACCGCGGCTCGGTACGCTTCGAAGGTTGCGCGCGCGCACGCCTGCCACGTGAACGCGCGCGCGCGCGCCAGACCGCGGCGACGCAACTCGGCGCGCAGGTCGTCGTCGCTCAGGATCCGTCGCGCGGCGTCGTGGATGGCGTCCTCGTCGCGTGCATCGACCAACAGCGCCGCGTCGCCCAACACCTCCGGCATCGAGGAATTGTCGCCCGCCACGACCGGCGCACCCGAGGCGAGCGCCTCGAGCGGCGGCAAGCCGAAGCCCTCTTCCAAGCTCGCGAACAGGAACAGGCTCGTCGCGCGGTAGAGGCGTCGCAATTCCGCGTCGTCCACTTCGCGGCGTCGATCGACGCGATCTCGAGCGGGTGACGCGGCCACCGCGGCGTCGAACTCCGCGTGGCCGTGCCCGTCGGGGCCGACCACGATCCAACGATCGAGCGATCCCGCGGCCGACAGCCGCTCGAACGCGCGCAGCATGCGCACGTGGTTCTTGCGCCCGTCGACCCGCGACACGGTCAACGCGAACCGCTCGCCGCTCCCGACGCCGTTCGAGTGGATCGAGCGGCGGGGGAGGGCCTCGTCGACGGGCGGTTCGCCGCGCGTGACGTGATCGCAGCCCAGCAGAGCCACGTGGACGCGCGCGGGATCCGCGCCCAGGCTCGCGACGACGTCGCGCGCGACGAACGAGGAGATCACGACGATCCGCCGCGCGCGCGACACGAGCTCGCGCGCCGCGTTCGTCATCGTTTCGGCCGCTTCGTCGCTGATCGAGCCGCTCGAGCGCAAGTAGATGCAGTCGTAGATCGTCGCGACCTCGGCCGCGGCGCGCACCGGCAGGACGTGCGTCTGCGTGTGGTGAAAGACGTCGCAGCCGCCGAGCCAGTCGTCGGCGCCTCGCCCCACGGCGCGACACAACTTCGGGATCCAACGCGAGGGGAAGCGGACGCGGCTCGTGCGCGCGCCGCTCCCGGCGAGTCCCAACTCGTTCCGCGCGAACTTCGACGGCGCCATCGTCCACGCGAACAGCCGCAGGTCGGGGCCGTGCCCCGATTCCACGAGCCCGCGCGCGAGCTCGCGCGTCACGCGTCCGATGCCCTCGCGGTTGACGAGCGCCGTGCGGTAGTCGAGGCCGATCTTCAACGCCGTGGATCGTGACTCAAGCCGGGACGAGAAGCGAGGACGCCCACGCTCCCAACCCGAACGCCGCGGGACCGCCCAACCAACCCCACAGCCTCCCGCCGCGCGCCACGTCGATGCCCGCGCGCCACAACAGCGCGAACGCCAGCACGACGACCGAACCCTCGGTCGCGAGCGTCGCGATCGCGGCGCCCTCGATGCCGCGCGTGGGCACGAGCCACGTGTTCGCGACCAAGTTGACCGCCAACGCCGTGGCGGCGATCACGAGGATCGAGCGCGTGCGACCGGCCGCGACGAGCGCCGTCATGAGCCCCGCGCCGGCGTAGATCGTGGTCGTCGCGGCCAGCAACCAACGCAGACTCGGGCCCGCGACGGGGAAGTGCTCGCCGAACACGGACAGGATGCGCTCGCTCCACGGCGCGAGCAGGCCCGCGCCGAAACCGGCGGCGGCGAAGAGCGGTTGCGCCAGCTTGGCCACCGCTTGCCCGAGCCGTCCGGCCTGGTGCTCGCGCGCCAACCACGGCAGCGCGGCTTGCGTGGCGTACAAGGCACCCATGATCAAGATCGAGAGCACGCGCATCGCGACGTTGTAGGCGCCCAGATCGCCCGCGTCGCACCAGGCGCGCACGAAGAGGTTGTCGACGTAGAAGTACGCTTGCTGGCACAAGCTGGCGACACCCAACGGAACGGCCGCGTGGAGGATCTCCTCCATCGGCACGTGCGTGGGCTCGCGCTTGGGCAAGTGCGCACGCGTCGCGAAGTACAAGAACACGTTCGCGAACGTGCTGCCCAGGGCCGTGGCGACCAACAGGTGCGCCGGTTCGCGGTCGCCCAGCTTCACGAGCGTCAACACGAACCCGAGCGACAGCGCGCTCGCGATCGCCCGCGCCAGGACCGGGATGCCCCACGCGATGCGGTTCTTGAACACCGTGTTCGACAACTCGAACACGTGCGTCACGGGGTACAGGCTCGCGAGCAGGATCCACCCCGCGCCGGGTTCTCCGTACAAGAACGCTCCGCCACCGACCAGGGCGACCCCCAACGCTCCGGTCAGGAGCCGGATGCGGCGCGTCGCGGCCAGGACCTCGGGCACCGCGTCCTCGTCGTGTGCCGTCCGCTGGACCGCGATCTGACCCGTGCCGAAGTCGACGAGCGCGTCGAGCAGCATGAACACGGCCAAGTAGAACGTGTAGCGCCCGAACGGTTCGGGCTCGAGGTGCCGCGCGAGCACCCACAGCGACGTGAACGTGCACAGCGAACCGAACAGGCGCCCCGCGACGAGCAGGCCCGTGCCGCGCCACACGCGGCGGGGGATCCGGGACGTGGTCGTGGGTGCGCTGTCGTTCGGGCTCACGCGACGGGCCTCGACGACGGGGACGCGGTTTTCCTGCGCGCCGGGACGGCGATGCGTGCGAGGTGGACGCGTGGGACGTGGGTAAGGGATGAGGACATGGGCTCGATCGATCGAGGAGAATCGGTACCATGAGGCACACCGGGAGCGGATGCAAAGACCCGCTTCGGATCGGACGAGCCCCGCATGGATGCCCGCAAGCGACTCGACATCGATTGGAGCGATCTCCTGTCCGGCCTCAAGGCCTGCGCGTTCGCGCACGACGAGGTCGCCGCCCGGCGCGCCGTCGAGGAGTGGTTCTCGCCCGAGGGCAATGCCTTCGCCGCCCTCTCGATCCGCAGTGGACTCGAGCTGTACCTCGATACGTTGGCGCTCCCCAAGGGCAGCGAAGTCCTGATGTCGGCGCTGACGATCCCCGACATGTGGCGCGTCGTCGAGCACCACGGTCTCGTTCCGGTCCCCGTCGACGTCGATCCGCGCACGCTCGCGCCGCGACCGTCGGCCTGGCGCGCGGCCGTCACGCCGCGCACGCGGCTCGCGATCCTGGCGCACCTGTTCGGCACGCGCACGTCGTTGGAACCGCTGGTCGAGTTGCGCCGCGACTTCGGCGTGCGCGTGATCGAGGATTGCGCGCAGGCGCACACGGGACCCGACTTCAAGGGCGATCCGAACGCCGACGTGTCGCTCTTCAGCTACGGGCCGATCAAGACCGCCACGGCGCTGGCCGGTGGCGTGCTGGTCGTGCGCGATCCCGAGGTCCTCGCGCGCATGCGCGCGAGCGGCGCGTCGTGGCCGATGCAGTCGCGCGGTGGTTTCGCCCAGCGCATCGTCAAGTACGGCTTGCTCAAGTCGATCACGGCGCCGCTCCTGTACTCGGGGTTCGTGCGCGCGTGCACGGCCTTCGGTACGACCCACGACGCCGTCATCCAGAAGACGGTGCGCGGGTTCGCGGGCGGCGAGTTCTTCCAGAAGATCCGGCACCGGCCTTCGCCGCCGTTGCTGACGTTGATGGCGCGGCGGTTGGCGCAGGGCAGCGCTCGGCGCGTCAACGGTCGCACCGCGTGCGCGCGGCGGCTGATCGAGACGGCCGGCGCGGGGGTGGAGATCCCCGGCGCGGCGGCGCCCTTGCACACCTACTGGGTGTTCACGGTGCTCTCGAATCGCCCCGACGAGCTCGTCGCGGACCTGCGTGCTCACGGGTTCGACGCCACGCGCGTGGCGACGATGTCGGCCCTGCCCGCGCCCGCCGACCGGCCCGAGTTGGAGCCGCGCGAGTCGCGCGCCTTGCTCGCTCGACTCGTCTACTTGCCCGTCTATCCCGAGTTGCGCCGCGGGCGCATCGAGGAGATGGCGACGATCGTCCGTCGTCATTGCAGCGCGTCGCGTCCGGTCGAGGAGACCGAGCCGTCTCGCGCGCGCATCGCTTGACGCGGCCTGGGTAGCGGCGCGTCGGTCCCTTCGGCGCCGGTCGCACGTGCCCAGGTGCACCCAGGCTCCGTTTTCGTGCGGAAAGTCCTTCCGAAGTCGGCGGATGCCGGACGTTTCTTCCCGGGGGCCCCACGGGGCAGTCAGGATCCGAGCGATATCGCGTCAACTGGTCCATTCCGTCATGTCGATGACGAGGGCGAGAGAGTTCCGTGGTTTTCACGCGCGATTCACGCGCCGTGGAGACCGCGGTCTCTCGCTGCCACAACGCGATTCGCATGCAGATCCCCGACGAAACCAGGTACCTCCGGAACCGAAGACAGCCGCGGCGACTCGGTATCTCGATGGTCGAGATCGTGGTCATGCTCGCGATCGTCACCGTCGCGCTGGGCATGTTCGCGCGCACGATGTCTTCGACGCGCACCCTCGATCCCGTCGCGACCGAGAACGCCATCGCGGCCAGCGCGATGCGCAGCAAGCTCGAGGAGCTGCGCAACCACCCGTTCCACGAGGTCTTCCAGCGCTACAACGACGATCCCTCGGACGATCCCGACGGGCCCGGTACCGCACCCGGGGCTCACTTCGCCGTCGAAGGGCTGACGCCGCCCGCGGCCGTGAACGCGTTCTGCGGGACGATCGTGTTTCCCGCCATCGACGGGAAGCTCCGCGAGGACGTCGTCGACCCGATGCTGGGCATGCCGCGCGACCTGAACGCCGACGGCGACGTCGACGCTCTCGATCACACCTCCGACAACGTCCTGTTGCCGATCCGCATCCGCGTGGACTGGATCGCCCGCAACACCAAGGGCGCGGCCCGACACCTCGAGATCTACACGATGTACGCGAGGTTCTGACGGTGCCGCGTTTCCCCCCGACGCGTTCCAGCGGTTTCACGCTGATCGAGATGGCAGTGGCGATCGTGCTGCTCGTCGTCGTCGTCGGGAACGTCTACACCATGCTGCGCCAGACCTCGAAGACGCTGGGCTCGCAGAACGCCACGTTCGACGTGGAGACCCAGGCCCGCCGCACGATGGACCGCATCACGATGGCGATCATCGGCGCGACCGAGGACGAGTTGCAGGTGCCGGTCGCGCAGCCCGGGTTCACGAACTACCTGCGCTACAAGGAGTCCCTGGGCATGGTGAACGGCGTGATGACCCAGAGCGCGCTCCAGAAGATCGCCTACACCGACGCCGAAGGCGGCGAGGTCACCTGGTACGAGAACGAAGGCGAAGCGAACGAGAAGCGCATCATCTTCACGAAGAACGTCCCACCCCTGCTGGAGAAAGAGCTGAACAACGGCATCGACGACAACGGCAACGGCGTCGTCGACGAGGCCGGCCTGTCCTTCGTCAAGGAAGGCAAGAGCATCACCATCTACCTGACCATCCGTCGAACCGGTTCCGACGGCTCCGTCGCGACGGCGCGCCTCAAGGAAACGGTCACGTGCAGGAACTGACACCATGACGCACCACCATCGAACGATCCTGTGTCGCAAGTGCGCGCCGAATGGCACTCGCCGGGGCTCGGCCATCGTTCCGGCGCTCGTTCTCGTCGTCATCGTCTCGACGCTGAGCATGATCTTCGTGCAGCAGAGCCTCGCGAAGAACAAGGAACAGCGCATGTCGGTCGATTCGAAGCGCGCGTTCTACATGGCGGAAGCCGGACTCTCCGAGGCCTTCAACGGCCTGTGCATCGGCAAGAGCGGCAACGTGGGGTCCGAGAACGAACCCGCGCAGTTCGCGAACGGCGTGTTCTTCGCGACCGCGACCGAGGAAGGTCAAGGTCGCGTCACGCTCACGAGCACCGGACTGTGCGGCGCCGGTCGCGCGACCTTGTCGATCGTGGTCGAGCGCGCACCCGACACGATCGGCGCTCTGGGGTTCTTCGGCAGCCAGTCCGTCACCGTCGACACCGGCGCCTTGATCGACAGCTACAACTCGCACGCCGGACCGTACGTGCCGCTCGTGGGTGGCCTCTTGGGTGCCGTGTTGCCCATGTCCACGCGCGTGGGATGCAACGGCGACATCACGGTGAACAGCAGCGTCCTGACGCCGTCGAAGATCTTCGGTGACGTGCGTCCGGGCCCGTCAGGGACCTTGTTCCGCGACGTCACCGCCATCATCACGGGCGCGACGGCGCCGAGCACGTCCTCCGTACCGTTCCCCTCGATCGACATCCCCGCGGTGCAGACCGTGGGGAACCTGGCCACGGCGGCGGCCGGTGGGCAGCTGCAGTCGACACCTGGTGTGCAAGGCTACTCGCAGATCGCCGTGCGACCGAGCTCCTCGCTGGTGATCGTCGGACCGGCCGTCATCGTCACGCGGGCGCTGAACGTGTACTCGGGAGCCAAGTTGGCCATCGACGCCACCAACGGTCCCGTCCAACTCTTCGTCGTCGGCACGATGTCGATCGATCCGACGGCCACGATCAAGACGGTCACCAACGACCCTCTCAACGTGAGCCTGCAGGTCACCGCACCTGGCACGCTTCACCTGGCGGGTGCGGCGCGATTCTGCGGCACCGTCTACGCGCCCAACGCCGACGTGAAGATCGGGTCGGGGTTCGAGGTCTTCGGCGCCGTGACCGGTCAGTCGCTCACGATCCAGTCCGGCGCGAAGCTGCACTTCGACGAGGCTCTGGCCGGCGGAGACGCGAACCCCGACGGCACGCCGCGCATCCTGGGCTGGCGCATCGTCGAATTGCCCAAGGTCGACATCGTCAGCCTGCGCTACGACGCGCTCAAGGCCTTGCGCGATCGGGGCGTCACCTTGATCGACAGCAAGGACGCGCACATCGACATCGGCGTGACGCCGCCCTGAGCGGAACTCGTCCTGCAACCCCGACACCACACGAACGTCCCTCCGGACACGCACACGTGAACACACGCCTCCGACGCAACGCGCTGCTCTTCGTCGCCCTCGCGGCGTCGTGGAGCTCCGTCGTCGCGCAGGATCGTGCACCGACGGAGCCGCGACGCGCAGCCGGTCGATTCGAGGCCGTCCTCTCGCGCGCCGGCGGTCCGTACGGCGGAGACGCGGTCGACTTGGCGCGTGAAATCCTGGACCTGGGCAACGACGCGGTCGATCGTTCCTTCGACGCGTTGGCGCGCGAGATCGACCGCGGTGCCGAGACGTCGAGCGATTCGCCGCGGCTCGTGGTCCTGTGGACCGTGTTCGACCTGGCGGGCCGCGCGCGCTGGCGACCGGTGATCGACCGTCGCCTGGACGCGTCGCCGGGACACGGAGTGCTCGCGGCGTCGACCACGATCCTCCGGGACGGCGGCACCGCGCAGGACCTCGACCTGCTGTTGCGCGCGGGTCAGCTCGACCTCGCCGGCGAGTGCCGCGAGGAGTTCCAGGCCGCGGTCACGCAGATCCTCTCTCGCGACGCGAACGGATTCGGCGTGTTGGAGGCCACGATCCCGCTCGATCAAGAGCACGTCTGGCCCGCGGTGGTCGCGGGTGTCGAGGACACGCGTCGGGCCCGGGCCGCGGAAGTGCTGGTGCACTGGATCGAGCGTCACAAGGTGCTGCGCCTCGCGTGCCTGCAGCACCTGTCGCGCCTGGCCCTCTCGTTGCCCAAGCCGTTCCCCGAGGATTGGGTGACGGGTTTGCGATCCCTGCTCGAACGCGGCGAGAGCGACACCTTGCCCGACCTGCTCGTGTGCCTGGGACGTCTCGAGGACGACGCGTCGATTCCGCTCTACTTGCGCTGGCTCAAGGAAGGCGAGCACGCCGTGCGCAAGAACGCCCTGTGGGCTCTGCAGTACACGACGCGACTCACGTTCGACGAAGACCCCAAGGCCTGGCTCGTGTGGTGGCGCGACGAGTCGACGTGGTGGGAGAAGGAATCCGTCTCCGCGTTCGCCAGCCTGCGTCGCGGCACGAAGGCCGAGAAGGTCGCCGCCCTCAACGCGATCGACGTGCGACGCACGGGGCGTCATCGGCTCGCGGCCGAAGTCGCGCCGGCGCTGCGCGACCGTGACCCGGACGTGGCATGCCTCGCGGCGTTCCAACTCGGCAACCTCGGATCGCCGGTGGTGGTGGACGACTTGATCGACGCGCTGGGCTCCACGACGGCCAGCCTCGAGAGGGCCGCACACGAGGCGCTCGAGCGCATCGCGCGCCGCAAGCTGCCCGAGGACGCTGAGGCGATCCGCTCGCTCGTCGGGCACCTGCCCTGATCGACCGCGCCGAACCGAGGCGGGGTTTCCCGATCACGGGCGGGGACGGCTGGGGAAAGGAGGAAGTTCCTTCCACCTTCCTCAAGCGACGTTCACGCCACGTCGATGCACCTCCTTGGTGCGAGCTCGGACTCCGCTCCCGACGTCCCGAACGGACGCCACGGAGAAGCGCGAGCGCCCACGCCGAGGAACCATGGCCACCTACAAACGTCGCAAGAAACTCATCCAGCCCCGCCTGCAGATCCGTCTGATCCTGGCGTTCCTGGGAGTCGCCCTGCTCGCGCTGATGCTGCAGTTCATCCTGTTCGCCAGCACGATCGCGACGCTGGCGGCGGACCTGCCGCAGGAAGGCGAGATCCTGATCGAGCGCATCCCGGGCTACACCGTCGCGGTGCTGTTCATCTCGGTCGGCGTGCTGCTGCCGCTGATCTTCTTCGTCGGCATCCTGACCACCTTCCGCATCGCGGGTCCGCTGTACCGCTTCGAACAGCACCTGAAAGCCATCGCGCGCGGAGAGGACCCGGGCGTCTGCCGCATCCGCAAGGGCGACGAGCTCCAGGACTTCTGTCGCACCTTCAACGCCGCGCTCGATCGCGTGCGTGCCGACGGACGGCTCGGCGCGGTGACGGCGAGCACGCCCGACAGCGGAGCCACGAGCACCTCGACCGAAGCCAAGCCCGTGGATCAGGCGGCCTGACGCCGAGACCGGCGACGTTCGACACGATGTCCCTGCGTTCCAAGATCGTGATCATCCTCTCGGCCGTCGTACTCGGGTACGCCGGCCTCGATCACGTCATCCAGCGTTGGCTCGTGCTGAACAGCTTCGTCGCGCTGGAACAAGACGGGGCCAAGCGCGACGTGGAGCGCATCGAACACGCGATCACGACCGAGATCGGACAACTCGAGCGCGATTGTGCCGCGCTGGCGACCTCGGCGGACCTGTACCGGTTCGCGGCGGACGGTCGCAAGGAATCCGTGGAGCGCTCGCTCAGCGACGCTTCCTTGCGCGAGCGCGACATCGACCTCGTGTACGTCTGCGACCTCCAAGGACGCGCCGCGTTCGTGACGTGCCGCGACTGGAAGGGCCTGCCGATCGGGTTGGAGGAGTTCCCCGACGACAAGCTGCCGGCCGACCATCCGCTGCTCTTGCGCGGCGACGAGTCCGGTGCGCGCCCCACGGGACTGTCCGGCACGTTCATGACGAATCGTGGCGCGCTGATCGTCGCGTCCGCTCCGATCGTGGGCGTGGGGTCGACCGCCGGTGTCGCCACGACAGGCGAAGGCGAATCGAACGGCGAGCCGAACCGCGTCGCTGCGAACCCGCAACGCGGCACGATCGTCCTGGGGCGATTCCTCGACACCGATCTGGTCGAGCAGATGTCGAACCGGACCGGCGTGCGATTCGAACTGTGGGCGCTCAACGATCCGCGCCTCCCGCAGGACGCACGCGACGTCCTGAGCACGTTGGCCAAGGAGAAGCTGGCCACACGCGAGGTCGACGACGAACGCTTGAACGTGTACACGGTCCACCGCGACATCCGCGGGTTGCCCAGCGTCGTCGTGCGCGCCGACTTGACGCGCGACGTGACGCAGCGCGGGAACTCGGCCGTGCGCTACGCGCTCGTGTCGACGATCGCCGCCGGCCTCTTGTTGATGCTGGTGCTCTTGAACCTGCTCCAGCGCACGGTGCTCAAGCCCTTGGCGCAGCTGACGGACCACGCCGTCGAGATCGGGCACAGCGAGGACTTCACGAAGCGCATCCGCTCCGATCGCACGGACGAAGTCGGCATCCTGGCCCGTGAGTTCGACGGGATGATCGAGAAGGTCGCGCAGTCGCGCGCCGCCCTGGTCGAAACGGCACGCGCGGCGGGCATGTCCGAGATCGCCACGGGCGTGCTGCACAACATCGGCAACGTGCTGAACAGCGTGAACGTGTCGGCCAACCTGGCCGCCAACCGCGCCCGTTCGTCGGCCACCGGCGATCTCAAGAAGGTCATGGGCGCGCTGCCGCAGGGACCGAACGACCTCGCCAACTTCATCGCCACCGATCCGCGCGGCAAGCACCTCTATCCGCTGCTCGATTCGCTGTCGAACAAGCTCCTGGCCGAGCAAGCGACCTTGGTGAAGGAGATCGACAGCCTCAACGAGGGCATCGAACACATCAAGGAGCTCGTGCAGGCGCAACAAGGCTACGCCGGCCGCGCGGGCGTCCGCGAAGTGCTCGTGGTCGCCGACCAGATCGACTCCGCCGTCGCCATCACGTCGCAGACGGGTTACGGCAACGGTCAAGTCGAGATCGTGCGCGAGTTCGGCGCCGTTCCGAACTTCGCGGTCGATCGTCACCGGTTGATGGAGATCCTGGTGAACCTGATCCAGAACGCACGACAGTCCGTCGCCGAGGCCGGTCGTCCGGACGCTCGCATCGTGCTGAAGCTTGCCCGTCCCGAGGAGAACACGGTGAGCATCGAAGTGGTCGACAACGGCGTCGGCATCCCGGCCGAGAACCTGTCCCGCATCTTCAACCACGGATTCACGACCAAGCAGAAGGGTCACGGATTCGGACTGCACGCTTCTGCCAATGCCGCCACCGAAATGGGCGCGCGATTGTCCGGACACAGCGAGGGTCCGGGCCGTGGCGCGACGTTCCGTCTCGAGATCCCGGTCACGACCAACGTGCCGGTCGGAGCCACGTCATGACCCCCGACACCAACCGCCGCATCCTGATCATCGACGACAACTCGGCGATCCACGAGGACTTCAGGAAGATCCTCGCGCCGAGCACCGTGGACAACTCGCAGCTGAACGGGGCCATGGCCGCGTTCTTCGGCGCCGCGGAGACGACGTCGAACGTGCCCGTGTTCGAGATCGACACCGCGAGCCAGGGGCAGGAAGCGTTCGAGAAGGTCAAGAAGGCCGTCGAGTGCGGACGTCCTTACGCGTTGGCCTTCGTCGACGTGCGCATGCCTCCGGGCTGGGACGGCATCGAGACGATCCATCACCTGTGGCAGGCCGATCCGAAGCTGCAAGCCGTCGTGTGCACGGCGTACGCGGACTACTCGTGGGACCAGATGATCGGCAAGCTCGGTCACACCGACCGGTTGCTGATCCTCAAGAAGCCCTTCGACCCGGTCGAGGTGCAACAGCTCGCGAGCGCCCTCACCGAGAAGTGGAACGGCATGGCGCGCGAGAAGGCTCGCTACGACGAAGCGCGCGCCGCCGAACAGGAAGCCAAGGCCTACGCCGCGTCGCTCGTCATGACGAACCGCGCGTTGGAGACCGCGCGCGCCGGCGCCGTCGCGGCCGCTCAGGCCAAGTCGGAATTCCTGGCCAACATGAGCCACGAATTCCGCACGCCCATGATCGCGATCCTGGGGCACGCCGACTTGCTGTCGGACAAGGACCTGAGCGACGCCGACCGCGAGGAGCACCTCTCGACCATCCGCGAGCAGGGCACGGCCCTCTTGACGATGCTGTCGGACATCCTCGACATCTCCGCGCTCGAGTCCGGCCGCCTGGCCGTCGACAAGAGCTCGTGCGCGATCCGCGCGATGCTGGGGGACCTGCGCGAGCAGTTCACGAAGCTCGCGGCCGCCAAGGGACTCGCGTTCGCCACCGAATGCGGCCCCGACGTGCCTCACTCGGTGCTGTGCGACGGTGCGCGCGTGCGCCAGGTGCTGCAGCACCTGATCTCGAACGCCGTCAAGTTCACGCAGGTCGGATCCGTGCGCGTCTCGATCGCGCTGGAACGCGAATCCGCCGGCGGCGAGCCGCGCTTGCGCTTCCGCGTCGAGGACACGGGCATCGGCATCACGCCCGAGCAGCGCGCGCACTTGTTCGAGGCCTTCTCGCAAGCCGACGCGTCGCTCACGCGCCGTCACGGCGGCGCGGGTCTGGGCCTGGCGCTCTCGCGTCAGCTGGCGCAACGCCTCGAGGGGACGCTCGACGTCGAGAGCCAGCCGGGCAAGGGCAGCTGCTTCACGTTGACGTTGCCCGTCGAACTCGACCCGCTCGATCGCGCGCCCGCGGCGTTGCCGAGCACGGTCACGGTGTCGAGCGATCCGCGTCCCTTGCACGGTCGCGTCCTCCTGGCCGAGGACGTGGTGGCGACGCAGCGCTTGTACGCGCTCTACTTGCGGCGCGCGGGTGCCGAGGTCGACTTGGCCGACAACGGTCAGGTGGCCGTCGAACGCGCGCTCGCCGCGCAAGCCGAAGGGCGCAGCTACGACCTGATCCTCATGGACATGCAGATGCCCGTGTTGGACGGCTACTCGGCGACGCAGACGCTGCGCTCGCGCGGGTACACGGGGCCGATCATCGCGGTGACCGCGCACGCGCTGGCGGGCGATCGCGAGCGTTGCTTGGCCGCCGGGTGCAGCGACTACGTGTCGAAGCCCGCCGATCGCGAACAGCTCGTCGCGATCAGTCGAGCGTGGATCCAGCACGCGCAACCGTCGCTCTTGCCCGGCTCGTCGCCGGCGACGGTCCGCGTGGAACCCAGCTGATCGTCGTCACGGCGTCGTCGCGACGCCGACGGGCCCGGGGCGCCGTCGGCCTCCGCTCACCGTGCCTTCGTCGCTCGCCGCGTGCACTCGTGCGGCGACGATCGCCGCGAGCGCTCAGGCGGCCACGAACGACGCGAAGCCGGCTCGGATGTGTCGCACGACCTCGTCGGGCGGCACCGGTCGCGAGAACAGGAACCCTTGGGCCTGATCGCAGCCCAGTGCGCGCAACAGACCCAGTTGGCTGCGCGTCTCGACGCCCTCGGCGACGACCGTCAGGTTCAGTCCCTTGCCCATCAGCACGATCGACGTGGTCAACGCCGAGTCCTGCTCGCTCGTCATCACGTCGCGGATGAAGCTCTGGTCGATCTTCAAGGCGTCGACCGGGAAGCGCTTGATGTAGTTCAAGCTGGAGTAGCCCGTCCCGAAGTCGTCGATGGACAAGTGCACGCCCATCGCCTTGAGGCCGGCCAACGTCTTGACCGTCGTGTCGCCCTTCTGGAGGAGCATGCTCTCGGTCAGCTCGAGCTCCAGCGCGTCGCTCGCGAGGCCCGCTTCGTCCAGCGCACGGCGCACGAGGCCGATCAAGTCCGGCTCGCGGAACTGCGCGGGCGACAGGTTCACCGAGACGCTGATCGGCGGCAGGCCCGCGTCGCGCCACGCCTTGTTCTGACGGCAAGCCTCGCGCAGCACCCATTCGCCGATCGGCAGGATCAAGCCCGATTCCTCGGCGACCGGGATGAACTGCCCGGGCGAGACCATGCCCAACTCGGGATGGCGCCAACGCAGGAGCGCTTCGACGCTCACGACGGCTCCCGTCGCGATCGAGATGCGCGGCTGGTAGTACACCATCAACTCCTCGCGCTCGAGGGCGTGACGCAGGTGGGCTTCCAACGCCAGTCGCTCGAAGATGACGCTGTTCATCTCGGGGCGGGCGAAGCGCACGGCGCACTTGGCGTCCTCGCGAGCCTGCACGAGCGCTCGGCCGGCCGATTCGACCAACTCGACCGCGCGCGCGCCGTCCTCGGGGTGCAGCGCGATGCCGAAGCTCGTCGGCAGCGTCGCGGGGCGTCCGTCGACGTCGATGGGCTGGGCCAGGCTCTGTTGCAGGCGCTGCGCGATCTTGTACGCGTCTTGGGGTCTTTCGACGCCGTCGAGGACCACCGCGAGCTGACCTTCGGACACCATCGTGAGCCGCGTGCCGGGTTCCTCGGTTGCGGCGCGCCCCACGGCGTCACGACTGCGCAAGCAGTCGCGCAGTCGCTGGATCGTGATGCGCAGCACGTGCTCGCGAGCCGTCGCGCCGACGTCGCCGAGCGACGCGAGGTCGACGCCCACGGTCAAGACGGCCGTCTGGCCCTTCTCGGGACGGGCCGCGGCGATGGCGGCGTCGACACGACTCAAGAAGGCGACGGGCGTCGGCAGTCCGTACGGATCGCTGGTCGGGGCGCGCGAATCGGCCATGCGCGCGATTTCGCGTTCCGCGCGCGAGCAACGCAGCGCGAACTCGACGCGAGCGCGCAGCAGCGCGGCGTGCAGCGGCGTCACGAGGCAATCGCTGGCTCCGGCTTCCAAGGCGCGTTCGACGCCGTCGCCGTCGGTCAGCACGAGCACGGGAACGCGCGAACTCGCGGTCAACGCGCGCAGCAACGCGTGCGCGTCCTGCAAGGCGGCGTCGAGCAGCACGAGATCGACGTCGGGCGAGTCCGTGAACTCGCGTGCGTCGCGCGCGTGCGTGCGCTCGACGATCTCGCAACTCGTCGATCCGAGTCCCTCGGCGACCAGACGACGCACGTGCGGATCCGCGCCGAGCGAGAGGACGAGGGGATTGGAACGGGATCGTGCGGGGTGGGACATGGGACGTGCCTGCGGGTCACATAGGACCCGTGGGCTATCGACACCGTGGGGGCCGCGAATGGAGGAAAGCTCTTCCCGGTCGCGCCGTCGTCACCGATCGCGCGATTCGTGCCGGCTCCGAGCCACCGGCGCCCCTCCGCTGCGTGCGGGCAGGCTCACGTTCGCCCCGCGGGTCCGAATGTCGGACCCGCCGACGTTCAGCCCACGCGCGTCAACATGCGACGCGCGACCTCGTCCGTGAACTCGGTGCACGACAGCTTGCCGCCGATGTCGCGCGTCGAACGCCCGCTCGAGATCGCGTCGAAGATGGCCGTCTTCACCAGGCGACCCGCCTCGGGTTCGCCCACGTGGCGCAGGAGATTCGCGACCGACAACAAGGCCGCGGTCGGGTTCGCCAGGTTCTTGCCCGCGATGTCGGGCGCGGTGCCGCCGGCCGGATCGAACATGGCCGTCGTGACGTGTCCGTCCGCGTCGAACGCGAACGACGAGCTGTCGCCCAGGCCCACCGAGCCGATCAGGCCACAGGCCGTGTCCGACAGGAAGTCGCCGTACTCGTTGGGGGTCACGATCACGGCGTAGCGCTCGGGCTTCATGATGATCCCCGCGAGCAGCGAATCGAAGAGTTCGCGGCGGTGGGCGATGTCCGGATACGACTTCGCGACCTCGGCCACCGTCTCCTCGAAGAGACCGTCGGTGGCCTGCTGGATCGTGTACTTGCTGGCGGAGACGACGTGCGTGCCGCGCTGGCGCGCCAGTTGGAACGCGAAATGCGCCGCGAAGAAGCTGGGCAGGCGCTCGATGACGCGGATGGACACGGCCGTTTCGGCGTTGATGCGCTTGCCTGCGTCCTCGTACGTGCCGCCGGTCGCGATGCGCACGACGTCGACGTCGATCGTCTTCTTGAAGTTGTTCTCGATGCCCGGAATGGTCGCCACGGGGCGGTGGATCACCGCGAAGTCGCACAAGTCGCGCAGCACCTTGTTCGGGCTGTCCGTCGTCGTGGCCGTGGGGTACTTGAGGGAGACCTTGTGCTCCTTCATCTTCGCCGCGGCCTCCTCGTACAGAGCGAAGCCGCGTTGGCGGCGGTTCTCGTCCGACAAGTCCACGGGCACGAACTCGAGCCGGCACGGGAGGCTCCGGGCCAGGGTGTGCACGCTGTGGCTGAGTTCGGCGGAGATGCCGTCACCCAGCAGTTCGACGACGCGGTAGGTCTTCATGGTTCGGATGCTCGCGTCCCGAGGTTTTCGGGGCGAAGAGTGTATCGGGACGGATCGGCGCCGAGTATGAGAGTCGACTCGGAGTCGATCGTGTCGGGAGCCAGCAACAACTTCCGTGTCCAGCTCGCCCGTCGTTCGCGGCGCGCGTGTCCGAGGACTCTGTTCCCGAGGATCGCGCGGACGCGGTCACGTGCTTCCATGGTCCACGCCGGGCTCGGTTCCATCCTCGCGACGGCGATCCTCGCGTGCGGACAGGAAACGATTGCCCGCCCTCCCGTCGCGAGCGCTTCGGAAGGACCCGAACCGACGTACCGCTATTCCGCGATCGACAACGGCGACTTCGCCGAGTCGAACGCCGACGTCGTCGACGGCACGGGCACGCGGCGCATCCCGTGGTGGCGTTCGGCGCGCGGCCTCGCGGCGCGCACGGATCGCGACGGCCGTCCGTGGATCGAACTCGCGCCGGGGGAACGGCTCGAGCAACCGATGCCGGCGTACGCTCCGCTCGCGGGGACGCTCGTGGTGAAGGGGACGGGCACGCCCGGTTTGCGCTACGCCGTCGTCGGCGGGAACGGTGTCGTCGCCAGCGGTGTCATGCCCACGGGCGCGTCGTCGTTCACCTTGCGCGTCGACGCGGCGAAGTCCGCCGACGGCGCGTCCGTGGCACCGACACCACGCTTCCAATTGGAGTTGAGCGCGCCGCCCGACGCGCCCGCGTCCTGCTCGGCGATCGAAGCCACCGTCGAATTGCCGTGTCCCACCGAGGGCGCGCTGCGGGCCGAACTCGTGCGCCGCGTCGACGAGATCCTGACGACGTGGATCGAACGCGGCACGGACGACGTCGGTCCGCGCAAGACGGCGATCCTGGCGAAGGACTTCGACGCGATCACCGGCACGACGCTGTTCGTGATGGGGAGCGGCCGCGGCCCCGCGGGCGCGGGCTTCTCGAGCTTCTACCAAGCCGTCTTCGACGCGCTGGAGGTCGAGGAGAACCCGCGCTGGCGCGCCTACTTCGACCGCTACGTGACGGACTTCTTCGAGTGCCAGCTCCATCCCGACACGGGATTGCCGCGCGGTTGGAATCCCACCGCCGACGTGCCCGACGACGACGGTCCCGTCGAGATCGCCCTGGCGCTCGATTTTCTGATCGACCTGGCCGAACGTGGTCCGGCCCCGACGCGCGCGCGTGCCAAGGCCGCGGCTCTGCGCGTCGGCGAGATCGTGCTCGCGAAGGGGCGCATGCCCGACGGCACGTGCGCGGCGAGCTACGTTCCGCGCGACGGCACGCCCAACCTCAACGTGAATCCGCTGCGACGACTCGACGTGCCCACGCGCCTCGTGCGTTTGTCGAAGCTGACCGGCGACGCGCGCTTCGCCGTGGCCGCGCGCGAGGCCTTGTTGACGCTCGAGTTCACGAACCACTGGGCCGGCACGTGGAGCGACGTGGACCCGGGCTTCGACGACAACTTCGGTCACTACGGCGCGCGGGCCGCCACCGCCGCGCGCGAGAAGCCCGACGAGACGGTGTTCCAGCGGTTTTCGACCGAAGGCTGGAAGCACTACGAGCCGATCTGGCGCGACGCGTTGCGCTTCGGAGGCAACGTCGCGGCCGACCAGGTGCGCTGTTGGAAGGTGGGCGTGGACTTGGCGCACCTCGACGAGTCGTGGCGTCCGGGCATGGGCTCCGTCCTGCGGCTCGCGGCGCGTTCGCACTTCAAGGGCGAGCAGTACGGCAACGGCGCGTGGGGGGACGTGACGATCTTCGATTACCGCCCCAACGACACGTTGCAGGTCGGCGACTTGCCCGGCGTGCCCTCGAATCTCCTGATGGGGCTCGCGACGATCTACGCGGACGAGATCGGCCTGCGCACCGACGAGGTCCGCGCGATGTTCACCGCGGTGCTGCGCAGCTCCGTCGCGGAGTACGGGCGTCCGTACGGATTCCTCATGTCGCGCGGCGAGCGACGCGGGGCGAACAGCGCGTTCGGATCGCAGCGCGTGCTGCCGGCGTTGGTCGAGATGCTGCGCGCCCTGTCCGTGCCGCGCTCGACGCCGCCCAAGTGACGTGCGCGCGAACGGCCGCTCCGCGTCCCGTCAGCGGAGTCGGATCGTGCTCACGTCGCTGCTGAACGAGTTCGCGACGACGATCTCGAGCTGTCCGTCGCCGTCGAGGTCGACCAGCTGGACGTCGAGCGGCCCGGTGCCGGCACCCAGGTCGAAGGCGCGCGCGAAGTACACCGGCCGACCGCCGCCGTTGAGCCACAGGTTCACGTGGTGGTTGTTCTGCGCCGTCGCGACCAGGTCCACCGCACCGTCGCCGTCGACGTCGCCCGCGCGCAACTCGTAAGCGCGCAATCCCGTCGCGAGGCTCGTGTCGGCGCGCGCGAACGCGTGATCGGCCCCCTGGTAGTAGAGGCGCACGCGCGAATCGCTCTCCGACCGCGACTCGAGCGCGGCCACGTCCGCGAGTCCGTCGCCGTCGAAATCGGCCACCGCCAACGCGAACACGCCCGCGTCGGAGGGCAGGTGACGCACTTCCTCGAGGCTCCACGCTCCGCTCGCGTCCTTGCGCGCGCTCAAGATCGCCACGCCCGCGCGTCCGTTCGCGCCCGACAATGCCACCGCGATCTCGGGCCGCGCGTCGCCGTCGACGTCGATCCACTCGAGCGCGCGCGGTCCCGTCTCGACGTGGATCGAACGCGCGCGACCGAAGCGCACGCCCGGACCCGCGACGCGTTCGATCGGCAACAAGGCGACGGACGAGCCCTCGACGTCCGACACGATCGCCTCCGGCGCACCGTCGCCGTCGAGGTCGCGGATCAAGAGGTCACCGGAGCTCTTGCCGGTCGGCTCGGGCAACACCTCGGCGCGTTGGAACAGCTTGCCGTGGCCGTCGCCGAAGTACGCGTACAACACGGAGCCCGCGTCGGTGCGGCGCAGGAACGCCGCGTCGAGCGCGCCGTCTCCGTCGAGATCGGTCAGCGTCAACGCGTCGGCGCTGCGTGCGTAGCCCTGCGTCGCTCCGGGCTGCAACACGCCGTCCTTGTTCGCGAGCACGTCGAGCGTGCCCTCCAGCGCGCTCAACGCGACCACGTCCTGTCGTCCATCGCCGTCGAGGTCGCCCGCGGCGAGCGAGTGCACGCCACGACCCGCCCGCACGGCGGGCGCGACGTCGAAACGTCCGCCGCCCAGCCCCCACACGACCGACACGCGCTTGGCGTCGCCGTTCGTGATCGCCACGTCGGTCGCGCCGTTCCCGTCGAAGTCGCCCAACGCCACCGCGCCGGGATGTTGTCCCGCGTAGAAGCGCGCGATCGTGGCGGAGGCCGCGTCGCTCGCGGAGTGGACGATGGCGTCCTGTCCGTGCAGCGCGATCGAGATCCACACCGCGTCGGATCGGTTCGCGGCGCTGGGCGTGCCCAGCGCGCCGTGCGCGACCGCGATCGGGACCGCGCCCGCGTCGAGCGGCGCGAGAGGCTTCAACGTGTCCTTCTCGAGCACGAAGCGCCACACCGCGCCGTCGCCGCCCGCCACGAGCACGAGCGGGGGCTGGTCGTCGCCGCGCGACACGACGTCGATCGCCCGCGGCAATCCGTCCAGCTTCACCGAGGCGCCCTCGACCAACTTGCCGCTCGGATCGAACGTGTAGCGCACGAGCCGCCGCGTGACTTGGAACCCGACAAAGATCGATCGTCCGTCGGTTCCGAACGCGGCGCACGTGGCTTGCTGGTCGGTGAGCGGATACTCCACGACGTCGTCCTTCGAGCGCACGATCCACAAGTCGTCGTCGATCGTGACGAGGCCGAGTTCGGGTCGCCCGTCGTGGCCCAGATCGCCCGAGATCAAGACGCGCGGTCGACGCCGCAACTCGAGTTGCCACTCGGGCGCGAGCGGTGCGTCGGGCGCTGCCTTCCACTGACGTCGCGCGTCGACGACGGTCAAGCTCGGCAGCGTGCGCGACGCGAACGCCAAGAGTGCCGGCGACGACTCCGTCGTGGGTGCCGGGCCGAACCACACGGGGCCCAACGCGAAATCGCCGATGGGCAGCGCGCGCGGTTCGGGCCATTGACGCGCCGCGCGCGGGATGCGGCTCCAGATCTGCAGCGCGGGCGGCGCCATGGTGACCGCGATCAGCTCGCTCGCACCGTCCCCGTCGAGGTCGCCGGCGACGACACCAGTCGGCTTGCCGTCGCCGATCGTGGGCAGCTCGATGCGCGCGTGCACACGCGGCTCGTCGGCGGTCGGCTCCGGATCGTTCGTGCGCGCACCGCACGGCGTGGCGAGCGGGACCGCGCACACGAGGATCGCCGCGAGGCCGCGCCACGCCGCGAGGGCGCGCGGGCGGGCGTCGGGGGCGGTGCGCGAGGACGTGCGCGAGAACGGGCGGCGCGGGCGGTAGCGGGACGTCATCATTCGGATGGGAAGGGTAGGTCTCCCCCGGGACCGAGGCTATCTTCTCGGGAGAATCCGGCCCGGCGACGTCTTGGCAAGATCGTTGCCGTCCCGCGAGGGACCGGCCCGAATCGCCGACCGGCCCATCGCTGCATCGCCGCAGCGCCCGTCCCACCCGATCCCCGTGCAACGCAACTTCCTCGTCGTACTCCTCGTCGTCGTGCTCGGCGGTCTCGCCACCGCGGCGTGGTGGCTGTCGGGTCGCAAGCCGGAGGTCCCGGTTCCCTTGCCCGTTCCGGCGGACGTGTCGACGCCCGCGCCGGCCGTCGAGCCGACCACGCGCATGGATCCGGTCGTGCGTCAACCCGACGACGATCCGGCCGCGATGGAGTCGCTCGACACGACCGTCGCGTTCCCGTTGGAGGTCGAACTCGAGCTGCTCCTGGCCAACGAAGCGCCGCGCGCGCCCGGAGTGTCGCCGCTCGGCACCGGATCGAACGCGCAGCTCAAGGGCCAGATCATGGGCCCGAACAACCAAGGCGTGCGGGCCGAGATCGAGTTCCTGGCCGGCACGAACCAAGGTCGCGTCCTGTACTGCGACGCCTCGGGCGCGTTCGGTGCGACGAACCTGCAACCCGGCTTGTGCGTCGCTCGCGTCAGCGGACCGGGCATCGTGGGCGCCGTGCGCGAGGTGCGATTGCGTCAGCAGCGCGAATCGCTCTTGAACGTGAGCTTCTCGCGGCCCGCGCGCGTGTCGGGCACCGTGTTCGATCACGAAGGCAAGCCGTTGCCCGCCGCCGCGGTCACGTTCGACGGTCAACGCGTGCTGACGGACGACATGGGCGTGTTCGAGTTGCCAGCGGTCGCGGGTGGCGAGGCGTTGGTCGTGGTCGAGAAGCCGGGTTTCGCGGCCGTGCGCCAGAACGTGACCGTGCAGATGGCCGGCAAGATCGAGAAGGACAAGCTCCAGTTCCGACTGCGCCGGTCCGCGCGCTTGCAGGTCGAGGTCGTCGAGGCGCTGAACGCCTCCGAACAGGCGTGGCTCTACGTCCTGCCCGCCGACGCCGCCGCGCAGCGACTCTTCCCGTGGCAGAACGCGAGCCCCGTGCGCGTGTGGCCGGGCGGCACGGCCACGATCGAGGACTTGCCCTCCGGCACCGCGACCGTGTTGTTGTTCCACTCGGGCGCGGTCGCCAAGCCCACGCAAGCGGTCGCGCTGTTGACCGCGGGCGAGACGACCACGATGCAATTCCACCTCGAGCCGGCTCCGGTCGTGCAGGGCGTCGTGACCGATCAAGGCAAGGTCGCCGCCGGCGCGCGCGTGCGCCTCGAGGCGCCCGACCGCACGCAGGCGAACTTGAGCGTGTTCGGACAGACGAACTACCTGTACCTCGAGAGCGACGTGTTCCCGAACCTGCCGCCCGCGATGCAGGAGGCGACCACGAACGAGCGCGGCGAGTTCTCGCTGACCGCGAACGAGTCCGTGTCGGGCGTGCGCTACCTGACCGCGATCTCGAAGGACGGACGCCGACTCGCGCACGCGGTCGTCAAGCCCGGCACCTTGCGCGTCGACTTGGTGCTCGAACCGATCGTGCAGGGCGCGAGCGAGCTGCGGTTCGTCATGCCGGGGCGGTTCCAGCCGTTGCCGGTCAAGATCGCGATCAACGGCGAACCGCGCGAGTCGCAGATGCTGCCTCCGGGCCGCGACCTGCGCGTCGAGTCGCTGCCGAGCGGCTCGTGGCTCGCCACGGTCTCGTGGCAAGGCCAGAAGCTGATGGACCGCGTGCCGCTCGAACTCGACGGCGAACTCGTGCGCGACTTGAAGCTGCCGGAAGGCGCGATCGTGGGGCAGGACGCCGAGACGTGGCTGCGCGTCAAGCGCTGAACGTCCCGGGGCGATCCCACCCGTCGCCGTCGAGTGCCGACGGCGCGCGCGCATCGACGTGGCGTCCCGCGTCCGGCGAGCTTCGCGCGTCTCGCGACGAGTCGATGGTGGTGCGATCGCGGCCCGCGTCGTACCTTTCTGGCCCTCGATTCGGCCGATGCGATCGCCGCGGACCTCGCGCGGCGCACTCGTGACGCGCCGACCGCCCCCCAACGCACCGGACGACGCACGTGAAGAAGATCCAACTCGACGGCCAGGCCCCCGCGTTCGACTCGCTGTTGCCGCTCCTGCGCGGCGAGGACGTGGAATTGGTGCTGACGCCCGCGGGGCGCAAGTCCGTCGAGCGCGCGCGCGCCGTCGTCGACGCGCACGTGAAGCAAGGGGACGTCGTCTACGGTCTCACCACGGGCTTCGGCAAGCTCAAGAACGTCGCGATCGCGCCGGCCGACCTGGCCGAGTTGCAGAAGAATCTCGTCTTGTCGCACAGCTGCGGCGTGGGCGAACCGATGGAGAGCCAGGCCGTGCGCGTCGCGCAAGTGCTGCGCCTCGTCGGTCTCGTGCGCGGGCATTCGGGCGTGTCGTTGCGCACCGTCGAATCGCTGGTGCGACTCTTCCACAAGGGCTTCGTGCCCGTCGTTCCGCGCCAGGGCTCCGTCGGCGCGAGCGGCGACCTCGCGCCGTTGGCGCACATGTGCGCGACCTACATGGGGTACGGCGAAGCGGTGGTGGGGGGCAAGCGCATGAGTGCGCGCGCCGCACTGAAGAAGATCGGCGAGGCGCCCCTGGAACTCGGCGCGAAGGAAGGTCTCGCGCTCATCAACGGTACCGAGATCATCAAGGCCCTGGGCTACGTGGCCGTCGCGCGCGCCCACAACGCCTCGAAGTGTGCCGACGCGATCGCCGCGTTGTCGTTGGAGGCGTTGCTCGGCAGCCTCAAGCCGTTCGACGCGCGCTTCGTGGGCCTCAAGGGCGGCAACACGGGCCATGCGCGCACGTCGGCGAACGTGCGCGCGTGCCTCGTCGGTTCGCAGGTGCTCGCGTCGCACGCGGACTGCGACCGCGTGCAGGATCCGTACTCGTTGCGCTGCATCCCGCAGATCCACGGCGCGTTCAAGACGGCGCTGGAGCACGTGCGCGGCGTGATCGAGATGGAACTCGGCACCGTGACCGACAACCCGGTCGTCTTCGCCGAGACGGGCGAGGTCGTCAGCGCGGGGCTGTTCCACGGACAACCGTTGTCGATCCCGCTCGACTACCTCGCGACGGCGACGGCGACGTTGGGCAACGTGAGCGAGCGACGCATCGAACAGCTCGTGAATCCCGATCTGTCGCGCCTGCCCGCGTTCCTGACGCCCAAGCCGGGCCTGAACAGCGGCATGATGATCGTGCAGGTCGCCGCGGCGGCGTTGGCGAGCGAGAACAAGAGCCACGCGCATCCCGCGTCGGTCGACACGATCCCGACGAGCGCGAACCAGGAAGACCACGTGTCGATGGGACCGATCGCGGCGCGTCACGCGCTGACGATCGTCGAGAACGTCGAGGCGATCCTGGCGCTCGAGTGGTTGTGCGCCGCGCAAGCGCGCGAGTTCCACCGCGACCTGCGCGCCGGCAAGGGCGCCGAGGCCGCGCACGCGTTGCTGCGCACGCGCGTCAAGCCGCTCGCGAGCGACCGGTACCTCCACACGGACATCCAAGCCGCGACCGAACTGCTGCGCGACGGCTCGCTCGTCGCCGCCGTGGAGAAGGCCGCCGGAACACTCTCGGCCTGATCGAACCCGGACGTCGCGGACGGCAACGGTCTCGATCCGTGCTCCACCGCCACGCCCGGTCGTCACCCTCGCGGTGACCCGAACCGACGAAAGGACATCTCCATGCTTCGCCGACTCACCCTGGCCACGGCCTTCGTCAGCGCCCTCGCCGCGCTCCAGGCCTGTTCGTCACCGCAGCGCGACACGACGTGGCGCGCGCCGCGTTCCGCGATCGGCGCGCACAGCATCGGCGAGTTGCTCGACGTCGTGGCGGCTTCGAAGGCCAAGTTCGAGTACCTCGTCGACACCGAGATGCACGTCGAGACGGGGCCCGAGATGGCCGCGACCCTGCGCGGCAAGTACCAGAAGTCGGGCGCGCCCGAGATGTCGCCGCCCGAGTTCGTGGAGCGCTTCGCCACGCACTCCGACAGCGAAGGCGCGACCTATTACGTGCGTCTCCCCGACGGCAAGCGCGTCACGCTGGCGTCCTGGCTCGAGAAGCAGATCGCCCGCTGACGACCGTTCGTGCGGCCCTCACCGCGTCCGCGCGATCGCCGCGACGCTCGCGTCGCGGCGACGCCGGCTCTTGGACTCACGCGTCGCAACGACGAGGGGCTTCTGACCCAAGCGTCGCGACGACGCAGGGCTCATGACTCACGCGTCGTGGAGACGCCGGGCTCTTGACGCACACGTCGCGGCGACGCCGGAACCTCACTCACGCGTCGCGACGACGCAGGCGGCGAGTCAAGGCCCGGATCCATCCCTGGACCTCGTCGAGGCCCAGCACGTGCGCGCCGACGAAGAAGGTGATCAGCGCGGCGCCGCCCGCGATCGCGCCGTGCCCGGCGCTCGCGAGGGTCGTGGTGGGCGTCGGCAGGCAACGATCGACGAGCACCCCGACGCCGATCGACGCGACGGTCACGATCGCGGCGCGGGCCAGGAACGTTCCGAACCCGTCCCCGCGCAGCAGGTGCACGTCCCGCGCGGCCACGTCCGGCTCGGAACGTACGACGCCGTCCGCGGGCGCGGCGAGCTCCGCGCGGCGCAGGGCGCGTCGCAAGAACACGCCCAACGCCACCGCGTAGATCAAGATCGCCGCCGAACTCGCCAGCGCGAGACCGAACAAGCCGGACGTGGAACGCGCGGCGACGTACAGCGGATAGCTCGCGACGGCGACGACGGTGCCGAGCAGCGCCGGCATCCACGTGTTGCCCAGCGCGTAGAAGCCGCGCGCGATCAGCGTCTGCGCGGCCCACGCCGTCAAGCCGACCGACACGAGCGTGAGGCACGTGCCGATGTCGCTCACCTGCTCCGGCGTCAGACGCGTGCGTCCGTACACGACCGCGACGAGGTCCTCGCCGCACACGGACAACACGACTTGGGCGAGACACGAGACGACGAGCAGGCTCTTCAACGTCCGCACGAGCAACGCGCGCATCTCGTGCGGCTTGCCTTCCGCCACCAATCGCTGGAGCGTCGGGAACACGGCGACACCGGCCGCGAGACCGAAGACACCCATGGGCACCTTCATCAAGGTCTTCGAGTACGACAGCACCGCCGCCGCGCCGGGGCCCAGGATCGTGCCCTCGCGCTTCAGGTACCAGTCGTCGACGACGACGATCGAGAAGCCCAGCATGATCGGGAGCGATCGCACGAGGTACGTGCGCAGGTCGGGATGCCGCCACGACACGACGGGACGCCAACGCAGACCGCTCCGCAGCGCGCCGATCAACGGCAACGCGAACGGACCCAGGATGCTGCCGACCAGCGCTCCCCACGCGAATCCGTACGCACCGTGCTCCGCGCCGCCCAGGAGGCCGCCCACGATGATGCCGAGCGTGTAGACGAGGGGCGCCAGCGCGGGCAGCGCGTGTCGATCGCGAGCCTGCATCGACGCCGACAAGAGTCCGCCGACGACGTGGAAGACTTGTGCGGGCAGCACGATGCGCGACAACGTCACGAGCTCGCGCAGTTGTTCGGGGGTGAAGCCGGGGGCCGCGATCGGCGCCAGCACGGGCATCGCGAACCACAAAGCGACCGTCGCGACGATCAAGAGCGCGCACAGGAAGTTCGCCACGACGCTGAACGCGATCGAAGCGCGCTCTTCCTCGCCGCGCGCCAGGTACGCGCCGAAGATCGGGATGAACACGATCGAGAGCGCTCCGCCCGCCAACAAGTAGTTGAGGAAGTCGGGGACGACGAACGCGGTCGCGTACAGGTCGCCCTTCGCCTCGGCGCCGAGCGTGCGACCCAGGACGCCTTCGCGCACGAGTCCGATGACGCGCGACAACAGGATCGAGCCGGCCCAAATGGCGCTCGCGACGCCGACACGCCGTGCGTGCACCGCCGCGGTGACCGACGCGGCGGATGCAGGGACCGAAGACGTCGGCGCGGCTCCTGCGCCGGGGGGCGAATCGATGCGGGTCGGGATCACCCGCGGAGGATACGCCCGCGGGTCACGGGACCCAAGTCACGCGCTGCGCACTCGTCTGATTGAACGTCGCGGCCACGCAATGAGTCGGCGAAGCGTCTCGGTAGATCACTTGGTAGTAATAGTCGCCGCCGGCCGGCGCGATCGCACCCGCCACGGACATCGGACCGAGCGCCGGATGCGGCCAGCTCGTGGTGCCGGTGGCCGCGATGCGAGTGCCCAGGCGAATCTTGGGGCCGGTCAAGCACAGCAACCCGTCGCCGAACGGGATCAGGGTCGTCGACGTGCCCGACGACGCCTGGAACAACGTGGCTCCCGTGCCCGGCGTCATGTCGGCCGCCGCGAACGTGAGCGTGTCGGCCGAGACGCTGGCGACGCCGTTCGAGAACAGCGTCGCGGACAGTCCGAGCGAATTCAGGCAGCCGCCGCCGACGCCCACGGCTGCCCTGCACGGACACATGCTCGGCGCTCGCTCCGACGGACAGAACGTCTGGCCCGGCTCGGTCACGATGCGCACGTCGTCGACGAGCCAGCCCAAGGTTTCATTGAGTTGTTCGTCGCCCGTGTCGAACTGGAAGCGGAAGCGCACCTGCGCGCCGCGGTACGCGGTCAAGTCGACCCGGCGTTCGTGCCACGGCACCAGGCCCGTGTGCGACTCATAGCTGCCCTCGCCCTCGCACAGGACCTGGGTGAACCCGGCATCCGGACCGTTCTGGGCCATGAGGGTGAATGAGTGGATGTCCCAGTTGCCCCAGCACGATTCCGTGTTCTGCCACGAGCGGAAGTACAGCGTCACGGACGCGACACCGGCGGGGAGCGTGATCCAGTTGTTCAGCTCCAAGCCGCCGGAGTTCGCGGCCAGGTTGTCGTAGTTGCACGAGACGGTCCGCCCGTACCAGGCCGCGCCGGTGCCTTCCGGGAACGGTGTCGCGGTCGTCATGCACGCTCCCGCGCTCGAGGCCGCGTTCCACAGGCCGGTTGCGGTCCATTGGGTGAGACCCGACTCGAAACCGTCCTGAAAGATCACGTTCTGGGCGGAAGACGTGACGGACAGGGAGATCAAGAAGGCGGCGGACAGCAGAGAGCGCAGCATGAGAGACTCCTGGGGAAGTGGTACCGACGCTGCTTGGCGAAGCGGCGGTGGATCGTTGCGGGCCAGTCGGGATTCTCCCCGGATCACCGACCGTTGGAAAGGTCTCGGCGATCGGTCTCCCGTGGCGAAGGTGTCGAACCTCGGGTCCGAAAGGCCGGGGCACCGCTCCAGGCGTTCGAGATCGTGCGCCGGAGGCCTCTGCGAGTTTCGCCGTCTCGATCGCGTCGATTTCGGGGTCGCCCAGTGGTTGGAGCTCGTGAAGGGTCGATGATCTCCCCGGACCACGCCATGAACGTCGACTCGGGCAGCTTCTTCGCCTCGTTCCTGATCGGCACGATCGGGTTCGCCCTGTTCCTCTACGGCAAGAAGCAACAGCGCATCCCGCAACTCGTCGTGGGGCTCGCGTTGTGTGGGTATCCGTACTTCGTGACGAACGTCACCGCGATGGTGTCGATCGCCGTGGGGCTCGTGACGGGCCTCGTGTTCGCGGTTCGATCCGGCTGGTGACCCGCGCCGGCTCCGCGGAGCCGGTGCTTCCTCGATACCGGGCGAGTGCTGGATCACCCGCGGGAGTTTTCTCGATACAGGCCGAGTTCGAGTCACGCGCGAGGCTCTCCCCGGCGCGGTTCGAGCGCGGGGGCACTCGCGAGGTACTCGTCGACACGATTCGTGCGCGGACGACGCATGGAACACGCACGGATCCACCGTGTCGGGCTCGGTCCGCCCAGGGAGATCGCAGAGGATCGGAGTCGCAGATCCGCGCACGGCGCGAAGGGGACGCGGTCCGGCGGAGCATCCGCTACCATGTTCGACCGCATCGCCGAAGACACGAACCTCGCGACGAACACGGACATGACCTCGATCCAGCACAAGAGCAGCGTCTCCACGACCACCGGCCCGATCGACCCGAACTCCGTTCCGACGGGGCCGCAGCGCGCTCCGCGCGGCGCGCAGAAGACGTGCAAGACGTGGGCGGCCGAAGCCGCGATGCGCATGCTGATGAACAACCTCGACCCGGAGGTGGCCGAGGATCCCGCGAACCTGATCGTCTACGGCGGCAGCGGCAAGGCCGCGCGCGACTGGAAGAGCTTCCAAGCGATCGTCGCGACGCTGCGCCGGCTCGAGGCGGACGAGACGTTGCTCGTGCAGTCGGGCAAGCCCGTGGGCGTCTTCAAGACGCGCGTCGACGCGCCGCGCGTCTTGATCGCGAACTCGAACCTGGTCGGCAAGTGGGCCACGTGGGAGCACTTCCGCAAGCTCGAGGCCGAGAACAAGATCATGTACGGCCAGATGACGGCCGGTTCGTGGATCTACATCGGCACGCAGGGGATCCTGCAGGGGACGTACGAGACGTTCGCGGCTTCGGCCCAGAAACTCTTCGGCGGCACGTTGAAGAATCGGCTCGTCGTGACGGGCGGATTGGGCGGCATGGGCGGTGCGCAACCGTTGGCGGCGACGATGAACGAGGCCACGTTCTTGGGAGCCGACGTCGACCGCGCGCGCATCCAGAAGCGCCTCGACACGCGCTACCTCGACGTGATGATCGAAGACGTCGACAAGGCCATTGACCAGGCGCTCGAGTGGAAGTCGAAGGGCGTCGCCAAGTCGATCGGGGTCCTGTGCAACGCGGTGGACCTGCTCGAGCGCTTGATTGCGCGCCGGGTGACGCCGGACATCCTGACGGACCAGACGAGCGCGCACGATCCTCTCGGGGGTTACGTCCCCAACAAGATGAGCTACGCCGCGGCGCTGAAGCTGCGCGCGAGCGACCCCAAGACGTACGAGAACGAATCGTTCCGCACGATGATCGACCACTGCAAGGCGATGATCGAGCTGCAGAAGCGCGGCGCCGACACGTTCGACTACGGCAACAACCTGCGCGGCCACGCGCTGCAGGCCGGTTTCCAAGACGCGTTCGCGTTCGAGGGCTTCGTGCCCAAGTACATCCGGCCGCTGTTCTGCGAGGGCAAGGGCCCGTTCCGCTGGGTCGCGCTCTCCGGTGATCCCAAGGACATCGCCGTGACGGACCGCATCATCGAGCGCTTGTTCCCGAACGACAAGCCGCTCCTGCGTTGGATCGCGATGGCCGAGAAGCGCGTCGCGTTCCAAGGCTTGCCCGCGCGTATCTGTTGGCTCGGCTACGGCGATCGCGCCAAGGCTGGACTCGCGTTCAACGAAGCCGTGCGGAAGGGCGAGATCAGCGCACCGATCGTGATCGGACGCGATCACCTCGACTGCGGCTCGGTCGCCTCGCCCAACCGCGAGACGGAAGGCATGAAGGACGGCACGGACGCGGTGGCCGACTGGGCCATCCTCAACGCGATGGTGAACATCGCGTCGGGTGCCTCGTGGGTCAGCTTCCACCACGGCGGCGGCGTCGGCATCGGCTACAGCCTCCACGCCGGACAAGTCACCGTCGCCGACGGCTCATCCGAAGCCGCCGCCGCGATCGAGCGCGTGCTGACGTGCGATCCCGGCATGGGCGTGATCCGCCATGTCGACGCCGGCTACCCCGAAGCGCTCGCGTGCGCCAAGGCGAAGCACGTCGACATTCCGGGCGTGACGCGCTGAGGAACGGTTCGGCGTTCGGATGTTCATACGGAGCCAGGCTCCTGTTGAACATCGCGGAGGAAGGAACTGCGGTCTGCAAGCGCTTCCCTCCGCGATGTTCAACAGGAGCCTGGCTCCGTATGAACATCCGAACGCCGAACCGTTCCTCAGCGCGCCACCTTCTGCAGCGCGGCGCGCATGTCGGCGATGATGTCGGTGGGGCTTTCGAGGCCGATCGAGAGGCGCACGGCCGCGCCCGTCGGTTTGCCGTAGGAGCTGTGCGTCATGCTGCCGGGGAGCTCGATCAAGGTCTTCGTGTGGCCCAGGCTGACGGCCAGCGTGACCGAGTACGCGGTGCGCGCGATCTCGTCGACGAAGTCCTCGGCGTCGACGCGCGCGGAGTCGAGCTCGAAGAAGATCATGTTGCCGGGCGCGAAGTCGTCGTCGAAGTCACGCATCTGGCGCTCGGCCAGCTCGCGCTGGGGGAAGCTGGCGAGGCCCGGGTACACGACGCGCTTCACGACGTCTTGCTTCTCGAGCCACGTCGCGACCTTCATCGCGGTGTGTTGTTGGCGCTTCAGGCGCAGCGGCAGCGTCGGCAACCCGTAGACCATGATGGCCCACGCGCTCTTGGACGAAAGGATCGCGCCGAAGTCCTTGCGGTACAGCAGCAGCGCGGCGTGCATCTCCTTGGGACAGATCACGGCGCCACCGATCTCGGTGCCGAAGCCGCCCAAGTTCTTCGTCAAGCTGTGGATCACGACGTCCGCGCCCAGCGCGAGCGGCCTTTGGCCGAACGGCGTCGCGAACGTGTTGTCGATGAATACGAGCAGCTTGCGCTCGGCCGCGCGTGTCGCGTTGACCTCGTCGGCCAGGCGCCGCAGGGCTCCGACGTCGATCAGCTCGAGCGTCGGATTCACCGGCGACTCGAAGTACAAGGCACGCGTGTCCTTCGTGATCGCCGCGCGCACGGCCGTCACGTCGTTCATGTCGACGCGCTTCACGCCGATGCCCATGCGCGGGTACCAGTTCGTGAACAGCGAATGCGTGCACCCGTACAGCACCGGGTGCGCGATCACCTCGTCGCCGGCCTTCAACGTCGTGCCCAGCGCGCCCGAGATCGCCGCCATGCCCGACGCGAACGTGACGCACGACTCGCCCTGTTCCAGGTCGGCCAACTCGCCCTCGAGGATCGAGCGCGTCGGCTCGTCGAGGCGATCGTAGATGTAGACCGGCGTCTCGCCCGTGTCGCGCACGAGCTGGCCGAACTCGGTGAAGCCGCGGGCGCCACGCTTGGCCGAATCGAGGCGATACGTGGTCGACGACGAGAGCGGCGGCGTGACGTGGTGCGTGAAGTCCCACTTGGCCGAGTGCTCGGGACCGTGGACGAGACGCGTGGTGACCTTGTAGTCCTGGCGACGGGGCATGACGATCCTCGGCGAGCGCCGTGCATCGGACGCGCGCGACGTGGAGCCGGAGCGCGAGAGGGCGCACGCGGACCACGCCCCGGAAGTCTAGTCGCGCCGATCGGCGCGGCCGATTCGCCACACTGCGTAGAGAGGCGATGTTCATACGGAGCCAGGCTCCTGTTGAACATCGCGCCGGAAGCCGCGGCCAGCTGCGAGTTGCTGCTGCGCGATGTTCAACAGGAGCCTGGCTCCGTATGAACATCGCGTCCCTCGACCGATTCAGCTCATTTGGCACGCGCCGGGGCCGCGCGGGTCACCGCACGTGCCGCAGCCGCGGGGCAGGTCCTCGTTCGAGGTCGTGCCACCGACCGAGCGGTGTTCGTTGCTGGTCGCGAAGGTCGAGAAGCGCTTCTCGACCTTCGTGCTGTGGCACGCGGGGCAGTTGACGGTTTCGTCGCCACGCACGAACTCCTCGAAGGGCTTCGCACAGATCTGGCAAACGTATTCGTAGACGGGCATGCCTCCACGATACCTCGTGGCCGCGTGCTTGCCAGGGCGCGCCGAGGGTCTCGCATCGATCTCTGCAGCGAGGTCCAACGAACAAGTGGAGTGCGAAGCGGGTCGAGTGGCTCGGCTCGACACGCCTTCGAAGCCGCAGCTTCGGCGCGAGGAGTTCACCGACAGGGACGAGCCGAGGTGTCAGCGGGGCCGACCGATCGGGTCCCCGCGGCGACCGTAGGCCTCGTGACAAGTGTTGCAGGCCGCCGAGAGCGCGTCGAAGCTCTCGCGGAACCCGGCGTCGTCGTGCGCCGCGACCGCCGCGCGCAAGGCGAAACGCGGTGCCACCGTGAAGCTGTCGAGCGCCTTCGCCGTCGACAGCTCGTGTGCTCCGATCCGCGGATGTTCGCGACGTACGGTGTCGAAGCCGAACTCGATGCGCCCGATCTCCGTGTCCACTTGCTTCCAGTCGCCCGCGGTGCCGGCGCGCCACAATCGCGCGTGGTCGTCGGCGAGTTCGTCCATCGTCCGCTCGAGAGCTTCGTGCGCGGCGTCCGTCGCGCCGACCACGTCCGGCGCGGGGGCGCCGCTCGTGTTCGAGCGGCACGCCGTGGTTGCAGCCAGGAGCGCCGCTGTCGCTGACAGTGCGAGCGCGGGAATCGGCTTCGTGAGTGCGCGCATGGTGTTCGCTCCTGGTGCTCCGTAGTCCGTCGCGGCTCGTCGCAGTTGGTCGCGGTGCTTCGTGGTTCTTCGTGGT
>Ga0075163_10001282_pt1 | contig 33587 bp, 34 predicted proteins | sample JI1023141ADNA_FD_71478 | JGI IMG/M metagenome (GOLD analysis project Ga0075163, IMG submission 71478) | Wastewater effluent complex algal communities from Wisconsin, to seasonally profile nutrient transformation and Carbon sequestration -... | ecosystem: Engineered > WWTP > Effluent > Algae...
AAGCAGCTCCTCTCGCGCATGATCCGACCGGGGGTGAAGCTCTCGTACCGCATGCTGCTCAACCGGCCGGGCTCCTGCACCATCCTGCAGAACCCCGACGACGTGGAGACCTGGGTGAAGTGGCGCGTCATGCGCCGCGACCGGATCCAGCTCATTCGCGGCGCCGGCGTCGACACCCGCGCTTTCGCGCCGACCCCGGAGCCGGAAGGGCCGCCGCTGGTGGTGCTCCCGGCGCGCCTCTTGCGCGACAAGGGCGTGGTCGAGTTCGTGGAGGCCGCGCGACGCTTGAAGGCGAAGGGCGTGAAGGCGCGCTTCGCGCTGGTGGGCGAAGGCGATCCCGGCAACCCCGCGTCGGTGGGCGAGAGTGATCTCACGCGATGGGTGGCCGAGGGCGTGGTGGAGAGCTTCGGCTGGCGCGACGACATGGCGCAAGTGATCCGCGAGGCCCACGCGGTGTGCCTCCCCTCCTACGGCGAGGGGCTCCCCAAGGCGCTTCTGGAAGCAGCCTCGAGCGGTCGTCCCATCGTCGCCACCGACGTACCGGGATGCCGGGAGATTGCACGCAACGGCGAGAACGCGCTGACCGTGCCCCCCCGCGACGCGAGCGCCCTCACCGCCGCGCTCGAGCGCATCGTCACCGACCCTTCGCTACGAGCCCGCCTCGGAGCTCGTGGCCGCGAGATGGTCCTCGCCGAGTTCTCCCAGGAGACGGTGCTGGCGCAGACGCTGGCGCTCTACGATCGCCTGCTCCACGAGCGCGGTTAGGGCCACGCTCAGCTGGCGCGCGGAAGTGCGTCGACGGCCCGCGATGCGGTATGGACGCGGCGCCACTCCTTGGGGCTCATGCCGACCGCGTCGCGAAACTGCCGCCGGAACTGCTCGGGCTTGCGCAGCCCCACCGCCACCGAGATGCTCCCCATCGGACGGTTGGTGACGAGCAAGGCCTTGGCGCACTCAACCCGCACCCGGACCACCAGCGCGCGAAAGGTGGTGCGCTCGGCGTGGAGGAGCCGCTGCAAAGAGCGACGCGAGACGTGGATGGCCCGGGCCGCTCCGCTCACCGACGCGGTGGCGAGGTTCTGCCGCAGGTAGCCCAGGATGCGCTCCACCGGCGGAAGCGCAGTGGGTGGAGGCGCGAGCGTGACGGCACGGCGCTCGGCCTCGCGCGAGGTGAGAGCGGTGAGCAGCGCCGAGACGCGGGGCGAAGTGGAGGCGGGCGAGATCGATTGCATGGTGCACACTCAGCGGGGCGAAGGATGAAGTCGGCCGTGCATCCGGACCTCTTCCTTGGTAGCCCGTGGGCAGCGGCGCACCATCCGCCAGATGGCGGAGCCGAGGACGAACGCGGCTGGCCGACACACGTGCATCATGCATGCATATGGCCCCGGCGCGGACATCCGCCAGATGGCGGAGTGCCGAAATGGGCCGCGGGCCCTTGCCTGGATCACCGAGGGGCCTTTGGATCCACCGGGCGGCGCCGGAGCGGCAATTTCCATGCAGATTGGGCCCCTCCCTTGCCGGCACGTTCCCTGCTACGAGTCGCTCCATGCGTCTTCGCTCTTCGCTTTCGCTGGTGATACTGCTGAGCTTTCCCGTGGGTTGCGCCGCGAGCGCCGACGGTGAGGAAGAGAGCGCGGACGTGACTGCGTGCCCCGCCACGACCTCCGCCACGGTGGCGGCCCTCCGGGCAGTGGCGGCGCAGGCAGCCCAGTGTGGCGCCGCGCCGCCGGCGAGCCCGAACCTTCCGGACGCACGCTTCGAGCACACCACGAGCGCCCTCGTCGCCGCCGAGGCCGCGCACCATCGAGGGCGTGACGCCTTCTACGCGGTGGGTGAGGCCCAGTGGGTCCTCGGCAAGTTCGCCTACGGGCCGAGCGACAAAGATCTCGAGGGCGAGGCGGTGGAGGTCTTCGTGCAGCGCGGCTGCGCGGGCGCCTGGGAGAAGATCGCCTTCGGCGCGCCGGTGCTCACCAGCGAGGAGCACGAGCACCCCACGGTGGAGGGCGTGGAAGACTCCGGCGGCCGCGTGTTCGCGGAGATCCCCGCGGCCCAGCGGCTCGGCATCGGCCAGCACCGGGTGCGCATGATCGTCGCCGGCGACCGCACGTACGCGGACCAGATCATCGAGGTGCTCCCGCGCGGCACGCCCATCTTCGTCAGCGACGTGGACGGCACGCTCACCGAGCGAAAGGCTCAGGACGTTCAGCTTGCCTGCGACGAGGAGTCGGACTTCCCGGCCTTGTGGCGCGGCTTCTTCACCGGAGAGAAGGGGCAACCGAACGTGCACCAGGGCGCGCCCACGGCCTATGCCAAGCTCGTCTCGCTCGGGTACCGTCCGATGTACCTGACGGCGCGACCGGAGTGGCTCGTGCCCCACACCCACGCATTCCTGAAGGAGAGCGCGCGGGGCGACGGTCGGGGCAACCTCCCGAATGGCGTCGTGCACACCACACTGGGCCTCACCGGCGCCTTCAACTCCGCCGCCGAGGCCTTCAAGAAGGCCGAGATCCAGTCGCTGGTGGCCAAGGGGTTCAAGGTGGTCTTCGGCTTCGGCAACCGTCCCAGCGATGTTGCAACCTACAAGCAGTTCGGCGTCCCCTACCGCTTCTACTTCGAGAACCTCGATACGCAGGCGCGATCTTGCAGCACCGTCCTCGACGTGCCGCTGCTCGCCGCGGGCGGCCTGCGCCGGGGCGACTGGCGCATTCGTTCCTACGACGATCTGGCGCCCAAGACCGCGCGCCTCGGCGCCGTCTGCCCCTAAGCGTCGAGACCGAAGAGCGATCGCGCGCCGAAGCGCAAGAACCCGCCGTCGGTGAAGGCGGCGAGGCCGTCCATCAGCGAGAGCGCTGCGCCTTGGGAGACCGGGTAGCCGAGGTAGATGGTCTGCCAGCCGGCCGGCTCGAGCTTGGCCTTGAAGGCGCGCAGGCCCTCGAAGTCGTACAGGCTCGTGCTCAAGCGGCGCGCGAAGCGGAGCGCGCCGGGCACCGGACCGGCGAGTGGCGCGAGCCCCAGCGTGACCCAGCGGCATCCGAGCGCTGCCGACCAGTGCATGAACGCGTCGACGAGCAGCTCCGAGGTGCCCTGCGGTGCGTCCGGCACGCGCACCAGGTCTTCGAGAAACCATCCCTCGCGTGCGGGCACCGGGACCACACCGGCGAACCCCACCAAGCGCCCCGCCTGCTCGGCCACGAAGCATGCGCGCTCGTGGGGAAAGGCGAAGGGCTCCACCTTCACCAGGAACTGCAGCGGTGCCATCCGCCGGGAAGCCAGCCACTGCCGGGAAGCTGCGCCGATGGCCCGCTGGGTGGGACCTCCGGAGAGCTCGGCTGCGGTGACCTGGCGGATGCGGACGCCCTTGGCCCGCCCGCGTCGGAGCTGCTCGCGGAGGCTCCGGCGCCGGCTCAGGACGTCGTCCCACTCCTGCGGGTTCCACACCGGTTGCTCCCCGATGGGCATGCTCGAGAGCTCCTCCGAGGCGGCCACCTTCATGCGCTCCTCGATGCCGAAGAAGGCGCACCGACGACCTCGTTCCCGCGCCGCCGCGGTGAAGGCCGCCACGCTCTCGACCAGATCCTCGGGAGCGGCCAACGGGGCGCCGGCCGCCACCCACGCCCGGCCGGTGTCGACGTACGCAATGCAGGCGTCTTCGCCGGCGAAGAAGTACGAATACCCGCTCTCGAGCGTCTGGAACGCGGTGGCGTTCCATCCGTGCCGGCGCACCAGCTCGAGCACGCGCGGTCGCTCAGGCATGGGGAGACCTCCGGCGCGGAGCGTCCTCGAAGAACATCGGCGCGGGCTCGCCCTCGAGCCCCATGGCGATCGCGAGCTCGCCCAGGTGCGCCGCCAGCGCCGTCCGGCGCGCTTTGGGAAGCCGCTCGAGGCCGGCGAGCAGTCGCTCTTGACCGGCCTCCGGCGCACGCCGAAGCAGCGCACGCCCGCGCTCGGTCACCTGCAGCGCCGCTCGCCGCGCGTCGTCGTCGGCCACCACCTTGCGCACCAGGCCCGCCGCCACCAGGCGCTTGACCACCACCGACACGGTGCTCTGGTGCGTTCGCGTGCGGAGCGCGACCTCGCCCAGCGAGAGCGAAGGCGCCTGGGCGATGACCTTGAGCGCGAAGAGCTGCGCGCCGCTCACCCCCAGCACCCGCTCGGCGGTGCGCGACGATTCCCGCAGCACGCGCACGATGCGCCGGAGATCGTCGAGGATGCGCGACGTCTCCGGGGCACTTTCGCGAGGTTTCATGGCTATTGGCGGTTGTACTCCGGAAGAAGCATGGGCACCAATGTATTGCGGTTAAGAAACCGTGACATGGCCGGGACGCGCTTGCTCGCCGAGCGCTACGACACCAGCTGCACGTAGAGGGCTTCGACTTTGGCGCGAGCCCAAGGGGTACGGCGGAGGAACTTGAGGCTCGAGGCGACGCTGGGGTCGAAGTTGAAGCAACGGATGTCGATGCGCCGGCCCATCTCTTCCCACCCGAGGTGCTCCACGAGGTAGACGAGGATCATCTCCAGTGTCACGCCGTGGAGGGGGTCGGGGCCGGCCATCGCCGCACCATAGCAAAAGTCAGGGGACGAACGTGCCGCCGGTGTCGGAGCAGGAGCTCTTGGCCTTGGCGGCGGTGCTGGGCATCTCGCCGGTGGAGTAGTAGCGCTCGATGATGCCGCCGTTGTTGCGCGAGCAGGAGCCGACCAGGTTGGTCTTGGGGCAGCCGGTGGCCACCCACTTGCCGGTGCAGAGCGCCTTGCCGGTGCCGGCGGTGTCGGCGCTGTGATCCGAGCACATGCTGATGTCGGCGATGGAGTCGCAGCCACCCGGGTCGCCCTTGTCGAATGCGGAGCCGCCGGATTTCTTGCCGCAGGCAACGACGGGAACGAGAACGGCGGCGAGGGCGATGGAGAGGAAGAGGCGGTTCATTTCGATAGCTCCGTGAACGAGGGTCGTAGGTCGTGAGGTCGTGCGACGTCGATGAGCAGCCTCTGTGCCAGCGGACGGACACCGCCTGTTTCTCGACGAATCCTCGGCTCTCCGCCGCCGGCTGGGTCAGGGCCGCCCCGACCAGGGACGCTGGTCTGGGTCTGCCCGGCCCCGGCGACGTTTGCACCTTGACCCTTCCGGTCCGGGCCGGCAGGCTCCGCCCCATGAGGCACCGAGACTGGGTCGACCAGTCCATCAAGCGCATCGAAGCGGACTTCCAGCGGTCCGCCGATACCCATCTCTTCAAGCTCGACCTGCCGGCGCTGGCGGGCATCGAGATCTATTTCAAGGACGAATCGACCCACCCCACCGGCAGCCTGAAGCACCGGCTCGCGCGCTCGCTCTTCCTCTATTCCATCTGCAACGGGTGGGTCGGCGAGGACACGACCATCATCGAGGCGTCGAGCGGCTCCACCGCGGTGTCGGAGGCCTACTTCGCGCGCCTCCTCGGCCTCCGCTTCATCGCCGTGATGCCGCGCGCGACATCACCGGAGAAGATCGCGCAGATCGCCTTCTACGGCGGGCAGACCCACCTGGTGGACGAGGCGTCGCAGGTCTGCCGCGAGTCGGAACGGTTGGCGCGGGAGACGCGCGGACACTTCATGGACCAGTTCACCTACGCCGAGCGCGCCACCGACTGGCGCGGCAACAACAACATCGCCGAGGCCGTCTTCGAGCAGATGTCGAAGGAGGCGCACCCGATCCCCTCCTGGTTCGTGTGCGGCGCCGGCACCGGGGGGACCAGCGCCACCATCGGGCGCTTCGTGCGCTACCGCAAGCACGCCACGCAAGTGTGCGTGGTGGACCCCGATCACTCGGTGTTCGCCGCCTACCACCGCACGGGCGACGCCTCCCTGGAGAGCCCGCGGGGGTCGCGCATCGAGGGCATCGGGCGGCCACGGGTGGAGCCCTCGTTCATCCGCGAGATCGTCGATCGGGTGATTCCGGTACCGGACGCCCACTCGCTCGCGGCCATGCGCTTTCTGGAGAAGCTCATCGGCAAGAAGTGCGGCGGGTCCACCGGCACCAACTTCTACGGCACCTTGGAGCTCGCGCACGAGATGATCGAGCGCGGCGAACGCGGGTCCATCGTTACCTTGATCTGCGACTCCGGCGATCGCTACCTGAACACGTACTACGACGAGGCCTGGCTCCGGGCTCAGGGGCTCGATCTCGACCCCGCCTTGCGGCGCCTCGAGGGCTTCGTCGGCGGCCAGGGCTGGGCCGACTGAGCACGTCGGGCTCGGCCGGTCGCGCGGGCGTCCGTGGGCGCCGGCGCTCTTTCCTTCAGAAGGACCGGCCCATGGCTGCACACACCGGCAAAGCCATGGCATCAACCTATCTTCGCCTTCTCTCCGTCACCCTCCTTCTAGCCTGCGCCAGCCGTTCAGACCCGGTACCGGCGCCGGGAACGGAGGGCCGCACCGAGCTGACGCTGACCTACGAGGACGGAACGCAAGAGGCGCTCGCCATCGAAGCACCTCCGGGGGAGCACTACCTCAACTTCCTCGAGCTCGAGACCCGCTGCGTACTGACGTTGCAGGCGTCCAACGTCGTCGTCGGCGACCTCCGCCCCGCGACCAAAGCGATGCGGCAGCGGATCCTGCTCGATATTCCCATCACCGACGCACCAGGGATCGCCGAGGGTCGCGCGTCGGAAGCTCGGACGCGAGCACCGTTTCTCTTGGACCGCCCCACGCTGGAGCTTCAGCGAGCCCGAACGGCAGACGCGTCCGACGCCTGGGTCTCCGGCCCCGGCGGGTTGGTCCGCATCTCGGGAATCACCGGCGAGCCAGGCTCGGTGGTGACGGTCGAGCTGGTCGACGTGCCGATGACAGCGGACCCTCGGAACGTGAGCAAGCGGCGTCTGATGCTCAACGGTCGCACCACGGCCAAGCTGCGCGCGTTGTCGACGAACAAACCTGGTGGCTGTCCGGCAGCCGTGCCCGGTCGCTCACCCTGATTGGCGAATCTGCGGGTCTCCGCCCTGCGCTCCACCACCTGAGCTCACGGTACCGCGCGCGAAACGGTGAACCCCTTTGCTTTTAGCTTCTCGACGATGCCATCGGGACCGATGACGTGGGCCGAGCCCACCGCGAAGAAGTAGCTCTTGTCGGGCGCAGCGCGTACCCGCTCGGCGATGCGGTCGGTCATGGTGACGTTGCGGTCGGTGATCATGCGCTTCTTCATCTTCACGTCGAGGGGCTTCTGGCTGTCGGTCTCCTTGTCGAGCGCAGCTTGCAGCACCTTGTCGTCGCCCTGGATGTACGACTCCAGGAGATCCTTGATGGGATCCTTCTTCTCCTTCATGGCCTTGTCGCGACCATCGAGCGCCGCCTCCAGCATCTCCACCTGCTCGGCCGGGGTGAGCGCGTCGAAGATGGCCACCTGCTCCTCCACCGTCTCGAGGCCGCCTACCTCCTTCTTCTCCTTCTGCGCCTCGTTGTAGATGCGCGCGTCGAGCGGCTTGCCGGTGTCGAAGATGTGGTCGAGGAGCGCCACCTGCATGGCCACGAACCACGGACGCATGTGCTCGAAGGGCTTGAACGGCAGCCCCTTGGTGGCGAACGCCAGGCGCGTTCGGTCGAGCGTGGCCTTGGGCACCTCGTCCGCGATGGTCCTGTTGTCGGGAAGCACCGTGGCCTGCGAGAAGCGCATCTGCACCGCCACATCGAGCGGGATCTCGGTGTTCACCACGTTGGCGTTGGCGAGCGCGTCCTTGAGCGCCGGCGGATAGCTCGCGAGGCGCGGATCACCGACGTGAATGGTACCGAACACGTACGACTTCTTCGGCCCGTCGATGACGTACAGGAAGGGCCGTGTCCACGCGGCGTTCGCGGCGTTCGTGTCGGCCTTCGGGGTATCCTTCGCGTTGCTCTTGCACGCGGAGACGAGCAGAACGACCACGAGGGCCGCACAAAGGCGTGTGAGGGCGCGAAAAGACAGGGGAATCACTGACTGTTCAAGGTATCGCACGGCCGGATATTCCCGAAATCGGTTCCCGAAGAATCTTTTCAAGCCCCGGGATCCATTGGAGATTCCGAATTTGCCCCGGATGCACGTTGACGCCCGCAAAAAGGCCGCGTAGCCACGCCCCATGAGCGACGCACGCATGGGCGACACGAGCGACCGTGACCCCGGCTCCCCGCTTCGGCCGCCGGAGACCTTCGAGATCGTGCTGCGGACGAGCCAGATGCTCTCGCCGGTGGTGAAGGAGCTCACGTTCGAGCGCGCCGACGGGAAGGTCATGCACTTCGAGGCCGGCCAGTGGGTGAACTTGCTCATCCCCCAGCAGGAGGGCGAGATCAAACGCGCCTACTCCATCGCCTCCGCGCCGGGCGGCCACGCGCGGCTCCAGTTCGCCGTCACCCACGTCGAAGGCGGCCCGGGCTCCACCTATCTGCATCGCATGGAAGTGGGCGACTCCCTGCGCGCGGTGGGTCCGCAGGGGCTCTTCGTGCGACGGCACGGCGGCCCGGCGCTCTTCGTGGGCACCGGCACCGGCGTCACCCCGCTGCGCAGCATGTTCCAGCACGCCCTCGCCCAGGGAGAGACCGCGCCGTTGTGGCTGCTCTTCGGTGTACGCCACGAGGAAGACCGCATCTACGAGGAGGAGCTCCGGGAGCTCGCTGCCGGCTACCCGAACTTCAAGGTATTCTACACGCTTTCGCAGCCCAAGGGCGGCACCTGGGGGGGCCGCACCGGCTACGTGCAGACCCACGCCCGCGCCCTCTACGAAGAGATGACCGCGCTCGGCCAGGGCGACGTGCACGTGTACATCTGCGGGCTCCAGAAGATGATCGGCAACGTGCGCGATCTCCTGCGCAAGGAGATGGAGCTCCCGCGGCAACTGGTGCACTCCGAGCGCTACGACTGAGGGATCGCCTCGATCACACCTTCGTAGATGTCACCCACCGGGAGCCGCGCGCGCACGCTCCTCCGCAAGATACGCTGCAACGCTCACGAGCTCTCGGGATGGCGGGTCGGCCGTGCCGCACATGGTAGCGCAGGGCGGCGGCGTGGACGAGGTGGCGTTCGCGGAAGCGTCGCGGTAGCGTCGCCGCCATGAAGTCGGCATGGGTGTGGACGCTCGGACTCTCGGCCTGCGGAGGAGCTGCCTCGATGCCGCCCGCGCCTCCCGCGGAGACCCCGGTTCGGGCGTCGGCAACCAGCACCGCCGAAGGGCCGGCGACGCCGACCTGTCCCTCGAGCATCGACGTGGCCTCGGTGCTGCGCGCGCATGCAGAAGCCTACGGGAGCCCGCGGGCGGTGGCCAACGCGACGCCCTTCACGCTGCGCATGGACGTGACGGTCGAGAAGAAGACCGGCAGCTACGAGCTCGTGCTGGGTCGCGACGAGACCTTCCGCAGCGAGCAGAGCGTGAGCGGCATCTACGGCGCCGCGGGGAAAGACCGCGCCGGCTTCTGGTCTCTCGGCATCGCCGGCGTGCTGACGGCGCTCGAAGCCGACGAGGCCCAAGCGCCGGCCTTCGACGCCTGGCTCGCCCGGCGCGCGTACGTCGACGGCTTCGACGGGGCCCGGGATGCGGCGAGCTGCGTGGTGCGGGGCCGCCCGCGCATCGTGCTGCGGTACATTGCGCCGCACCTGGGCAATCCCGAGCTGGTCTTCGACTACCTGACGTTCGCGCTCGTGTCGGCGAGCGCCGAGAGCGCCGACGGCGGCCGCGGCAACACCACCTTCGAATCCTGGACCTTGCCCAACGCCCGCGGCATCCGGTTTCCCCGCGACGTCATCACCGAGAGCCCCATCGCCGCGCGCACCGTGCGACGCATGGTGCAAGAGAGCGCGGGGCTCGCATGCAAAGGTGTCGATGAAGCATACGCCAGCGCCGATTGCCTGGCGCGCCCCACGCCCAAGCTGGTCTTCGAGTGGCCCGCTGGCCCCGTGCACGTGCCCATGCGCAACTACCTGGGTGAGGTTTCGCTCGAGGCCACCATCGAAGGCCGCAAGACCTGGGCTCTCCTCGACTCCGGCGCGGGCCTCAGCGCGGTCGACGCGAGCACGCCGGCCGGGCGCGCCTTCAAGACCTCGCTGGAGGTCACCGGCTCCGGCTCCTCGCAGGTGGTGCGGCTGGGGCTCGGGGAGCTCGACGCCCTGCGCCTGGGCGATCTCACGTTGCGCCATTTGCCCACCGCGAGCGTCCCCATCCCCGCCCTCGAAGACTTCGGCGCCCGGAGGCCGGAGATCATCGTGGGCTACTCGCTCTTCGCCGGCGCCGCGGTTCGCGTGGATTATGCACGGAGTGAGCTCGTGGTCGCACGATCCGCCGAGGGCCTGGTGAAGCCCGGCGCCACCGCGGTTCCGCTGCGCGTGTGGGAAGGCAAGCTGGTGACGCTGGCGGAGGTGGAGGGCGTGACGGCGCCCATGGTGCTCGACACCGGAAGCTCTGGCGGCCTCGACTTTCGCAAGTACTGGGCCGACGCCCATGGCATCCCGGGCGCGCGCAAGATCATCGAGCTACGGGCGCGGAGCGGCGCCGGCGAGGCGGCCACGGTAGGCACGCTCTTTCGCCTGGGGCAGGCGCGGCTTGGCCCCATTCGTCACGACGACCGCCTGGCGCAGATCGACGATCCGCCGGGAAAAAACCGGCTGGCGGGTCTTCTCGGCAACGAGATCCTCGGGCACTGCCCGGCGGTGGTGTTCGATGCGGCGCGTCGCACGCTGTGGCTCGAAGGCCCGTGCAACCGCACCACGCCCGAGGCGCTCGCCGGCTGGCGCCTCACCAAGAAGGACGACAAGCAGCAGCCGGATCGCCCGTGGGTGATCGAAACGGTGCTCCCCGGAAGTGCCGCGCAGCTGGCCGGCCTGGTGCCCGGCGATCGCCTGCTCGTGGTGGGCGGCGTGGCGGCCACGCTCGACCTACCCAAGGTTCAAGCGCAGGTAGAAAAAGCGCCGGGCACCCGGGTGCAGGTGGAGTACGAGACCATCACCCGCGATCGCCGGAAGGTGACCCTCGAGCTACGTCGCGTGCTCTCGCCTTGAGTCTCGCTCAGCGCATCGCAGCGCGGGCGCGGGCGGCCTTCACGAGATCGCGCGACCAGGGAACCGCGTTCGCCTCGTCGTCGTAGTAAGAGAACCCGTAGAGGGTCTTCGGGCCGCGCGGCGGCGCGTCGGTGAAGGTGAGGCAGAGATCGAACGGCGGCTTGTCGTCGCAACGCTTCACCTCGAAGCCGAGCTCGGCCTTCTTCTTGTCCTGGAAAAAGGTCATGTCGACACGACTGCCGCGGCGTTCGAACTCGAAGACGTCGAAGCCGCCCCGGAACGACGAGCCGTGCTCGTAGACGCCGACGCCGCCGCCGAACCAGATGGCGATGCTCACTTCGTCGGTGCGCTTGGAGGGCAGCTTGTCGAACCACACGCGACCGAGGATGGCCTTGGGGTCGCTCGCCGGCGCCCGTTCGTCGGCCTCGGTGTCGGCCGCTGCAGGTGCGGTGGCGGCTGCATTGCCCCCCCGGTGCGAGAGCGCGTACGAACCGAGGATGGTGAGTGCCCCGAGACCCAGAACCCAGCGAAGACGCATCGACATCCGGCAAGGCTAAAAGCCAACGGCGCCGGGCGCAAGAGGCCCGGCTACTTGGAATATCCGCGGATTCGGTAGACCAGGCGACCGGAGAGCTCGCGCAGCGCGACGCTCGACGCGTGGAAGTGATTGGCCCGCGGGAGCAAGCTCCAAGGCTGGTTGCCCGCCGGATCGTACGAGCGGAAGTCCACCGAGAGCGTGTCGACCGGCATGTCGACGGCGTTGAAGCAGCCCTTGGCGCGCCCCATGTGGAACGCGCTGGTGACGATGAGCACCTTCTTGAACCCGCGGGCCTCGGCGATGGCCTTGCTCTTGGTGGCGTTCTCTCGGGTGTTGCGGGACTCCGCCTCGATGATGATGCGCGACCGCGCGATGCCCCACTTCTCCAGCTGGGTCGCCAGCTCGTCGGCCTCGCGAATACCCGACCCATCGGCGTCGCCACCGGAGATGATGACGAAGTCCGCAGCCTGGGTGCGCAGCAGATCGAAGGTGGTGAGGAGGCGCTCGATGTTCTCGTTGTAGGCGTTCTGGCCGTAGGTCACGGTGGGCCGCGAATCCAGGAGGCCCCCCAGCAGCACCACGGCGTCATAGTGGTTTCCGACACGATACGAGCTCTCGAGAGGCATCTCCAGGCTGCGTACCAGCCGGTTCGACACGGGATCGAGCGCGAACACGTAGAGAATGAGCGCCGCGGCGATGCCCATGCGACGTCGCCTTCGCGGGTGCGTCTTCCTCCGCACCGTCGCCAGCACCACGAGCACGATGACCCAGGTGAGCGGGGCAAAGGCGAGATCGAGGATCTTGGAGAGGAGGAAGAACACGGCTCGGGTCCCATACCACGAATGGCGGCGGCCACGCAGGCCTGGCACGGCGCCTGCTTTGGAAGCCGCTATGCTGGACGTCGGTCGCATTTTGCGCGGAGTCGAGAGATCGTGAGCGCGTCGGCTGCGCCCCCGATGCAAGGAATGCGCGACGAGCTGCGCGGATCGCTCGATCTGCCGCGGGTGCTGGGCGACGTGACCGGGGCGCGGCCCGGGCCCACCATCGTCCTCACCGGGGCGCTACACGGGAACGAGCCGGCCGGTGCGCTGGCGATACGTCGGGTCTTGGCGGAGCTCGCCGAGAGGCGCGAACGACTTGCCGGACGCATCGTGGGCTTGTGCGGCAATCGCGCGGCGGTCGGTGCCGGCAAGCGCTTCTCGGTGCGCGACCTCAACCGCCGTTGGTACCCGGCGGATCTCGCGCGCCTCGCCGACGCCCCCGTGGAGTCGCTCCGCGACGAGGACCTGGAGCAACGAGAGCTCGCCGACGCCATAGGCGAGCTGGAGAGGAGCGGGCCACTCGCGATCCTCGATCTGCACACCACCTCCGGCGCGAGCCCGCCGTTCGTCTGCTTCGGCGACACATTGGAGAACCGGCGCGTCGCCCGGGCGCTCCCCATGACGGCCATCCTCGGGCTCGAGGAGATCATCGACGGCGCCATGCTCGGGTACTATGCCGACCGCGGTCACGTCGCGATCTCGGTGGAGGCCGGACAGCACCGCGACCGCCGAACCATCGCCCGTCACGAGGCGACCGTGTGGGTCGCGCTCACCGCCCTCGGCGCCCTTCGCGAGGACGAGGTTCCCGAGCTGGACGCGCATCGAACGCTGCTGGCCGAGGCATCCAAGGGTCAGCCGGCGGTGGTGGAGATTCGCCATCGTCACGTGGTGCTCCCCGGCGACGACTTCCGCATGCTCCCCGGCTTCACGAGCTTCCAGGAGATTCGGGAAGGCGAGGTGGTGGCCCACGATCGGTCTGGCCCGGTGCGCGCGCCGCTCTCGGGCATGATGCTCATGCCGCGCTATCAGGGGCAGGGCGAGGACGGCTACTTCCTCGTGCGCGAGACGCGACCGTTCTGGCTCTGGGTCTCCGAGAAGCTGCGTCTCGCCAACGCCGACCGCGTGATCGCCCACATGCCCGGCGTGGCGCCGGAGGAGGCGAGGAATCGTCTCACGGTCGACCCCAAGGTGGCGCGCGCCTTCGTGGTCGATCTGATGCACCTGTGCGGGTACCGCCGGGGGCGCGATCGCGCCGGAAAGCTCTCGTTCACGCGGCGCGCGCGCTAGCGCGTGGAAAGTGCTCGCCATGGGACTCGAGATAGACCGGGAGGACTTCGACGAAGACCGGCAGCGTCGCGCCTTTGCCGAGGCGCTCGCCACCACGGCCAACCGCGAGGCCGCCACCAGGAGGATGCTCGCTCGGTACACCGAGCTGTCGGAGACCGAGGCGCCGGTCCACAGCTGGCCCCACGGCTCACCCCGCTGAGACGCGCCAACGTGCTGGAAGCGTTCCGGCGGATTGAATACCGTCCGCTCGACCTCGTCCATGGGCCACATGAATTTTCCGCGCAGTCCCGTGGGCACCGTGGCTCGGCCATTGCTGGTGGCCGCGCTGACGACGGTCGGCTGCGCGCTGCCGCGACCGGACGCCAAGCTACCGAGCGAGAGCAAGGCCTTCGTGGCCGTCCTCTCCGGGCAGATGCCCATGCCCATCGACGAGGTCTCGCGTCACGCGTGGATTGTCACGCATCACAGCCAGAGCCAACGGTACCAGCGCTTCGAGATGGGCGGCGACAGTGAGCGCGACCCCTACAAGGACTTCGCGGCGGGCGACGTCATGCTGCACGGCGTCGTGGAGCTCTCCGACGAAGAGCTCACCAAGACCGAGAAATGCCTGAGCAGGGCGGGAAGCGACTACTACACCGACCACCGGGACTACTTCCCGATTCCCGGGCCCAACAGCAACACGTTCGTGGCCTACCTTCTCCGGCACTGCGGGCTGCACGTGGAGCTCCCCTCCACCGCCATCGGTCGCGACTACGTCGGTCCGGTGGGCGCGCAGGTGACGGAAGCGGGGACCGGCGTGCAGGTCGGGTCCGTCCCGTTCGGGGTTCGGCTCGGCCTCAAGGAGGGCGTCGAATTCCAGCTCTTCGGTCTGCCCTTCGGCGTGCATTTCTGGCCGCCCGGCATCACGGTCCCGGTGAACCCCGGACGCATCGGCTTCGCCACCGACGGGCACGAGAAGCGGTCCTGCGAGTGCCACATGGACGACGAGCCCACGCCGGCCAACCAGGGCGTGGGGACGGTGACCATGCTCGCGCGCGGAGGCGGCGCGCTTCGTCCGTCGCGCGCGGGTGGCCTTCTCGGCCTCGGCACCGTCGGTATGTCGGCACGCGCGCTCTACGGAATGCACGTCGGCTACGGCGTGGGGCTCGACTTCGATGCCGGCTTCGCGGCGCCCTTCGGCTTCGCCGGCAGCCTGCACCTGTTTCCGGTGGGTGTAGGATACATGATTGGACCCACCGGTTACATCGGCCTCTTCTCGGGCATCGGCACGTCCGGGGTGTCGAGTGCCGTCCCCGCCGGGCTCGATCTGCCGCAGGAGGCGCGGCTGGAGCTGGACGTGGGGCGGAGGGCGCGGCTCTCGCTGGTGGCGCAAGGCATCTTCGTAGCGACACGGGCAGCGCGGCAGCAGGGCCGCCTGTGGTTCGACGAGACCCTGTTCGGGGCCTACGCGCGATTCGGCGCCCTCAAGGCGCACGACCGCTTCAGCTTCGCCTCCGGCTCGTTCTTCGGTCTGGAGCGCCGGGAGCTCATGGGCAGCCCGTTTCTGGGCATCGTCTTCGGCACCCAGATCGACGCCGGCATGAGCGACGAGAGGCAGCGCGAGCATCGAGGCACCCCGTACGACGAATAGCCGATGGGCGCGAGAAATTCGCGACACGGGCGCGGCAGTACAAGTAGAAGGGCCCGCGAGAGGCCTTCTTTGACCGACCCACAGAGCGAAAGCGGAGCGACTACCGCGAGAGAGCGGCGCGTGGCCATCCTGCTCATGGTGGCAGCGGCGGTGCTGTGGAGCGCCGGAGGCCTGGGCGTGAAGCTGGTGCATGCTTCGGCCCTCTCCATCGCCGGCTACCGCAGCCTCTTCGCGATTCCGGTCATGCTGGTCGACACCCTGCTGCGGGCCCGCCGGGCCGCGGTCGACCCGCGCGCGTGCCTCCGGAGCCCACGGGTGTGGGGCGGCGCCGTGAGCTACGCGGTGATGGTCGTGACCTTCGTGGTGGCGGCCAAGCTCACCACCGCGGCCAACGCCATTCTCATCCAGTACACCGGGCCCATCTACGTGGCGCTGCTCTCGTGGCCGGTGCTCAAGGAGCGCCTCCGTGGTTGGGACTGGTTCGCCATCGTCGGCTGCGTGGTGGGGATGGCCATCTTCTTCTGGACCGAGATCGACCCGCAGGGAAAGGTCGGCAACCTGGTGGCACTGCTCTCGAGCTTCGGCTTCGGGGCCCTCCCCATCCTGCTGCGCCTCGAGGAGCGTGCGCTGGTGGCCAAGGGCCAGAGCGGCCTGGCGCAGGTGGCGCCCATAGCGGCCATGACGCTGGGCAACGGCCTGGCCGTCCTGGTGGGCGCCCGCGAGATGGTGACGCACCCGCCGGACACCGCCGTGGGCTTCCTGGTCGTGGCGCTCCTCGGCACCTTCCAGATTGGTGTACCCTACATTCTTTACGGCATCGCCGTGCGCCGCCTGCGCGCGGTGGAGAGCTCGCTCATCGCCACGGTGGAGCCGGTGATCAACCCGCTGTGGGTGTTCCTGGTGACCGGCGAGCACCCCACCCTCTCGGCGGCCATCGGCGGAGCTTTCATCGTCGGCTCGGTGCTCACGCAAACCGTGGGGTCCCGAAGAAAGACGTGAGTATGGTAGTAGCGCGCGCCCGAAGTTTGTTTCTGGTTCGGGCCGAGGCGCCCGCATGCCGAGGCGCGACGAGGGCGCAGGCTGTCGTCCTGTAACCGAGGAGCAACGAAGGCAGGCGGGATGGATCGGCCAGAAACAGGTACGAACTTCGGGCGCGCGGTACTAAGGTCGCCGCGTGCAAACGAGTGAGCGCGCGAACTTGCCGCGGTGGCGGGGTCAGGCCGGTTTTTTCGAGATCTGGTTCTTCGTGGTGTTCGTGCCTTCTGCGGGTCGCGCGTTCTGGGTGCGCTTCACCACCGACGCGCCGGCGCCCGGCGGGAGCGAACCGGCGCGGGCCATCGTGTGGGCTGCCGCTTTCGACGCGCATCGAGGCGAGAAGGCCGTGGCGCGCAAGGCCGTGCGCGCCATCGAGACCTACGAGCGAGGCCCCAAGGACCGCCTGAAGATCCGTATCGACGGCGCCGAGCTCTCCAACGGCCACACCAAGGGCACCGTGGCGGGCGACGGCCGCTCCCTCTCCTGGGACCTGCAGTTCGAGACGGCCCCGCAAGAAGTGCGGCGTTCGCCCTGGCTGGTGCACGCGCTCCACCTGCCCACCCGATCTCGCCACGCCAACGACGGCGTGCGCTTCTCCGACACCTTCACCGTCGATGGCGAGACGCTCTCCTTCGACGACGGCATCGGCGTGCAGATGCACCTGTACGGCGAGCGACGCCTGGACGATCTGCGCTGGGTCTACTGCGGCGCCTTCGAGGAAGACGCCTCCGCCCGCATGGAGATCATCGCCGGGCGCTTTCAACGCACGGCCCTCGGCATGCGCACGCCGCTGGCGACCTCGGTGTGGCTCGAGACAAGCACCCGCGGCATCGATCGTCGGGGCCTCCCCCAGGCCCTGGGCGCCACCCTGCGAGAGCCCTTGCCGCACGTGGTCGAGGTGCGGAGCCGCGGGCCTCTGGAGTCGGTGCTGGTGCGGGCCTACTGCGACCCCGCATCGATGGTAGGATACATCTATCGTGATCCTGCCGGCCACGACGTGTACATCGCCCACTCCGACATCGCCTCGGCGGTGGTGGAGAACCTCAGGCGCCCGACGCCGCTCGCTGCCTGGCGCGTGGAGGAGCGGCTGACCTCCCGGCACACCACCGCCCTGGAGTTCCACGGACTCGAGCCCTTCCCCGACGTGCGCTACATTCCCTGGGAGGCCGAGTCGTGAGCGAGACGAGCGACCTCCAAACGGGCCTCGGCGAGCTGCTTCCGGTCCCTGAGCGTCCCACCCGCATCTGGGCGCTGGGCCTCAGCTACGAGGACCACATTCGCGAGACCGGCAGCGGCCGCGGCGCGCCCCCCATCGTGTTCTCCAAGGACGTCGGGAGCTGGCTGCCACACGGCGACACGGTTCGCATCCCCTCCAGCGCCGACCTCGCACAGCGCCTCCGCACGCTCGAGCCCGACATCGCGGCGCGGGTGGGCGAGGAGCTGGGCCCGCTGCTCCCGATGATGGACTACGAGGGCGAGATCGCCATCGTGGTGCTGGAGCGCATCACCAGCCGCGAGTTCGGTCACGGCAAGCTCCCGCGGGTGGGCTTCGCGGTGGCCAACGACCTCACGGCGCGCTCCATCCAGGTGCTGGGCGAGGGCGCGGTGGATCCGCTGGCGTTCTGGCGAGGCGCCAAGAGCTTTCCCGGCTTCCTGCCGGTGTCGCCGCGCATGTGGGTGCCGCACGGAACGCCGGCGGTGATGCCGGACTTCCCGCTGGTCACCTACGTCAACGGGCGGAGCCGGCAGACCGGGCGTTCGCGCGATCTCGTGTACTCGCTCCCCACCATGCTCGAGGTGTGTGCGGAGCGGAGCGGCGAGCTCGATGCCGGCGACGTGATCCTCACCGGCACACCGGCCGGCGTGGCGTTTCAGGTGACCGCCTGGAAGCGCCGCCTGGCGAACTTGTTCTTGAACCGTATCGGTCGGCTCGGCGCCGCGTACCGCGCGTACGTGGGTTCGAGCGACTTTCTCCAGCCGGGCGACGTGGTCGAGGTAGAGGCGGGCCCCCTCGGCTCCCGGCGCGTCACGCTCACGGTTTGAGCGGCTCCTCCCCTAAGGGTGGGGAGATTTCCGTTCGAGAACGAGCACTTGCGAATTGCCTGAAATTTCCGTGGAAGCGCGGCGACTGGCAGTTCGAAGATGTTCGCAGCGCTGATGTCCACCTTCCGTTCGAGCCCCGACGTCGCGCTGCCGGCCGCTGCATCTGCGGTCGCCTCGACGTCGAACGAGGCGGCCTTCGCGCTGCGGGCCGAGCTGGCCGCCTTCGAGGCACCGGCACGGCGCGCCATCGCGTGCATTTTACATATTCCTGAACGGAGCCCGGACGTGGACGACTGCGTACAAGAGACATTGCGCCGCGCGGTGGAGCATCGCGCGGAGGCTCGCGCCTCCGGGGCGACGGGACAGGCCAGAGAGCCCCACGCCCTTCGCGGCTGGGTGCTGGGCATCGCCCGGCACGTGGCCCTGGACGAGATTCGCGCCCGGAAGCGGAGCCGCGCGCGCACCGAGCCCCTGGACGGCGAAGAGACGCGCCACGACGTTCCCGCGGCGGGCCCCTCGCCGGAGACGCAGGTGGCCAAGCGCCGCGAGCTCTTGCAAGTTTCGATGGCGCTGGCCGGCATGCCGGAGCGCCAGCGAGAGGCCCTCCTGCTCTTTCACGTGGAGGGCGTGGAGTACGCCGAGATCGGGCGGCGACTGGGCGTTCCCCTGGGCACCGTGGCCACCTGGATTGCGCGGGGCCGCGCGCACCTGGTCGAAAAGCTGTCGGAGGACCGATGAACGCCTTCTTTCTCGACGATGGACACGTGACCGACGCGGCGCTCGCCGCGATGGCCGACGCCGCCGACGCAGCGGTGGGCGACGAGGTGCTCGCGCACGTCGACGGCTGCGAGACCTGCCTCGGACGTCTGGGCCAAGCCGCGGAGCGCAGCGCCTTCGTGGGGGCCACGCTGGCCGCCCACGGGCCCGCCCTCTCGCAGGAAGCGCCGCGCCTGCCCTGGCGATGGCTCCTCGGCGCCACCGTGGCCGGAGCCTTCGGCGTCGTGCTGTCGCTGCAAGACGTGGAGCGCTCCACCTTCGGTCTGGTGCAGAGCTCCTCGGTGCTCACCCGCTCCCTGCCGCTGGCACTCCGCGGCGCCTCTGGCGAGGCGGGCGCCTTGTGGACCACCATCACGGTGGCCTGCGCGCTCTTGATGCTGGCAACGAGCGCGTGGTTCGTACGGCGAAAGACCCGGGCCGCGGGATGAGCCCCGCCAGGAACTTCCGAAACGAGACCGTCATGAAAAGCGTGAACAAGACCATGAAACTGCAGAACATCGGTGTCTTCTCCCTTCTCGCGGCCCTTTCCCTCGGCACGGTGACCGAAGGCCATGCCGAAGCCGCCCTGCGCAAGGCCGGCACCTGGCCCAAGGACGAGAAGAAGGTCTCGCTGGACGTGAAGCACGTGAGCGTCGACGAGGCGCTCGAGCAGCTCGCGGACAAGGCCGGCTGGAGCCTGGTGATCCCGGAGCCGCTGGGCGGAACGGTGACGCTGCACGTGCGCGACGAGCGCGCCGATCGCGTCCTCGAGGCCATCTTCGCCGAGGGCAACCTGGTGGCCACGCGCGACGGCGGGATTCTCCGGGTGGCGCGCGACGCGGAGGCCGACAGCGGCGCGACCAAGGTCGTCGAAACCAAGCCCGACGCAGCTCCGGCCGCCACCAAGACCGTCGAGACCGACCCTCCCGCCTCCGAGCAGCCCAGCGACGCCGCGGGCCCCGACCGCATGGTGAAGGGGCAGAGCCTGCGCATCGAAAAGGGCGAGACCGTGCACGACGTGAGCGTGTTCGGCGGCGCGGTGGACGTGTACGGCAAGGTCACCGGCGATCTGGTGGTCACCGGTGGCTCCGCGCGCATCCACGCGGGCGCACTCATCAAGGGTGACGCCACGGCCATCGGCGGTTCGATGCACGTGGAAGACGGTGCGCGCATCGAGGGCGACGTGGGCGTGGTGGGCGGCGCGCTCACCCGCGGGGAGCGCTCGGTCATCAAGGGCGACGTGAATCGCAGCGACAAGGCCGACCAGAGTGGGACCAGGGTCTCCTTCGAGCACGACGATCCACCGAAGACATTCCTCCACCGCGCGCGGGACGGCTTCGGCCACGCGCTGTCGTCGTTTGCCACGCTCTTCGTGCTGGGCGCGGTATTCCTGGCGCTGGCCGGGCGGCGGGTGGAGATGCTGCGTCTGGAAGTGGCCACCCGGCCCATGCGCAACTTCGCCCTCGGCATCGTGGGCCTGCTCGGCTTCGTCACCGCGTTCGTGGTCCTGTGCGTGACGGTCATCGGTTTACCCCTCGCGCTGGTGGGCTTCTGCCTGGGCCTCCTGGCGATGCTGGCCGGGGTGGTCTCCGTGGCGCAGGTGGGCGGCGAGCTGCTTCTCCGCCACCGCACGCAGAACCCTTACGCGCACCTGGCGCTCGGATGCTTCCTCCTGGTAGCGCTGGGCAGCATCCCGGTGGTGGGCGGCTTCGTCTGGTCGGTGGTGGGCTTCATGGCCATCGGCACCCTGGTCGCGACCCGGGTGGCGGGGTTCATGGCCAAGAAGGGCACCGCCGCGGCACTCCCCTCGCAGGGCCCCTACCGCTCGGACATCTGAGCGCAACCGGTAGCGTTCGACGCCCGCAGGAGGCTCGCGTCTCCAGTGCGACGAGAGAGGCGCGGATGAGGTAGGCTCCCTGCGTGGTCTTTATCGCACTCGTCGCGGTGTTCACCGGCCTCTTGCTCGTGGCCGAGCGGCGCCAGAGCCAGCTCGGAAAGTGGCTCACCAAGCCGGCGGCATCGGCGGCCTTCGTGGCCCTCGCCTACCAGCAAGGGGCACTCCAGACCCGCTATGGCACGTGGATCTTCGCCGGCCTGGTGCTGGCGGCCCTGGGCGACGTGCTCCTGATTCCCAAGGCGGTCTTGCCCTTCCGCCTCGGCATTCTCTCGTTCTTGCTGGGCCACGTGGCCTTCACCGTGGCGTTCTTCGTGCGGGGCGTCGCGTTCCCGCCGTTCGAGGGGCTCCTGGTGGTGACCCTGCTGGTGGCGTTCTTCGTGGGGCGCTGGCTCTGGCCCCACGCGGGCGAGCTGAAAGGCGCGGTGGTGATGTACATTGCAGTCATCTCGGTGATGGTGCCGGCGGCCCTGGCCACCGCCATTGCCGACCCAGGTGGAGCCGGCGCGTTCAGCCCCGGCGTGCTCATCGCGGTGGGCGCGGTGGCGTTCTATCTCTCCGACCTGTCGGTGGCTCGCGATCGCTTCGTCAAGGAGGGATTCGTGAACCGCGCCTGGGGCTTGCCCCTCTATTACGCGGCAGAAGTACTGCTCGCCCTTTCCGTCTCGCACATGGGATCGTAGCTGCGTAGCATCGGGGGTGCATGTCCTCCGCGCTCACCACCGAACACCTGCGCCTCGATCTCCTCGGCGCGCAATCCAAGCTCCTCTCTGCCGGCACCCGCCCGCTGGTCATCGTGCTGGCCGGCAACGCCGGCGCCGGCCGCGGCGAGGTCGCCGGACACCTGGCCGAGTGGATGGACCCGCGTCACCTGCGGGCAGCAGCCTTCGACCCCAAGACCCTCGACACCCGGCCGGTCACCCACGCATTCTTCCGGGCCCTGCCCCCCAAGGGCAAGACGGCGGTGTTCTTCTGGGGCTGGTACGGCGACGCCTACTACGGCCGCGCGCAGGGCAAGCTCGATCAGGCGACCTTCGAGAAGAAGCTGAAGCAAGCCCTGGAGCTGGAGCGCTTGCTGGTGAACGACGGCACCATCCTGGTGAAAGTCTGGCTCGACCTCGAGAAGAAGCAGCAGCGGGAGCGCTTCGACGCGTTCGAGAAGAACAAGGCCACCAGCTGGCGCTCCAACCACGACGACTGGCTTGAGCACCGGAATTTCAAGAAGTACGCGAAGGCCCGCGACGCCATGCTGGCGCACACCAGCCCGGCGTTCGCCCCGTGGCACTTCATCCCGGCGGTCGACGTCAAGGAGCGCGACATCGCCTTCGGACGGGCCATCTGCCAGGCAGTGGACGACGCTTTCGCGGAGAAGCCGAAGGGCAAGGCCGGCAAAGCGGAGAAGCCCGAGAAGGTCGAGAAACCCGCCATCGTGTACCGCGGCAAGGCCACCCTCGCGAACCTCGACCGCGCCGAGAGCCTGTCGAAGGAGAAGGCCGCGAAGATCATCCCGGTGCTTCAGGGGCGCCTCAACAAGCTGATTCGCGACAAGGCGTTTCAGAAGCGCAGCCTGGTGGTGGCCTTCGAAGGATCCGACGCGGCCGGCAAGGGTGGCGCCATCCGGCGGGTCGCCGGCGCCTTCGACGCGCGCTTTTACCGGGTGATCCCCATCGCTGCGCCCACCGAGGAAGAGCGCGCCTACCCGTACCTGTGGCGCTTCTGGCGCAACGTTCCGCCGCAAGGCAAGGCCACCATCTTCGACCGCTCCTGGTACGGACGCGTGCTGGTGGAGCGCATCGAGGGTTTCGCCAAGCCCGAGGAGTGGTCGCGCGCCTATCGCGAGATCAACGATTTCGAAGCGGAGCTGCGCGACAACGGCGCCATCGTCGTGAAGTTCTGGCTGGCGGTCACCAAGGACGAGCAGCTGCGCCGCTTCAAGGAGCGCGAAGAGACGCCTTTCAAGCAGTTCAAGATCACCGACGAGGACTTCCGCAACCGGAAGAAGTGGGACGCTTACGAGGAGGCCGCCAAAGACATGGTGGCCTTCACCAGCACCAAGACGGCGCCGTGGACGCTGGTGGGCGCCAACGACAAGCACCACGCGCGGGTCGCGGTGCTCAAGGAGCTGGTGCAACGCATCGAGCGCGCGCTGTGACCGAAGACGCCGCGCGCACCTGGCGCGTGGACCGAGACGACCTGCTGGTGGCGCCAGAGGCGCGCCTACCGCTCACCTGTCTGAAGTGCGGCGCGCGAAACCAGCCGAAGGGCAAGGTCACGCGGCGCAAGGAGACGCTCCTCCAGGCCGACACCCGATCCGGCATCGTCAGCGGCCTGGGCGGCGCCATGGTGGCTCAGGCGATGCGCTCGTTTCCGGACTCGGCTGCCGCCATCCTCGTCGGTGCGACGCTGGTGCTCGCGCCTTTGGTGTGGCTGCTCCACCACAAGACCCCGCGGCAAGTGGTGGAGCTGCCGCTGTGCACTTCGTGCAACGCACGGTGGTCGCAGGGCGTGATGTTTCGCCGCGCCTTCGTGGGTGCCATGGTGCTGCTGCTCGCGGTCGGCGCCGTTGCAGTGCTGGGTGAGCTCTTGCCGGTGAAGACCGTGGCGGTGGTCGGTGGCGTCGCCTTCGTCCTGGTGCTCCTGGCGGCGGTGTCCGCCAAGCTGCCCGCCCGCTTCGTCACCGCCACCCGCATCGGCCCCCAGGGCGCATGGCTCAAGGGGGTCGACACCGGCGCGCTCGCTCGACTGGCCAAGGAGCGAGCCGACGCGGCATCGTGACATCCAGCTCCCCGAGACCCGCACCCGCCATCGCCCGCGCGGAGCGCCGCAAGGTGAAACGAAGACGGCGCCGCTCCGGAGGGAGGGCGCCGTTCTCGCGTTCTAGAAGGCGGAGTCGCTCAGTGGTGCGGAGCGGCCTTCTCTTCCTTCTTCTCTTCGCCCATCGAGCCGCTGTGCGCGGGCTCGGCCTTGGGCTCGTAGCCACCGGGGGCCTGCTTGTCGTTGGCTTCGCCCAGGTACACCTTGTTGCCCTGAACGTCGTTGAGCTCGTTCTGGCGGCGGTCGGTGTCGTTCAGCGTGTACGCGAAGAACACGCCGATGAAGAGGAGGCCGCAGACGAACATCAGGGCGTTGAACTTGTTGTCGTACTTCAAGTGCATGAAGAACGTGACGACGAGCGACGCCTTGATGCTGGCGATGATGATGGCGACCGCGAGGTTCAGCGACCCCAGGTGCACGTAGGACACCCCTACGGTGACCACCGTGAAGAAGATCAGCGCGAGGAAGATGCCTACGTAGAGCTTGAGCGACGAGATGTGCGAGTGCACCATTCCGTCTTCGGACTCGCCGCCGTCGGTTTCGTGGTGTTGTTCCGCGTGTTCGGAGGAGGATGACATGGTCTCTTCGATCCTTCAGTCGATGAGGTAGAGCAGCGGGAACAGGTAGATCCACACGAGGTCGACGAGGTGCCAGTAGAGCGCCGTCAGGTCGACACCGGTGTAGTAGTCCTTGGAGAAGTCGCCGCGCTCGTTGCGGCGCCAGATCCAGATGAACACACCGATACCCACGGCCACGTGCACGCCGTGGATGCCGGTGGCCATGAAGTACAGCGAGTAGAAGATGTGCGAGTTGGCGGGGAGCTCCGGCGTGCCCGGCACCAGGTGGTGGTGGTTCGGGTGGAAGTACTGCCCGGGGAGCAGGCCGGCATCGAACTTGTGGTGGTACTCGAAGTACTTCACCACGAGGAACGTGATGGCGCAGGCGATGGTGATGAGAATGAAGGTCGAGGTGTTCCGCTTCTGCCCGAGCTGCGCCGCGCGCACTGCGAGGGCCGCCGTGAGGCTGGAGAAGAGGAGCACGATGGTGTTGCCCGCGCCCATCACGCGGTTCAGCTGGTGCGACGCCGCCGAGAACATCTCCGGATACCAGCTCCGGAAGATGCCGTAGGCCACGAAGATACCGCTGAAGAACAGGAGCTCCTGCACCAAGAAGGCCCACATGCCGATCTTGGCCGCATCGAACTGCTGGGCGGGGGTGTCGAAATGGTGCGCGAGATACTTCGGATGGTCGTGCCCATGACCGTGGTCATGGCCGTCGCCTTCCTTGTGCTCGTGCTCGTCGGCGGCTGCCGCTTCTGAAGTCATGTCGGTTCGTTTCCCTTCACATCACTCGGCAAGTCATGGGTTGTCGAGGGGGCCTCCCTCGAGCCCGGCCCCACTCGTGAGAGCGGGGCGCGGGGGCCGAACCGAGGCGCGTTGCCTCGGCGGCCGGCTGGTGGTCAATCCTCCGAAAGCTCTTCTTCGGTGGCGAGGTGGTAGTCGTACGGGCCCTTGGTGATGACAGGGACCTTGAGGAAGTTGTGCAGCGGGAGCGGCGAGGGCGTCGTCCACTCGAGCGCCACCGAACCCCAGGGGTTGTTGGTGGCCTTCTTGCCGGAGGCGAGAGACTCGATGAACATCACCAGCATGACGATGAAGCCGACGCCGAGGATCCACGAGCCCACGGTGGAGACCTGGTGCAGCGTGGTGAACTCCGGCAGGTAGTCGTAGTAGCGGCGCGGCATGCCGCGGCTGCCGAGGACGAACTGCGACATGAAGGTCACGTTGAAGCCGATGAACACCAGCGCGAAGGCGATGCGGGCCTTGCCCTCGTCGTACATCTTGCCGGTGAACTTGGGCCACCAGTAGTGCAGGCCGCCCACGAAGGCGATGACCGTTCCGCCGACCATGACGTAGTGGAAGTGCGCGACCACGAAGTAGGTGTCGTGGAGGTGGACGTCGACCGCCAGCATGGCGAGGAAGAGGCCGGTGAGGCCGCCGATGGTGAAGAGGAAGATGAACCCGAGGCCGTAGAGCATCGGCGAGCGGAGGTCGATGGAGCCCTTGTACAGGGTGGCGATCCAGTTGAAGACCTTCACGCCCGAGGGAATGCCCACGAGGAACGTGAGCGCCGAGAACACCATGGTGGAGTACTCGCTCATGCCGGCCACGAAGAGGTGGTGACCCCAAACGAGGAAGCCGAGGAGCGCGAGGCCCAGGGAGCTCATGGCGATGAAGAAGTACCCGAACGGCGCCCGGCGGGAGAAGGTGCAGATGATCTCGCTCACCACGCCCATGGCCGGGACGATCATGATGTAGACGGCCGGGTGCGAGTAGAACCAGAAGAAGTGCTCGAAGAGGACCGGGTCACCGCCCATCGAGGGGTCGAAGATGCCCAGGTGGAGGACGCGCTCGAAGATGAGGAGGAGCAGCGTGATGGCGAGCACCGGGGTGGCGAGCACCTGGATGATCGAGGTCGCGTAGAGCGCCCAGCAGAAGAGCGGAAGGCGGCGCCAGGTGAGCCCCTTGGCGCGCATCTTGTGCACGGTGGCGATGAAGTTCACGCCGGTGAGAATCGACGAGAAGCCCATGATGAACGCCGCGCCGATCATCGGGATGACGGCGGAGTTCGAGAACTTCGAAGAGTACGGCGTGTAGAACGTCCAGCCGGTGTCCACGCCGCCGTGGATCATGCTGTAGAGCCCGAAGCAGGCGCCGAAGCAGTAGATGTAGAACGAGGCCAGGTTCAGCTTGGGGAAGGCCACGTCGATGGTGCCCAGCTGCACCGGCAGCATGATGTTGCCCATGGCCGCCGGAATCGACGGGATGATGAACAAGAACACCATGATGACGCCGTGGAGCGAGAACACGTGGTTGTACGTGGTCGCGTCCATGATGGTGCGCCCGGGGGTGAGCAGCTCCAAGCGCACCAGGATGGCCATGATGCCACCGAGGAGGAAGGAGACGAGGACCGCCACCAGGTACATGACGCCGATGCGCTTGTGGTCGAGCGTGAACAGCCAGCTGGCGAGCCCCTTCTGCGCGAGATAGCTCGCGTGGGGGTCGGGTGCTGCAGTTCCGCTGTGGGGGCTTGCTACCGTTGCCATGTCACTTCACCGTCTTGAGGTAGGCGATAATCGCGTCGAGCTTCGCGTCCGTGAAGACGAACGGAGGCATGTTGCCGTTCTCGAATCCCTTCACGACCTTTGCGTTGGGCCGGAGAATCGATTCGCGGAGGTAGTTTTCGTCGACGTCCACCGAAGAACCATCGGAGAGGTTCTCCTTGCGGCCGAAGATGCCCTTGTAGGTGGGGCCGGTGCCGGCGGAGCCGTCGACGCTGTGGCAGGTGTAGCAACCGGACTTCTGCACGAGCTCTTTGCCCCACTCGTCGGGCTTCTTGTCGCCGGGGCCGGAGATCTCCTGCATGTGCTTGTCGTACTCGGCCTGGGAGACGACCTTGATGATGGCCCCCATGGAGTAGTGACCACCGGAGCCGGGCTTCTCGCCGGCGCCGCAGTACTCGGCGCAGAACACCTGAGCCTCGCCCTCGCGGGTGGGGGTGAACGCCAGCTGCGAGTACATGCCGGGGACGGTGTCCTTCTTCAGGCGGAAAGCCGGGATGAAGAAGCTGTGGAGCACGTCGGAGGACGACATGACGAGCTTCACCGGCTTGTTCACCGGGAGGTAGAGCACCGAGCCCTCGCCCTCACCGTTCGGGTACTGGAAGCTCCAGTTCCAACGCTGACCGCGGACGCGCACTTCGAGGGCGTTCTCGCTGGCCACCGCGTTGTGGATGTAGAAGTCGAAGGAGACGTGGAACATCACGATGATCATGAAGAACGGGATGATCGTCCACGTCAGCTCGAGCTTCGTGCTGTCCTTCGTCGGTGCCGCCTTCACGCCCTTTTGGCGGCGGTACTTCCACACGAAGTAGAGCATCGCGCCGACGATGCCGACGAAGAAGACGACGCTGAACCAGTAGATGAAATAGTAGAGCGCATCGTACCCGGCGCCGGACGACGACATGATGACCGGCAACTGCGCGGTATCGGAGGCGGGTTCTTTTGCGTCGAGTAGGGGCTGAAACAGAAGCATTCCGTTCACGCTTGCCATCAAAGGGGTGGTCACGAGGGAGAGCCGGCGGGGGCCTGGGTAGCGCCCGTCTCCGGAGGAGGGAGTTTGTTTTCGGTATCGTCTTCGTCGAGCTTCTTGGCGCGGCGCTTCTTCGCCTCGCGGCGCCAGAAGATGGCGAGCGCGGCGAACAGCAAGACCGCACAGGCGGTCGCGCCGAGGCGCATGACGCGCCAGGCGACCAGCACGTAGCGGCCACCCTGCGGGTCGTAGTGGTAGCAGTAGAGGATGATCTGCTCGACGGTGGAGATGCTGCGCCCTTCGGAGGCCTCGAGGAGGCCGAGCCGGAAGTCGTTGGGAGAGAACTCGAGCCCGTAGAGGTAGCGGGCCATCTCGCCGGTGGGCTTCACCAGCATGACCACCGCGGGGTGCCCGAACTGCTTCTGTTGGGCGTCGTACTCGTACTGCACGCCGGCGGAGTTGGCGGCCAGATCGATGTTGGTCTTGTCGCCGGTGAGAAAGTGGAACCCCTGCTCGGCCGAGGGGTAGTTGTAATCTGCAAGCACCATGGCCCGGCGCTTGGTGACCGCGTCGCGGGTCTCGTTGGGGTCGATGCTCACGACGATCACGTCGAAGTCGGTGCCGACCTTCCAGGGAATCGCCTTCATCCCCTTCACCGCCGCCTTGAGCACCATGCTGCAGAGCACCGGGCACGAGTGGTAGGCGAAGATGAGGACGCGGGGCTTCTTCTTGTCGAACAGATCGCCCAGCGCCAGCTCGCGGCCGTTTTCGTCCTTGAAGCGCGCGGCGAGGGCCAGCGGCGCGTCGAGGTGCTCGGCCACGCCGACGTGCTCGAGCTCCTTCGGCGTGATCGCAGGCTGCGCCCCGGCGATGCTCGGAACGAGCAACACCAGGAGCGCGGCGAGCGCAGCGACGAAGGAGACGAGGGCTTTCATTCAGTGATGGGGAGCCGTGGGTGCGGTGGTGGGAGCAGCCGTGGGCGCGGTGCCCGGAGCCGGGGCAGAGCCGTGGGGCGCCGGGGCGCTCCCGGTAGCCGTAGGGGCCGGAACCGGCAATGTCGAGTCGGGGGCCGGCGCCGAGGGCGTGGGCGCCGGAGCGTCGACGGCCTTCTGCGGAACGGCCTTGGGCATCTTGCTCCAGCCGATGAGGGCGCCGGTGTCGTCGGACTGACGGGGCGAGAGGTCGACGCCGCCGCCGCTGAGACCGTCGCGACCGCGACGGCCCACTTCGGCGAGCGCCTGATCGATGGGCATCGGTCCGCCGGCGAGGGCCTTCTTCTCGGCCTCGCGGTGGGCGATGAGCTGCTCCGGCGAGACGAGCTTCTCGTGGGCGGTGGTCTCGGCCATCTGCACGAAGTACGAGTCGAGCGCGAACTTGATGCCGACGAGGAGGCCGACGGTGCCGACGGCTACGCCGAGGATGGCTCGGTTTCTGGTGGGTGAGTTGTCGGATGCCATGCTTCGCCCTTACGCGTTCTGGAAGTGGATCGACCGCTGGAGGCGGGGATCGCCGACCGGGATGAGCGGGTGCTTCGTCATGCGGTGGAAGACGAAGGCGAGGTAGATGCCGCCGACCGCCAGGAGGCAGGTGGCGTCCATCCAATGGAACTTGAAGTCGTCCTTCAGGTTGGGGAGCACGAGCCAGTACCACTCGACCACGTGCATCGCGAGAAGCCAGCCGGCACCGAGCTTGAGGCGGCCCAGGTGGGTGCGCTTGGCGTGCCGCGACATGAGGAGGAAGAACGGGAACACGAAGTGGCCGAAGACCAGGATCATGCTCAGGTAGGCCCAGGGGCCGCTGTCCCAGCGCATGTGGTAGAAGATGGTCTCTTCGGGGAGGGCCGCGTACCAGATCAGCATGAACTGGGAGAAGCCGATGTAGGCCCAGAACACGTTGAAGCCGAAGAGCAGCTTGCCGAGGTCGTGGTAGTGCTCCACGGTCACGACGCTCTTCAGGTAGCCGGCGTCGCGCAGGCCCATGGTCACCAGGATGATGACCGCGAGGCTGGAGACCACCGAGGTGGCGAAGATGTACACGCCGAAGATGGTGGAGAACCACGAAGGCTCGAGGGCCATGACCCAGTCGAACGCCGCGAAGGTGAGCGAGAGGGCGAAGAACATGGTGGCCACCGGCGCCGCGCTCTGGGCGGCCAGCGTGAGCTTCGGGTCCTTGCTCTTGTCTTGCTTCGTCGAGTAGCCGAAGAAGACCACCGCCAGCGCGATCCACACCACGAGGTAGAACACCGCGCGGCCGTAGAAGAAGTTGGTGGCGAACCAGGGGCTCTTCTTCTCGAGCGTCTCTTCGTGCGCGACGTGGTTCGGGTCGTGACCTTCATGACCGCCGGCGGCAGCGTGGTCGCCGTGGTCGGGCGCATGGGCCGCGGCCGCGTGGTCGGCGGGTGCCGCGCCAGCGTGGTCGGGAACCGGCGCCGTGTGCTCCGGCGCGGGGGCCGCCGAGGCAGCGTGACCGGCGGCCGCTTGCGCGGTGGGCGCGGTGAGCGCAGACGGGGCGTTGTGTCCAATCGAAGCCGCGCTCTGGGACGGGGTCGGGGGCGGCCCCGGCGGAAGGTCGGCGCGGGCCTCACCCTCGACGAGCTGAACCACCGAGGCGTGCTCGGCGCCACCCGCACCGCGGGCGAGCATCGGGCAGAGCCGGTTGAGGTTCGCGATGATCGGCAGCGCCAGCACGGCCATGGCGATGAGGCCGTAGGCGAAGAACTCCGCGGTGCGACGCACCGTGACGCTCCAGCCGGCGGACGTCAGCCGCTGCACCAGCACGAAGAACACCGACCCGAGGGCGATGGTCAAAAAACAGAAGTAGGCGAACACGTAGGCGAAGGCGAAGCGCGTCATGTCGCTCGCGGCGCCCACGCCGGAGAGCACTGCGCCAACGCCGCCGATGCCCGCTGCGATCTTCCAGGCAGAGCTCCACGGCCCGCCTTCGCGGATCATGAAATCGTCCTTTTTCTTCTCGCTCATCTTGGGAATCTCTCAGTGTTTGGGGGCAGCGGGCTCGAGGATCAGGAACTCGACGCGTCGGTTCTTTTCCTTGCCTTCGTCGGTACCGTTGTCGGCGATGGGCTTGTCGGGGCCGTAGCCCTTGGCCACCAGGACGTCCTTGGAGACGCCGCGCTGGACCAGCGCGGCGACCACGGCCTTCGCGCGGTCGGAGGACAAGGTCACGTTCTTGGCCTTGTCGCCTTCGGCGCTGGTGTAGCCCTGAATCTCCACCTTCTTGATCTGCGGGTTCGCCTTGAAGGTGGCGGCGAGCTCGTCCAGGAGGGCGTTCGACTCTTCGGCGATGGCGTTCTTGCCGGCGGTGAACTGGATCTTCTGGTCGATGACGATGTGGTCGGCCTTCACTTCCACGTGGTGGACGGGTGCCGGCGGAGCTTCCTTCTTGGGCTCGGGCTTCACGACGCCGGCCAAGGTGGGGTTGGCGAGCTGGAGCGCGCGCACGTAGGAGACGATGGCCCAGCGGTCTTGCACCGGAATCGCCTGCGCGTAGGGCGGCATGTTGCCCCTACCGTTGGAGATGGTGGCGAAGAGCTGACCGTCCGGCATGTGCCGGTACTTGTCGTCGTGGAAGTTGGGGGGCTGGAAGGCGGCGGCGCCCGCAGCGATGGCGCGCTGCTTGATGATGCCGTTGCCGTTGCCGGTGTTGTCGTGGCAGGGCGCGCAGTAGATGCCGTAGCGCTCCTGGCCACGCTTGAGGAGGGCGGTCATGCCCGAAGCCTTCTCGATGGCCTCCGGCGGGACCGTGAGGACGTAGCCGCTCTGGTCGGTCAGGCGACCCTCGGAGATGCGGCTGTCGACCTCTTGGTCGTGGGAAACCACGCCTTCGGGGAGCGGACGCATGGTGCGCTTGTCCTCGAAGAAGTCGCTCTCCGACTGGATGTCGTAACGCTCCTGGTCGTACATGTTGCGAATGCCGAAGACCGGCGACTCGCGCGAGGTTTGACCGCGGCAACCAAAGACCGCGAAAACGACCGGGGCAAGCAGAGCGTAGCGGGCGGCCTTCATGCGGCCTCCTTGTCGTCGTCGCCGAGCTCGTCGGCGTCGTCTTCGACGAGCTCGATGAAGGTGGGGTGGGTACCCTCCAGGACCTTCTTCGTGCGCTCGAGGTGGAACTTCGGGTCTTCGACCTCGACGGAGATGAAGAACTTGTCGTCGGTGGCCGCAGCGAAGCGGTCCGAGTTGAAGATGGGGTGGTGGTGGCGCGGGATCTTGTTGAGCCCGAACATACCGAACACCGTGGTGAGGCAGGAGAGGAGCACCGTGAGCTCGAACATGATGGGAATCATGCTCGGGATGGACCCGGGCGGCTTTCCGCCGATGACGATCGGGTAGTCGACGGCGTTCATCCAGTACATCATCGTGAAGGCCAGGGCGCAGCCGGTGATGCCGGCGGGGAGGACGATCCAGCCGAGCTTGGAGTCGCCCATGCCCATGGCGGCGTCCATGCCGTGCACCGGAAACGGGGTGTGGGCGTCGAAGTTCTTGTACCCGGCGTCGCGAAGCTTCTCGGCGGCGTGCAGGCACGCGCCGGGAGTTTCGTACTGCGCGAGATAGAGAGCGGGTTTCTTATCGGCCATGATTCACTCCGCCGGGGCGGCGGCGACATCGCCTTCCGCTTCATCGTGGTCGTGGTTGTGGTCTTCGCCTTCGTGGGCCGCGTGCTCACCGTGGTGCGGGTCGGCCTCGGGGAGGACGCCCTTCACCTCGGCCACCGCGATCATCGGTACCCAGCGAATGAAGAGGAGGAACAGGGTGAAGAAGAGGCCCAGCGACCCGGCGTAGATGCAGAAGTCGATGAGCGTCGGGCGGAAGTAACCCCAGGACGACGGGAGGAAGTCGCGGAAGAGCGAGGTCACGATGATGACGAAGCGCTCGAACCACATGCCGATGTTCACCAGGATGGACACCACGAACATGACCGGGATGCTCTGGCGGAACCGCTTGAACCAGAAGACCTGCGGCGAGAGCACGTTGCAGGAGATCATGATCCAGTACGCCCAGGCGTAGGGGCCGGACGCGCGGTTGTAGAGGAAGACGTGCCGCTCGTAGTCGTTGCCCGAGTAGTAGGCGATGAAGAACTCCATCGCGTACGCGTATCCAACGAGGGATCCGGTCGTGAGGATGATCTTGTTCATCAGCTCCAGGTGCTTCATGAGCACCAGGCTCTTCAGGCCGTACACCGCGCGGGTGATGAGCATGAGCGTCATCACCATCGCGAAGCCGGAGAAGATGGCGCCGGCGACGAAGTACGGCGGGAAGATGGTGGTGTGCCAACCGGGCATGAGCGAGGTGGCGAAGTCGAAAGAAACGACGCTGTGCACCGAGAGCACGAGGGGCGTGGAGAACGCCGCCAGGAGCAGGTACGCGCGCTCGTAGTTGGACCAGTGCCGGTTGGAGCTGCGCCAGCCGATGGCGAGAGCGCCGTAGATGGTGCGGCGGAGCTTGGTCTTGGCGCGGTCGCGGAGGGTGGCGAGGTCGGGGATGAGGCCGACGTACCAGAACAGCGACGACACGGTGAAGTAGGTGCTGACCGCGAACACGTCCCAGATGAGGGGGCTCTTGAAGTTCGGCCAGATGCTCATCTCGTTGGGGATGGGCAGCATGTAGTACGCGTACCAGGCGCGACCCACGTGGATGCCGGGGAAGATGAGGGCGCACATGACCGCGAAGATGGTCA
>Ga0075163_10001284_pt1 | contig 33560 bp, 35 predicted proteins | sample JI1023141ADNA_FD_71478 | JGI IMG/M metagenome (GOLD analysis project Ga0075163, IMG submission 71478) | Wastewater effluent complex algal communities from Wisconsin, to seasonally profile nutrient transformation and Carbon sequestration -... | ecosystem: Engineered > WWTP > Effluent > Algae...
GACGCCCAGCCCGCGAGGACCGTTGCATCCTGCACTGTCACCGGCGGCTTGTTGCGGCATACCGTTGATGTCATGTCGACGGGAACAATGGCGCCTTGCGGCAAGTTGATGATGTCGGCCACTTTGCCGTGCGGTTGTGGCGCCATGGCAAAGCCTGCTTCCAACATGGCCTTGGCTGCCGCCGCGCGCGTGGCGCTGTTTCTCATGCCCATGACAACCGCGATGAGGCGACGGCCGTTGCGAGTTGCCGAAGCAACAAGATTGAAGCCAGAGGCACAGACAAAGCCGGTCTTCATGCCATCGGCATCCGGCATGGTACGGATCAGGATATTGCGGTTGGGCAGCCGCCGCTTGCCGACCTCGAGATACTGCTGCACGAAATATTTCTGATACTCGGGAAATTCCGCAACGATGACCGCTGCCAGTACAGCCATATCACGCGCGCTGGTTACATGGCGCGGATCGAAGAGGCCGTTGGGATTCATGAAATGCGAGGCACTGAGACCAAGGCGGCGGGCTGTCCCATTCATTTCGTCAGCAAACAGTTCGATGGAGCCAGCGGCACCTTCGGCCAAGACATAGGCCATGTCGTTGGCGGAATAGACCAGCAAGGCCTGCAAGGCGAAATCGACGCTGACCGTTTTGCCGACAGGAACACCGATCTTGCTGGGTTCTTGCGCATGCGCCCGTTCCGAAACAGTGATTTGCTGATCGGGCTTCAAGCGGCCATCGCGCAGACGCTGGAAGATGATATAGCCGGTCATCAGTTTGGTCAGTGAGGCAGGATAAAAGGGTTCCCCCGCCCGATCCTGCGCCAACACTTCTCCAGTCTTCGCATCGATCAAAACCGAGGGTCCGCGTGGCTCTGGCTTCTTTGGCGCGGCCTTCTTTTCAGCCTTCTTCTGCGGCTTCGCACTTGGCTTTGGCTTTGATTTCTCGACTGGTGCGGAGCCAGCAGGTGCGGCCTGTTCTTCCTGCTTTACGGGCGCGTCAGCATCTTCACCCTCCGCGCTCTGCGCCCATGCGCAAGCGGGCCACAGGGCCAGCAAGAGGAAAATGCGGAATAATAGCTTCACGTGCAACACACCCGGATTTGGCAGTGAATGTCGGTCTCCTCGGCCTGTCCCAGTGTCCTGAATACCGGGTCAGGACGTAACGACAGGCTTTGAAGTGGTGCCCGTGGAGGGACTTGAACCCCCACACCTTTCGGTAACGGATTTTGAGTCCGCCGCGTCTACCATTCCACCACACGGGCTTGCGGAGCGAACGTCTAGAGCGCTGGACCTTGCGCCGTCAACCGGAAAGGCGCTTAAGGCGGTTTGCCATGATCCGCATCACCGACAGCCTTGTGATCGACCCCGCCGACATCCGCGAGAGTTTCGTTCGCGCTTCTGGCCCTGGTGGACAGAACGTTAACAAGGTAGCAACAGCGGTAGAACTCCGCTTCAACATTGAAACGGCTAGCCTTCCAGCCGAGTTGAAGGTCCGTCTGGCCAGCATCGCCGGGCGGATGCTGGCCCAATCAGGCGACTTGGTCATTACAGCCCAGTCCCACAGGTCGCAGGAACGCAACCGGGAGGAAGCCCTTCAGAAATTGATAACGTTGCTGCAAAAGGCCGCCATTCGTCCCCGCAAACGTATTGCCACCAAGGCCACAAAGGCGTCAAAGCGGCGTCGCCTCGAATCAAAGGCACGGCGCTCCGATATCAAGGCCAACCGCCGTGCCAAGCCCGGACACGATGACTGACCCCCATGCTGCGCTCGCTCTATAACTGGACCCTCTCACTCGCCGCCCGCAAGTCTGCAGAGGTTTGGCTCGCAGTCATCGCTTTTATTGAAAGCTCGGTTTTCCTCGTGCCAGCTGATGTCTTGTTCCTGCCGATGGCGCTGGCCCGCCCGACACGGGCTTACCGCTATGCGACTGTTGCCACCATCGCTTCCACGCTGGGCGGCATAGCCGGCTATTTTCTGGGCTATTTTGCCTACGAGGCCTTCGCCAAACCCATACTTGCTTTCTACGGCAAGCTTGAAAGTTTCGAGGCCCTGAAGGCTTGTACAAGTGAAGACACGCTGGTCATGCTGCTTGTCACATCGGGTCTCGCCCATCTGCCTCCCATCAAGATTGTGACGATCCTTGCTGGCGTGGCACAAGTGAGTTTCATCTTCTTCGTTCTCTCCTGTATCATCGCCCGCGGTGCCCGCTTCTTTGCCTTGGCATGGGCGCTGCAGCGATTTGGTGAACCAATCAAGTCCTTCATCGAAAAGCGCCTTGGCCTCATCGCGGGCCTTGCTGCTGCCATTCTCATCGCGCTTTATCTGGCAGTAAAATATCTGGGGAGTTCCGGAGCCACGGCATGCTGAAGCACCTCTCTCCGCGCAAAACCGCAATGATGATCGGCCTTGTGGCATTGACTACAATCATTGGTGCGTGGATCTTCGAACACTACGGATACGCACCATGTGAACTTTGCTTGCAACAACGCTGGTCTTACTATGGCGGTGTGCCTTTTGCATTCATTCTTGCCGGTTGGAATCCGCCCTGGCTGAGGACAGGATTGATTGTCATGGCGCTGCTCTGGCTCGCCAGCGGCATCTTCGGCGTTTATCATTCCGGTGTGGAGTGGGGCTGGTGGCAAGGCCCGACGGCCTGCTCTGGTGGCGGTGAGCTGGGCTTCGGCGAAGGCCTGCCTGATCTCACGAAAACCGCGGTCAAGTGCAACGAAGCTGCCATTCGCATTCTTGGCCTGTCACTGGCCGGATGGAATGCCGTGATTTCGTTCATGCTTGCTGGCTTGGCTGCGCGCGCGTCCCGCTGATCACGGATCGAGTTCGGTATCCCAGTAAAGATAGTCGAGCCAGCTGTCGTGCAGGTAGTTGGGCGGAAAGAGACGCCCGTTGCTGTGCAACTCGTTGACGCTGGGGCAATGCGGCTTGTGAGCCGGATACATGCCGGCCTCATGCGGCAACAACCCACCCTTGGCGAGATTACATCCTGAGCAAGCGGCGACAACATTGTCCCATGTCGTCTGTCCACCCTTGGAGCGCGGAATGACGTGATCGAATGTCAAGTCATCGGAATCTCCGCAGTACTGACACTCAAATCGGTCTCGCAGGAAAACGTTGAACCGTGTGAAGGCTGGCGAACGCGAGGGTTTCACGTAGGTTTTGAGCGAGACGACAGAAGGCAGCCGGAATTCCATCGAGGGACTGCGCACCACCCGGTCATATTCAGAGACAATGTTCACCCGGTCCATGAACACGGCCTTCAGTGTGTCCTGCCAACTCCATAAGGACAAGGGATAGTAGCTCAATGGCCGGTAGTCGGCATTGAGAACCAGGGCAGGACAGGCTTCCGGCGCGATGGGCGCGTGATACACGAGTCTCTCCACGGGCTGTGGATTCAGCTTCTTCTACTATATCTCGTATGACGGTGCTGTGAAGGGGGTAGGAATGTGGCCATTTCCAGTGGAAATCACGCCTGCTGCATTCCCTTCAACCCACGATAATGGCTCCACAACAGCCGCGCTGCCACTGCCCGGACTGGCGCAAATGGTGCACCAACGGCCATCATGGCCTTGGCATCGGGCCGGGATGCCAGGCCAAACAGGTCAGCTGCGGCAAGCTGCAGGGCGAGATCTCCTGCTGGCCAAGCATCGCAGCGTTGCAGCGCAGCGAGGAGGTAGATCTCGGCGGTCCACGGCCCTACACCAACCAGCGACAAGAGGTGCGTACGCACCGTGTCATCATCAAGGTCAGGCAGTACATCTGGCTGAAAGCGTTGTTCCTGCACCGCCAGCGCGATGGCATGGAAGCTGCGCGCCTTCGCCGCAGAAAGCCCCAGTTGCTGCAACTCGGAGTGCGGGCATTCAAGAATGGCCTGGGGTGAAAAGGGCGACAGGCGAGCGTGCAGCCGTTGCCAGATCACGGCTGCCGCCTTCAACGACAGAAATTGCTCGGTCACCGTGAGAAGCAAACCCTCGACCCCTCCCGCCATGGGGCGAAGTGACGGCAGACCATGGCGTTCCACCACGGCAATAAAGCGCGGCTCACGGGCACAAAGGCGCTCTACAGCCTCGGCGAGACGATCCGGGGAGAGGTTATTTTGAGAAGTAATCATGTGTGGAACCATTTGACGAACGCAGCCAGTCTTCGCAAGAAGCATGCATGGTTCAACCTGTTTTCCGCTTTGCGCCCAGCCCCAATGGCAGGCTCCATTTGGGTCACGCCTATTCCGCCCTTCTCAACGCTGAGATGGCAAGGTCTTGTGGCGGGCGCCTTCTGGTCCGCATCGAGGACATTGATCGGCAGCGCTGCAAACCAGAGCATGTGACCAGCGCACTGGAGGATTTGCACTGGCTCGGATTGGAGTTTGAGCGGCCCGTACTCTTCCAGAGCGAGCGATTTCCGGACTATCGGGACGCCATCGCACGGTTGATGGAACTGCAACTCCTCTATGTCTGTACCTGCACCCGGCAACACTTGGCCCATCAGTCCTCGCCTCATGTCGATCCCGAAGGCCAACCGATTTATCCTGGCACATGCCGCAGGATTGCGCATCACTTTGCCATCACATCCGCGCTGCGGCTGCGCATGGACCAGGCGGTGAAGCTGGCAATGCAGATGACAGGCGGGCCCGTGTGTTGGCGCGAAAAGGGAAAGGAGCATATTGCCGATCCCACAGCATGGGGCGACGTTGTTTTGGCCCGCAAGGACATCGGCACGAGCTACCACCTTGCAGTGGTGATTGATGATGCCTTTCAGGGTGTGACCCATGTGGTGCGCGGTGAAGACCTGTTCCATGCCACCGCAATTCACCGCGTTTTGCAGGTGTTGCTGGAGTTACCAGAGCCCGACTATCACCACCATGCATTGCTGCGCCATGGCACGGGACGCAAGCTGTCAAAGTCACGCGCCGATGAAAGCCTCGCCGATCTGCGTGCCAGTGGCATCAGTGCCGCTGAGATACGCGCGCAGTTGGGGATCGCCTGATCAGAAGTCTGACGTTATGCCTTTCTTCTCCCAGTCTCCGTAGCGTGTTGGTTCAGGACCGCGTGGCCCACCCTTCTCCGGCGGCAAAGATGTGTTCTTTGTCATCTTGCGGCGGTCTTCGGCTTCGTTGAGCGCTCGCTCCGCTTCGGGAGTGAGTTTCTTGTCAGTCATTCTTGCAAACCTCTGCGGTGCTCACCATTTAGATCGGAAGCCTGCGGAGTGAAAGACCATGAACATGATGAAGACGGGATTGCTGATGGCGGCCATGACTGGCCTCTTCCTTGCGATTGGCTTTGTTCTTGGCCGCGAGACGGGCATGTTGATGGCACTTGCCTTTGCCATCGCAACGAACCTTTTTGCTTACTGGAATGCCGACAAAATGGTGCTGCGGATGGCTGGTGCTCGCCCCGTGGGTGCCGCTGACGCCCCTGAGTTCCACACCCTGATAGCGAGGCTGGCCCACAATGCCAACTTGCCCATGCCGAAGGTTTTCATCGTCGAGTCAGACCAGCCGAACGCCTTCGCCACGGGCCGCAATCCAGAGAACGCTGCGGTTGCAGCCACAACGGGTTTGCTGCGTCGTCTTTCGCCTGACGAAATCGAAGGCGTGATGGCCCACGAATTGGCCCACATCAAGAATCGAGACACGCTGATCATGGCTTTCACCGCCACGATATCGGGTGCCATCGCCATGCTGGCCAACTTTGGATTTCTCTTTGGAGGCCGTGATCGCAATGCTCCGGGCGGAGCTATAGGGCAGATTCTGCTGATCGTGCTGGCTCCACTGGCGGCCATGATCGTTCAGATGGCCATCAGCCGGACGCGTGAGTATAGCGCCGACCGAGGTGGTGCTGAGATATCGGGCAAACCTTTGGCCCTGGCATCGGCTTTGCGACGCATCTCCGGCGCGGCGCATGACATGCGCAACGAAGGAGCAGAGGCAAATCCCGCCATCGCCCACCTGTTCATCATTAATCCTCTCTCCGGCATTGGCCTCGATTCACTGTTTTCCACCCATCCGAAGACCGATCGCCGTGTTGCCGCGTTGGAAGCGATGGCAGCAGAGCCTGCCTTTCACTCCGACCAGATACGACCTTCAGGTCCTTGGGGATAAATCCTGCCCAGCGAGGCCCGTTAGGACTTCATTAACCATAACAGGCTGAAGCTTCCGGGGTTCCACAAGATCGAACCCCAATGACTGGACGCGCCTTTTCGCTGCTCAGGACGATGTTGCATCCCGTCCTCTCCACCCTGCCCTTTGGCGCGGGACGGGAACGCTCGCGGCTGCCTGTTGGGCCACACCATGCGGTACCCGCCATCAATCTGGGCGGTGTCATCCTCGAGCGCTCTGCGGTAAGTGACGTAGCATTGGCAGAAGCCATGTATCGCGGCAGTTTTGATTTTGCCGGCGAGCATGTGACATCCTTGCCTGACGCAGTTTTCAGCCGTGCCGCGCCAAGCAACGCCTGGCGGGTCGAACTCCTCCGCTTTGACTGGCTTGCCAGTTTCCGGGCCAGCCCGAAATCACTGCATGGTCTTTTTGCCCTGCGCTTGCTTTCAGCATGGGTGAGCGCCCGTCCTCACTATGGCAGCAGCCAAAACCAGATTGCCGCACTTTACAATCTGGCCGTTGATGCGCCCGCCATCGCAGCTACACAAAGCCCCGCGGCCATTGCCATAGCCACAGCAGCGATCTTGCAGGCCCAACAGCCCGTCCAGCGATTGAAGCCTGATGCGGCTGATGTAGCACTGACCCGCAACATGGCACTTCTTGCAGCCCACCTTGCGACCAAGCGACCCGACAGCCAGCGCAGCAGGCTCGTTCAAGATTTGGCGGACAGCCTGCAACATGCTGTTGGGGCTGACGGAAGTCACCTCACTGCAGGAACCGCCGAGCTCCACGTCCTACAGGAAAGACTTGCGACGCTGATGCGGGGATTGGCAGTTGCCGGCGAGCAGGTTCACCTACGTCTCGCCGAGGTGAGCTCCCGCATCCACTCCTATCTCACCCTCCTCGCCCGGCCAGACCGAAGTCTCGCCTTTGTCGATGGTCCGGCGCTCATGCTTGCTGCGGATGCCCCCGTGCGGCATGGAACGGCTTTGGCCGACACTGCGGGCCACGCCCGTCTCAGCGGCGGAAAGACGCTATTGCTAGCGAATTTCGGCATCGTCCGTGAGTCACGCAGCCTGCAGCTCGAAATTCATGATGGCGAACAGCCCCTTCTCTGGCTTCAACAGGCAGCCCATCCCGGCATGGGAAAACGTGAAGACTGCACTCTGATTTGTGCTGCTGGCGGGAGTCTGCTGGAAATCCATTCCCGCAGTTCAGATGAGGCGCGGCAACACCTTGCGATTTTTTTGTCCGGCGATGGTTCGGATATAAGGCTTGAAGAGAAAGCAACTGATGGAGTGGCCCCGGCTTATTTTCTTCATGTCCCGGACCAAGCCAGACTTTCGACTACACACGGAGGAGCCGGTGCGATGATTCTGCAGAACGCGTCATCGGCCTGGCAATTGCTGGTGCGAGGCGGACACGTCGAGCTGGAAAATGGCATGCTCCGCGTCACCCCCGGAGGTCCCGCCGACTCGCCATTGAATTTCGCGTTGAAGCGGGTAAGTCCTGCGGGCCGTCCGGCGCGCAACTCCAAGGCCATCAGGGTGGCAACTGAACGGGCCAAGGCGGATCAATCTCCACGCCTCCTTTGAATTGTCCACCCCGGCCAAATTAGCGGTTCCGCCACTTCTCCCCTTTGGCTAAGACCCGGCCATGACTATAGCATCCGATATGTCCCTGCGCCCTGTGGCCCGAGCCCTTCTGTCTGTATCAGACAAGACAGGCCTCCTGGATTTTGCCAAGGCATTAACCGCCCAGGGCATCGTACTCCTGTCGACTGGCGGTACTGCCAAGGCGTTGCGAGAGGCAGGCCTCGCTGTAACAGATGTTTCTGACGTCACAGGTTTTCCGGAAATCATGGACGGGCGCGTCAAGACACTGCATCCCGCTATCCACGGCGGGCTGCTCAGCGTGCGCGGCAATATCGTTCATGAAAAGGCGCAGGCGGACAACGGTATCGCCAATATCGATTTACTTGTTGTCAATCTTTACCCCTTCGAGGCCACGGTTGCGCGTGACGCCAGTGAAGATGATATCGTAGAAAATATTGACGTCGGTGGCCCAGCCATGATCCGCGCTGCCGCCAAGAACCATGACGGTGTTGCCGTTGTTGTTGATCCAGCCGATTACGGGGAAGTCTTGAGTGAGCTTGAAGCCTTCAATGGTGCGACCCGCATCAGCACCCGCAAGGCGCTAGCCGCCAAGGCCTTTGCCCGAACGGCCAGCTACGACGCCGCCATCGCCAATTGGTTCCAGAACCATCTTGGAGACAGTGTTCCTCAGCGCTTTGTCGTTGCGGGTGAGCGCCACATGCACCTCCGCTATGGCGAAAACCCACATCAAGCTGCCGCGCTCTATCGTAGCCGTGATGGTCGCGTTGGGCTGCTTGATGCAAAGCAAGTGCAAGGCAAGGAACTCTCCTACAACAACATCAATGATGCTGATGCAGCGCTGGAATGTATGGCGGAGTTTCAACCTGCAGAAGCCGCCTGCGTCATCGTAAAGCACGCCAATCCCTGCGGGGTTGCCACCGGCAGGAGTTTGGCGGAAGCCTATGGCAAAGCATTTGCCTGCGATCCCGTCAGTGCCTTTGGCGGCATCATCGCGTTGAACCGGAGGATTGATGGTGCGACAGCGCAAGCCATTTCGGGCATTTTCACAGAGGTGATTCTGGCTCCGGGTGCCGATGATGACGCCTTGAATATCCTCGCAGCGAAGAAGAATCTCCGCCTGCTTCTGCTGCCAGCAGTGCCGGACCCGAAGGCACCTTCTCGCGTCTTCAAGTCCGTCGTGGGAGGTTTTCTTGTTCAGTCTCGGGATGCCACGGGACTGGAGGAAATTGACACCCGCATTGTCAGCAAACGCCAACCTACCGATCAGGAAATGATAGATCTTCGTTTTGCCTGGCTGGTGGCGAAGCATGTCAAGTCCAATGCCATCGTCTTTGCCAAGGACGGCAGCACCGTGGGCATTGGTGCGGGCCAGATGTCTCGCATCGATTCCACGCGAATCGCAGTATCGAAGTCACTGGACGCCGCACGTCATGCGGGCGGTGACACACCGCTGGTCCGTGGTGCCGTTCTTGCATCCGATGCCTTTTTCCCTTTTGCCGATGGCATTGAGGCGGCGGCCGATGCCGGCGCCACAGCCATCATTCAGCCCGGAGGGTCGATCAAGGATGAGGATGTGATCAGAACCGCTGATGCCCGTGGGCTGGCCATGGTCTTTACAGGCCAGCGTCATTTCCGGCACTGACCCCATGGAGCATAGCCTGGGCTATCTGTTGCAGCAGATACTCAATGCGGTGCAGCTTGCCAGTTTTTATCTTCCGTTGGCGCTTGCCTTCGCCATCATGCAGGCGATCACCGGGCGCATTTTCTTGGCCTTCGGCGACATTGCCATGTTTGCTAGCTTTGCAGCTGTTTACGTCTGTTTCGACAGCCTGCTGCAAGGCAGCGGCGACTTGATGTCGGCACTGTTGTCGCTTGTGGCAGCGATCGCCTGTGGATCAGCTTTGGGCGCTGTCGTGGCACGCCTTTTTCTCGGAGCGACCTTGTTGCGCGTTCCCCTTGCTTACATGATCGCGTCTGTGGGTCTGGCCATTGCCCTGCAGGAAGGCATGCGCATTCAGTCGCACAGCCGCGATGTCTGGGTGCCGCCCCTGTTTGGCGGCCAATACCTGTTGGAGATACCAGGCGACTACAGCGTGCGTCTGTCGATGATGCCGGCCTTTTCTTCTGCCGCCTCGTTGGTTGCTGTCTTCGCGGTGGCGGTGCTTCTTGTTCGTACCAGGTTCGGCCTCCTCTGGCGGGCCACGTCACAGTCCCCGAAGTTAGCGGCCCTGACAGGGGTGAATGCGGCGCGCATCGCGGCGGCGAGTTTCGCTTTGGCAGGCGGGCTCTCAGGCATCACCGGCTGGACCTCTGCCATTTCCTATGGTGGCGCGGATTTTTCCATCGGGCTGATGGTCGGCTTCAAGGCGATGTTTGCATCAGTGATCGGCGGCTTTGGCAGCCTTCGTGGCGCAGCGGCCGGGGCCATTGTGCTCGCCGTACTGGAGGTGGCCTGGTCAGCCTGGTTCTCGACGGCCTATCGTGACGTCGCGGTTTTTGCCATTATCATTGTCGTTCTTGTATTGAAGCCGGAGGGGTTGCTCGGACAGGCTCTGGGCCGCGAGAGCGAGGATCGCCCATGAGTCGCCGGTGATGAAAATCGTTCGCACTTTGTCGTTCTTGGCCCCGGTACTTCTGGCGGGATGCGGGGAAGATGATGGCCCCAGGGACTATCTCAAGATCGCTGGCGGTGGGTTGACTTTCAATTACCGCTATTCACAGGCGACCGCCGTCGTCGTTGCCAAGCAAGTGTACCCGCTGCCAGACGGCGCCATGGTCGAGGTGACGTTCGACCTCCCTGGGAAACAAGGACAGGAGCGTGTGGAGCGACCAGCCATTGCCGGCAAACTTTCTTACAAGCTCGAAAGCAGCCCGATGACCGGCATTCGCAAGGGTGAGCCTCTGCAGGTGACTTTGCTGGTGCGCGATGCCAAGGGTTTGGTCATTGATCGGGACGAGACGCACTATACGTCTGACGTCAACCAGTCCGATCTGCCGTCGGAACCTCTGGTACAGCCAGACAAGCCGAATTACATTCCGCAGCTCGAAAACCTGAAGTGATGACCAGCTTGGGCGTCAGGTCAGTTGCACTTGAATTTGTGCTGCCGCATCACACATTGTGCGTTCATCAGAGGAGAGACTGTCATGCTCGTAACCACTACCCACACTGTCGAAGGTCATCGCATCCTGGAGTACAAGGGGTTGGTGGCGGGAGAGGCGATCCTGGGCGCCAACCTGTTCCGAGATCTCTTCGCGTCAATACGGGATATCGTCGGCGGCCGTTCGGGCTCGTACGAGAAGGTCTTGAATGACGCCCGCCAGACCGCCATCGCCGAACTCACAGACAAGGCCGCCCGGCTTGGGGCCAATGCTGTGATTGGTGTCGATCTGGATTATGAAACCGTTGGCACCAACGGCTCAATGCTGATGGTCACCGCCGCTGGCACGGCCGTAAAGATAGAATAGCGCAAGCAGAGACGCCGTCCACTGGACGGCTTCTGCTTCACTCACATGATTGAGAGAAATTGGAGCGGGCGAGGCGAATCGAACGCCCGACCCTAACCTTGGCAAGGTTATGCTCTACCCCTGAGCTACGCCCGCTTAAGCGTCCGGAAGCGACGGTAAATATGCGTCCGGCGGGGCGACTTATTGCCTAAGCTGTTTCCAAATGCAATAGCAACGTTCAGCATTGTTTTTGGGAGTTTTTCTGATGCCCGCCACACGCAACGACCTGTTTACCCTGTTTGGGAAGCTGGGAATCACGGTGGAAACCCATGAGCATGCGCCAGTCTATACGGTGGAGGAGGCTAAGAGGGTCCATGACGGCATTGCCGGCGGACATTGCAAGAACCTCTTCTGCAAGGATGAGAAGGGCGTGTTGTGGTTGATCGTGACGCTTGAAGACTCAGTTGTCAACCTGAAGGCAGCACCCGCCAAGATCGGATCCAAACGTCTGACCTTTGGCAAACCGGAATTGCTGATGGAGGTTCTCGGCGTCGAACCGGGGTCAGTCACGCCCTTTGGCCTCATTAATGACACCACAGCGAGGACCAACGTCATTCTTGATGCAGCCATGATGGAGCAGTTGCACCTGAATTTTCACCCGTTGCAGAATGCTGCGACCACAACCATTGCGTCGCAGGATCTGCTGACTTTCATCAAGGCCTGCGGTCACAGCCCGCGCGTAGTAGCTGTGAGCGATCCCTTGCCGTAGCGGTCCAAAACCCCCAAATACAGGGCTCACCCAATCGGATTTGACGCATGAGCATGATACTTGATTCCACCCCCAAGGCCGCAGCCGTGAAAGACACGACAGATGCGTCCTTTGTACAGGATGTAATGGAAGCTTCCCGCGAAGTTCCCGTTATCGTCGACTTCTGGGCGCCGTGGTGTGGCCCCTGCAAGCAACTTGGTCCTGTGATCGAAAGGGTCGTACGCGAGCAGAACGGCAAGGTCCGGCTGGTCAAGGTGAACATCGACGAGAACCCGGGTTATGCCGGACAATTGCGTGTTCAGTCCATTCCTGCCGTCTTTGCTTTCGTAGATGGTCGGCCAGTGGATGGCTTTATGGGCGCGCAACCTGAGTCACAGATTCGCCAGTTCGTGGGCCGCCTCGGCAAAATGGGTGGTCTGGCAGAACAGATTGCCTCGGCCCTGGCTATGGCGCGGGCCGCAGTGGTCCAGAAGGAGTTTGAAGCAGCATTGGACATTACAGGACAGATCCTGCAGGCCGATCCGTCTCAGGTGGAAGCCTATGCCCTGCAGGCGCAGGCCGCCATGGAGACGGGCCAGTTGGAGGCTGCATCAGCAACGCTTGCTGCTGTTCCGCCTGAAAAGGCGGGCGATCCCCTCATCATCAGTGCAAAGGCATCCCTCGATCTGCTTTTGAACCCTGTTGATACCAGCGGTATGGCCAGCCTTGAAACTGCCCTGGCAGCCAACCCCAACGATCACGCCAGCAGGCTGGAACTTGCCGTGCTCCTTAATGGCGCGGGCAAGCGTGATGAGGCAACAGATCAGCTGATCCATATCATCCGCAAGGAGCGTACATGGAACGACGAGGCAGCCCGCAAGCAGCTGGTGCAGTTCTTTGAAGCTTGGGGTCCAATCGACGAAGCGACACGACAGGGCCGGCGCAAGTTATCTTCTGTTTTGTTTGCCTGAAGGACCATGTGAACAGGAGTTCCACCATGCCGCGCTATTCCACGGTCGGTGATTTGCCAGTTGTCATCCCTGTCTTTCCGCTGGCGGGGGCCTTGCTGCTTCCGCGCACCGACTTGCCACTCAACATCTTTGAGCAGCGCTATCTTGAGATGGTAGAACATGCCATGTCGGGGCCCCGCCTGATTGGTATGATCCAACCCGCGCCGGGCGATGCGAGCGATGTGCCGGGGCTGGCACAGATTGGCTGCATCGGGAGAATCACCTCCTACGCGGAGTCCAACGACGAACGCTTGTTGATCACCTTGACTGGTGTGTGCCGCTTTACCGTGAGACGGGAATGCAGCGTGGATACCGCCTTCCGCCAGATCGAGGCAGACTATTCCGGTTTTGCAGCAGATCTCATGACCGACAATGCCGGTCGCAGTGTTGATCGAGGCGCCGTGATCAGCGCATTCCGGCAGTACCTCGAGGCCAATAACATGGGGGCGAACTGGGACGAGGTTGAGCAAATCCCCACCGAACTGTTGGTCAATACATTGTCGCAACTCGCACCCTACCCGGCGCCAGAGAAGCAAGCCTTGTTGGAAGCGAGTGATCTTCAGGCCCGTGCCGACATGTTGATTGCCCTGACCGAACTCGCCCTCTCCGGTGGTTCCAAAGGGACGCGCCTGCAATGAACAGGACAGCCGACCCAAAATTGCTCGAGCGCTTGGTCTGCCCCGTCACAAAGACGCGCCTCACTTATGATGCAGACAAGCAGGAACTTGTATCACGCGCCGCCGGTCTGGCCTACCCCATCCGGGATGGCATTCCCATCATGCTGGCAGAAGAGGCCCGGGACATCAACCGTGACTGAGATATGGCCCCTTGATATTCGCGTGCGCAGTGAAGGCCGAACACTCAATGTAGATTTTGATGGGGGTTTGTCGGGTTCCGTCACCGCAGAGTTGTTGCGTGTGGAGAGCCCCAGCGCCGAGGTCAAAGGCCACGGACCGGGCCAGGAGCAACTCGTTTGGGGCAAACGCAACGTCCGAATCAAGAAGGTGGAGGCTGTTGGAAACTACGCCATTCGCATCACCTTCGATGATGGGCATTCCACCGGAATTTACACTTGGCCCTATCTGCAAAAACTGGTCACTGACGGGACGGTGATGTTTTCAGCTTATGAGACAAGGTTATCCGCCGCTGGGTTGACGCGCGGTTGAACTTCACATGCCACGCATCAACCGGGGCAAGGTTCCCGTCATGCCAGCGGCTTCTGTCATCAGAACAGACTTCACAGCTGGTAATTGGTCCACCAAACGCAGTCCCCCGCGCCGCAAGACAGCGAGCAGCGGCCAGTCGTTGACGAACAGCGCGCTCATGCCTTCCATTGCTGCCACAGTTGAGACGATGTCAAAGCGGCGCCAGCTTTCGTACCGCGCCAGCACCAAATCACTGCCATGGTCCTCGCCCCGCCGCATTGCCTCAGCAATGCAATCAGCGAGGGTTGCCACATCCTTGAAGCCAAGATTGAGACCCAACCCGGCGAGGGGATGAATGATATGGGCAGCATCGCCGACGAGAGCGGTGCGCGGGGCTGTAATGGCCTGCGCCACCTGACGCTTCAGGGGATAGGCTTGGCGTTTTCCGTCAAGCCGCAAGCGTCCGAGGTGATCACCAACTTTGCTATTGAGGGCGTCCTCGAAACAGGCATCATCCATGGCCATCAGTGATGCAGCTTCTTGTGGCGAAGTGCCCCAAACAATGGACGACCTGTTTCCGGGGAGCGGCAGAAGGGCAAACACGCCCGTCGGCGAAAAGTGCTCTTCGGCCCTGCAGCCATGCGGTAAGTCATGGCAGATGGAAAAGGTCAGCGCCGTCTGGCCATCTTCGTGGCCCTCAACGGCAATGCCAAGTTGCTGGCGTACAAAGGAATTGCGCCCATCTGCACCGATCAGAAGCGGCGTGCGCAGTGGTGCACCATCAGCGATGTTGAGCACAGCCACGGCTTTGTCGAGGGCGATGGAATTGATTGTCACACCTCCCCGCACTTCGATGTTTGGCGAGCGGTCTATAGCAGCCATCAGGGCAGCATTGATGTGACAGTTTTCTGTGATCACCGCAGCAGGTGAGCGCGAGGCGTCTGTCGCAAAGGACAAGAGGGCGGGGCGGTCTTCGTGACGACCTGTGCCGTCAGTGACGATAATCTCGCGCATGTCCGCCACATGCGGCATCAGGTCGCTCCAGCAACCCAGTGCCCGGAACATGTTCTGGGTTGCAACCGTGAGTGCCGAACCCCGCGTGTCTGCGCCCGCCGTGTTGAAACCCCGTGGGTCCCGCGAGTCGACCACCAGGACACGGGCTGTTGGTAGCGCGCGCGAACCTGCCAGGGCCAAAGCCATGGCTAAGCCGTTGGGACCTCCCCCGACGATGATGGCATCAAAGGACACCGCGGAAGCCACTCTGTCAATCACGCGCAAGGTCCTGTGTAAAAAATGAGCATTCTATCCTTGCTGCACAAATAACAGGCATTTCTCGTTGAGCTTTTCCAGAGGGCATGAAAAATACCTTTGATTATCATAGAGTTAGTTCATGCCAAATGTGGCACGAGTCTTGATTTGCCTTAACCGGTCAACAGTGGGGCAACCCCGGAAAGGGATCAGTTCATATGAAGTATATCATCGCAGTCATCAAACCCTTCAAGTTGGAGGAAGTGCGTGAGGCACTGGGTGCCCTCGGCATCCAGGGCATCACCGTCACCGAAGTAAAGGGGCATGGCCGTCAGCGCGGCCACACGGAATTCTACCGCGGCGCTGAATATGCTGTCAGCTTCGTCCCCAAGATCAAGATCGAGGTCGCCGTGGACAATGCCATTGCCGATCGCGTCATCGAAGCCATCCAGATCTCTGCCCAGACCGGACAGATCGGTGACGGCAAGGTCTTCATGCTGCCGCTCGAACTCGCCGTGCGCGTCCGCACCGGCGAAACCGGCAGCGCCGCCCTCTGACACTTCACATTTCTTCGAAAGGAACAACTCCATGTCTTTGACAGACAAATTGAAAAGGCCAGCACTCGCGCTGGCATGCGGGGCGGCTCTCACCGGCCTGCTTCCCGCCAGCAGTGCCTTTGCTGCGGCCTCCGTCAACAAGGGCGACACCGCCTGGATGCTCGTCGCAACCGCCCTCGTCGTCTTCATGACGGTGCCCGGCCTCGCCATGTTCTACGGCGGCCTCGTGCGCAGCAAGAACATCCTCTCCGTGATGATGCAAGTCTTCGTGGTCTTTAGTCTGCTCGCCGTCCTCTGGGCGGTCTATGGCTACTCACTCGCCTTCACCAACGGAAATAGCTTCATCGGCAGCTTCGACAAGCTGTTCCTCAATGGCGTCACCATCTCCACCATGGCGGCGACCTTCTCGAAGGAAACCTACATTCCCGAGTTTGCCTATTTTGCCTTCCAGTTGACCTTTGCCGCCATTACCCCGGCACTGATTGTCGGCGCTTTTGCGGAACGCATGAAGTTCTCAGCCGTTCTGCTTTTCATGGTCATCTGGTTCACCTTCTCCTACCTGCCCATGGCTCACATGGTCTGGTGGTGGGCTGGTCCGGATTGCTTCACGCTCAGCCCCGATGTCATCGACACCGTCAAGGCCTGCGTGGGTGAAGCTGCGGCGACCGATTTCCTCGCCAAACTTGCTGCCGCCACCGACGACGCCGCCAAGGCGACTGTCTTGGGCGACTACGCCTCGGCTGTGAACGCTGCCAACGGCTTCCTCTTCAACAAGGGTGCCCTCGACTTCGCGGGCGGCTCGGTCGTGCACATCAACGCTGGTGTGGCCGGTCTTGTCTGCGCCATCATGCTCGGAAAGCGTGTTGGCCTCGGCAAGGAAGCCATGGCACCCCACAACCTCACAGTTGCAGGTATCGGTACGGGCATGCTCCTTCTGGGCTGGTTCGGCTTCAACGCCGGTTCCAATCTTGAAGCCAACGGCCTGACCGCATTGGTCATTGTCAACACCATCCTGGGTGCTGCAGCTGCAACACTGGCCTGGTGTGCCGGTGAATGGCTGACCCGCGGCCACGCCTCGTTCTTGGGCGCCGCATCGGGCATGGTTGCAGGTCTTGTCGCCATCACCCCAGCCTGCGGCTGGGTTGGCCCAATGTCTGCGATTGTGATCGGCTTGCTGGCTGGTATCGTCTGCCTGTTCGCTGTGATCTGGCTCAAGGCCAAGATCGGCTACGATGACGCGCTTGACGTCTTCGGCGTCCATGGTGTCGGCGGCATCCTCGGTGCCCTCCTCACCGGCATCTTCGTCAATCCAAACTGGAGTGGCGGCTGGCAGGGCATGGGTGTCACGGACTATCTCGCGACTGACACCTCGACCAAGCTGCTCGACTACGCCTTTGGCGCACAGATGACAGCCCAGATCTACGGCATCGTCGTCGCAATCGTGCTCTCGGCGGTTGTCAGCTTCGTCGCCTTGATGATCTGCAAGTTCACCGTTGGCTTGCGTGTCGACGAACAGGACGAACGTCAGGGTCTCGACATCACCAGCCATGGCGAGCGCGCCTACAACTGATCAGACCTACAATCTCCGTCTTTCAAACCCCCGCTTCGGCGGGGGTTTTTTCATGCCGGAAGCGATTAATCACTCCTCCATTTACGCCCTCTTAACCATGCCAAGGCATTGTGCCGTTAACCATTTGTTATGCTGGGTCAGGCCGTCTGATCTGGCGAGGATCAAGCCATGGCACTTCACGAATCCTACGACACCGACGACAGCGCAATCCCCGCCGCCCTGCGCCGCTTCATGCGCAACAGGGCCTACGAATTATCGGGGCTCATACTGCTCAGCGGCATTGCACTCGCAGGCCTGTCTCTAGCTTCTTGGTCGGCCAAGGATCCGTCATTCAATCACGCAACAGATGCCGCGCCAGTCAACTGGTTGGGCTATCCCGGCGCCACGCTGGCTGATCTGCTGGTGCAGCATCTTGGCCTTGCCAGTCTTGCCTTCATCTTCATTCCACTCGCCTGGGTCTATCGCCTGTTTTCGCATCAGGACATCACCAACTTCAAGATGGCACTGTTCAACTGGGTGCTGGCCTGCATCGGTTTCTGTCTGCTGGTATCTTCGCTGCCTGCCCCCGCGGCATGGCCCATGAGCGGAGGACTTGGCGGTCAGGTGGGTGACAGTTTGTCAGGCATCCTGATTGGCACATTGTCGGTCGGACTAAAGCCACTTCTCGGCCAGCTCATCGCCATAACAGTTGGCGGTGCTGCATTCATCTGGTCCAGCCTGCGGGCCACCGGTTTGACGGGACAAGATACCCGCCAAGGCGTTTCTGCTTCCGGCCGCTTTCTGGGCATGGGCGCGACGTCAGTCTGGAATGTGGCGCGCAGCGGAGCCGGTTTGGCTGTCTCGGGAACAGGCAAGTTGGCAAGCATGTTTCAAGGTCGCAGTGCTGCACCTCAGCGCAGCCGCCCAACCCAGCGCGATGACAGCGACGACATCTTGAGCCGCCTGGCGCCGGTCCGTGGCTCCCTGAAGCGGGGCAAGATCGAACCCGCCCTCATTGAGGACGACGAAAATGATTTCGACGTTGCTGCCGAGCAGCCTGCAGAAGTTGAAGGGTTTGAAGACGATCTGACTGAGCAGGAGCACGAAGTCGTTGAACCACCTCGTGCTACCACCAAGACGGTCGCAAAGCCAAAAGTCAAGCGCAAGGCGGCACCTGATGTATTCGAGCTCCCAGATCTCGACCTGCTCTCAGAGCCGAAAAAGCCGGCAAAGCAGCACGAGGTTTCTGCCGATGTGCTGGAGAACAACGCGCGCAATCTTGAGGGCGTGCTCGACGACTTTGGCGTCAAGGGTCAGATTATTGACGTGAAGCCCGGCCCGGTGGTCACTCTTTACGAACTCGAACCTGCTCCCGGCATTAAGTCTTCGCGCGTCATTAGTCTCGCCGATGACATTGCCCGGTCCATGAGTGCCATTTCTGCCCGCGTTGCTGTGGTTCAGGGTCGCAATGCCATTGGCATTGAGTTGCCCAATGCCAGGCGCGAAACGGTGTTCCTGCGCGAGATGTTTGCTGACGAGGCCTTTATGGGAAGCACGGCAAATCTGGTCGTCGCACTCGGCAAGAACATTGGCGGACAGCCGATCTATGCCGACCTCGCCCGGATGCCTCATTTGCTGATCGCCGGCACCACTGGCTCCGGCAAGTCCGTCGGCATCAACACCATGATTCTCTCGTTGCTCTATCGACTGCCACCGGACCGCTGCAAGCTGATCATGATTGATCCGAAGATGCTTGAATTGTCCGTGTACGAAGGAATTCCGCATCTTCTGGCCCCGGTCGTCACGGATCCGCGCAAGGCCGTCGTTGCCCTCAAGTGGGCCGTGCGCGAGATGGAGGATCGCTACAAGAAGATGTCCAAGGTTGGTGTCCGCAACATTGACGGCTTCAACACCCGCGTGAACCAGATGATCGAGAAGGGCGAGAAGCTAACACGCACGGTGCAGACGGGTTTTGATCCAAACTCCGGCCAGCCCATCTTCGAGCAGGAGGAGATGGAAACGTCCCCCATGCCGTACATCGTCGTGATCATCGACGAAATGGCTGATCTGATGATGGTGGCCGGCAAAGACATTGAAGGTGCGGTGCAGCGCCTCGCCCAAATGGCCCGCGCCGCTGGCATCCATGTCATCATGGCCACGCAACGACCATCCGTTGATGTCATCACCGGCACCATCAAGGCCAATTTCCCCACCCGCATTTCCTTCCAGGTCACGTCGAAGATCGACAGCCGCACCATTCTTGGTGAACAGGGTGCGGAACAACTGCTCGGTCAGGGCGACATGCTCTATATGGCGGGTGGCGGTCGCATCTCGCGCTTGCATGGTCCTTTCGTGTCAGATTCGGAGGTTGAAGGCATTGTCCGTCACCTCAAGTCGCAGGGTGCACCGGACTATGTGGAAGCTGTCACCGAAGAGCCGGAAGAAGGTGGCTATGGCGAACCAGGTGCCATGGCTGAGGGCGGTTCAGGAGATGATCTCTATGACCAGGCGGTAGCCGTGGTGCTGCGTGACAAGAAGGTCTCTACCAGTTATGTCCAACGCCGCCTGCAAGTGGGCTACAACAAGGCCGCCAGCCTGATTGAGCGCATGGAGAAAGAGGGCGTGATTTCTGCCGCCAACGCCACTGGCAAACGTGAAATCCTCGTGCCGGGCGACAGTGCCCGCGTGTAAGGCCTTAAATCGGCCCGTTTGTCTGCGTAGCGACCATCCATCCCTTTATTTGCTCGTCATTGGAAAGATTCATGCTCAAGTTCTTGAAATTCATCGCCGCTGCAGCGCTTACGGTAGGTCTGCTGCAAACTGGCTCTTTGGCGGCCACAAAGAAGCAATCCATCGTTCTCACTGAAGAGCAACGTGCCTCTCTCGACAAGATCAATACTTTCATCAACAGCTTTCAGACCCTGCGCGGCGACTTCGTTCAGATCAGCGACAAGGGCCAGTCCGTCAAAGGTGTGCTGATGGTGAGCAAGCCTGGAAAGATCCGGTTTGATTACGCGCCGCCCAGCCCTTTGCTTATTGTGTCGGATGGCAAATGGTTGACGATCAAGAACAAGATTAAGGAGCGTGGAGACCAGGTCCCTCTTCGCTCGACGCCGTTGCGCCTCATCGTTGCCTCCACTATTGACCTCTTTGCTGAAACCAATGTGCTGTCAGTCGAAGAGGCTGACGGTTTGACCAGCGTGGCTCTCGCAGACAAGAAGGATGCCATGGGAGGCCATATCGTTCTCGTCTACGACAACGTCCAGGATACTCTGCAGCAGTGGGTCATTGTCGATGGCAAGGGCCGCCGGACCACTGTCCAGTTTGCGAACCTGGAAAAAGATGTGAAGCTCAACCAAAAGCTTTTCCTTGAGACAATCAAACGTAAGGAAAAGCGCGAATAGTCATCCTCTCGCGCTTGCAATTTCCATGGCCCATGGCAATCAAGTGCCATGGGCTTTTCAGTCGCGACATGGAATATCAACTCTGTCCGCTTGCGGATTGATCTCGTTTGCAGGTTTCTGAAGGAGAACCAGCCAGATGTGCTGTGCCTTCAGGAAACGAAGTGTCCACAGGGACAATTCCCTTCTGGCCCACTGAGGGAACTTGGCTATGGACACATCGCCGAATTTGGCCAGAAGGGCTATCACGGTGTTGCTATCGTTTCCCGCCTGCCATTTAGCGAGCAGAAGTCGCACGATTTTTGTGCCAAGGGGGATTGCCGCCACGTGAGCGTGCGTCTGGCAGCACCAACACCAACGATACTGCACAACTTCTACATTCCCGCAGGTGGCGACGAGCCCGATCCGTTGGTGAACGAGAAGTTTGCCCACAAGCTGACTTTTCTGGATGAACTCAAGTCCTGGACGAGCAAAAGTGCCAAGCCAGCAGGACATGAAGCCATTCTTGTCGGCGATCTCAACATCGCGCCTTTGCCGGAGGATGTCTGGTCCCACAAGGAACTCCTGAAAATCGTCAGCCACACACCGATTGAAACGGAGGCTCTTCTGGCCATCCAAACGGCCGGGGAATGGCATGATGTGATGCGCAAGCATGTGCCATCCACGGAAAAGCTCTATACGTGGTGGAGCTATCGCGCCAAGGATTGGCTGGCAGCCAACCGGGGACGGCGCCTCGACCACATCTGGACCTCGGAAGCCCTTGCCCGACGCTGCAGTGCGATGCAAGTCTACAAGGATGTTCGGGGCTGGACCCAGCCTTCGGACCATGTGCCGGTTATGGCCCGCTTTGCGGATTGACCTCAGAGGTCTGAAAAGCTCCGGGCGCGGATCAGTTGCCCGCGAATTGAATCAAGTTCCTTGACCGAAAAGTCGAGTTTGCGGGACAATGCGTGGAGGACCGACTTGCCAAATTCCGGGTACTCGTCCGCAACACGGAGGAACAATGCATTGTCAATGCGGGCAGCGGTAACGGCGGTATTGGCAACGGCAGTAACGGCATAAAGCGCGCCGCTGATCATGGCCAATTCTCCAAGGAGTGCGCCCGGCTCCGCCTGACCGATTTCGTCTTCGCCATTCATCACTTTGGCAGATCCATTCATCAGGAAAAACGCCGACTTCGCCTTCTTGCCTTGACCGATGATGGTCTCTCCGGGCAGGAAATTCTGCCGCTCCGCAGCAAAGGCCATCACCTGCAATGCAATGGGGTCACTGTCCCGGAAGATCGGAATCTGACGCAAGCTTTCAGCATCGGCCCTCACACTCATGGCCGATTCGCCCCTGACCGCCGATTAAGCAATCCCACCCACATGGGCTCCATTTGCCCGCATGGGTTCGATTTGGCAAGTTCCGAGGGGGCAGGCTCAGGGGAGGAGTCGGTAGCCGCCACCTTCGGTCACCAGGATTTCAGCATGGGACGGATCACGTTCGATCTTTTGACGCAGGCGGTAAATGTGGGTTTCGAGGGTGTGGGTTGAGACACCCGCGTTGTAGCCCCAGACATCTTGCAACAGCGTTTCCCTGCTGACACTGCTTTCGCCAGAGCGGTAGAGGAACTTGATGATGGCCGTTTCCTTTTCCGTCAGCCGGACTTTCTTTCCCGCCTCGGTCAGCAACATCTTGGCCGCTGGTTTGAAGGTGTAGGGACCAACGCGATAGACCGCGTCCTCGCTGTGCTCGTGGCTGCGCAAGTGCGAGCGCACCCGCGCCAGCAAGACGGCAAAGCGGAAGGGTTTCACCACATAGTCATTGGCCCCGGCGTCCAACCCAAGAATGGTGTCTGAATCAGACCCCTGGGCTGTCAGCATGATGACAGGACTCTTGACTCCGTTCCGACGCATGATCTTGCAAGCCTCTCGGCCATCCATATCGGGAAGGTTCACATCGAGAATAATGAGATCGGCCATTTCCTGCTTCAGGTGCTTGATTCCTGCCGTTGCAGTAGCGGCTTCGGCGACCTCGAACTCGTCGTGCAAAGAGAATTGGTCCTTCAAAGTATCGCGTAACGTGTCGTCATCATCGACGATGAGGATTTTCTTGATGGCAGACATTGCGAAGTTCCTTGTTGCGCTGTGCAGCTCTTGCGATTGGCCCGCTCTTACGGCAACACAAGAATCTGTGAGCAGGAGCATAACATATCTTCACGTTCGCGCGAGGTCGGCGCATTCGAGCAGTGGCGTCCTGATGATCGGTGACACTGTCTTTCCCTGTCGGCTCGGTCGTACTGGTCGCCGACATATCAAACGTGAAGGTGACGGCGCCAGCCCCGTGGGCATCTGGCAGCTGGGGATTGTCTATTATCGTTCTGACAGGGGTGTTCGTCCCGCATGCAGTCTGGCCTGCAAGTCGAGCAAGAACACGGACGCCTGGTGCGAAGACATCGACTCTGGTCTTTACAACCGCAAGATTACGATGCCCCCTGGTGAGGGCAATGAGACGTTCTGGCGGAGCGATGAAGCCTACGACATTGTCATCCCCACCGATCACAACAGCCGCCCCCGTGTGAAAGGCTTGGGCAGCGCCATATTCTTTCACCTGACCAGATCAGGATCACGGGTAACCGCTGGCTGTGTGGCGGTTGCACCCCAGCATATGCGGAAGATTCTCGCCCGCTGCGGCGGTGTTACAAAACTGGTGATTTGGCCGTCGCAGGGTGGACCGCCGGCCGGGCTCCAAAAATCGCCGAACCGACACGGACGTGCGTTGCGCCCGCTGCGATAGCTTCCCGGTAGTCCGAACTCATGCCCATGGAGAGCTTGGCCAGTCCGTGACGGCCAGCATGGTCTGCCAATAGTTTAAAATGCAAGGCCGGGTCTTCATCGACCGGGGGAATGCACATCAGGCCTGAAAACTGGATTCCGTGGTCCCGCCCGGCCCGGCCGATAAATTCGCTGAGGTCATCAGGTGCAATGCCTGCTTTTTGGGGTTCCAGGCCCGTATTCACTTGGACCATCAACGCGGGGTGTTTGCCCTGTAGCCGCATTTCTTTGGCTAATGCTGCCACCAGTCTTTCACGGTCTACCGATTGAATGACATCAAACAGAGCAACTGCATCCGCCGTCTTGTTGGTTTGCAAGGGGCCGATCAGATGGAGTTCAATCTCTGGATAATCCTTCTTCAAGGCCGTCCACTTCTGCTGAGCTTCCTGGACGCGGTTCTCGCCGAACACCCGCTGCCCGGCGGACAGCACGTGACGGATCGTCTCGCTATCATGGGTCTTGGAAACGGCGACAAGGGTGACTGAGCTGGCAGGACGTTGCACCACGGCGCAGGCCCGACCGATGTCATCAACGACAGTCTGATAGGATTGAGTGATGATGTGCTGCATGGGCCGGTTTATGGCCACGCTTGCGGGGCTTGGCAAGGACTGGTAGCAGCCTGCGCGACAGATGATTTCACGAGTTTTCGCAGGATAAACCCATGTCGGCGACCATTGAACGCTATAACCACCGTACCGTTGAGCCACAGTGGCAATCCTACTGGACCGAACGCAAGAGCTTCGAAGCGAAAGAGGACCCATCGCGCCCGAAATACTATGTCCTCGAAATGTTCCCTTATCCGTCTGGCCGCATCCACATGGGCCACGTTCGAAATTACACCATGGGCGATGTCATTGCCCGGTTTCGTAGGGCCGCTGGCTACAACGTGTTGCATCCCATGGGCTGGGATGCCTTTGGTATGCCTGCGGAGAACGCCGCTATCGAACGGAAGGTCCATCCGAAATCCTGGACCTACGAGAACATTGCCACCATGCGCAAGCAGCTCAAGTCCATGGGACTGTCGCTGGATTGGTCACGTGAGTTCGCGACCTGTGATCCCGAATATTACCAACATGAACAGGCGATGTTCATCGATTTCATGGCCAAGGGGTTGGTCGAGCGCAAATCGTCCAAAGTCAATTGGGACCCAGTGGATCACACCGTGCTGGCCAATGAACAGGTGATTGATGGACGCGGCTGGCGCTCAGGTGCGTTGGTTGAGCAGCGCGAGTTGTCGCAGTGGTTCCTGAAGATCACCAACTATTCACAGGATCTGCTCGACTCCTTGGATCGCCTCGGCAACTGGCCCGAAAAAGTCCGTCTGATGCAGCGGAACTGGATTGGTCGCTCGGAAGGGCTCTCGTTGCGCTGGGTTCTGGATGGTGCACCTGGTGGTCATACCGAGTTGGAGATTTACACAACCCGACCTGATACGCTTTACGGTGCATCCTTCATGGCAATCGCCGCTGATCATCCGTTGGCCAAGGCCGCAGCGGAGGGCAATCATGCGCTTGCCGCCTTTTGTGAGACTTGCCGGCGTATGGGCACGTCGGTGGCTGCCATCGAAACGGCAGAGAAGATGGGTTTCAATACGGGCCTCACGGCCAGCCATCCCCTTGATGCGAGCTGGAAGGTTCCAATCTATGTCGCCAACTTTGTCTTGATGGACTATGGCACGGGTGCCATTTTTGGCTGCCCGGCCCATGACCAGCGTGACCTCGACTTTGCTCGCAAATATAATTTGCCGGTGACGCAAGTGGTGGCGCCTCTCGAGGCTGCCGCGGCGGCACAAGCCTCCAAGGACATAGCTGCGGGAACGGCCTATGACGGCGATGGGGTGATGATCAACTCGCTCGACCTCAACGGTCTTTCTCCAGCCCTTGCGTTTGATGCTGTCGCAAAGACGCTTGAACGACAGACCCTGGGGAACAGGTCTGTGGCTGCACGTAAGGTAAATTTCCGCCTTCGGGACTGGGGCGTTTCCCGCCAACGCTATTGGGGCTGCCCGATTCCTGTCATTCATTGCCCGGACTGCGGCATTGTGCCGGTGCCAAAGGCCGACTTGCCAGTACGACTTCCGGAGGATGTCAGTTTCGACAAGCCGGGCAATCCGCTGGCCCATCACCCGAGCTGGAAGCATGTGAACTGCCCGACCTGTGACGGCAAGGCCACGCGCGAGACGGACACATTTGACACGTTCATCGATTCGTCTTGGTACTACGCCCGCTTCTGCTCGCCTCATGCGAAAGTTCCTGTGGACGCGGCAGCCGCGAAATACTGGATGGGTGTGGACCAATACATCGGGGGCATTGAGCACGCGATTCTGCACTTGCTCTACTCGCGTTTCTATTCCCGGGCCATGCAGGCTACCGGCCACATCCACATGGATGAACCTTTTACGTCGTTGTTTACCCAGGGCATGGTGGTGCACGAGACATACAAGTTGCCTTCAGGCGAATGGGTTCTGCCGACGGATGCGGTCAGGACTGATGCCGGTTGGGTTCACGCCACGACAGGTGAAGCTCTCACCACGGGCGGCATCGAGAAGATGTCCAAATCGAAGAAGAATGTCATCGACCCTGACGCGATTATTGAGTCCTATGGGGCTGACACAGCCCGCTGGTTCATGCTGTCGGACACACCACCTGAGCGGGATATCGAGTGGACAGATTCAGGTGCGGCGGGTGCCTGGCGCTTCACGCAGAGGCTCTGGCGCATGGCAAATGAAACTGCGGCACTGGCCGTTGAGGTCAAGCATGACGAGAGCGGCAAGTCCCTGCGTCAGATCACCCATCGGACAATTGTGGCGGTGACTGATGACCTGATGAACTTGCGGTTCAACCGTGCCATCGCTCGTCTTTATGAGCTCTCAAATGCGGTTGGCGCTGCCTTGCAGAAGTCTGGGCGATCTGCGGGTGAGGGTGCAGCCTTGCGGGAGGCCACGGAGGTGTTGGTCCTGCTTTTTGCACCCATGATGCCGCATTTGGCTGAGGAGTGCTGGCGCGTGCTTGGGCACCGCGTCGCGGTGGTCGACACGGCTTGGCCCAAGGCTGATCCCTCACTCACGGTTATGGATGAGGTGACCATGGCCATTCAGGTGAATGGCAAACGACGTGACGAGATCCGCGTGGCAAAGGGGGCGACACGGGAGGTTTTAGAGCCTATGGTGCTGGCCATGGAATCGGTGGTTCGGGCCCTTGACGGGAAGCCTGTGACCAAGTTCATTGTCGTGCCGGACAGGATTGTGAATATCGTATGCGCCAATTGAAGTTCATGGGGGTCGCTTTGCTGGTTGGACTGGGCATTGCTGTCTCTGGCTGCAGCCACCGTCCGCTCTATGGGAAGTCCGAGGGCAACGCAGCTGTAGCCAGTCAACTTGCCGACGTTTCTGTCGAAGAGCAGCGCAACCGGGCTGGGCAGCTCGTCCGGAATGAGTTGATTTCTGGGTTGGGCAGCACGGCGGGTGGCAAGTACCTCTTGAAGATGACTGTTGTGGAGAAGACGGACTCTGTCTCTTCCGTCGCCAAGAACGTGGTGGACCGACATCGTTATCGGCTGACTGTTACATATCAGCTCTTGGCCGTTGGATCGGGTGAAGAACTTGCCGGCGGCAAGAGCTTCTCCAACGTGTCGTTTGATACCGTTCAGGAGCCGGTGGCCGATCTGCAGGCTGCCGAGAATGCTCGGGACCGCGCCGCACGTGAATTGGCGCAGGATCTTCGGATGCGCATTGCGGCGTTCTTCGCCACTCGCAACAGCTGAGCCTACGGTCTTGGCGGTCATCCGCGAAGCTGATCTTGGCGACATACTGAGGCGTCGGTCCACGGCCGCTCGGGGTCTTCTGGTTTATGGCGGAGACGAAGCGCGTGTTTCAGGTGTGATCGATCAATCACTGAAGCTTTTGGCCAAGCCCGAAGATGTGACTCGGCTGCAAATCGCGAGCTTGAGGAGCGACCCGGCGTTGCTTGATGATGCCCTGCGATCTCAGTCATTTCTTGGTGGTCGTCAGGTTGTCCTTGTCGAGGATGTCACCGATCAACACTTCAAGCTCATTGAACCTGTTTTTCAGGAAGAGTTGGGAGGCAATTTTTTGGTCCTCTCTGCTGGCAGTCTGTCCAAGTCGTCGGCACTTCGTACGGCTTGCGAAGCAAGTGAGCGGTTCTTTGTCACGCCGATCTATGAGGATCGCCCCGCTGATATCCTGGAATTGGTGATGAAGTTTTTGCACCAGAACAAGTTGTCTTTGGATGAGGAAGCCCGTGAGCGATTCATGGCTTTGTGTGGCACGGACCGACTGTTGGCGCTCAACGAGGCAGAGAAGCTTGTTTTGTATTGCAACGGTCAGCAGTCGATAAATGTCGTTGATGTGGCGGCCTGTTGTGGTGACCAGGCCAGCTATGGTCTCGATGGCCTGATTGACGCGGCCTTGGCAGGGGATTCGCTTGCTGCCGACCGCATGTTGCACGTCCTTGACGAGAGCGAGTGGCGCAGCTTGTTGCCGATTTTGTCAAGCCATGTGGCGAGGCTTTCAAATCTGCGTGGCGATGCTGATCGGTTGGGGGGTATTGACGCAGCGATGCGCGCAGCCCGTCCTCCGGTTTTTTTTGGGCGCAAGTCAGCCATTGTCCAACAACTCAAAGCATTGGATACCGAGGCCCTGATAAGGGCCCAGGTTGCGGTTGAACATACCGTAGAACAAAGTCGTCGACTATCCGATCTGGCGCCAGAAATGATCAGCCGCCTGTTGATGTTGCTGGCAGCTGAAGTGCGACGAGGGCTGCGCGGCTGACTTTACTTTGGCAATGTCAGTCGGCGGAACACGTCGTCAAGCTGATCAAAGTTCTTATAGGTGATCGTCAGTTGACCACCATCACCCTTGTGATTGAGACTGGCATGCAATCCCAGTGCATCAGAGATGGCCTTCTCCATGGCGCGGGTGTCGGCGTCTTTTTCGGGCGTAATTCTCTTGGCCTTTGGACTCGTGGTGCGCGTCAGGTCTTCGGCTTGGCGGACCGTCATGCCCAGCTTGATGATTTTCTCCGCAAGTTCCTGTGGGCTATCCGCAGCAACGAGAGTGCGGGCATGCCCGGCTGAAAGTGTTCCAGTTTCGATGTGCATCAGCACTGATTCTGGCAGTGTCTGGAGGCGCAGGGTGTTGGCAATGTGGCTGCGGCTCTTGCCGATCGAGTCCGCCAATTGTTGCTGGGTATAGTTGTATTGGTCGATGAGTTGCTTATAGGCGCGGGCTTCTTCCAGCGGATTGAGATCAGCACGCTGGACGTTTTCGATGAGGGCGATCTCGAGAGTTTCGCGATCATCGAGTTCACGGATTAACACTGGGACATCATGGATTGACGCGCGCTGTGCAGCGCGCCAACGACGTTCGCCGGCGACAATTTCATAACCTGTGCCACCAGCCTTGGGCCGCACCACGATTGGCTGAAGCAGTCCCTTGTCTCGCAGTGACTTTGCGAGCGATTCCAGGTCCTCTTCAGCAAAGTGCTTACGCGGGTTTAGCGGATTGGCGCTGATCATTTCGATAGGCACGTGTTTGAGGGTGCGGACATCGGCCATGACCGTGTCTTCGGCAACGTCGTCGCCGATAAGTGCTGCGAGGCCCCTGCCCAGTCGCCGCTTTTGAGCCTGTGTCATTGAGATATTAGTCCTTGGCTATTCTTTTGTTCTGTTGTTTCGGATGTGAATCGGTTATGCTGCCCGGAGATCGCGCTCGCGGCGGATAACTTCGGACGCCAGCTTGATATAGGCCTGCGATCCCACACAATCGTGATCATAAAGGAGGACCGGACGGCCATGGGAGGGCGCTTCGGAAACCCGCACATTGCGGGGAATGATGGTGTCGTAAACTTTTTCGCCGAGCACGCTGCGCACGTCTTGCGCCACTTGTTCCGATAACGAGTTGCGGCGGTCGAACATGGTGAGCACAACGCCCTGGATGATCAGGCGAGAATTGAGTGTTGTCTTGACCCGCTCCACTGTCTTGAGCAGCTGGCTCAAGCCTTCGAGTGCGAAGAACTCGCATTGTAGCGGCACCAGAATCGCGTCGGCGGCCGCAAGCGAATTGATCGTCAGGAGATTGAGAGACGGCGGGCAGTCGACCAGGATGTAGCTGTAGCTACGGCCTACCGCAGTCATGCGGGTGATGGCATCCTGCAGCCGGTAGGTCTTGCGGTCGAATTCCGCCAGCTCCAGTTCGGCACCCAGCAAGTCGATTGTTGCGGGGGCGCAATGAAGGTTGGGAATACCACTATCTTTGATCACGTCGGCGAGTTCGGCCTCCCCGATCAGCATGTGGTAGGAAGACTTCTGGTTGGGCTGACGGTGGATGCCAAGGCCGGTGCTTGCATTGCCCTGCGGGTCAAGGTCAATGACGAGGACCTTTTCGCCCACGGCGGCCAGTGCAGTTCCCAGATTTATGGCAGTCGTGGTTTTGCCAACGCCACCCTTCTGGTTGGCAATTGCCAGGATACGGGGCCGGTTTTCGGCAGCGGGGATAGGTTCGTCAGACACGTGCGACCTCCTCTACTTCCAGAATGACAGCTCGCGAATCGGTCAAACTCTGATGTTTACGGAATTGGATTCTCCAGCATTTTGAGGCTTGGGTCAATTCAGCATCAACATCTTGTCCCTTGTTGAAATAGCCGCAGGCACCCGTCGCCAGAAAGGGCTCCGCCCAATCCAGCAAGACATCGAGAGGTGCCAGTGCCCGCGCCGTCACCGCCTGCACAGGTGGAAGCGCCTGTTTTGCGACGTCTTCCAGTCTCATGTGGTGGACTGTTCCAAGTTGTTGGCAGTGCCGCAGCGCTTCCCGCAGAAAGGCAGCCTTCTTGCCGTTGGACTCGTAGAGGTGAACATGGGCACCGCTGGCAATGGCGAGCGGCACACCGGGGCAACCGCTTCCCGACCCCAGATCAGCAAAGGCTTTGATCCCCGCAGGCAGACGCGGCAGGATTTGTACGCTGTCGATGATGTGGCGGGCCCAGATGTCAGGGATTGAGGCGGGTGATATCAGGTTGATGCGTTGCTGCCAATGCAGCAACAACTCGGTGAAGGCTTCGATTCGCGCCCATGATTCACGTGAAACATTGAGCCGGTCGGCGATCAGCCGGGCATCTTCCCGGGTCATGGCTGGGCACTGCGAGACATTCATCAGGCTGAGTTTCGGGCGGGTTTGCGAATGGCGGAGAGCACACAGGCCAGCGCCGCCGGGGTCATCCCGTCGACCCGAGTGGCCTGACCAAGTGTGGCGGGCCTGACCCGCGAGAGCTTCTGCCGCAGCTCCATCGAAAGACCGGGCATACCGTGGTAGTCCAGCGTCGTTGGGATGGCCTGCTGGTCATCCTCACGGAAGCGCTCGATCTCGAGGCGCTGCCGATCGGCATAACCGGAGTAGAGCGCGTCAGCCTCCAGCGCGGTGCGAACAGCTGGCGTCAGGGATGCAAGGTCAGGCCAAATCTGCACGAGCTGGTCGAAGGTCACCTCCGGCATGGCGAGCAGCTGAAAGGCACTTCGCCTCTGGCCATCTTGATTGACTTTGAGCCCCGCCTTGAGGGCGGCGGCCGAGGTGAGACTCAGAGATTGCACCAACGCGCGGCTCCTGTCGATGGTGTCCAGCCGGGCGGAAAAGGCCTCGGTGCGACTTGATCCAACTAGGCCGATGGCGATTCCTTTGGGGGTGAGGCGTTCATCGGCATTGTCGGCTCTGAGGCTCAAGCGGTACTCGGCGCGGCTGGTGAACATGCGATAGGGCTCGCTGACACCCCGTGTCACCAGATCATCGACCATCACACCAAGATAGCCCTCAGCCCGGTCAAAGATCACGGCGGGCCCGCCAGAGGCGGCGCGGGCCGCATTGACACCAGCAATCAGGCCCTGCGCGGCAGCTTCCTCATATCCCGTGGTGCCGTTGATCTGTCCGGCGAGATAGAGCCCGGGCAGAGCCTTGACGGCCAAGGTATGGTCCAGTTCCCGAGGGTCCACATGATCATATTCGATGGCATAGCCGGGTCTGATGATTCGCACCGCCTCAAGCCCCGGAATGGAGTGGATCAAGGCCGTTTGCACATCCTCTGGCAGCGAAGTGGAGATACCATTGGGATAGACGGTGTCATCATCCAGCCCTTCTGGTTCGAGGAAAACCTGGTGCGCGTTCTTCTCCGCAAAGCGGTGGATCTTGTCTTCAATCGAGGGACAGTAGCGCGGACCGACGCCTGAGATTTGACCACTGTAAAGAGGAGACCGGTTGATGTTGTCAGCGATAATGCGGTGCGTCTCCGCCGTGGTGTGGGTGATGTGGCAGGAAATCTGTGGCGTGGTGATTGCGGCGGTCATGAATGAGAAGGGCTCTGGAGGATCATCACCCTTCTGCTCTTCAAGCCGGTCCCATGCGATGGTCTTGCCATCGAGCCGGGCAGGTGTACCAGTCTTGAGGCGGCCCAAGGCGATACCTGCTGATAGGAGCTGCTCCGAGAGACCGCGTGCCGGCGGCTCATCGACACGACCTGCGGGAATTTTTCTATCGCCGATGTGAATGAGGCCGTTGAGGAAGGTTCCGGTTGTCAGCACGACGCCGGAGCAGGAGAGCGCGCGGCCATCTTCAAGCACAACACCCGTGACCCCGCCATCTGTGATGACGAAGCCAACAGCAGCGCCTTCGACCACCTGCAGATTGGCCGTCTCGAGAATGGCAGCCTGCATGGCTTGGCGATAGAGCTTGCGATCGGCCTGGGCGCGCGGTCCGCGCACGGCAGGCCCCTTGGACCGGTTGAGCATGCGGAACTGTATGCCGGCGGCATCAGCAACACGGCCCATTAATCCGTCCAAGGCATCAATCTCTCGCACCAGATGTCCTTTGCCCAGCCCACCGATGGCCGGATTGCACGACATCTCGCCAATGGTTGCGAAGCGATGCGTGAGCAATGCAGTCCGGGCGCCAAGCCGCGCCGAAGCGGCAGCCGCTTCGCAGCCAGCATGTCCACCACCAATCACGATCACATCAAAGTCAGTACGCATGAATTCACTCTCGCAGAGTCGAACGCTGGTTTCGAGTCTTGTTCCGTTAACGGATCATTTACCATCTCCGGCAAAAGCGCTTGCGTTTCACGTGAAACACTACTTGCCGATACAGAAGTCCTTGAAGATATGTCCGAGCAAATCTTCCACATCAACACGGCCAGTCACACCAGCCAAAACCTGCGCGGCCTTTCGCATATCCTCGGCCACAAACTCAAGGCCTTGCTCAGAGGACCGCCGTGCATCGTTCAAGTGGCCAAGTGCTTTTACCAAGGCTTGCCGATGGCGCTCACGCACCACCACCGCATCTTCACCGAGATGGTTTCGTTCGCGAATCAAATTCGTCAGGCCCTTCCGCAGCCCGTCCAGGCCTTCGCCCGTCTTCACCGACACCGGCCATACTCCGTGTGCAACGGCCCGACTCGCAGCTGACGCGGTGCAGTCGATCTTATTCAAAACCACCACATCAGGCGAACGCGGACAGACCAGATCAGTCTCAGAGTCAACCGCATCAATCCAGACGACGATGTCCGCTTCAGCAACCGCGCACTGGGTCCGACGCATGCCCTCACGCTCAACCGCATCCGCCGTTTCATTGCGCAGTCCTGCGGTATCAGACACCACGATCGGAACGCCGGCGAGCACCAGCGGCGCTTCAACAACGTCACGGGTCGTGCCGGCAACGGGTGAGACAATGGCCGTGTCACGTCCCACCAACCAATTCAGCAACGACGACTTGCCGACATTCGGCGCACCCGCCAACACCACCCGTAATCCACGCCTGACAGCAGAAGCCCGATCGGACTGCGACAGCGCCGAATCAAACGCCAGTGACAAACGGTCCATTGCGGCGCGCGCTTCCCCATAGGCCCGCCCCGCCACATCATCTTCGTCAG
>Ga0075163_10001285_pt1 | contig 33548 bp, 25 predicted proteins | sample JI1023141ADNA_FD_71478 | JGI IMG/M metagenome (GOLD analysis project Ga0075163, IMG submission 71478) | Wastewater effluent complex algal communities from Wisconsin, to seasonally profile nutrient transformation and Carbon sequestration -... | ecosystem: Engineered > WWTP > Effluent > Algae...
ACCACCGCCGCCAGCGCCGCCAGGGTGGTGGTCTCGAAGGGCTGGTAGGTGCCAATCCCCGCGTTATTGATGAGAAAATCCGGCGGACCCAGCGCCTCGGTCACCGCCGCCACCCAGGCCGCCACCGCAGGACCGTCGGTGACGTCCACCACGGATGTGTGGATGTCCGCGCCCAATCCCAGGGGCACCGAGCGGGCGCACACGGCCACCCGCACCCCGTCGGCGGCGAGCTGGCGCGCGAGCGCATGCCCCAGCCCGCGGCTGGCGCCGGTGATGAGCGCCACCCGGCCGGTCAACGGCGGCATGGCGGCCCCTCCCACTCAACCCATTGAAATCGCTGCACTATGCGCCCGTTTGCGGCTTGCCGAAGCGGTTACCCAGCAGCCGGAACAGCAGGATGGCGGGCACGGCCCCCACCAACAAGGCGACGCCGATCTCGATCCGAAACACGGTGGCGCGGCCGGCGGTCCACCAGCGAATGGCCATCAGGCTGCCGGGGGCCAGCAGCGCCCCGGCCACCAGGCCCGTCCACGCGGGCATGCGGCCGTGGGCGAAGATCATGCCCCCCAGCGCCGCGCCGCCGGTGGCGATGCCAAACCACATGGCCTCCGTGCCCACCGCCCACAGGGGGAAGAACCCGGCGAGGATGAGCGCCGGCATCACGACCGCGAAGAGCAAGAAGATGCCGCCCACCTTGTTGAGCCCGGTGATGGGTCCGCGAAAGGCGATGTTGGTGGCCGCGGCGCGCGGCGCGTTGGGCCCGGACCCTCCGCCGGCCGGCCGTCCCGCCGGCCGCCCCTTCTCGGCCTCGGGTGCGCCCTCCGGCGGCAACATCGCCACCAGATCCGCGCCACTGCGGGTCTCCAGCAGCTCCAAGAGCAGCTCGCCGGGCATCTTCGACTTCAGCCCGGTCTTAATCGCTGCGTCGCTGTACCCGCACTGGTTGAGCACGTGCCGCAGGTTGGCCGCCTCCAGCAGCCGCTCCACATGGTTGACCTCGGGCACCTTCTCCAGGATGGCCAGCAGGACATCCCCTGCGCTGCGCTTCATCGCAATTCTCCTGTGAAATTCAGGGCTTGCCCGGGCGATCCCGGAACCAGACCACCTCGGCCCGGCGGTTCTGCCACACGCCCTTTTCATCGGGGCTGGCCGCCTGATCCTTGACCGACGGGCGGTCAAAGCCGAAGCCCACCACCCGGATGATGCCCGGCCGCACACCCCGCTGGATGAGGGCGGTGCGCACCGCCTCGGCCCGGCGGCGGGACAGCTCGAGGTTGTAGCCTGAGCCGCCCACCTGGTCGGCGTGGCCCTCCACCCGAATCTCGGTCAGCGTGGCCTCGCTCCTGAGGACCTCCGTCCAGGCGTCCACCCGGGTCAGGGCCTTGGCGTCGAGGCTGGCCTCGTTGAAGCCGAAGTACACCGCCGCCTCCAGCCGGGTGCCCTGGTCGATGACCGCCTCCCCCGCCTCGGACTCGAAGCCCAGGCGGTAGGTCAATGCGTCCTCAAAGGCCTCCGCCGGGGTGCCCTCGCCCCGGTTGCGCAGGCCGCGCACCCGCACCAGCAGGGCGAGCTGGCCCTTGCGCTCGGCCTCGGGCAACCGAATGGAAAAATTCAATGATTCCACGTGAGTAAAGCGGTCGTAGTCCCGAATGTCCTGGTAGATCGGGCGGCCCGCGGTGTCGTCGCGCATGAGCGCGATCTCGGTGCGGGCCCGCAGGACGTTCTGCCGCGGCACCGACACCACCAAATCGATGGACTCGGCCCGCGCATAGCGCTGCTTCAGCCCGGTGATGGACAGGCCGCTGTCGGTGAGGACGATGGCGCGGTCGGGCCCCCCAGCCGCGGCGGGGGCGGGCGTGCCCGCGTCCTGGGCACGGGCGGACAGGGCGGGCAAGCCCAGGAGGCTCGCCGCCACCCAGGGCAGCCACCGAGACCCGGAGGGCGCGCCCCAGCGTGCGGCGGGATGGACCGGTCGGATTGTGCTCACTGTCGCACCCCTTCTCGCTCGATCACCCAGATACCCCGCGCCGGGGCGGGCAGCGTCACCAGCGTCACCGCGGCGCTCTCCTGAATCACCTGCACCCCTTCAGCGGCCCCCATGGGCTGGTCGTTCTGCGTGAACCGCCACTTCAGCTCGGAGAGGCCGGTGCGGTTGTAGAGCACCACCCGCGCCGTGCCCTGCAGGTCGAGGTCGAAGCGCCACCGGTCCACGATGCGGCCGCTGGCCTCCGCCTCGGTCCGATCGCCACCCGCGCTCAGGTAGATGCCGCCGCCGGTGAGCGCGCTGAGCAGCGTCTGCAGCTCGGCCTGGAAGGCGTCGGAGGAGTCGGGTTGCAGAAAGACCCCCGTGGGCACACCCGGGCGCTCGGCGCGCCGGATGCGGTCGAGCAGGAAGGGGTCGTAGGCGCCGGCCTTCTCGATGGTGCGCGCATAAAAATCGCCGCACTTTCGGGACGTTGCCTCATCCCAGCCCTCGGAACGGCGGCACTCGACCGGGGCGTAGGTCATGTCGAGCAGCTCCACGTAGCGGCGCAACACGTCGCCGCCCGCCCGCATGCGTGTCAGGTACTCGGCCAGGCGAGTGCCCTCGGTGAGCCCCACCACATGCAGCGTGGCACCCAGCGCGTGCACCGCGGCCGCGGCGTCGCGCACGGCACGCTCGGCGTCGGTGGTCACCACCGACTCGCGGCCGTCGGTGAGCAAGATCACGTGGCGAGCGGCCTCCGGTGAGCCCTCCGCCAGCGTGCGCACGGCGGCGGTGAGCGCGTCGCGGATACCGGTGTAGGGCATGGGCGTCGCCGAGGCGCGGAACACCGCCCCGTAGGCCGCGAGCTGGCCCGCGTCGAGGCGCTGGTTGAGCACCACGGTGCTGCCCCCCGGCAGGCCCAAGGGCACCACTTTGTCGCCGAAGAGCAATACCGTCAGGCGCGCTGGGCGACCCGTGGACTCGGCATGGGCCGAGAGGGTGGCCGCAAGCCGGACCAGGATGATCTCGCGCTTGCTGGGGGCGTCGGGGAGCCGTGGGTCGGTGGCGCGGGTGGGGTCGTGGTAGGCCATGGACAGCGAGGTGTCGAGCAGCAGCACCACGTCCAGCGGCTTGAGGTCGCGACGCCGCGCGGACCAGTCGGTGGCGGCCAGCGCCTTGTAGTCGCGCAATACCTGCCGCACGACGGGGGCCAGGGCTTCCTCGGGGTTGGTGACGTCGAGCTGGTCGGCAAACACCGGCGCGCGCCCCTCCACGCACTCCAGGTGCGCGGTGGTGCGGTTGGCCACCGCCGCGCAGGACACGTCGGCGCTGGGATCGGGCTCGTCGAGCCGCTCCACCTTGATCTCGTCGCGCAAGTTGGGCGGCACCGCCCGCTCCAGCTCGCGGCGCAGGGCCTCCAAGACCTGGATGGTCTCCACATTGGCCAGCAGCGTCGGGTGCAGCACCACGCGCAACGACCTGATCAGCAAGCGAAATCGGGCCTGCTCGTAGCCCGGTCCGGGCAGCAGCGTGGCGGTCACGCCGGTGCCATCGCGGGCGGCGGCCGCCTCGGCGCGCAGGGCCTCGACACTGCCATCCCCTGCCCCCGCGAGGCTGCGCTCAAGGGCGCCCACCCAGGCCACCGCACCGGCGGTGACCTGAGATCCCGGATCCCCCACTTCGGCGAGCGCGCCGCGGCCGGCGATGGCCAGCGCGTCGCGCACATCGGGCGCGGGCAGCGCGGGATCCACCGGGGGTGCCTTGGGCGTGAGCAGATCGAGCACCGCGGTGTCGGCGGGCACCGGCGTGCGCAGCTTGTCGGCGGCCCCGCGGTCCAGCACCAACAACACGGTGCCGCTGAAGAAGCCCAGGCCCTCGCCGGGGCCGTTCTTGAGGTGCTGGGCCACCTGGAAGACCTTGTCGTAGCCCAGCACGCCGTCGGCGAGCTGCAGGCCGCCCTGCTTCTCGCGGGCCCCGGCGATGAAGACCACCACCACGTCGCCCTGGCTCACATACTGAAAGGGCGCGCCGCGGCGGAAGAGGTCCTCGAAGGCGGCCTGGGTGGGCACCTGCTCGATGACATGGATCTTGCGCGGGTTGAGCCCCAGGCGGCGCTCCGCGTGGCGGGCGACCCGGCGCGCCGTCTCCACCGCCACCGGATCGGTGCTGCCCGCCACCGCCACAAAGGACAAGCTGCGGTTGGGCACCGCCGCCCACGCCGGGCCGGCCACCAGGCACACCAGCGCCAGGCATCCCAGCGCCAGAAGGATCCCACGCCGCCCAAGCCCCAGCGGCCCCCACACACACGCCTGCCTCATCGCTTGAATCCAATCAAATCGGGTACTTCCGCGTTGGCCGCCGCGCCAGGGTGCCACATCACTCACCACAGAGCATCATCAGCTTGTCGATGCCCGGCACCGGCGTGGTGCACTGGCCGCTGCGGACGCGCTGGCCCAACTGCCCCACCCGCCGGCACAGGCCCGATCCCTGGGAGAGCGACTGGTTGCGGGAGCTCTGGCGGATGGCGGCAAACTCCGCCTCACAGTCGGCCACCAGCTTGGTCACGCGGACCCGCGGCGCGCCGTCGGTGTGCGGGGTCGCCACCCGCGGGTGCGGCGGCTCCGTCGCTGCGCTGGCCACCGCCGCGTCGGGCACCGGCGGGCGCGCCGCATCCGGGGGTTTGGGGCGGCCGGCATCCGCGGGGGCGTGCGTCCCGGCGTCGCGTACCGCGAAGTGGGCCCCCGCGTCCGCGACGGCGGGCGTGGCCACCAGCACCGCGCTGACGCGGGCATCAACCTCGTCAGGCACCACCGGGCCGGGCGTGTGCAGCACCCACCACGCACCCACCGCAAGCACAGCCCCGCCACCGATCAGCGCGGGCACCAGCCGGGACCGCCGCGGCGCTTCGGTGGGGGGCGGCGCGATGAGGGTGGCATCGGTTTCCACCACCGTGCGCCGGCTCGCCTCACCCAGGGCCGCCGACAGCGCCTGGGCCATGGCCTGCACCGACTCGAAGCGATCCACCTGCTCCTTGGCCATGGCCTTGCGCACCACCGCCTCGATGGCGGGCGGCACCTCGGCCTCGGCCGGCATGGGCGGGAACGGCGCCACGCAGTGGGCGGTCATGATCTCGAACTCACTGCCCTTCGAGTAGGGCAACCGCCCGGTGAGCATCTCGTAGAGCACCACCCCCAGGCTGTACTGGTCGGTGGCCGGGGCCACGCCGCGAGCGTAGGCCTGCTCGGGCGCCAGGTAGGCAGGGGTGCCCATGATGACCCCCGCCCGCGTCTCGTGGCCCACCGGCGTCTGCAGCGTGAGGCCGGGCTTGTCGTCCCGAATCGTCTTCACGATGCCGAAGTCGAGGATCTGCGCCCGCAGCGCACCGAAGGAAGTGGTTGAAACCATGATGTTTTCGGGCTTGAGGTCCCGATGCACCAGGCCGCGCTCGTGGGCGTGGGCCAGCCCTTCGCAGATTTGCAGGGTGAGATCCACGGCGGTCTGGGCGTCGAGGCGGGTGCGCTCTCGGAGCACCTCGCGCAGCTCGCGGCCATCCACGAGCTCCATCACCATGTAGAGCTCGCCGCCGTCCTCCCCGAAGTCGTAGAGCGCCACGATGGAGGAGTGCTTGAGGTAGGCCGCCGCGGCCGCCTCGCGCTTGAACCGCTGGCGCAGCGTGGGGTCGCCTGCGCGTTGGCGGTTGATGACCTTGATGGCGACATCGCGGCCGATGGGGAGCTGCACCCCGCGGTAGACCGTGCCCAGACCGCCGCGGCCGATGACCGCCTTGACCTCGAACTTGCCCCCCAAGCGGCGGCCGATCAGCGGCGAATCGGGCGAGGGCGGCTGCGAGGGCGCGGGATCCCGCGTGGCGGGCATCGGCGGACCATCGAGCGTGGGGGCGCTCGCCAGCGCCTCGCGGCCGGGGTTGCGCTCGGGGCGCTCCTCGGGCGTCGGGCCCGGTCCCACCGGGCGGTCCCATTGGGCCAGCGTATCGTGGGGCTCATCCCCGTGGTCGTCCGGGTCGCTCAGGAGGCCTCCGTGGGGGGAGTGTAGCGCTGGGTTTGCGTGGCGGCCAGTTGGCAGGGCGTGGGCGTGCCGCATAGTCTGGCGGCTCGGGGAGGTCGCCATGCACCATCGACAGCTTGCCACACCGCGCTCACGGACCCAGGCCGCAACCGCGAGCCCAAAACCGCAGCGAAATCAGAAGTTTATGCGAAATGAGCAGCGCCGGCTCGTCGCCCGCCCGTGGTGGGCCCTGCTCGGCCTGCTGGCGGGGTGCATTGAGTCGGCGCCCAACGACCGCTTCGCCTGCCGCGTCGATCGCGACTGCCAGGACGGGTGGTACTGCGTGGCCCAGGTCTGCGCGGCCACTCGGCTGACCGACGTGGGGGGGATCTCCGAGGCGGGCGGCGGACAGGGGGGGGCCGGCGCGACCGGGGGCATCGACGCGGGCGGCGCCGGGGGCGGCGGCGCCGGGGGCGGTGCGGGCGGCGTTGGCGGCGGCGGCGCCGCCGGCGTTGGCGGAGGTGCGGGCGGTGTTGGCGGAGGTGCAGGCGGTGTTGGCGGAGGTGCAGGCGGTGCCGGCGGCGCGGGGGCCATAGGCGGCGCCGGGGGCGGCGGCGGCGTAGGTGGTGTGGGTGGCGCAGGCGGCGCGGGCGGTGGCGGTGCCGGCGGTGGCGCCGGCGGCGCCGGCGGTGTCGTGCCCAGCGATGTAGACGCTGATGGTATCTCCGACGGCCTCGACAACTGCCCGTCCGAGGCCAACCCCGGCCAGCAGGACCTCGACCGCGACGGCGTTGGCGACCACTGCGAGTCCTGCGACGGCGACGCCCAGTGCCGTGTCCAGCTCAACGGGCGCTGCGACGACGAGGACGGCTGCGAGGGCCTCAACGTCCAGCGCATCCAGTTCGGCAGTTGCATCGCAGGTGTCTGCGGCGCCCATCGGCCCGAGCTCAACCAGCTCTCCTCCTGCGCGCGGGGCACACGCTGCCACACCGTTGATAATCGGGCGTTTTGCGACCCGGACCCCACCTGTCCCGGGGGTGCCTGCCGGCTGGAAGGTGAGAGCCAGCGCTGCCCGCCCGTGAACGAGGCGCGGTGTGTCCTCTCGGCGTGCCAGCCCTGGAGCTGCGAGCGCCCCGAGTGCAACGAGACGGGGCCGGATTTTCTGGGCGTCGTGCCCGCCTTCACCGAGGAAAGCCTGCGGAATCAAGAGGGTTTCCTGCTCGACCAGCGCACCAACAGCCTCTGGTACCTGCCCGCCGAGCCGGTGGCCGACCTCGCTGCCGCCCACACCTTCTGCGCCAACCCCGGCTTGCAGTTCGACGATCACAGCTGGCGCCTGCCCACCTGGTACGAGCTGGCCGCCTTCGCCCAGCGCACCAAGCTGGATGCCGAGCTGCTGACCGCCGCCGGCTGGCCGCCCGACGAGGGCGAGGTCTACCTGTCGCGCACCGTGGTGGGCGATACGGACGTCATGGGCGTCTACCTCGGCTCGGGTCGGGTGGTCCGCAAGCCGCGGCAGCAGCCCCCCGGCGCGCGCTACATGGCCACCTGCATCGCGCACGACGTGCGGGTGACCAACCTGGCCGCCCGCGGCGTGGCGTTTGCGGCCGCGGGCCCCGAGGTGACCGATCCCCTCACCGGGCTCACCTGGCACCGCGAGATCATCCCCGCTCTCAGCCTGGATCAGGCGCAGCAAACGTGCCTGCGGCTGGGCAAGGAGCTGCCCACCATCGACGCCGCTTTGTCCCTCCTGACGTTCCAGGCGGGGGCCACCCCCGGCCTCTGGCTGGCGTGGGACGGCCGTACCCTCGGGCGCGGCGCCGGCCTCATTTGGACCGCCAACACCGGCCACATCGTGGTCGACCGGCTCAACGCCTGGGTGGTGGATTTGGGCACCGGCGAAGTGCGTGAGCAGGCACCCGGCGACCAGGCCGCGGCCTTGTGTATGCATCGGTAATCATTCGGATATTTTGTGGGTTGTTCGGCCACACTTGGCCCGTCCCGGGGGCGGACGGCCACTGCGCCCCAGCCCAAAGGTGGGGTGTTCCTGGCATCCAAACGCCCGCCCGCGTAGCTTGACCGGGGGAACACCATGTCAACCACCCACCGGGCCCGCCCCGGTCTCATCTGTGTGCTGGGCCTCGCCCTCGCGGGCTGTGCGGAGGATGCCACCGAGGGCCAGCGATTTGCGTGCGTGGTGGAGCGAGATTGCCAGGCGGGCTGGTTCTGCGTGGCGCAGGTCTGCTCCGCCACCTCGGGCCCCGATGCGCGCCTCACCGACCACGGCGCACCTGCAGATCGCGGCCTGCCCGGAGATCGGGGCCTGCCCGCGGATGCCGCGCCTGATGGGCACGCGGGCGCCGGTGGCGCGGGCGGCATGGCTGGCGCCGGCGGCATCGGCGGCGAAGGTGGCATGGGTGGCGAAGGCGGCCAGGTGGGCCTCGACTCCGATGGCGATGGCGTGCCCGATGCCGTGGATACCTGCCCTCTTGAGCCCAATCCAAGCCAGGATCCCGCCTACTGCGCCGCGTGCCAGCGCAACGCGGACTGCTTCATCGGGTTGGCGAGCCCCCGCTGCATCGAGATCGACACGTGCGGCGGCCGCTTCGCCCGATCCCGGGTGCAGGGGGTGTGCCTCGATAACACCTGCGGTCGCTTTGGCCAGCCCGAGGACGTGGTGGGCGAGTGTCCTGCGGGCACCCGGTGCCAGGATGGGGCGGGCGGGGCCCGGTGTGCGGCCAACGCCGCGTGCGGGGTCGAGTGCCGGCTGGACAACGAAGGGACGGCCTGTGGCGGACCCGATCACCGCCGCTGCCGGGACGGCGTCTGCCAGCCCTGGAGCTGCGAGGCCATCGAGTGCAACGAGGCCGGACCCTCGCCCCCCACCATCCCCGGCATCCTCATGCTCCAGCTCAACGCGGGGGTGATCGTGGATGGGCGCACGGGCAGTCGGTGGCGGGTGCTCAATGACCGCGCCCTCGATCTGACCGAGGCCCACCAGCTGTGCGCGGCCGCGGATTCGGGCGATGCCGCCCACCCCTGGCGCCTGCCCACCTGGTACGAGTTGGCGACGGTCGCACGGCGAAATCCGTTAGATGACGCGATGTTGCAGGCCGTGGGTTGGCCCCTCAATGACGCCCTCTACCTGAGCCGCACGGTGGTGGATCAAAACCTGGCGATGGCGTTGCACGCCCGATCCGGCGAGCTGCGGCAGGTACCCCGCATCGCGATGGCCGGCAGCTACGCCGTGGCCTGCATCGCAACCCCGGAGCGGCCGCGGGACCTGGCAGCGCGCCGGGCCGCTTTTGCAGCGGCGGTGGATCCGGTGGCCGATCCCTGGACCACCCTCACGTGGTCGCGGGCGCCCGTTGCGCAGCGGGTCTCGCGGTCCGGGGCCATCCGCCAATGCATCATCGCCAACAAGCAGTTGCCCACCGTCAACGCGCTCCTGTCGGCCATGACCTTCGCGGTGCCCGATCCACCCGGCCCCGGCTCGTGGGTGGCCTGGGACGGTGCCCACTTCGGCCGCCGCGAGGGCCTGGTGTGGGCGGTGGACGGGGGGGACGAGCCCGCGGGTGACCCCCAGGGCTGGGTGGTCAACCTGCTCACGGGCGAGGTGCGCCAGCAGTCGGTCAACCAACTCGCAGATGCACGATGCATCCAACAGCCTTAGGCTTGATCTGAGGTCTGAGGGAGGAAAAACGTTGAATTATCGAATGCTTGTATGGAGCGCCTGCCTCGGCCTGCTCGGAATGTTCGGCTGTCAGAACGACGCCGACGAAGCCAGCTATGCGTGCACCGGGCACCTGCAGTGCGCCGACGGCTACCACTGCGGCGACGGGGTGTGTGTGCCAGGCCCGATCCCGGTGGATGCCAACGTGGTGGCCGGCGACACCGCCGTCTTGAACCCGGACGCTGGCCGATCCGACGGTGGCCTGAGCGACCGTGGGGCAAGCGACGGGGCCCCAAGCGAAGACCTCGGCCCGCCGCCGGTTGACCAGGGCATGCCGGGCGATTCGGACGGCGACGGCGCCCCTGACGGCCTGGACAATTGCGCCGCCATCGCCAACCCCGATCAGCTCGACGAGGACGGAGACGGCCTCGGTGATGCGTGCGATCCCTGCCCGTACGAGGGCGGACCGGATGGCTGCCCCGGCCCCTGCGGCGACCAGTCGGAGGGCGAAGGCTGCCTAATCATTGTGGATTGGCAGTGCCCCGACGCCTGCGGACGCAACACCTACAAGCGCTTCATGTGGGGCGTCTGCCAGGCGGGCCGCTGCGCGGAGGAGGATCCCAACACCTATGAGGAGCACTACCTCTGCGACGATGGCCACGTCTGCCAACCCCACGAGCCCGGTCGCCCGCGGCCGTGTGTGCCGGTGGACACCGTGCGGGTGGCCCAAAACTGCCCAGAAAACCCATGCTTTGCCCGCTTTGACGGCGTCCGCTGCGCCTCCAACCGGGGCCAGGCCCGCTGCATCCAAGAGCGCTGCTGCCCGTGGTCCAGCAACGACCCTGCGTGCAACGAGCAGGGCCCGCGCTTCCCTCTCCCCCACGACGGCATCGACGCCCCCGAGCGATTCTCGCTGGAAGGCGTCAACCTGGAGGACCGCCACACCGGCTTGATCTGGCAGCTGCCCGCGGGTGGCCCCGAGGCCTACCCCGGCCTGGATCTCGCCCACCAGACCTGCGAGCGCATCGGTGATGGCTGGCACCTGCCGTCGGTGTTTGAGCTACAGAGCCTTGCGCTGCGGGGTGGCCTGCTGCGCGCCGGGGTGATCGACGCCCTCCGCCAGCGCCTGGGGCGACCCGAGGGCTTCTTTGCCTCCAGCACCGTGATCACCAACAACCAGGGCCTGACGCGGCCCATCGGGGTCAACCTCCTCAATGGCGGTGACCAGCGCCTGCTCGACTTCCCCAACGAGCCGGAGGGCGCCTTGTTTGTGTTGTGTGTTCAGGACACCACGGCGCCCATGGACGCCGAAGCCCGCCGGCGCAGGCTCCAGGAGCAGCCCTTTGAGGGCAGCGACGAGGTGGTGGATCCCTGGACGGGCATTGTGTGGCTCGACGGCACCGAGAGCGGCGGGACGACCTGGGCTCAGGGCAGCCGGTGCGCGGGGCGCGGCGCCGCCCCGGCAGGTGCGCGGCCGCCGACCCTGACGGAAGCTCTGTCCGTCTGGCAGCCCAACCCGGCGGGCATCCCCGTTGACAACAACGACTTTGTCAACCGCCGCCTCGACTGGCTCCACCTCGCCAACGGCAATCGGGGCCTGCAGAGCCCTTTTGGCGGCTTCGTCGACCTCGCCTCCAGCATGTTCGGCAGCGACCCCGAGCCGCTCGATCCGGTGGGCCTGCGGCTCATCAGCTTCGAGCAGGGGTTTGTTGAGCGCACGGAGGGTCTCTCCGGGCGGGTGCGCTGCGTGCGCAATCCTTAGTCGTCGAGAAAAAGCGAAGTGGTTTCGGCCACTTGAGCCCGCTTAGAACGGCTCCACCCGGATGCCGCGGGGCGGATCGAGCACAAACGCCGCGTCGGGCAACTCGGGGTTGAGGCGGTGATCCACCACCTCAACGTCGATGCGCAGGTCGTCGCCTGGGGCCTCCAGGCGCATGCGGCGAGGCACCGCGTCATCCGCCGTGCCGCTGTAGTCGCCCAGGCGAGCGCGGTACTGCAGCACATCGCCCACCCACTCCTGGGCCCCGGCCACCCGCAAGGTGCCCGGCTCCAAGAAAATGCGCTGTCGCCGACCGCCCTGGCCCTCCAGGTCGAGCTGGTACCACCCCTCCTCGCCATTCCAGCCCACGGTGGCCGTCTGGTGGCGGATGACCGGCAGCGTGCCGCGCAGCAGCGCCGACAGGCTCTCGGGCGCCATGGCGATGGGCACCAGCCGGGCCAGGTTGGCCGGGGTGGCCCCGCCTTGCCAGAAGCGCTTCTCCTCCAGCGAATAGAGCGACAGCGTCCGCCCATCGCTCACCAGCGTGGAGAGCGGCTGATCGAAGGGCGAGAGCGAGTCGATGCGCAGCCGGTCGGGCTGGCGCACGGCCACCAACTGCCGCAGCCGAACGCGCTCGCTCTTGTGCCAGACCTCCAGGTGCAGCTGCCCCGTCAGGCTGCGCACCGCCGCCGCCCGCCGGGCGATGGCGGCCAGTAAGGGTTCGGGATCACTGGAGAAATCTTCGGGCCGCCGGTGCGCTTCTGGGCACCCGGTCAGGCTGAGCATGGCCAGCAGCAGAGCCCACACCCACCCCCGCCTGCGCAGGCCGGTTGGGCAGAAGGACGTGAGGGCGATGGGGGCAACCGGGGGGCGCGAATCGGTCACTTGAGCTCCCGCCGCCATCGGCGGCGCATGCCTTCGCGCCGCGCACCCTCGGTGCGATCCAGCGCTTCGGCCAACGCCGCCTGGGCGGCTGCCTGCTCACCCAGCGTGCGCAGCACACAGGCGAGGTGATAGCGGATTTCGGCCGCGGTGGGGTTGAGGGCGGCCGCCCGCTCCAACAACCGCCGCGCTTCGCCGTGCTCGCCCTGGCGGTGCAACACCCACCCGAGCGAGTCGACGATGGACGGATCATCGGGGGCATGCCGCAGCGCACGCCGAATCATGCGCTCGGCCTCTTCCAGCCGCTCACCCGCGTCGGCCCAGGTAAAACCGATGTAATTCAGCGCACCTGGGTGATCGGGGTTGTAGTCGAGGATCTCGTGCATCGCCCACAGCGCCCCATCGTGATCCCCCAGGGCATCCATGGTCAGCGCGCGCACGAAGCGCATCTCGGCATCGCGGGGCCAGCGGTTGATGCCTTGAGTCAGCAGCGTCAGCGCCTCTTCCAGCCGCCCGGCGGCCCGCAGCGCACTGGCGTGATCCACCACGAAGCCGGGCCACTCGGGCCGCCGCAACCGCGCCTGCTCCAGCAGGTCCACCGCCTGGTTGGCGTCCCCGCGGGCCAGCGCCACCTTGCCCAACATCCGCAGCGCATCGGGGCCATGGGGACCCGCCACCGGGATGCGCATCAGCTGTTCGCGGGCCTCATCGAAGCGCTCCACCCGGGCCAGCACATGGCCGAGCAGCAACCGCGCCTCGGCATGCTCCGGGGCGCGCTCCAGCAGCTCTTCCAGCTCGTTGGCGGCCCCCAACAAGTCGCTGCGCTGCAACAAGAGCTGGGCGACGGCCATGGAGCCCGCTTGAGCACCGGTCCCCGGGCCGGCGATGCGCTCTGCCGCAAGGCGCGCCAGCCGCCGATCGCCGCCCTCCAGCGCCAGGCCCAAAATCTGCGGATCGAGGTCGCGCCGAGCGGGGTCACGGCGGACGGCCTCGGTCAGCGCTTGAGCCGCAGCCGCAGGCCGGTTGGTGCGCCGCTGGAGGGCCGCCAGCCGCAGCCAGCCATCCACCTCCTCGGGGGCGCGGCGGGTGCTCTCCACGTAGGCGCGTTCGGCGCCATCCAGATCGCCCAGCAGCTCGGCCGCCGTGCCCAGCGCCCGCCAGGCCTGCCCCTCTTGCGGCACCAACTCGGTGAGTTGGATGAAGACCAGCCGCGCCGCCGGCAGGGCACCCAGCGCGAGCTCCGACCGGCCCAACAGCTCCAGGGGCCGCGGATCCTGGGGCGCCAGCGCCCGGGCCCGCTCGGCACGGCTGCGCACCTGGGGCCAATGACCCAAATCGGCGTGGGCCCGCGCGGCGGCCAGCCACACCTCCACCGACTCGGGATCCAGCTCGGTGGCGCGATCGAACAGCACCGCTGCGTCCTCGGGATGGCCACTGCGGCTGAGGATCCCGGCCTCGGCATAGGCGCGCACGGCCTCGGGGGTCGGCCCCACCTGCTGGAGGGGACCACACGCGGCCAGGAGCACGACGCCAAGAGTGGAACAGAAGAGTGGGCGCACCGGCTCATGCTAGCGCCGTGGACCGCCCGCTTCCACTCCCTTCGGCGTCCAGTGGGCCTGCGGGGTGGTACCGGCGGTCCAGCGGATCCCGGCCAGCCCCCCCGGTCACCCCCGGGCCTGGGCAGCGCGTGGATCAAGCGCCCCTTCCGAGCCAACGGGGCGTCCATTGCGCCTTGGACACCGAGCGCGCGAGCGCGGTCAAAAGCGCTTTCAGATCAGGTACTTTTCGTTAATGTGGCTTCGCAGTCGGGCCCATTTCCAGGCCGCCTGGGCGCCCGTGTGCGCCTGGATCTTGCGCCCCGGTCGGGCCGGCAGTTAGATCGAGGGGTCATGACTCGCCTTGCGCCCACCCTCTGCCTGCTCATTGCGCCCCTGTTGGCGGCGTGCGCCGACGGTGTGGCGGAGGTGCAGGCCGTGGATCCCGCCCCGCCCGCTTCGGGGCGCTACGGCCTCGTGGTGCTCACCGCCCAGCTCGGCGAGCCCGGCATCGCGCTCAGTGGCCAGTTGATGGACTACCAGGGCGTCTCCCAAGCGGACGCCCTGCGCGCCTTGACCGCCCCCGAGCTCGTCTGGCTGGCGGACGACCACCTCGCCGCCGGCACCTGCCAGCTGCTCGACACCGAACCCCACAGCCCCGAAGGCCACACGCAGGTGGACTTGCTGGACGCCGGCCCCATCCTCGTGCGCGCACCCGCGCCGCTCGAGGAAGGCCAGCTGGTGCCCCCCCGCGAGCTGCCCGCCCTGGTGAACGCCCTGGCGGGGGTGGTCTACGACGCCGACACCGACCTGCCCTACCTCTCCGGGGGCCTGTACCGCGTGCAGGCCGACGGCGCCGAGCTGGGCGCCTTGAGCGGCGAAGTCGAGGCCCCCGGACCGGTGTGGCTCGACAGCCACCAGCTCGATGACGCCGGCCTGGATCTGCACCTCGGCGGCGGCCCCGATGCCTACGTGGTGCTCACTCGCGCCGCGGCCGGCCGCGCCGTTGCCTGCCTGCCGCTGGAGGGCGCCGACGCCTTGCGCGTGCCCCCGGAAGCCCTGCGCCACCTGGGCCCGGGCACCATCGAAATCGACCTGCTGCGCGTGCGCCGCGCCCCCCTGGTGGCCGAGGGTCTGCCGGGTGCTTTGCTCTTCGTCACCCGGGATGCCACCTGGCTGACGTTGCCCGATCTGCCCTCCGAGGAGCGTGCCCGATGAAGCTCTTGTCCGCCGGCCGCACCCATGTCGGCATGAAGCGTGCCCACAACGAAGACAGCCTGCGCATCTTCCGCGAGGAGAACCTCTTTGTGGTGGCCGATGGCATGGGCGGTCACGCCTCCGGCGAAGTGGCCAGCCAGATGTCGGTGGAGACGCTGGCCGAGTTCTTCCGGGCCACCGCGGAGGATGACGAGATCACCTGGCCCTTCAAGATGGAGAAGGGCAGAAAATACGAGGAAAGTCGCGTCATTACCGGGATTCGACTCTCCAACCGACGCATCTATGAGTCCGCCGCCCGCGACTCCAAGCTCAAGGGCATGGGCACCACCATCGTGGTGACCTTCTTTGTGAACGACACCTGCTACATCGGCCACGTCGGCGACAGCCGCGTCTACCGCTTCCGCGGCGACGAGCTCACCCAGCTCACCGAGGATCACTCCCTCTTGAATGACTACATCAAGATGAGGCAGTTGACCCCCGAAGAGATCGAGGCCTTCCCCCACAAAAACGTCATCGTGCGCGCCCTGGGCATGAAGGACACGGTGCAGGTGGATGTGATGGCCGAGCGCCCACAGCCCGCCGACATCTACCTGCTGTGCTCCGACGGCCTCTCCGGCATGGTCACCGACGACGAGATGGCACGCATCCTGGGGGCGGGCGGCGATCTCGAGAGCCTCTGCGAGACGCTCATCGAGCGGGCCAACGAAAACGGCGGCACCGACAACATCACCGTCATTCTGATTCGGTGCGAGCCCGAGTGAGTCCCCGGCGACGTCTCAAAACGTCGCACCACTGACCCGCCACGCTGCAACATCCCGCTCCCGCTTCCGCCCACCACCGGCCAGCTATCCCGCGGCATGATCCTTGCGCAGTGCCGCGCTGCATAGGTTCAGCCGTGGAGGATGTTACGATGTCGGAACACAAGCGCGTGGTGATCATCGGTGGCGGTACAGCCGGCATCACGGTGGCCGCCCGCCTGATGCGCAGCAAGACGCCCCTCGACGTGGTGGTGGTCGAGCCCTCCGAGCAGCACTTCTATCAGCCCTTGTGGACGTTGGTGGGCGGCGGCCTGGCCACCCTGGCCGAGACCGAGCGCGCCGAGGCGAGTGTCATGCCCGAGGGCGTGCGGTGGGTGAAGGAGGCCGTGGCCTCGGTGGAGCCGGTGGCCAACACGGTGCACCTACAGAGCGGCGAAGCGCTGACCTACGACATCCTGGTGGCCTGCCCCGGCCTGAAGCTCTGCCCCGACGAGATCCCCGGCCTGATGGAAGCCCTGGAGAGCGACGACCGCGTCTGGACCAACTACGACCGCCGCTACGTGGAGAAGGGCCCCCGGGCCATCGCGGCCTTCAAGGGGGGCCGGGCGCTGTTCAGCTTCCCCCGCTCACCCCTCAAGTGTGGCGGCGCGCCCCAAAAGGCCATGTGGGTCACCGAGGAGTGGCTGCGCAAGAACGGCGTGCGCGACCAGAGCGAGGTGCACTTCATCACCCCCAACGCGGCCATCTTCGGCATCCCCATCTATCGTGACGCCCTGATGAAAGAGGTGGTGGCGCGGGACATCACCATGCGCACGGGCACGTGGCTGCTCGAGGTCCACCCGGAGACCAGCGAGGTGCTGTTGGGTAACGCCGAGGGCACCTTCCGCGAGCACTACGACCTGCTCCACGTCACCCCCCACCAGCGCCCCCACGCCTTCCTCAAGCCGCTGGCGGCCGCCGATGGCTTTGTGGAGGTGGACCTCGGCACGCTGCAGCATCCCCGCTTCCCCAATGTGTTCTCGTTGGGGGACGCCGCCTCCCTGCCCATCGCCCGCACCGGCGCCGGCGTGCGCAAGCAGGCCCCCATCCTGGTGGCCAACGTGCTCGCCTACCTGGAGGGCCGCCCCCTGACGCCCGGCTACCACGGCTACACCTCGTGCCCCCTCGTGGTGGGCCACCACAAGGTCATCCTGGCGGAGTTCGGCTACCAGGATGAGATCATGGAGACCTTCCCCTTCCGCCAGGACAAGCCGCGCTACTCGATGTGGCTGCTCAAGCGCCACGTACTGCCCAAGCTGTACTGGCACGGCATGTTGAAAGGGCGCGCCTGATCAGCGCGCAATCTCAAGCGATTTCAGTTGGTTACGTGAGGCGCGCCGCCATCGTTCGCGCGCGATCGAGCCAGCCCTGCAGGATGAGGCTGGCCGCCACCTGATCGATCAGCTTGCGGCGCCCCCGGCCATCCAGGGCGCTCTCCCGCAGGGCACGCTCGGCCGCCACGGTGGTCAGCCGCTCATCGAAGCGCTCCACCGGCAGCTGCGTGGCGGCCTCGATGGCCTTGGCCACCTGGGCCACCTTGCGTGCCTGCTCCCCCGGCCGCCCATCCAGGCGCAGCGGCCACCCCACCACGATGGCCGTCACCTCGTGCTCGGCCACCAGCGCCTTCAGCGCCACCAGATCCGCCGGCAGGGTGGTGCGCCGAATGGTGGTGACCCCCTGGGCGATGAGGCGGGTGGGGTCGCTGATGGCCACCCCCACCGTGCGATCACCCACATCGAGGCCCATGACACGCCCGTCGCTCATGCGTGGGCCACGACCCGGTGCCACCCGGCGAGGCGCTCGGCCACATCGGCCGGATCGGCGGTGCGCTGGAAGGTGGCATCCGCCCGCCAGGCAGCGCGCACCGCCTCCAGGTCCGAGAAGTAGCCTGAGCCCAGCCCGGCCAGCAGCGCCGCCCCCAACGCCGTGGTTTGCAGCATCGCCGGCCGCACGATCTCCACCCCCAGCAGGTCCGCCTGGATCTGCATGAGCAGGCCGTTGGCCGCCGCCCCGCCGTCCACCTTGAGGGTGGTCAGGGGGTGCCCGAGGTCGCGCTGCATGGCCGCCAGCACATCCTGGTTCTGGAAGGCGATGCCCTCCAGCGTCGCCCGGGCGAGGTGGGCGGCGGTGGTGCCGCGGGTGAGGCCGTGGATGACCCCCCGCGCCTCGGGTCGCCAGTAGGGGGCGCCCAGGCCCGTCAGGGCAGGCACGAAGTACACCCCGCCGGTGTCGGGCACCTGGGCCGCGAGGCCCTCGATCTCCGACGCATGCTGGATGAGCCCCAGGCCGTCGCGCAGCCACTGCACGGCCGCCCCGGCGATGAAGGCGCTGCCCTCCAGCGCATAGGTCACGTGGCCGCCCACCTGCCACGCCACCGTGGTCAGCAGCCCGTTCTGGCTGAAAACCGGCCGCTCGCCGGTGTTCATCAGCAAGAAGGCCCCCGTGCCGTAGGTGCACTTGGCCTCACCAGGGGCGAAGCACGCCTGCCCAAACAGCGCCGCCTGCTGGTCACCCGCCATGCCTGCGATGGGAATGCCATCGGGCAACCCCTTGAAACCCCTGGTCTTTCCGTACACCTCCGCGCTGGAGCGGATGGTGGGCAGCACCGCCAGGGGCACCGTGAGCAGGTCGGCCAGCGTCGGATCCCAGGCCAGCGTCTCCAGATCCATCAGCAGCGTGCGGCTGGCGTTGGAGACGTCGGTGACGTGCACCGCCCCGCCCGTCAGGCGCGCCACCAGGAAGCTGTCGATGGTGCCAAAGGCCAGCTCACCCCGCGCGGCGCGGGTGCGGGCGTCGGGCACGTGGTCGAGCAGCCAGGCCACCTTGGTGCCCGAGAAGTAGGGATCGAGCACCAGCCCGGTGCGCGCCTTGAACAGCGCCTCGTGCCCGGCCGCTTTCAGCACCGCGCAGCGATCCGCCGTCCGCCGGCACTGCCAGACGATGGCGTTGTGCACCGCCCGCCCGGTGGCGCGATCCCACAAGACCGTCGTCTCGCGCTGGTTGGTGATGCCGATGGCCGCCACCGTGCTGCCCGCCACCCCGGCCGCCGCCAGGGCCTGCGCAATGGCCACCTCCACCGAGTGGATGATGGCCTCCGGGTCATGCTCCACCCAGCCCGGCTGCGGAAAAATCTGAGGAAAATCCTGGGTATGCTGGCCGCGGACGACCAGCTGCTCGTCGATGACCAGCACCGTGGTGCCGGTGGTGCCCTGATCGATGGCCAGCAAGTAGCCCCGGTCGCTCTTACCCATGGTGGGTCTCCAAATCCCGCAGGAGATCGGTCAACGTGGCGAGGGCGTCGCCCCCGAAGACGATGAAGCCATCCACCCCGGCCGCGCGCAAGGCCGCCTCGCGCTCACCCGGCGCGCCCGCCAGCAGCACCCGACGCGCCCCTGCGGCTTTGAGGGCCTGGGCCGCGGGCACCGCCAGCTCGGCGTAGTCCTCGTCGTGGCCACACAGGCAGGCGATGGGGGTGCCACTGGCCTGGAACGCCGCCGCCAGCGCCTCGGGGGACCGGGTGCCCTCGCCGGCCAGGGCCGCAATGCCGCCGGCTGCCAGCAGGTGCGTGGTGAAGGTGGCCCGCGCCAGGTGTCGCGCCAGCGGGCCGAGGTTGGCCAGAAACACCGCCGGCGGATGCCCGGCCTCGGCGGCCACATCGCTGAGATCACGCAGCATTTCAAAGGGTTGCGCATCGCGCATCGCGGGTGCGGTGTCCATGGCCGCTGCCTCGCCGGCCAGGCCCACAGCCACCGCGGCCAGCGGTGCGCCTGCCGCCAACGCCGCCCGGGCCGCCGCGAAGTCGAGGGGGCCCACCGCCACCGGCACCCCCTCCGGCGGCTCGGGCACGGTGGGCGGGACCACGCCGGCACCCGCCATGGCGTGCTCGCTCACCCCCAGAATGGCCTGCCGCCGAGTGGCCACGCGGCGCGCGCGCTCCGCCGCCACCGCCGCCACCTCTGCCTGGGGTCGACCCGCCGCCAGATCGGCCACCAGCCCGCCGCGGCCCTCGATGGCCTGGAAGCGCTGCCAGGCCGCCTCGGCGATGGCATCGGTGAGCGCCTCGATGAAGTGGCTGCCCCCCGCGGGATCCAGCACCCGGTCGAGGTGGCTCTCCTCGGCCCACAGCGCTGGCGTCGTGTTGGCCAGCCGCCGCCCCGCCGAGCTGCCCTCGCCCAGCGCATCCAACGGCAGCGACACCACCTCGTCGGCGCCGCCCACGGCCCCCGCAAAGACCGCCACCGTGTTGCGCAGCAGGTTGAGGTGGGCCTCGCGGCGTGTCCACTGCCGCTCCGCTGGCCGCACCCGCAGCCGTAAATCGGCCGGCGCGCCGCAGACCTCGAGAATGCGGGTCCAGCCCGCCCGAAAGGCGCGCAGCGTGGCGATGGACTCAAAGAAGCGTGTGCTGGTGGCCAGGGTGAACCCGATCCGCCCCGCTGCCTCCGCCGGGGTCAGCCCCTCGGCCCCCAAAGCGCGTAGCAGCTCCACCCCCGCCGCCCAGGCCAGCGCCACCTGCTGCGCCTCACCGGCCCCGGCGCGGTGCCAGACGTGGCCATCCACCTCCAAGACGCGGAGGCCCACGGCCCCCTCGGCCACCAGACCCGCCACCAGCCGCGCCGTCGCCGCCAGGTTGGGCACCCGGCGCCGGTGCAGGCCCAGCGCGATGGGATCCAGCCCGGGCGCGGTGTGCGCGCCCACGGCCACCGCCAGCGCCTCGTCCGCATTCACCCATGAAATCAACAGGTTGGCGGGCACCACCGCCTGGATGGCGGCCACGGAGGCGGCGTCGGTCAGCCCACACGCCCGAGCGTCCAGCAGCACACCGTCGGCCCCCTCGGCGACGTCCGCGGCCAGCCGCGCCGCCAGGACCTGGGGATCGGGGTGGCCCTGCACCACCAGGCGCCGCCAGCCCGGAGCTGAGCGCGGATCCCGCGCGCCGACCAGCGGTGCACGGTCGTCGGCCGCGGTGTAGAGCGGCTGGATGGTGAGGCCGTCGTCGGTGCGCCGCGCCAGCCGACTGGCGGGGACACCCTTGAGATCGCGCTCCACGAGGGCGCGCCAGGCAGCGAGGTCAAGCTCCATGGCGCGCATTCTGGCCCGCGCCGCGGGCCGCGACAAGCCAAAGGACCGGCGACCACCGCGTGTGACTCCACCGGCGCGCGGCGGTTGGTCTCCCCGTGCAAAAGATTGGGCGAGAAATATCAGAGGCCGCTGCGTCGTTGACCCAGCGGTTCGCTGATGCGCTCAGTCGCCGCGCTCACGCTTCATTTGCCGATCTGGGGGAGATCACCATGTACGAGTCCTTCGATGTGGGTCGCGCCGCCGAGCCCCGCAGCCTGCGCCTTCGCCCCTTCCTCACGGCCCTGGGTGCACTCACCCCCGTGGCCGTCCTCGTCTTCATGCTCGTTCGCTAGCGCGCCCATCCCCGAGATTCTCCTTTGATCTTAGCCTCTTGAGGCAGGGGCCGATCCCCTCCCCCCCACCGTCGTACCTTACACCGGCACGGTGGCCCCGCTTCCTGTTCAATGGGGCACCGGTTGATGACGGGGGAGACACATGGGATTGCGCTTCGTTTGGCCTTCGGCCTTCCTTCTTGCAAGTGTGCTGGCGTTCGCCGGCTGTGACGACGGCGACGGTGGTGGTGGCGGTGCGGACGCGGCCGCCGCGGGCGGCGCGGGTGGTGCCGGCGGCGCCGGTGGTGTTGGCGGCGCGGGTGGTGCCGGCGGCGCGGGTGGTGCCGGCGGCGCCGGCGGTGCTGGTGGCATGGGTGGTGCCGGCGGCGCGGGTGGTGCCGGCGGCGCGGGTGGTGCCGGCGGCGGCGGCGGCGCCAACTGCGACACCTACTGCACCCAGATGGAGCAGAACTGCGCCGGGACCTATCCCGACCGTGCGGCCTGCATGAACGCGTGTGGGGTCTTCCCCACCGACGGCGCGGCGGATGCCACCGAGGGCAACAGCCTCCAGTGCCGCATCTACCACAGCGGCGCCCCGGCCACGACCGACGCTGCCCTCCACTGCCCGCACGCGGCCGCTGAGGGCGGCAACGTCTGCGGCAGCTACTGCGAGGTCTACTGCGACCAGATCCAGGCTCACTGCGCGGGCACCTACGCCGATCGCGACGGCTGCATGAGCGCCTGCAGCCAGCTGCCCACCGACGGCGCCGTGGGCGCCACCGACGGCAACAGCGTGCAGTGCCGCATCTACCACGCCAGCTTCCCGGCGGCCGCCGACGGCGCCCTCCACTGCCCCCACGCCTCCGCCGAGGGCGGCGACGTCTGCGGGGCCTACTGCGACGTGTACTGCGGCCTGATGCAGAAGAACTGCGACGGCTACTACGCCGACAACGACGCCTGCCAGGCCGCCTGCGGCGCCATGCCCCGCGGTGGCCTGCCCAATGCCACCGACGGCAACAGCCTGCAGTGCCGCATCTACCACGCCAGCTTCCCGGCGGCCGCCGATCCGGCCCTCCACTGCTCCCACGCCATGCCTGAGGGCGGCAACGTCTGCGGCGATACCTGTGAGGTCTACTGCGACTTCATGGGGCAGAACTGCCCCGGCAGCTACGTGACCCGCGAAGTGTGCATGGGCACCTGCGCCCTCTTCCCCGCCGACGCCGCCCCCGGCAGCACCGACGGCGACAGCGTGCAGTGCCGCATCTACCACGCCAGCTTCCCGGCGGCCGCCGACGGCGCCCTCCACTGCCCCCACGCGGCCTCCGAGGGCGGCGATGTGTGCGGTGGCTACTGCGACGTGTACTGCGGCCTGATGGAGAAGAACTGCCCCGACACCTTCTCGGGTGAGGCCGCCTGCCAGGCCGCCTGCGCGGGTTACGCCATCGGCGAGACCGGCGCCCAGAGCGGCGACAGCGTGCAGTGCCGCATCTACCACGCGGGCTACCCCGCCTCGGCCGATGCGGCCACCCACTGCCCCCACGCCGGCCCCGAAGGCGCGGGCGTCTGCGTCGACCCCTGAGCCTTGAGCGGGGCGGCAGGCCGCCTCGCCCCCCTACCCAATCCCCTTTGATTTCAAACTTTTAGACCACGCTACCCAGCGCCGCCTCCAAGAGGTCGGCCCGGTCTTCGTGCCCCGACCCCCGCAGCGCATCCAGCAGGCCCGCGGCCACCGCCGCCAGGCGCTCGCCTTCGGGCAGGCCTTCGCAGCCGACGCCCGCCTGCGCCGCTTCCACCAGCCAGGCCGCCGCCATCGGGGCGTCTTCGCGCAGCAGGCAAATCCAGGCCACGTCGTAGCGCGCGTGCAGGTTGCGGGCATCGTGGCGCGCCAGAGCGACGCGCGCGTCAAAGGCCTCATCCCAGCGCGCCAGGCCCTCCAGCGCCAGCGCTTGCTCGGAGAGGAGCTGCTTCTTGCTGCTCCACCACACCCCCGGGGTGGCCAGACCCGCCTGCGCCGCCGCGAGGCGAGCGGCCTCATCGCCCCGAGCGCGGGCCACGGCGCACTGCCCCAGTGCCCGCACCGCCCCGGGCTCGGAAGAGCACGCCGCCGCTTGCTCAAAAGCGGCCTCCGCGGCCTCCAACACCCCGTCCTGCAAGAACAATTGGGCACGCACCCGGTGCAGCTTGTCGGCGCCGATGGGGTACTGGGCCAGCATGGGATCGCCCCCATCGGCGACCACCGCCTCCACCGCAGCGCGCGCGGTGGCCAAAAACGCCGGCTCGGCCTCCACCTCGCCGTCGCCCAGCGCCTCCACCGCCCACTCGGCCTCGGAGCGCACCAACCACGCCGCCAGCCAGTGCGCGAAGTCGGGATACCACGGCGTGATGGGCCCCTCGGCCTCGCGGAAGTCCACCCAGACTTCGCCCGCATGGGGGCCGTTGAGCACCAGCAGGTCGCAGTAGCCGCAGCCCTGGTCGCTCAGCCGCACCGTGCCATCGACGGCATCCGCGCCCAGCGGCAGATCGCCGCCGTCATAGGTGGCGGTGTGGGGGAAGGGGCGCCCGGGGCGGGCATCCTCCAGGTCTTCGGTGGGGGGCATGAGACCGTAAAACGGTCCGGCGCCCACCCCCACCGTCGCGAGCCAGGTGCGGTACTGGGCCGGCAGCTGCACCCCGTGCACCGCCTCAAAGGTCTCCAGCACCTCCGCGGCCACCGGCTGGCTGCGCCACCCGTGCATCGTGGCCCCAAACACCACACACCGCCCGTCGTGCCGGGCCAGGGCGGCCTGCCGAAGCTGCAACTGCGCCAGATCCATGATGTTTAACTCTTTTCGGTGCGCAGGACCCGAGCCATCAGGCCCGCCAACGCGTCCTTCACGGGCAGCCGCCCCTGGAAGAGGGCCGCCATGGTGTCCACCAGGGGCGCGCGCAACCGCTGCCGCCCGGCACGCTGGCTCAGGCGGGCGGCCAGCTCGGCCAGCTCGGGGAAGTCGCTCGCGGCACCCTCATGATCCCCCCGGGCGAGGCGCGCCCCGGCCTGGAATGCCTCCCCCGTGCCGTCAAAGGCGAGCTGGGCCAGCATGCCCAGGCCGGCGAGGCCGTAGGCCGTGCCCGTCCGCCCGCCCAGCCCGGTGACGAGGCGATCCATCTCCGCCAGGGCCCGCGTGAGCGCGGTGGCCTCGGTGGCCGCGCCCACCGCCAGCGCCCGGGCCACCCCCAGCGCTACCCCCAGCACGGCCGCCAGCGCCGCCGAGAGCTCCACCCCCGGCATGTCACTTTCGGTGTAAATCCGCAGGGTTTCGCTGGTCAGCGCCCCCTGGATGTCCTCGGCCCAGGTGGGAAACGCGCTGCCCACCACCAGCGCCGCCGGGTGGCCGGACTGCACCGCCGCCGGGCCCGCCGCGCCCGCCAACACCGCCACCTGCCGCACCGCCGTCCACTCCAGCACCGCCTCGGTGGGGCGCAGGCCCTCGGCCGTTAAGCCCCGCACCAGCGTCACCACCCGGTGGTGGCCGCGCAGGTGCGGCGCCAGCTTGTACAGGTCATGGGTGAGCAGCCCCGCCGGTGGCGCCAGCACCACGCGCTCGGCCGAGGCCACGGCCTCCGGCGCCTCCAGCCGGTGGACCTCATGGCCCCCCGCCAGCAACCGCCCAGCCAGGGCCTCGGGCCAGGCGCCCTCTCCCACCACCACCCAGGTGCTCATGCCAGACACTCCCGCAGCACATCGGTGTAGGCGGCCAGCCGATTCCCGTAGAAAAACAAGAGCTTGGGGTCGCGCACCACCAGGTCGTCGCCCACCCGATCCAGGGCGCTGCGCACGTGGTACATGCCAAACGTGGCCACCGCTTTCTGCACCAGCACCTCGGCGGGCGCGGTGCGCACGGTGTCATCCAACCGCACCCGACCGGCCGCCTCGAGGTCCACCAGCCGCGTCCGCACGCGCGCCAGGGCGCTCACCACCTCATCGGGATCGTGCACGTCCCCGCTGGTGGTGCGCAGCAGGGTGAAGAGGTCCAGCCCCGGGGCCCGACGGCGCTCCAGCTCAAACAGCAACCACCCCAGCAGGTGCGTGGGCAGCACCACCGTCTCCCGCAGGAAGGCCGCCGCCACCGCCGCCCCCAGCTGCCGGGTGTACTCGGCGTCGCGCGCTTCATCGGCCACCGGCTGGCCATCGCGCTGAAAATACTGAGCCGGATCAATGGAGTTGCCCGCCGGCCCCAGGCTCTCACCCTCGGCGCCCAGCGGGTTGCCAAACACATCCATGGCGGCGCCAAACCGCACGATCATGGTGGTATCGAGGGCCATCACCTTGAGCGCGTAGTGCACCACGCGGCCCAGCTTGCTGAACTCGTCGTCCTCGATGATGTAGCGCGCCTGGCCGGCGGCCTTGAGGTGGTCGGCGATGAGCGTCTCCGCCTCCAGCACCAGGGGGTAGTTGATGGTGACGGGCACCACGTAGATGGGCCGCCGATCCCCCCGCCGCACGCGCTCGGCCTGGGCCGAGATGGCGCTGCCCATCAGCCCCAGCTTCAGCTTCTGCTCCACCAACCCCGACCGCGACCGCGTGCCGCCGGGGAAAAACAGGCTGTGGTAACCCCGCTCGATGAGCACCTGGCTGTAGGTGGTGAGCACGTCCTTGTAGAGGCGGTGCTGGAGGCGCCGGTCCACCCGATAGGCCCCCAGGTTGCGCATGAAGTAGCCGATGAGCTTGTTGGAGAAGAGGTTTTTGCCCGCGCCATAGCTCACCGGCGGCAGCCCGGCGTGCACCAGCGACCACCCCAACACGATGCTGTCGAGGTTGCTGGAGTGCGTGGGCACCACCACCAGCGTGCCCTGCTGCGCCAGGCTGCGCAGGTGCTCCAGGGGTCCCTCCACGCGAATGCGCGCGGCGAGATCCTTGAAGGCCATGAAACCATTGCTCAATTCCACCGTGCTGAAGAGCGCCGACAGCCCCACCGGCAGCAGCCCGGAGGCAAACCGGTATACGCGGCGGTCGAAGTTGCCCACCACGTCGGCCACATACCAGGTAGCCAGGCGCTCCACCTCGTCGCGCAGCGCGCGGGCATCGAGGTGCCCAATCCGGCGGGCCAGCTTCTGCCAGACCGGGAGGCGCTCGGCCTCCCCGGCGCTGCTGCCCTCCAGGCGGTGGATCTCGTGGAAGGCGGCATCGTTGAGCACCAGCTGCCACACGCGCAGGGGATCACCGGCGGCCGAGGCCGCAAGCTGCTCCATGATGCGCGCCACCACCTCTTTTTCGAGGTCGGCGCGGTGCTCATTGAAGTGAAAGAGGGGCGACTGCATAGCGGGCACTCTACTCGGAAACCACGCGCGCGAGCAGCTCCGAGACCTGCTGGCGGCCAGCGGCGTTGCGGTTGATGGAGCGGCGCACCATGACCCGCTCCACGTGGACCCCAGCGCGATCCTGGTAGAGCGCCTGCGTGAGCGGGGTATCGGAGTTGGACAACACCGCGCAGCGCACCCCCCGCGCCGGCAACGCAGCGAACTCCGCGGCCAGGCGCGTCTGGTCGGCCTCGTTGAACGCGAGCCCGTCATACTGGTTGAAGTTGGCGGTGGCGCTCACCGGCGCATAGGGCGGGTCCAGGTAGACCACCGCGTTTTTCTCAACGTTTTCCAGCACCTGCAAGTAGTCGCCCTGAAGAATCTCCACCCCCTGCAACACCTCGCTGCACCGCCGCAGGTTGTCCTGGTCGATGCGGGGCGGCCGGCCGTCGTAGCTGCCGAAGGGCACGTTGAACTGGCCCGAGCTGTTGAGCCGGTACAACCCATTGAAGCAGTGGCGGTTGAGCCACAGCACCCGGGCGGCGCGCTCCGCCGCGGACAGCTCGGTGGGCGCCAGTGCGCGCACGGCATAGTAGCTGGCCTTGTCCGGCGTCCACGCACGGGTGCCCTCGATGACGGCCTCCACGTGGTCGCGCACCTGGCACCACACCTCCACCAGCTCGGGGTTGCGGTCGCCCAGCAGCGCCCGCTGCACCCGACCCGCCCGCGCGAGCGCGAAGAAGACGGCGCCCCCCCCCACAAAGGGCTCGATATAAAAGGGCATTTCTTGCGGCAGCCGCGCCAGGATGGCCTCGACGATCTCCCCCTTGCCGCCCGCCCACTTCAGAAACGGGCGGGGCATGGGGCGCCGCGGGGTGGACGGTGTCTTGGGCGCGGGCGCCGGCCGCTGCTCCCCCTTCCGGGGGCGACCGCGCTTGACCGCCGGGGCCGCGGGCGGCGCTGTCGGCGGCGGGGTGGCCAGGGTGGAGGAGGGGGAACGCGCCATCGGCGCGCATCCTGGCTGGCCTGATCGTCGCGCGCAACCCCCGCCGAGGCAACGCAGCGCTTTCCCCGCGTATCCCCTCGACTCCGAAGGCGGGGCTGCCTACCCTGGGGCGTCTTTGAGGAGCGTGTGCATGTCGATCGCGAGTTTTGAGACCCACCCCGACGCCTGGCGCCACTGGCGGCTGTCCATCGAAGGCCCCGTGGCCCGCCTGGCGATGGATGTGCAGGAGGAGGAAGACGCCCCCTACCTGCTCAAGCTCAACAGCTACGACCTGTTCGTGGACATCGAGCTGGCCGATGCCATCAACCGGCTGCGCTGGGAGCACCCCGAGGTGCGCGCCCTGGTCATCACCTCCGCCAAGGACCGCATCTTCTGCGCGGGCGCCAACATTCCGATGCTGGCCTCCTCGCCCCACGCCTTCAAGGTGAACTTCTGCAAGTACACCAACGAGACGCGCCTGGGCCTGGAGGACGCCAGCGCCACCTCCGGCCTCAAGTCGCTGTGCGCCGTCAACGGCACCGCCAGCGGCGGCGGCTACGAGCTCGCCCTGGCCTGCGACGAGATCATCCTGGTGGACGATCGCAGCTCGGCCGTGAGCCTGCCCGAGGTGCCGCTCCTGGGCGTGCTGCCTGGCACCGGCGGCCTCACGCGCGTGGTGGACAAGCGCAAGGTCCGCCGCGACCTGGCCGACTGCTTCTCCAGCATGGCCGAGGGCGTGCGCGGCAAGCGCGCGGTGGATTGGGGCCTGGTGGACGCCAGCGTCAAGCTCTCCCAGTTTGACGCCGCCGTGAAGACGCGGGCCCTGGCCCTGGCCACCTCGCCCCAGCGCACTGGCCCGGCCGTCGAGTGGAAGGCCCTGAAAGTCCAGGCGAATCCCGACGGCAGCCGCCACTACCCCCACCTGGATCTGGCCGTGGACCGCGAAGCGCGCCGCGCCACCATCACCCTCAAGGCCCCGGCCGAGGTGGGCCCCACCGACGTGGAGAGCCTGCGCGCACTCGGCACCGACTGGTGGCCGCTCGCAGTGTTCCGCGCCTTCGAGGATGCCCTGCTGCACCTGCGCTTCAACGAGCTCGGCGTCGGCTGCCTGAGCCTGCGCACCGCCGGTGACCCGAAGGTGGTGCTGGGCCTCGACGCCCTGCTCGCCCAGCACGCCGGCGAGCACCTCGTGCACGAAACCCGGCACTACATCCGCCGCGTCCTCAAGCGCCTGGACGTCACCGCCAAGACGCTGGTGGCCCTGCTGGACGCTGGATCCTGCTTCGCCGGCACCCTGCTCGAGATCGCCCTGGCCGCCGACCGCAGCTTCATGCTCAACGAGGCGGACGTGGCCCTCGCGGTGGGCCCGGCCAACGGAGGCTGGTACCCCATGGGCAACGGCCTCACCCGCCTGCAGACCCGCTTCCTGGGCAACCCCCCGAGAGTCTTGGAGATTCTCGAGCGGTCCGGCGAGCTGCTGGCCACCGAGGACGCCCTCGATCTGGGCCTCGTGACCTTCGCCCCCGACGACATCGACTGGGAGGACGAAGTGCGCGTGGCCCTGGAGGAGCGCGCCAGCCTCTCGCCCGACGCCCTCACCGGCATGGAGGCCAACCTGCGCTTCGCCGGCCCCGAGACGCTGGAGACCAAGATCTTCGGGCGCCTCTCTGCCTGGCAAAACTGGATCTTCCAGCGCCCCAACGCCGTCGGGCCCCGGGGCGCCCTCAAGGCATTTGGCCAGCCCACGGCGGCCTCATTTGAGTGGGAGCGGACATGAGCACCATCGACTACGAGTCGCTGATCCCCAACAACGTCGACCTCAAGAACGATCGCAAGCTCCAGCGCGCCCTCGAAGAGTGGCAGCCCGACTTCATCAAGTGGTGGATGGAGATGGGCCCCGAGGGCTACCAGCAGGACGACATCTACCTGCGCACCGCCACCAGCGTGGACAAAGAGGGCTGGGCCACCTTCGACTACGTCAAGATGCCCGAGTACCGCTGGGGCATCTTCCTGACCCCCGGCGACGCCCAGCGCCAGATCCACTTCGGCGACCACCTCGGCCAGGAGGCCTGGCAGCAGGTGCCCGGCGAGCACCGCAACACCCTGCGGCGCATCATCGTGACCCAGGGCGACACCGAGCCCGCCAGCGTGGAGCAGCAGCGCCTCCTCGGCCACACCTGCCCCTCGCTCTACGACTTGCGCAACCTCTTCCAGGTCAACGTCGAAGAAGGCCGCCACCTCTGGGCGATGGTCTACCTGCTGCACAAGTACTTCGGCCGCGACGGCCGCGAAGAGGCCGAGGCGCTCTTGCAGCGGCGCTCCGGTGACGCCGATTCCCCAAGGATTCTCGGGGCTTTCAACGAGCCCTGTGAAAACTGGCTCAACTTCTTCTGCTTCACCACCTTCACCGACCGCGACGGCAAGTACCAGCTGCGCGCCCTGGCCGAGAGTGGCTTCGACCCCCTCGCCCGCACCACCTCCTTCATGCTCACCGAAGAAGCCCACCACATGTTTGTGGGCCAAACCGGCGTGGCCCGCATCATCGAGCGCACCGCCCAGCGCATGAAAGAAGGCGACGCCCGCGCCCTCGGCGCCGTGCCGCTCGACATGATCCAGCGCGCCATCAACCTCTGGTACTCCCTCTCCCTCGATCTGTTCGGCGGCGAAGACTCCAGCAACGCTGCCAGCTTCTTCGGTGCCGGCCTCAAAGGCCGCGACCGCGAGAGCTTCCTCTCCGAACACACCGCCCTCGAACAGACCTACCCCCTCACCCGCTACCGCAACGACGGCACCCCGGAGACCACCGACATCCCCCTGCGCCGTGCCATGAACGAAGTCCTCCGCGACGCCTACGTGGAGGACTGTGAAAAGGTAGTCAAAGCCTGGAACCGCACCCTGCAGAAGGAGGGCATCGAAGACCAGCTCACCCTCCCCAGCCGCCGCTTCCATCGCCAGCAGGGCATCTACGAAGGCCAGTGCTTCGACCCCCACGGCAACTTCATCTCCGCCGACGAGTTCGGCGCCCGCCGCAACCTGTGGCTCCCCGGCCCCGGCGACCAGGCCTTCCTCAAGGACCTGATGGACCGCCCGCACGTCAACCCCGGCGAGTTCGCCGACTGGATTGCCCCGCCAAAGACCGGCATCAACGGCCAGCCGGTGGACTACGCCTACGTGAAGTTCAACCGGTAGGGCGGAGGCGGCCGCCGGGCCATCCGGCACGCCTCCCATGGCGGGCCGAAGGCCTGGAACAGCTCGACCGCGACCAGCCTCTGCTGAGGGGCTGAGGTGGGTTCGGGGATTCTTCAATGATTTCAGCGGCCAAACAGGTGGCTGACCCGTGAATCCAGCTCCTGCCACATCGCGCCCCGGTCAGGACGCTCACTCTTCGAGAATGGAAGCCAACACCACGCTCATTGCCGCCTTCACCGCCTCGGAGGCCCCGACCACCCAGAGACGGCCCTCGACCTGGGGGCCCAGGAAGCGCAGGGCTTCCGCGGTCAGGGCGTGGCCGAAAGACTGGGTGGTCAAAGCAACGCCCTTGAACACCAGGGCGACCGAACCACCGGCCCGGAGGTGCGGCATGATTTGCCCTTCTCGGAGGGCCTTCGCCGCCAGCTTGTCCTGGGCCATGGTGCCCACATCGGGCGGCACCAGCACCACCAGCGCGTCCTCGGGTGGTTCGTCGCAGAAGATGGGCACCGGGCGGTCATGGACCCGGCCGGCCAGCTCATCCTGGATGTAACGGAGCTCGAGGTCGAAGGGCAGGCGGGGCGGGAAGAAGGTCAACCCGAGCAAGGTGCCCGGCCAGCGGGTCGCCGCCGGCTCGATGGTGGGTGTCGTGAACTGGCCAACTTCCTGGATGGCCTCGTCATCGCGCGCCACCCACGAGCCCGTGTGCAGCCAGAACTTGCCTCTGAGAACCCGGGCCAGCCGGCGGGTCATGTAGAGCCCAAGCCCAGCGTTGTGGTTGCGATCAAGGGAGCCGGAGACCCTCGGCTCCAGGGCCGCAGCCAGACACCTCTCCTCATCAAGGTTCGGCATCAGGCGGCCGATGTGGGTGGGGATCGTGCCGCCCAGGTCGGCGATGGCCAGCGAAACGCGCTGCGTCCTGGGAAACCAGCCGGCCTGCATAAAGGCCCCTTCAGGGCTCCCGGAATGCTCGAAGACGTTGTTCAAGAGCTCGGAGAGGCAGTAACGGAGCGCTTTGGTGGTCTCTTCGGCGAGGTGGAGGACCGGCGCGAGCCGGTCCAACGCGGCGTTCTTGTCGGTCTGAAGCTGCACGTGCGCGAAGAAGCGGGTTTCGGACTCGGTGCGCCCCTCACCGAACTTGCCCGCCAGGGCGCTCAGCAGGCCATTGCGCCAGGTGGTGGGTGTCTTCACCGAGTCGTCGATCTCGACCTGGAAGCCCCGGTGCTTCGCAGCATAGGCCCACGCGCCGAAGGCGGCCAGCATGAAGGGATCCACGTACTCGATGGGTGCCTGGGCGGCCAGGCGCAGGTGCATGGGGTCCAGGTCGATCACCTGCCAGGGAAAGTCGCTCGTCGCGCCGAAGTGGAAGAAAATCTGCGGCGGGAAGGTGATGGTTCGGGTCTCCATGAGCGCAATGGTCGTCCCGTACCCGGGAAAGTCAAGGACTTCGGATTTGCGTCGGCCCGCCGACCATGTTAGCCTGTTATTGCCTGAGCGGGTTCGCCCGGATCGGGTTATACTTGCGAACAATTGTTCATTGTTTTTATGAACGTCGATTGCAAGTTTGTGCCAAGCCATCCTTTCTTGGCGCTTTGAAGGGGCCCACAGTTTTTTGGGGCCCTTTTTTTTTGGTGTGCTGCCGGACGGCCGGCCGGGTCCGAGGAGTCCATCATGCCCATCGAGAAGAGCCAGCGAGCGGCCTTCCGAGACATCCTGCTCAAAGCCCTGGCCTCGGTGGAGGGCCCTTCGGTGCTGCTCTCCGACCTGGGCAAGCGGCTGCGGCAGGTGGACACCACCTTTGATGCACGTGCCTTTGGGGCCCGGGCCCTGGCCGAGCTCTTGGAGGCGGTCCCCGAGCTGGGGCAGGTCGACCACACGCACCCGGCGCGCTTCATGGTACGGGCAGCCGAGCGACGCGTGCGCCCCGATCTCTTTCGCGCTGCCACCGACTTCAACCCACCCCCGGGCGGCTACCACTTCGATCTGGCAAGCATGCGGTTGGTGTTCGCCGCCCAGGACCCGGAAGACTTGATGAGCCAGGCGCCCGAGCGGCTCCTGCGCTTGCCGGATGGGCGGGCGGCCTTTCAGAAGGACCTCGCACGCCGGTTCGTTGCCGAGCAGCTGGGCGACCGCCAGGCGGCCTTCGAGGTGCTCCTGGAGCAGAGCGGCTGGCTGGCCAATACCCGCTCCGAGCTCGAAGCCGCCGGGCTGGGCGACGCCTGGGCGGCCTTTCGACAGGCCGAGCTGACGCGCTTGTTCGAGACCTGGGCCGAGGCCCATGCGCTGCCCGCCGAGCGGGTCTTTCAGCTTCGGCCGCCGCCGGCACCCGCCCAACCAGGTCCTGCGGCGGGCGAGGAGGCCGCCGAAACCGTGCGACGCCGCCTGGTGGCTCTCATCGAACGCCTGCCCCCGGCCGAGCTCCTCGACTTTCATATGCCAGCTCGGTGGCTGCGCTGGGTGCCTTGATGCCGCAGGGCTCCACGGACCGAGCCGTCAGACACCGTTGGGCCCGAGTCGCGGAGGTCGGCCGCGGCTCACCGGATCTGGTTGCCATGAAGCGCGCATGGCGACTCCCAGCACCTGTTGCGCGCGGCCGCCTGATCGCCGGTCCGGGCAGAAGCATGAAGCGCAGGGAGGCCGCCGTGAACCGCGAAGCCTCGCATCCTTCAGAAATCGTTGATTTTCCCCGGGCGACGGCACCCCGCCAACAGCGGATGCTTTTGATCCCGCAGGGCTCCCCCTTCCCCGGCCGAACAAAGGGCCGACACGTGGTTCAGCTGGCGTCTGCGGTAGCCTCGGGAGATTCTTCAATGATTGCAGAGGCCGAACACGTGGTTGACACGTGGTTCGGCGCCAGCATATCGGAGGTTAC
>Ga0075163_10001286_pt1 | contig 33540 bp, 39 predicted proteins | sample JI1023141ADNA_FD_71478 | JGI IMG/M metagenome (GOLD analysis project Ga0075163, IMG submission 71478) | Wastewater effluent complex algal communities from Wisconsin, to seasonally profile nutrient transformation and Carbon sequestration -... | ecosystem: Engineered > WWTP > Effluent > Algae...
GATCACCTCATCCGCGACCGCACCCGGATGCGCTCGTCGGCGACCATGAAATTGCCAAAGCCTTCGTGATGGATCCCGGCAACACGTTCAGAGGAATATCCCGCTGTCGCACGGCGATCGTTGTTGCCATTCTCCTCTCCAGCGTTCACCCTCTCGCCGCCCAGCAAGACTCCCTGCCACGAACATCCGTTTCCGCCGCCTTCGGCATGCTCTTCTATCAATCCGGCTTCGGCGTGGAGAATACCACCGGAGTGGAACTCACCATCGGTCGCACCTTCCGGGAACAGTTCAGGATGGAAGCAGGAACCCGGCTCGGGCTGGATCCCGTGCGCACCGACTTCTACCTACGCGCTATGGCCACGCAGCGGTTCGGCAACTGGAAGCCTTCCGTTGGCATCGAGAACGGTTGGTCCGACCGCGCATTCTATGAAGGGGACAGCGAACTGCTTCGAGAAACGCGCGACGCCATGACCGATGACATGGGCCACTGGTATGTCTCGTCGCACATCGAGCCCTTGTGTTTCGGATTGAAGAACCACTGGGACATCAGCGTGGCGGAAGTGGATATCGGTACGCACTACCAACGTTTCGGCTCAACCGTGCGTGCGAACGTGAATCTCTTGCGGATCCGTAGATCATTCTAAGAGATCACATGAAAGCCTTCCACATCGCCGCCTGCCTGGGCCTCGCGCTGGTTCCGTTGTCCTGCACCAAGGACGCACCGGAGCTCGACGACCGCGCCGCTGTGCTGGCCTTCGCCAACGCCATCGCGGGTGAGGAGGTGTTCCCGTTGGTGGAGCAACTGTCAGCACTGCATCTCAACGACACGCCCATCAGCAACGAAGGTTTTCCACCGGCCGAGTTGTTCCCCTCGGACCAGCTCACGCGCACGGCGGCCGTCGGTTTCGTGGCGAATGCCTTTGCGCAAATGGGTTACACGGCGGATACCGTCGTGCTCGGCAGCGGACCGCAAGTGGCGTACAACGTGGTGGCCGAATACCGGGGCGTGCTCTACCCCAACGAGGTCGTGCTGGTGGCCTCGCACCTCGATGCGTTCTACGGCGGCGCCGACGATAACGGCAGCGCGGTGGCCGCCATGCTGGAGATCGCCCGTGCCGCCCGGCATTTCCGTTTCGCCCGCACCATCCGCTTCATCTCCTTCGATCTGGAGGAGTTCGGCGCGGTGGGCAGCACGCGCTACATCGAAGCAGGCCACGCGGATGATGTCACCTCCGCGGTGGTCATGGACGTGATCGGCTATGCATCCAGCGAACCGGGATCGCAGGACAATGCCATGGGCGTGAACTTCCCCGACGTCGGTGATTTCCTCTGCGTGGTGGGCAACCAGGACACGGCCGAACTCACCCAACAGGTGGTCGCCTTGGCGCACACCTCGGGCCTGGGGAAGACCGTCGGTGTCGTCGCGCCCGGCAACGGCAACTACTTCCTTTCCTCCATCTTCATGCGCAGCGATCACGGCCTGCTCTGGTACAACAACACGCCGGCCATCTTCTTCACCGATGGCGCGAACACACGCAACCCACACTACCACTTGCCATCGGATCTGCCCGAGACCCTGGACCCACAATTCCTGGTGCGCAACACCCGGATCATCGCGGCCACCGTGGCCATTCAAGCAGGCATACAGCCATGAGCAGGACGATCCTCATCGCGTGCCTCCTGTTCGCTGCCGCGCAGGCCACGGCACAAACGCCGATGCGCTGGATGCCCTACGTGCAGCAGACCGGCTTGTACCACAGCTCGGAGCATGTGACCAGTTCCGGCGTCGGCATCGGGCTGGGCGTGGCCCTTCGTGCCGGTGAACATTTCGTGGCCCAGACCGACTGCAACATCCACTGGCTGAACGGCAATGCCGCCACCACCCGCCTGGCCGCAGGCTATGTGCGTAGCGGTACCTGGGCCCCGGCCATCCTGGGCAACGTCTCGCTGTTGTGGGGGGGCCGTACGGAAGTCCTGCTGGAAGACGGACGCAGACCGGTCTCACCCGTGGCGGTGGTGGGGCTCAGGATCGCGCCCCTGCGTTTCGAGAACGACAAGGGCTACGTGTCCGCATTGGAAACGGGTTTCGCGCTGGGGCCATACAAGGGCCGATGCTTGGAGGTATCGATCTTGGCGGTGGGGATACGGTTGTAGGTTGGGCGTGCCGGTTCGCAAAGCCTCACCGTCGCGCTTTCCGCTCGTACTCCTCGCTCCTTCGTCGCTGCGGGGTACCCGCTTCAATCGCTCACGCGAATGCCGATTCGCGATCCGGTGATTTCTGTCCACTAGGTTTACACACGATGTTATTGACCATTTCCACCACTCATCAACCAGCCACTGATCTAGGCTACCTGTTGCACAAGCATCCGGGAAAGCTCCAGACGGTTGACTTGTCGCATGGCAAGGCGCACGTGTTCTACCCGGAGGCCGCCGAAAAGCGCTGCACAGCGGCGCTAATGCTGGATCTCGACCCTATCGACCTTGCGCGGGGGCGCAAGAATGCAAGCGGGGACAGTTTCGTTCTTGAGGCTTATGTGAATGATCGGCCCTACGTAGCATCGTCTTTCATGAGCGTAGCCATTGCCAAGACTTTCTCCTCCGCGCTCAATGGCCGATGCAAGGACCGCCCTGATCTTGTGGATAAGCCATTGCCGTTAGAGATCACGTTGGATGTCGTAGCGGCACCAAAAGGCGGAGAACTTCTCATCCGGAAGTTCTTCGAGCCTCTCGGCTACGCTGTGGAATTGGAACGCCTTCCGCTCAGCACACAGTTCACTGAATGGGGTGATAGTCGATACTTCCGCTTCAAGGCTTCGATAACAGCGCCATTACACAACGTGCTCTCACATCTCTATGTGCTGATGCCTGCTCTCGACAGCAACAAGCATTACTACATCGGCGACCAGGAGATCGAGATCCTCCTGAAGAAGGGTGAAGGTTGGCTGAAAGAACATCCGGAGCGCGAGCAGATCACACGTCGCTTCTTGCGCGACTTGAAGGGTATGGCACGCCATGCACTTGAACGACTTACCGAAGGTGAAGCGATCCTGGACGAAGAAGAGTCGACCACGGAACCTCATGAGATGAAGGAGCTACGCAAAGGCTTGCATCAGCAACGCCTCGAAAAGGCGCGCGATGCCTTGGTCCGTTCAGGTGCCGAACGAGTGCTCGACCTCGGTTGTGGAGAGGGCAAGCTCATCCGGCTCCTGCTGAAGGAACGGCAATTCAAGCAAGTACTTGGAATGGACGTGTCATATCGCGAGCTGCTGAAGGCCAAAGAGCGCTTGCATTGGGAAGAAATGAGTCCGAAGCAGCGCGAACGCATTGACCTCATCCAAGGTGCCTTGACATACCGGGATGGTAGACTCGCTGGCTTTGATGCGGCTGCGGTGGTCGAGGTGATCGAGCATATGGAACCTTCGCGACTACAGGCGTTCGAGCGCGCTCTGTTCGAGTTCGCCCAACCGCGAACGATCGTCCTCACAACCCCGAATGCCGAATACAACACGTTCTACGATACTCTTTCAGCTGGCGCTTTCAGGCACAGCGACCACCGTTTCGAATGGACCCGCCCCGAGTTCAGGTCGTGGTGTGAAGGCGTTGCTGCGCGATACGGCTACACCTTGACCATAGAGCCGGTCGGTGAAGTGCATGAACAATACGGCGGTCCTTCACAAATGGCTGTCTTCACTCATGGAGCTTAAGATCCCGGAAGTCGCGTTGGTGGTGATGGTCGGTGTTTCCGGCTCCGGCAAGTCGAGCTTCGCGCGGAAGCACTTCAAGCGGACCGAGATCGTGTCCTCAGATGAATGCCGGGCACTTGTATCCGACGATGAGAACGACCAAGCCGCTACGAACGATGCCTTCGACCTACTAAAGCACTTGGTCGGCATTCGCCTGCGTCGCGGCTTGCTCACGGTCATCGATGCGACGAACGTTCAGGAGAGTTCGCGCAAAGGACTGGTCGCCTTGGCGCGCGAGTATCACTGTCTGCCTGTTGCCCTCGTGCTGGACCTTCCGGAGAAACTCTGTGCAGAGCGCAACTCGACCAGACTTGATAGGACCTTCGGTTCGCATGTGCTCCGCCAACAGAGGCACCAACTGCACAAATCATTGCGAGGGCTAGGGCGCGAAGGGTTCCGACATGTGCATGTATTGGGCTCCGTGGAAGAGGTCGAGGGTGTGACAGCGATAGTCCGCGAGCGCTTGTACAACAACCGCAAGGATGAGCATGGTCCATTCGACATCATTGGCGATGTACACGGGTGCTTCGACGAACTTCTGGCCTTGCTAGCGAAGCTGGGTTACACCGTTGACCAAGGCATGGACGGTGCATCAGCTTACACTGTGACTCCGCCAACAGGCCGTAAGGCTGTCTTTGTCGGGGATCTGGTTGACAGAGGACCAAGGTCACCTGATGTGCTTCGATTGGTCATGTCCATGGTCAAGGCTGGAACCGCACTCTGTGTTCCTGGGAACCACGACCTGAAGCTGCACAAGAAGCTTCTAGGGAAGAGTGTGACCATCAATCATGGCCTGGCTGAGACGCTGGAACAATTGAAGAGCGAACCTGCCGCGTTCATGACGGAGGTCGAGCGTTTCCTCTATTCACTGGTCAGCCACTACGTTCTCGATGATGGCAAACTGGTCGTGGCCCACGCGGGTTTGAAAGAGGAGATGCATGGTCGGGGTTCAGGAGCCGTGCGTGCGTTCTGTTTGTACGGAGAGACCACGGGAGAAACGGACGAGTTCGGTTTACCGGTCCGATACGAGTGGGCCCGCGAGTATCGAGGGAAAGCGAAAGTGGTTTACGGCCATACGCCAGTGCTTGAACCACAATGGCTGAATCGCACGATCGATATCGACACAGGCTGCGTGTTCGGAGGAAAATTGACCGCACTGCGCTACCCTGAGGAGGAACTGGTCTCAGTTGAGGCAAAGGAGATCTATTGTGTTCCTGTGCGACCGGTCGGTCACAATGCGGACCAGAGCCGCGCACTCCAGCATGAGCATGACGATGTACTCGATATCGCGGATGTCACGGGCAAGCGGATCGTTCAGACGCGCCTTCGCCACAACATCACTATACGCGAAGAGAATTCCATCGCGGCTCTTGAAGTAATGAGCCGCTTCGCGATCGATCCCAAGTGGTTGATCTATCTGCCGCCGACCATGTCGCCGTGCGAGACGAGTCAATTGGAAGGAAGACTTGAGCACCCGCTCGAGGCGCTTCGCTACTATTCGAAGAGAGGCGTGAAGCAGGTTATCTGTGAGGAGAAGCACATGGGGTCACGTGCGATCGTGGTCGTTTGCAAGGATGTCGCGACAGCGGAACGACGCTTCGGGACCAAGGATGGCCGGGCCGGTGTGTGTTACACGCGGACTGGGCGTTCCTTCTTCAACGACGATGTACTTGCCAACGCATTCATTGAACGGGTCGCTAAAGCCCTGACCGCTTCGGATTCGTGGTCGCGATTCAACACGGATTGGTTCTGTCTGGATTGTGAACTGATGCCCTGGTCGGCCAAAGCCCAAGCGCTTTTGAAAGACCAGTATGGCGCGGTCGGAGCGGCGTCGACGCAGGCACTTGGATCAGCAGGTCAAGCGCTTGAAGCTGCTCGATCTCGCGGCATCACAGGATTGGATGATCTGATCAACAGGAACGCCACCCGTCAAGCTTCAGCAGAGCGCTTCGTTCGAGCCTATGAGCAGTACTGCTGGACGGTCAACTCATTGGATGACTACAAGCTTGCCCCTTTCCACATCCTTGCGACCGAGGGTGCCGTGCACATCGACCAGAACCACCTCTGGCATATGGAAGCGATCCAAGCTATTTGCAAAGCGGACCCAGCAATGCTCCTGGCCACAGAACACTTGATGATCGACACATCAGACGATACCAGCATCCAACAGGTTATTGAGTGGTGGGAAGCCAAGACTTCAGCCGGTGGTGAGGGTATGGTTGTAAAGCCCCTGGACTTCATCGCACACGACAGAGCCGAACTCCTCCAACCCGCGGTCAAATGTCGTGGCAGCGAGTACCTGCGCATCATCTATGGGCCAGACTACGACCATCCTGGGAATCTCTCCCGCTTGAGGGAACGTGGTCTATCAACCAAGCGGTCACTTGCCATACGGGAATTCTCCTTGGGTATCGAGGCCTTGGAACGCTTCGTTCGCAAGGAGCCCTTGCGCTTGGTGCATGAGAGTGTGTTCGGTATCCTGGCTTTGGAAAGCGAGGAGGTCGACCCAAGATTGTGATCGTCGCACTATCGCTATCTGACGTCTCGATCGGTAATGTCGATCGCGGACTGATGTCAGATCCGGGGCGCATTTCGCGTGACGGATTGAAGCGGCACCCCGCAGCGAGGAACGAGCGAGGAGTACAGCGGAAAGCCGGACCCGCCTGCATTTGAGGCGGGGCACGCCCAGAACATTCAACTCTTCACAGGGCACTGCACACCCTGTCCTTTATCATTTCACGCCCCACCTCCGCCGTATTAACTTGGTCGTATGACCGCCCGGAGCCGGTGCATCGGCAGCACCCCATGCCTTCTTGTTTGTATGGTGGCTCCCACCGCGCAGGACAGCACGCACACGCGCACGAGCTCCATCGGTATGATGACATTCGTGGAAGTTCAAACCACGCGACAATGACACTCAAGGACCTCGGCTACAACGAAGCACTGGAGCAGATCAGGACAGAGGGAGGTCTTGCACACTTTGAAGTCGGCCGTGTTACTGCGGAGCACAAGGAGCGCTATACAGTGCGCACTGCGGACGGAGAAGTGAACGCAGAAGTGATCGGCAAGCTTCGCGCAACGGCAAACGACCGGTTGGACTTCCCCGCCGTGGGCGACTGGGTGGCACTGATGATGCACGAGCCCGGCCATGCCACCATCCACCACGTCTTCCCACGTACATCGTTGATCACGCGAAAAGCGATCGGCACCTTCGGCGGCACGCAGGTGATCGCCGCGAACGTGGATCACGCCTTCCTGGTGCAAGCAGTGGACAGGGACTTCAACATCAACCGTCTGGAGCGCTACCTGACCATCTGCCACGCCGCAGGTGTTGGACCGATCATCGTGCTTACGAAGACGGACCTGGTCGAGGAACACCATGTAGAAGAGATCGAAGGACGGATCCGGGCGCGCATCGCGAACGTCCCGATCATCGCGCTGAGCAATATGACCATGGACGGCTGCGATGCGATACGGCGTTCGATCCAAAAGGGCAAGACCTATTGTTTGCTCGGGTCATCCGGTGTTGGGAAATCGACGTTGATGAACAACCTGATCGGCGCACAGGTCATGCACACGGGATCGATCAGCGAGCGTACGAGCAAGGGCAGGCACATGACGAGCCATCGTGAACTCGTGGTCCTCGATGGTGGTGGCATCATCATCGACAACCCCGGCATGCGGGAGGTAGGCATCACCGATGCGGAAGGCGGGCTGGAAGGCACCTTCGAACGCATCGCAGCGCTTGCCAAGGAGTGCAGGTTCAAGGATTGCACGCACACCACCGAGACCGGGTGTGCGGTGCTGGAGGCTTTGCAACGCGGTGAGCTGGACGATGCCTCTGTGGCCAACTACCACAAGATGCAGCGCGAGGCTTCACACTTCCAGACCACCGTGGCGGGGCGGCGCAAGAAAGAAAAGCAGTTCGGCAGGATCATGAAGCGCTACAAGAAGGATATGGGGAAGCTGTGAGGCTGGGCAGGCGCGTAGCATCAGGCCGGTCATTCGACCAACCCTGTCCGGTCTCCGCACCCCACGCACAGCGTGTCCCTATATTCATGGACGTGGAGACTAAGGCCCCTATCAAGGTGGATCGCGCGCAGGCTGCGCAATTGTGCTCGGCCTGGGTGCGCTCATTGAAGGACCTCGAGCGATCGGTAGCGAAGTGCCGACGCAAGTTGAGCGAGCCGCGGGTGCATGATCTGCGACTGGCATGCAGGGGATGCGTGCCCGTCCTGGAGGTGATGCACGAGCTACATCCGCGCGATGCTACATGGCGCACCGCACGCCGGCTGGTGAAGGGGATCGGGAAGGCACTTGGACCCTTGCGTGATGCGCAGGTGTGCCAACTGTTATTGAAGGAGGGGAAAAGCAAAGACCGCAGGATATTGATGACCAAAGCCCGGAAGGAGGAGCGGCTATTGCGGCCATCGGTGGAGGCGGCGCTCGATCTGGTAGGCCGACTACCAGCTGACGCGGTGAGGGATGTATTCCGATCGGATACGCCCGCGCGGTTCGAAGAACTTTCGGTTGCGATATCACGGCTGCTAGCGCGGCGGACAGTTCGCTTGAAGCAATACCGGGCGGCCATGAGGCTCAGCGACACCGCCAGCGTTCACCGTGCACGTATCGCATTGAAATGGTACCGGTACCTGTTGCTCGCACTGGAACCCTGCCTAACGGCCACGCAACTCCGCCGACTTCGGGCATTGAAGGTCGTTCAGGACACACTGGGTGAGCAGCACGATGCGGACCTGTTCCGGGCCTGGCTGAAGAGCACGCAGGGGCTGAGCGCTTTGCCGGACGCGGAATTCAGATCGGATCAACGCAGGGACCGGGCGAAGGTTCGCCGGATGCTCGATCGCGAATGGACCTTGTGAAGGGACCAGATCGCTAGGGGACAGCCCCCCGGCCGAGCACCACAGCCGTCAGCTGCAGAGCTGATAGCGATCATGGATGCGCCCTGCAAAGCGTGTGACTTTTGATGCAGTAACACCCATGTCATGCCCCCCCCATCACCCTCATTGCATTGCTGCTTACCACCTTGACCGTTGCGCAGAACCCTGTATTGAACCCTGGTTTCGAGAGCTGGACCGTTGAAGGCGAGCCGACGGATTGGAACACGAACAACAACATGTTCACCGGCGTGACGATCGCGCCTGAAGGTTCGGGCCATGCGGGCTCGAATGCCGCGCATGGTGAGGTGGTATTCGGCGAGGTGGGGCCGAACCCGCCCTATTTGGTGAGCGTGCAGGACAATGGTGATCCGCATCCCATTAACCAATCGTACACCAACCTGTCCTTCTACTACCAATTGCAACTGGTGAGCGATGTGGGCATCGAGAACTTCGTGGCGGGCGTTGTCTTGGAAGATGGCGCGGGGAACGGCGTGGCCGGTGGCAGCGTGAATCTCAGTTCTTCGGCCAACACCGGGACCTACACGCAGGCCAACGTGCCCATCAACTACTTCGGCACTGGCCCCACCGGCGCCACCATCAGCTTCATCATCGTTGGTCCAGGTATCGCGCAAGGCTCCTATTACATCGTTGACGATGTGAGCTTGGACTTCCAAACCGGTATCGCGGAAGCGCCTGATGCCGATGCCTTGGCTGCTCCGTACCCATCGCCGGCCGTGGAGGAGGTCAACCTGCCTTTTATGCTCTCAGCGGCTTCCGCTGTGCGTTTGGAGATCATGGACGCGCAAGGCCGCATGATCACCGCGCGTGACCTAGGGAAGCTGGGCCAGGGGCGCTACAAGGAAGTAGTGGGCGTGCGTGCATGGGCACCCGGTACCTACACCTGCACCCTCAGGACAGATACGACCTGTAACGCCGCAACATTCGTGGTAGGCACGGCGCAGCGATGAGCGCGGCCCGTTGTCGAGCGGGTGCCTTCGTGCTCGGGACGGTATCACTGGTTCTCACCACACCACCACGCGCTGCGCAGGTGCAATGTTCAACACAACGAGGTAAGTCCCGGGGGCCAATCCAGTGCAGGTGATCATGCGGCCTGCACCAAGGCCTCTTGCCTGATGTACGGTGCGGCCCTGGGCATCCAGCACACGCACCACCTCGTCCGCTGGAACATCGCTGATCGTTAGCGTACCGGAGCCAGTACCAGTGGAAAGGAGCAGCGGGCTGGTGCCGCCATGTGCCAAGCTCGTGCTGCTCACGAAAATGCAAGCGCTCTGCTCGGAACAGCCACCTGCGCTCACGATCACGGCATAAGTGCCGGCCGCATCGGCCAAGTGGCTCTGCATATCGGCCCCAAGGATGGGCTGGTCGGTGCCGCAGTCGATCCATTGGTAGTTTGCATCGGAGGCGTTGGCGGTCAGTAGCATGCCATCCACGGTGAGGGTCGTATCCAGATCGATAACGTCAAGATCTACGGTGATGATGGAATCGCAGCCCGCAGCGTTGGGGATGGTATCGGTATATACGCCGCTGCTGGTCCACAGCTGGCCGCTGGGCGAAAGGAAGGACTGACAGGCCGAGGCATCGAGGAAGGAGTAGGAGGTGGTGCAATCGGAGAGGATGGAGACGTTGAAGCGGATGTCGCTATTCGCATAGAGGGCGGCATTGGTGCCGTTGTAGAACATGCGCCCACCGGGGTAGGGGTTGCCGCCGGAGAACGGGATCTCGAGGCTCATGGGCAGCTCGAAGGTGAGCTGGCTGACGCTGGTGGCCGCCACGGGCGCGCTGAGGTAGATGCGCAGGTATTCCGCGTCGGTCAAGGCGGTGGCGGGCACCGCTTGGGTGTGCACCGGGGTGCTGGTCACGGTGCTGCCCGCGTAGATCTTCAGCTGGCCGGCCACGTTGGTGCCGCCCACGGCGCATTGGATCTCCACGTATTCCACCAGGCCATCGCAGAGCGCCATGAACGACTGTCCGATCTCCACGTTCGTGGGGTCGGACTGCGGTGCGTTATCGTTGCCGATGAGGCATTGCGCCCGGATACTGGTGAATGAAAGGAGGGCACAGACCAGAGGAAGTAGGGGGCGGAGCATGCTGTTGTGATCGATCGGCCAAAATTATCCACCGCGCGCGCTTGCGACCCATTTCTACCGCAGGCTCCCTAGCCGTGGCGCCAAAGACACGCCGCACTTCTTCCTGCCCGAGCAGGTGTAATACGGGCCATACTTCCCGTATGGCGGATCCTCATGGTATGGGTGTATGACGACTCCGCATGCCTTTTCCATGCGATATTCATGCACCAGCCTGGAAAAGCACTCCGGAGTTACGATCACCGGCTATCAGCGACCATTGACCGCGAAGGACCTGTTCTTTTTGGCGGGCATCATCCATGGGCCCAACGCCTCTATCCTGTAGGCACGATCGTTCTGGCGCCGAACCGTTCGAACGTCGCTCTCGCCAGCGCTTCCCGGTGTTCCGGGTGCGCGATGGCTGTCAGCGCCTCGGCTCTCTGGCGCAGGTCCCTGCCATAGATGTAAGCAACGCCATGCTCCGTGATCACATAGTGCACATGCGCACGGGTGGTGACCACACCCGCTCCTGGCCGCAGGTAGGGAACGATCTTGGATGCACCGTCGCGTGTCGTGGACGCCATCGCGATGATCGGTTTTCCGCCTTCTGAAAGCGCCGCGCCGCGCATGAAGTCCATCTGCCCACCAACGCCGGAGTATTGCAGGGTACCGATGCTGTCCGAACAGACCTGACCGGTGAGGTCGATCTCGATCGCACTATTGATCGCCGCGACCTTGGGGTTCGAGCGGATCACATGGCCGTCGTTGACGTACTGCGCGTCGAGGAAGGCGAATTCGGGATTATCGTCGATGTGATCGTACAGTTTGCGTGTTCCAATGGCGAAGGTCGTCACTACGCGTCCCGGATGCTTCTTCTTCAACCGGTTGTTGATCACACCCCGCTCCATCAGATCGATGATCCCATTGGAACACATCTCCGTATGCACACCAAGGTCCTTGTGACCATGGAGGCAGCCTAGCACGGCATCGGGAATAGCTCCAATACCCAATTGTAATGTGGCTCCGTCCTCGATCAAACCGGCACAGTGCGCACCGATGCGTCGTTCGCGATCGCCTATGCGGCCGGCATAGTCCACCTCCGGTAGCGGTGCGTCCACCTCAACGTACGCGGCCAACCTACTGATATGCACCTGGCCTTCACCATGCGTGCGAGGCATGCGCGGGTTGATCTGGCCGATGACCATCCTGGCGTTACGCACAGCGGCCCGCGCAACGTCGACCGAAACGCCGAGCGAACAAAAGCCATGCTGGTCGGGCATGGAGAGATGAACGAGCGCCACGTCAATGGGGAGTACTTTCCGATCGAACAGGCGGGGGATCTCGCTGAGGAAGACGGGTACATAGTCACCGTTACCACCGTTCACGACCTCGCGCACATTGTCCGAAACGAAGAGCGAATTCATGAAGAAGGTCTCTTGTACCGCAGGACGGGCGAGATCGATCGCGCCCAGCGTGCTGATGCTTACCAACTCCATGGCGCGCAGATCGCTTGCACGGGCAAGCAAAGCATCAACAAGCTGGTGCGGCGTGGCAGCCCCGCCATGGACGAAGATGCGCTGGCCCGATGTGATGGAAGAAACCGCTTCAGCGGCAGTGGCGCTCTTGCCCATGCTTTCCGGGCTCAGTGCTTGAAGAAGCGTTTCACCCAAGCGACCATCTGGTTCGGCGTCATGCGATCCGAAGTGGTTGTTTCGACCTGGATGTCCCGGAAACGCGCGTTCATGGAAAGGGCTTTCATCAACTCGTTCTTCACGTAGGCCGGCCCGAACACCACGATGCGTTCCGCTGCGCCAATGGCATCCATCACGCTGTGCAGGTAGCCGTGCATTTCTTCATCGAGCCTGGTCCGTTCGTGCTTTTCCGAACTGACCACGCGGACACCGGTACGCACGCCATGATGCTTGGCCTTGATGGTCCGGTCATGACGCTCCATGTCCATCGACACGGTGAGTACCTGTGGCTCGTGTTCGGACAGGCGGATGATCACCGCTTTCTGCGTATCGATCCACACACCGACATGATCATTCGGGGAAGGTGTCACGTTCGCATTGATCGAAGCCGTCTTGGCGGAGGGGTGGGAGAGGACCATGTTGGGAGTGTTGCCGGACCACGAAGAAAGCCACAATGCTGGGGGCCGACATTGACCGTCGTCAACTGGAAGGGAAATGATGATAAGGGCAGCACACCTGCACGCAGGAGGTCGGGTCCTTCAGTCGCCCTTTTCCCGCTCCTTGAAGTAGCGGCGGAAGAACCAATTGCGCTGCAGGGCCCGCAGGTCTTCGTTCAACAGCACGGAGCCGGTATCGAGCCGGGCGAGCACGCGTCGCACGTCGCCAGCCGCTGCGGTGTCGCGGGTGAGGGTGTACCCCAAACCCTTGGGGTCCTCGAGTCCGGCCAGGAAGTGATCGACGCCAGCGGCGATGGCATGCAAGGAATCGGTGGTGGCTTGCAATTGGGCCACGATACCACGTACCTGTTGTTCGACAGCGGGGTCCCGGGTGAGCGCACCCAAGGCTCCCCGACCGGCTTCCAGGTCCCGCGCAGCCTCTTCGATGCTTTCGGTGATCCCGCGCGCGTTGCCGGCCGAAGCGCGCACATCATGCACGGCCATCCGCACATCCGTTACCAAGGACGTGTCCCCAAGCAGGGTGAGAAGCCCATTGTCGGCACTGATGCGGCGGGTCAGCTCCCGCAGATCGGTGGTGATGGCGACGAGGTTATCGTTGGAGCGCCCGAGTGTCCGGAGCATCGCATCCGTATCAAGCGCCTCCCCGACGCGCAGTTGGTCGCCATCCGCAATGGCCTCGCCCGGTCCGTCGCCCGGCTCGATGCTCACCAGCTTGTTGCCCATCAATCCATCGGAGCCGATGCGGGCCACTGCGTTCGTGCGGATATGCTCCGCGGCCGACAGGCGTAGTACCATGTGCACGAGGAGCGTGGTGTCGTTCAGGATCTCGATGTCCTTCACCGTACCCACATCGATACCGGCGTAACGCACGTTATTGCCGCGACGCAGGCCGTTCACTTCATGGAAGGTGGCCGTGATGTCCATGTTGCGGCTGAAGAGATCGCGCTTGCTGCCCAGGATGTAGAGCCCCAGCAACAGGACCGCCGTACCGGTGAGGACGAAGGCCCCCAACTTGATATTGCTTGCGCGTTCTTTCGCCATCACATGAAGATAAAGAACTGCTTCACCTTCGGGTCATCGGACCGACGCAGTTCATCGTAGGTCCCTTCGGCGTAGTTGATGCCATCGATCAGGACGACGATGCGGTTGGCGGCCAGCTTCGCCACGTTGAGGTCGTGCGAGATGATGACAGAGGAGGTGCGGTACTTCTGCTGGAGTTCGAGGATGAGTTCCACGATCTCCTTCCCCGTAATGGGGTCGAGGCCCGTGGTGGGCTCATCATACAGGACCACCTCGGGCTTCAGGATGAGCGTGCGGGCCAGGCCGATCCGCCGCCGCATGCCACCCGATAGTTCGGACGGATAGAGGTCGATGGCCTTGGACAGCCCCACGTTCTCCAGCGCCTCCAGCACAAGGTTCTCGCGCTCTTCCTCCTTCTGGGCGATCCAATGCCGGCGCAGGGGGAATTCGAGGTTCTCTCGCACGGTCATGGAATCGTACAGCGCGCTGCTTTGGAAGAGGAAGCCGATCTTGACACGAAGACGATCGAGCGCATCATGGTCCAGCGCGAAGACATCGTTGCCGAGGACGGAGACGTGCCCTTCGTCTGGACGGAGCAGCCCGACCATGCATTTGATCAAGACGGATTTCCCTGATCCGGACTTTCCGAGCACCATGACGTTCTCTCCGCGGTGTACGTCCATGTCGAAGCCATGGAGGACCTTGTTCTTCCCGAAGGCCTTGTGCAGCCCCCGCACCTCCACAACGTGTTCGCCCTGTTGCGGTGCTTGCATCAGTTGAAGCCTAGGATGTCCGTGACCTGCACGGCGATCAGGTCCAGGATGAAGATCATCAACGAGGCGACCACCACGGCCGAATGGGCCGAGCGGCCCACACCTTCCGTACCCTTTTCCGTGGTGTAGCCCTTGTAACAGCCAACGAGGCCGATGGCCAGGCCGAAGAAGTAGGACTTCACGAACGCGGGCAGCACATCGCTGAACTCGAGGGAATCGAAGACCTGGCGATGGAAAAGATCCCAGCTCACGACCCCCTTGATGTTCACGCCCAGGTAGCAGGCCCAGATCGCGATACCGTCCGCCAGCACAACGAGGATCGGGACCATGAGCGTGGTGGACCATACCCGCGTGACCACGAGGTATTTGAAGGGATTGGTGCCGGAGACCTCCATGGCATCGATCTGTTCGGTCACCTTCATGGAGCCGAGTTCGGCGCCCATGCTGGACCCGATCTTGCCTGCGCAAATGAGCGCGGTGATCACCGGCGCGATCTCCCGCACCACGGAGATCGCCACCATGGCCGGGAGCATGCTCTCCGCACCGAATCGGGCCAGGGTCGGTCGCGACTGTACCGTGAGCACGATGCCCATGATGAAGGCCGTGACCGCGACAAGAGGCAACGAGAGGTAGCCGTTGATGTAGCATTGTCGGAACAGTTCCTGCCACTCGAAACGTGGCCGGAACGCCTCGCGGAAGAAGCGTTGTACGAAGTGCGAGAGGTCCCCGGCGTGGGCAAGGAAGCCCTCAAGCTCGACGCGCATGCGGTCAGCAGCCATGGCCTGATGATGCTCGTTCCGGCCGCACGTTGGAAAATGTTCTTGAACGCGACATGTGATGCGCGTCACCGATGGGCGAGCTTCTCCAGTTTCGCTTTGTTCACGATCCGTATCTCGCGCCCTTCGCTCGCGATGAGCCCTTCCTCTTTCAGGTCGGTGAGGCAGCGGATGAGCGATTCGGTGGCTGTGCCCACGATGGTGGCCAGGTCTTCACGACTGATGCGCACCCCAAGGTCGCTGGCGTCCTCCTTCGCGTAACGATCATGCACGCGCAACAAGGCCTGGGCAACACGTTGACGAACACTGGCGTAGGCCAGTTGCAGCAGGTGTTGCTCCTTTTCCTTCACATCCTTCGCCAGCATCTTGATGAAACGGATGCTCACATCGCGATCACGGTAGAGCAAGGCGAGAAGATCCTCGCGCGGGATCAAGGCCACTTCGCAATCCTCCAATGCTTCGGCCGTTTCCATGGCGCGGCCGTTCTCCAACAGCCCCATGTAACCGATGAACTCACCCGCGCCGTGCAGGCCGGTCACGAACTCCTTGCCATCGTTGTTGATCTTGAACGTGCGCACCTTGCCTTGCACGAGGTAGGGCAGCTGGCGTAGCTCGTCGCCCTCATGGAAGAGGATGTCCTTCTTGGTGACCTTGCGTGTCTTTCGGTCACGGCCCACGTCCTTCAGGGCTTCAAGACCACGCGCCTGGTCCATGAACTGGTTGAGGCCATCGAAGCCGCTGTCGAAGCCTTTGCGGAAAAGTTCGCTGCGCTTCAGGCGGCCCTCGATCGCGTTCAGCAGTTCGCTTTCTTCGAAGGGTTTCGTGAGGTAATCGTCGGCGCCGAGCTCCATGCCCCTGCGCACATCCCCGCGCTCGGCTTTCGCGCTCAGGAAGATGAACGGCACCTCCGCGGTGGCAGGGTTCTTCCCAAGCAAGTGGAGCACACCGTAACCATCGAGCTCGGGCATCATGATGTCGCAGAGCACGAGGTCGGGTATTTCCTTCCTGGCCTCCTCCACACCACGGCGGCCGTTCTCGGCCTTTTGCACGCGGTAGCCGGCAAGTTCCAGGATCTCGGCCGTGTTCTCGCGCATGTCGGCGTTGTCTTCGATCAGCAGGATCGTCTTCATGTGCTCAGGTGTTGAGGGAGTTCGACGGTGAAGACCGTATGGCCTGGGGCACTCTCGAACCGGATCGAACCATGCATGAGGTCCAGGTAACGCTTGACGATGTTGAGCCCGAGACCGGTGCCCTGGATATTGGCTGCATTGGCGCCACGGAAGAAGCGCTCGAACAGGTGTTGTTGGTCCTCTTTAGGGATACCGATGCCTTGGTCCGTGACGGTTATCGTAAGGCGCCCCTCGCGGAGGGTGGTCCGAAGTTGGATGTTGCTGCCTTCCGGGGAGTATTTCACCGCATTGGTCACCAGGTTCGAGATCACATGACTGAGCATCTGGTTGTCCAGGGTCACGGAGCGCTCGCTACCATCATGATCGTAATCGATGGATTGCCCGCTCTTCGCCAACGGTTTCAGTTCCTCGATCATCTCGATGCACAGGTGTACGGTATCCAGTTCGACCGGCGCACAAACCACCAGGCCCTGCTCGATCTTCTCGAGGGAGAGGAACTCGTTCAACATGGCGGTCATCTCGCGCACTTTGGCCCGGATCCTCGCCACGTGCTTCTCCACCTTCTCATCGGCCAGGTCCTCCGTGTAGCGCCCGATCAGATCGACACTGCCCATGATGGTACTGAGCGGTGTTCGGAATTCATGGCTCGCCATGGACACGAAACGGCTCTTCAACATGTGCAGTTCCTTCTCCTTCTCCAGAGCTTCGCGCAAATTGTTCTCAGCAGCGGTCAGTTCCGCTGTCCGCTTTTCCACACGATCCTCCAACTCATCGTTGGTCCGTTGTAGTTCCTCTTCCGCTTTTCGACGCAGGGTGATGTCCGTTACCAGTCCCATCACATAACGCACACCAAGCACCTCGAAGTGGTTCAAGCTCACCTCCACGGGGATCTCGGAGCCGTCCTTGCGCACGCCGCGCAGGTCCATGCCGACGCCCATGGAACGCTGGACGGGGCGGGCATTGTACCGGTGCCGGTGTTCCGCATGCCGCTGCCTTGCGGCCTGTGGTATCAGGATCTCGATGGACTTTCCCACCAATTCCCCCGGCGCATAACCGAACATTTCGCCCAGGCGGGGGTTCTTCATCAGGATGATGCCGCGTTGATCCACCAGGACCAGACCTTCAGAGGCGGTAGCGAAGAGCAACTCACCCACCAACGCTCGATCCTCGGCGGTCAGGCCAGGAAGCAATCCGTCGCTCATGGCCCCAAGATAGACCCCGGGGGAGTTCAGGCGGTTCATCTGGGTGGTCCAGCAGGCGAGACCGTTGCGCTCCCCGTACCCTCGTCGTACACGCGCCATTTGCTCATTGGCCGGGCATAAAGGTTCAAGGTCACCGCACGCTGAGGACCCCGGTTGGTGAATCGATGGATCGAACTTCCACTCGTCAATGAATCATCCGTTCCGGGACGCAGGTGTATCTCGAGGCCAAGTTCCAGTCCAGAGGTAGGATGGATGGTGAACCGTTCTTCAACCACCTCTCCCAGCACCGGATGGATCCATGCCATCTGGCTGTCATAGTCGTGTATGCTGGTGCGCTGCCCCGGTTCGTAGCAGATCACCAATAATTCGAAGTCCTCGTTGCGGTTGATGCACGTGCGTGTATAGTGCCTGCTGTTCCAGCGGAAGTAGGGCTCCAGATCACGGCTGGGGACGGCGTACCTTGCCAGCACTCCGCCATAGGCCCCCAGGTCCCGGTGGCGGAGCAGTTCACGGACCAGTTCGCGGATGGTCGTTATGGGGCCTACGTTCATGATGGCACGTACCGCATGGATGTTCATACAAACGTATCGGGATGGGAAAACGTGATCCCTGACTTTTGTCAGTCATCCACGCGATAGGTGTCAGGGTCTTCGCAGGCGGGTAAGACTTCTTTCGTAGCTCACAGATCGAATGATGCCCATACTTCATCTTCAGGTAGACAACCTCAAATGCGGCGGTTGCGCAAGCACCATCCGGAACCGTGTACAGGAACTTGCAGGCGTGACCAGTGTGTTCGTTGATCCCGAAAGCGATGCAGTGGATGTTGATCACGATGGGAGCGTTGAGCATGATCAAGTGGCGGCTGTGCTCATGCGCCTGGGGTATCCGGAGCGTGGCACCGGCGGTGCGCTCGAGAAGGCGAAGTCATACATCAGTTGTGCGATCGGCCGGATCAAGGGAGAGGATTGACCCTTCTTGTCATGCGGTCAGGCCGCCACGGTCACGAACGCTGATAGGAAAACTACGGGGATCAGCTCCACGTCTTCTGTGCTACCCGGTTCCCACCACGAAGCGTGAGCGGTCCGCATCCTTTACGCTGAGTTTTGCCGGTCCGTTTGCTGATCTCGATCAGGTCACCGTCGTCGGGGTACGGCTACTCTTGTAACAAAGCGATAGCGCCATGGCCCGAATACTCATCCCCACCGACTTCAGTGACGATTCCATGCACGCTGCCACGTATGCTGTGGACCTGTTCGGTAGAAAAGGTAACCAGTACACATTGCTGCACACCTTCGTGGACGCTGCAGTGGATCCTTACCTGTCCGTATCGTTCACGAACGAGCTGATGCAGGCAGCCGAGGATGGGTTGCGGCTCTTCACGGATCGCTTCGTCCGAAGCACTGGCGCTGAAGGAGTGGAACAACGGGTGCTTTATGGAAACCTCGCGCCAGCAGTGAGCGATATGTTCAGGGACGATCACTCGGACCTCGTGGTCATGGGCAAGCGGGGCCGGTCGCGCGCCATCTCCTTCGGTAGCAGCGTGGTCGATGTGATCAAGCACGCGCGCGCTTCCGTCCTGGTTGTCCCCGAGCGTGCGTCGAAGGTGGAACTGAAGCATATCCTGCTTGCCGATGATCACGAGGAGACCTTTCCTTCGGACCTTGCCCTGCTACGCCGGATCGCGTTGATGAAGAAGGCGGAGGTGGTGGTGGCGCACATGGAGATGGAGTTGGTCGAGGGGCACGACCATTGGAGCAATGCCCTTTATGAGATCGCCCTGGAGGGCGTTCCGCACACGTTCACCACGGCACATGGGCGAGAGCCAGTGCATGGATTGGAGCATATGGCGCATCAGCGGAGGATGGATATGATCGTCATCCTGCACCGTCATCTCGGTCTGCTGGAAGGTCTCTTCCACCATAGCACCGCGAAGGAACTGGCATTGGGGACAGACCTGCCGCTGCTGGTCCTGCAACACGGCCGGGGCTAGATCGTTCGGACGGCACAGGCCAGCGCCAGGATGTGGCCATCGGGATCGGCGTAGTAGGCCACACGGTGCCCCCAGTCACGGTCCTGCGCCTCCTGCACCTTACGTGCCCCGGCCCCTTCCGCACGGGAGCAGGCCTTGTCCAGATCATCCACCAAGAGGTACAGTTCGCATCGGGGAACGCCCTGAGCGGAGGAGGGGTGCGGCATGGGCCCGCTGATGATGCGTGCGATGCCTTGCTCCGGCATGAGCCCGAGTTTGCAACCACCAGCGAGTGCGAACTCGGTCATGCCCGGCACGTCCAGGGATGGCGCTTGTTCGAGTACTGTCGCGTAGAAGCGCGCACTGCGGGTTTGATCCGCGACGTAGAGAATGAACTCGATGGACATGCGAACAAGATAGCGGCGCCGTGAGATCGTGATGGAACACCCGCGGCCCGCCTGAAGGATATCAGTTCCCGGGGTCTAGGAGGGCGCCGACCTGCTCCTCGTGCCGGTGCGCTGCATGGAGGAGTGGATGGTCTTCCCGGAATGGCGCAGGTTCTTGGTGGGCACACGAACGCAACGGTCCACCGAGTTGCTGGAGGCGATCGAAAAGGTGGCGCACCAGGCGGTTGCGCGGGAACTCGACCCACCGCGGGAAGTGATCACGCGCCTGTTGCACCAACTGGTCCAACGTGGACGGATCACCATGACGCGTGGGGCGATCACGGTCGGGTCCTTGGCACCCTGAACGCACTACAGGAACGGATCCAACGCACGCTGCAGTTGCGCTGCGCTCATCACGCCGGCGGCACGCCACACGATGCGGCCGTTCTTGAAAATGGCCAGCGTAGGTACACCTTGCATACTGTGTGCCTGTGCGGTTGCTGGGTTTCGGTCCTCATCGATCTTCAGCACCACCGCCTTATCGCCGATGGCTTGCTTGAAGTCGTTCAGGACCGGCTTCATCGCCTTGCACGGGCCGCACGATTCGGCGAAGAAATCCACAACGACCGGTTTGTCGCCGTTGATGAGTTCGTTGAACGAGGGGTTCGCTGTGGACATGGTCAGGTGATCTCTTCGTACACCACTTCGCTCGGGTCACCCTTCCTGCCGGACGCACGTGGTGCACACACGGCTGAGCCGCAACAACCGATATTGAACAGCGCCTGCACACCGAAGAAGGCCGCGGCGACGAAAGCAACGGGCTCATGCCGCGTGGCACCGGCGAACAGGAACACAGCAGCGAACACCGCCCGGAGCCAGCGCTGTGCGTTCCAACCGGTGAAGAGGCGCTCCTTCATCGCGTTGTGAGCGCGGCTTGCACTTGGGTCCACGGGCCGCCATTGTGGGCATCGAACCCCAGGTCGCGCAAGAGGCCCGCTGCAGAGTTGCTGCGCATGCCACTGGCGCAACAGGTTATGATGGGCGTTGCCCGCTTCAAGCGATGCAGCTCCTGCTCCAATGAACCCAGCGGAATGTTGATGGACCCCTTCGCATGACCGCCTGCGTATTCGGCCTTGGTGCGCACATCCAATACGACCGCGCCGTTCGCAAGTAGCTGGGCGATGTCCACCTTGGGGCCGAAGCCGAAAAGTGATCTTAGCATGTCAGTTGTTGTTCGTTGTTGGTCCATCGTTGGTTGTCGGACCCTTGGCTTTGGGTGCCACGCTGTTGAACAGCAGGCCACCCATGAGCGTGCCATAGAGCGTGCTGTTCAACGGGCTGGAGGTGATGGCACAACTTCCGCTGGCGCAGCTCATATAGTTCCAATAGGGCCATCCGGCGCAGGCACCGATCACGGCACCGACCAGTATAATGAGGATCGGGCGCTTCATGCCTGTGTCTCCAAGGCGGGCCGGTTGCTGAATACCGTTGAGCCGTTGTAGACCACGTTCCACGTAACGGGCATGATCTGTCGCAGCATGTAGCTGACTCCGCACGTGATGCCTTGCGAGACTTCCACCGCTTTCAATGCTTCGGCTTGTGCGTCCTCCGGTCCGCGGAAGTCGTAGACCAAGTGAACGGAGGTATAAATGATAGGCGGCTGCTTGCTGATCTCGCCGCTCACGATGATGGACAACGAATCCACTGGCTTCCCTGCTTTGCGCAAGTGGGCCACCACGTCCATGCCCGTGCAACCGGATAGCGCTGACAGTACGAACGGTTTGGGTATCGGGCCAAGGTCCTCACCACCCACACGTTCGGGCGCATCCATTACGATGGTGTGTCCGTTCACGAGCGCATTGAACTGCATCTTGCCCATCCAAACGGCTTCGATCTCGTGCTTCATGGTTTGCGGGTGCGCCAGCCGAACGCGGTGTAAAGAGGACAGAATGCGATGGTGCTGGTGAGAGCGAAAACAGCGGCGAACACCATCAGCACGATACCGGTGGTACCTGCAACGGTGCCGCTGAAGTACAGGCCTACCAGGATGGCGGCAAGGATCAAGCGGATCACGCGGTCCGCACCGCCCATGTTGGAGTTCATCGTTCTGTTGTTCCAACAAAGTTCCGCAGACATGTTCGTTCCGATCGTGCCGATCATCACCGAACGCGGCTCACATACGCTTGGCCAACCAGTGCTGGAACTCGTCCTTCAGCTCACGGTACAGCTTCTCGAATGTGGCCATGGCCTCGCGGTGCGTGGTGTGGTCCTTGAACAGGCGATGGTCCACGGCGATGGGATGGGCGCGCACTTCCTTCTCCAAGCTGTTCTCGTGCTGTTTCAATTCGTGGCGCATCTCATCGATCACTTCGCGCTGGCGGATGTACTGGTTCTGGAAATGTTCCAGCTCCGCGAGTACGTCGGTGTGGGTGTTGCGCGCGGCGATCTCCTCCATGCGCTTCTCCAGGATGCCGATCTCCTGTTTGCAGAAATCGAGCGTGTTCAACCAGAGCATGTGGTCGCTGTGCAGGTCGCCGATGTGAACGAGTTTCTCCTTTGCGGTGATCATGGGTATCAGGTTTTGGGTTGTTGCAGGTTGGTAGGCGATCAGTGGCAGGCCGAGATCTGCGCGGGCACCGTGGCGGCCGCCGGGCTCACCAGCGGTATGCCCAGTTCCAAGCCCCGCAGGATCAGCAGCACCGCCATGGACGAGACCAATATGGGTGATGACCGCCGAAGCAGGGCCCGTGCATTGGTGCCGATCATGCTGCCGCTCATGCGAAGGGCGATCAACGCGGGCCATGTGCCGAGGCCGAAAAGCACCATGAACAAGGCGCCTTGTGCCGCACTATCCATGGCCGCAGCGCCGATCGCTGCGGCGTACACAAGACCGCAAGGCAGGAGGCCGTTCAGCGCACCAGTGAAGAATAGGGCTTCGGGGGCAGTGCGCTTCAGGTTGCGCGCTAAGAGGCCACGCGCCCGGCCGATCCACAGCGAAAGCGGGCCAGTCGGGCTCCAGCGTTCCAGCAGGCCTGGCACGACCACGGAGAGCAACAACACCGCTCCAGCGATGATCGATACGCCCTGTTGCAGCCCCGCGAAACGAAGCCCTTGACCGAGCGTTCCGAACGCGAGACCGATCAGCGCGTAGGTGAAGATGCGCCCGCTGTTGAGGATCACGGTGCTGATGGCCCGTGCGCGCCAGCCCGGTGCTGGCGAAGGCACCGCCAAGGCGATGGGTCCGCACATACCGATGCAGTGTGCGCTGCTCGCAGCACCCAGCACAACGGCTGTGACGAACCACGCGTTCATGGCACCACGAGTTTCTCTTCGGTGTAATAGGCAATGCCGCCCGCGCTCCATTCCAACAGGGCGTTGTAGCGCCCCGGCACAAGGTCAAGCGCACTGTTCGTGTACACGCCCGTGCTATCGGCGATCACCTTCAGTTGGCGATCGGCGGTGGGGTCGTTCGGGCGCAGCAAGGTGAGATCGCCGGAGATGGAACGGTCGTTGGTGCCGGTCGGGAACGTGATGCGTATGTTCCTCGCTGTGACATCCATCCGGACCGCCGTGAGGGCTTGTGCGCGTGTGGTATTGTCGATGCGTTCCTGGTACTTCAGTTCGTGTTCGTAGTACTCCTCCGTAACAAGCGGTTCCGGGTTGCGCGTGGCCATAACGATGAACCACACCATCAATCCTGCGAAAGCCGCCAAGGTGAGCGCAAGTCCTTTTCCCCAATTCATGATCCAGGTGGTTTCAATGGTCCAACGAACGATGTCTTCACTTTCTCCAAGAGCCTGTCACCAGAGAACACACCGATGATCAACTTTGTCTTCATGCCTTCCAGTTGCGAGCGGTCTAGCATGATGAAGAGCTCGCCCTGCGCCAGTTCACCGGCCTTCAGGTCCAGCTGTTTGCCGATCACCTTGATCTCGCCTGTCACGTTCATCAGCTCCAGTCGCACAGGCAGGTCATTGCTCGTCTTGTTCACCGTTTTGATGGCGTACAGGTTGCTGATGCGACCGTCGGGTTGCGTTTGGAAGAGCATGCCCGGGGTGCGCAGCAAGGTGGTCTCGGTATCGGTGCGCATCACGATCATGGTGGTGAGCACGCCCACCAGGATGGCCAGCACCACGGTGTACGCCTTCATGCGCGCGTTGAAACGGAACGGTTTCTTCTCGCTGATCTCGTCCTCACTGGCGTAGCGGATCAAGCCTGTGGGCAGGTCCACACTGCGCATCATGTGGTCGCACGCGTCGATGCAAGCCGTGCAGTTCACGCATTCCAGTTGTGTGCCGTTGCGGATGTCGATCCCCGTAGGGCATACGTGAACGCAGGCCTTGCAATCGATGCAATCGCCCTTGCCCGCGTCGGTGCGCACTTCGCCCTTGCGGAACAGGCCGCGCACCTCACCGCGCACATGGTCGTAGGCGATCACGATGCTCTTGCGGTCCAGCAGTACACCTTGCAAGCGGCCGTAGGGGCATACCGTGGTGCAGGCTTGTTCTCGGAAGAAGGCGAAGTTGCCATAGAAGACACCGCTGAACACCATCATGGCGATCAGCCCACCCGTGTGCTGTGCCGCTGGCTCGCGCACCATGCGCAACAGTTCATCGCTACCGATGATGTAGGCCAGGAAGGTGTTGCCGATCAGGAAGCTGATGGCGAAGAAGAGCGTGTGCTTCGATCCCTTCTTCCACGCCTTGTCGGCGGTCAGCGGCCCTTTGTTCAGCGCTTGTTGCTGTTTCCAATCGCCCTCGATGGCGTATTCGATCCGGCGGAAGACCTGCTCCATGAACACCGTTTGCGGACAGGCCCAGCCGCAGAACAAGCGACCGAAGGCCACGGTGAAGAGGGCCACGAAGATGATGAAGGTGATGAAGCCGATCACGAAGATCAGGAAGTCCTGTGGCCAGAAGACCTGGCCGAAGAACACGAAGCGGCGTTCGATGATATTGATCATCAGCACCGGCTCGCCGCCGATGCGCAGGAAGGGCCCCACGAAGAGCAAGGTGAGCAACGCATAGCCGAACCACTGCCGCCAGTTGGTGAACTTGCCCGAGGGCTTCTTCGGGTACACCCAGATCCGCTTGCCCGCCTTGTCGACGGTGCTGATCGAGTCGCGGTACCCCGCTTCGTCGTGGATGATCTGAGCGGCCGTAGCGTCGCGTTTGATATGGGCGGGTTGCTGGCTCATCTAGTTCACCGCGACACGCAGGGTGTCGGCCGGTGGGGCAGGTGCATCAGGTGTTGTGGTAGTGCTGTCAGCAGGCGCGGCCGCATCGGTCCATATGTCGCCTTGCGGCGCTTTCTGCGTGGCGGGTCCGGTGCCTTGCAGGCTCAGGATGTAGCTGGCCACGGCGGCGATCTCCGCCGGTTTCAATTGCGATTTCCAGCTGATCATTCCCTTCTCGGGCACGCCGTTCTTGATGGTGGCGAACACGTTCTTCACCCCGCCGCCATGGATCCAGTGGGCATCGGTAAGGTTGGGGCCTACGGATGTCTCGGAACCCGCAGCATCGGCGCCGTGGCACGGCGTGCAATACTGCTTGAAGATGGCCCCACCGCTCGCCAGGTCGGCGGCCTCGGTGCTCAGCGTCACGGTGTTCTCGTCCACAATGCTCTTCAACGTTGCCGTGTAGGCAGCCACATCGGCCTTGGCCTCACTCATCTCATTAGCGTACTCCGTCCGCTGGTCAGGAATGAAGTCCGCCACGTGTACACCGAAGAGATAGAAGACGCTCCATAGGATGGACCCGTAGAACAACCAGACCCACCACGGTGGAAGCACGTTGTCCAACTCGCGGATGCCATCGTACTCGTGGTGCATCAGGATGTCCTGTTCCTTTTCGACGGCGACCTGGCGGGTCAGCTTCGCCATCAACTTGTCCACCCACGTCGGGCCTTTGGCCACCTCACCTTCCATGGCGCTGTCCTCCACACCGGTCACCACTTTGGTCAACCCACGCAGCAGGTTCATCTGGGCCAGCATCAGGATGAACAGGACCACGTTCACCACCAACAGCAGCCAGAACAGTTCGTAGGTGCTCATTGTGCTTGCACCACCCTTGTACGCTTGCGCATTTGCGGAGCTGGCGGAAAGTAGGAGCAAGGGGATGAGTACCCTCACGCGACCGCCATTGCCCTGCTTGCGCCTGGCCCACGCGTTGGCGCTGCTCATGGTGCGCATGATCCCGGACAGGCTCAGGATGAAGATCACCTGTACCACGGCCAAGGCGAGGAGCGCATAGTTCAAGGTCATATCCACCGAGAACAGGTGCTCCGATGGAACGGGAGCTGTGGCATCCTGTGCGATCAGTGGGAGGTTCAAGGCCACGAGGGTCGCCAGGGCCGATCCTCGAAGGACGAGAGTACGATCAGTGCGCATGATGGACGGTTTCATTGTTTTTAGCGCTCGTTGGAAAGAGGCAGTGCGGCCATGTGGTCGATGTGCGTACGGCTCACTTTGCGCACCCACAGCAGCATGACCAGGAAGAATCCGAAGAACAGGACGAAGGAGATCGCCGGGTAGATACCCACGCCTGCGATGGTGTCCAGATGGTGTTTGATGAACTTGAGCATGGTGGATCAGTTGGCAGTGGTGGCAACTACAGCAGGCTTCGCCTTGATGTCGGTGCCCACGCGTTGTAAGTAGGCGATCACCGCGATGATCTCCCGGTCGCTCAGCGCATCCACACCCGCCTTCTTCAGGTCGGCGACGATCGCTGCACTTTGTGCCGTCAGGTCCGCATTCGCGTTCGCAGGGAAGTCGGCGGCGTACGGTACACCCATGGTGATCATGGCCTCGATCTTCTTCGCGGTAATGGTCGTATCCAGAGCATCGTCGAAGAGGTGCGGATACGCAGGCATCAACGAACCTGGGCTCATGCTCGTGGGGTCCCACATGTGGTAGTAGTGCCAGCTGTTCGGGTACTTGCCACCCACCCGCAACAGATCGGGACCCGTGCGTTTGCTTCCCCACTGGAAGGGGTGATCATAGACGAACTCGCCCGCCTTGGAATACTCGCCGTAGCGCTCGGTCTCGCTACGGAACGGGCGCACCATCTGGCTGTGGCAGGTGTAGCATCCCTCGCGCACATAGATGTCGCGTCCATGCAATTCAAGCGGCGTGTAAGGCTTCACGCTGCTGATGGTGGGCACGTTGCTCTTCACCAGGAAGGTGGGCACCAGTTCCAATATGCCACCGATGGCCACTACCACCAAGCTCACGACGAGCATCTGGATAGGGCGACGTTCGATCCAGCGGTGCCAGTGACCGCTCTCGGTAACCACGGCCACCTTCTCCAGGGCGGGCGCTTCGGCATCCTCGTTGGCGATCAGCTTGCCGGACGCCACGGTGCGCACCACGTTGTAGATCATGATGAAGACACCGATGATGTACACGCTGCCGCCCAACGCACGCAACCAGTACGCGGTCTTGATCTGCAGCAGCGTATCCAGGAAGTTCGGGTACACCAGGAAACCATCGGGCGTGAACTGCTTCCACATCATCGCTTGGAAGAAGCCGGCGAAGTAGAGCGGCACCGCGTACAGGATGATGCCCAAGGTGCCCACCCAGAAGTGCGCGTTGGCCAGCTTCTGCGAATACAGCTTGGTGCCGTACAGGCGGGGCACCAACCAGTAGATCATACCGAAGGCCATGAAACCGTTCCAGCCGATGCCACCGATGTGTACGTGCGCCACGATCCAATCCGTGAAGTGGGCGATCGCGTTGATCGACTTCAGGCTCAACAGCGGCCCTTCCAACGTGGCCATGCCGTAGCAGGTCACCGCCACCACGAAGAACTTCAACACCGCATCCTCACGCACACGGTCCCAGGCACCGCGCAGCGTGAGCAACCCGTTCAGCATACCGCCCCAGCTGGGTGCGATCAACATGATGCTGAACACCGTGCCCAAGCTTTGCGCCCAATCGGGCAGCGCGCTGTACAACAAGTGGTGCGGACCGGCCCAGATGTACAGGAAGATCAGCGCCCAGAAGTGGATGATGGAAAGCTTGTAGCTGTACACCGGACGGTTGGCCGCCTTCGGCAGGAAGTAATACATCAGGCCCAGGTAGGGCGTGGTGAGGAAGAACGCCACCGCGTTGTGGCCATACCACCACTGCACCAAGGCATCCTGCACGCCGGCGTACCAGCTGTAGCTCTTGGTCATGCTGATGGGCAGCTCGATGCTGTTCACGATGTGCAGCATGGCCACCGTGACCCACGTGGCGATGTAGAACCAGATGGCCACATACAAGTGCCGTTCGCGGCGCTTCAGGATGGTGCCGAACATGTTGATGCCGAACACCACCCACACCAGCGTGATGGCGATGTCGATGGGCCACTCCAGCTCGGCGTATTCCTTGCCGGTGGTCATGCCCAACGGCAGCGTTACCGCCGCCGCAACGATGATCAACTGCCAGCCCCAGAAGTGGATGTTGCCCAGCACATCGCTGAACATGCGCGTCTTCAACAGGCGCTGCAGGCTGTAGTAGACACCGGCGAAGATGCCGTTGCCCACGAAGGCGAAGATCACCGCGTTGGTGTGCAGCGGACGCAGCCGCCCGAAGCTGAACCACGACGCCAGGTTGAACTCGGGGATCACCAATTGCAGTGCGGCGATCAAGCCCACCAGCATGCCCACCACACCCCATAGGATGGTGATGAACAGGAAGTTCTTGACGATGCGGTTGTCGTATTGGAAGCGCTCTATCATCGGCTAGTGGATTGACCCCTTGTTCGTTGGTGAAGGGGTGGTGGTGAAGTGCATTTCCGCCCTCTCCATGGAAGAGGGGCTAGGGGTGAGGTGCATTGCTCCCGCTCCAGGGGAGAGGGACGCGTTGAGGCCAGAGAGGGGCAGGGGTGAGGTGCTTCTGGGCAGATCATCATGCAGCATCCGCACGGCCGGTGAACGGTCATCATCGTACTGCCCCCGGCGCACCGCGCGCACGAACGCCGCCAGGAACACGGCGGCGACCAAGGTGCTGGCCGCTATCAGGAGGAAGATGACGCTCATCAGGAATGGTCCTTTACGCTGCGAAAGTCCCGCGACACGGGCAGATGGTTCCTGAGTGTGGTCAGGTGCCGAACTGACATCTGTCAGGTTTCGCCGCAATGCCACACCAGCAGTGGGAACAACGAAGGCGCCCTTTCGGACGCCTCCATTGACTTTCACCGTCCTCCTCTCCAAAAGGACCGGTCGAAAAACAGCACTATTGAACTGGGGCCGGTGGCAGGATCACTTTGTCGATCACGTGTACGATGCCGTTGCTGGCCGGCACCGACGCTACGATGGTGGCGTCGTTGATCATCATTTTGCCGTCCTTCACCGTGATCTTCGCGTTGCTGCCGTTCACCATGCCAAGCGTCTGCCCGTCGCGTAGCATGTCCGCTTTGAACACGCCTACTGCAACGTGGTACTGTAGTATGTCCTGCAGGTCGCTCTTGCTCTCGGGCTTCAACAAGCCTTCCACCGTTCCGGCCGGCAGCGCATCGAAGGCGGCGTTCGTGGGTGCGAACACCGTGAAGGGGCCCGCGTTGCTCAGCGCATCCACCAACTCGCCGGCTTGCACTGCGGCTACCAACGTGGTGTGGTCGGGCGATCCAACGGCAACACCCACAACGTTCTTCTGGGAGAGATCGTCCTTTACGGTGGACTGACCACCACCCGGTGCTGCGGCCTCCGACGGTGCGGATGCGGTGGTTTCTTCTGCTGCCGGGCCTGCGCCGCAAGCGAACAGGAAGCCGGAAGCGATCAGGAACAAGGACCAATGCGAGGTGCGGAAGGAGTTCATGGTGTTCGGTTCTTTATGTGGGACAAGTTTGTCCGGTATATCGGTCCGGAGTGTGATGGATGTCAGCTCGTGCGATGTAGTTCGTCAGTCTGTGCATATGCAGGCGATGATGGTGTCCAGCTGGCATCATAGGTCCTTGCGGGCGAAGGCACGCACCGCGCCCCAAGCGGGCAGCAGCATCCACAGCAACAGCGCCACGAAGGAGACGAGCATGCCGCCCGCACCGCCAAAGAACTGCTGGTACACGGCGCCGGTGTAGCCCAGCAGGGCGGCCAGGTCGATCTTCAACATGATCAGGATACGCGAGAGGTCGATCGGGTTAAGCGCCGCCAACGGCACGATCACCGGTTCTATAGGCCTATCGCTGAAGCTGAACATGAGCCACAGCAAGAGCGAGTCGTACACCAGCACCATGAACACCCAGGTGGCCAGCCCGATGCCCACGGCCTTCGCGCGGTCGCGTTGGCCAACTGCGATGAACATGCCAAGGGCGCAGAACACCATGGTGAGCGCTGCGCCGGTGAGCAATAAGGTCCAGCCGATGGGGATGGGGGCGTAGGCCACCACTGGGAAGCCCACGCCGAAGAGGAAGCTGATGAGCAGCGCTGTACCGATGGCCAGGAACTGGGCCCGAGTGATGCTTTGCCGGTGCAAGGGTTGCACCGCCAGCAGCACCGTGAATTCGTACTGGTTGTAGAAGTAGATGATCGTGAACACCAAGGCCAGCAACGGCACCAGCGCGAGCACCACCTGCGTGAGGCTGATGAGCGCCTTGGTGTTGTCGGCTTCCAGCATGAACAGCCCTACCGATACCAGCAGTAGTAGCAGCGCGTAGCCCAGCGCGAAGCGGTTGCGCGCAAGGTCGAGCAGCGTGTATTTATAGACTTTCCACATGGGCTGGTGGGAGTTGTGCGAGGTACTTGGGCAAGGCGAGGGCGAGCGACGGTTCGCCGGTCACCTCGATGATGGACTCCGGTGGCAGGGCGAAACGCAGCCGACCATCTTGCAGGTAGGCCACACGGTCGCCGAGGCGTTGCACTTCTTCCATGATGTGCGAGGTGATCAGCACCGTGGCACCGTTGCGTTTGGCTTGCAATACCGCATCCAGCAATTTGGTCGCGCTCACGGGATCAAGGCCCGCCGTGGGCTCATCCAGTACCAGGATGTTGGGCCGGTAGCGGAAGGCGAGCACCGCGCTCACTTTCTGGCGCATGCCTCCGCTCAACGTGCTGATGCGCTTGTCAAGCAGGGCGTCAACACCCAGCAGCTTGATCAGCCGGTCGTCGGTGCTGCCGGACTTCGCGTCGCGGATGTCGTTCATCATCCGCAGCAACTGGTCTACTGTAAGCTCCCGTGGGAACTCGGCATACTGAGGCATGTACCCGATGGCAGCGCGATACAGCGGATCGTTGCCCACCAGCGCACCGTTCACGTGGATCGCCCCTTCCGTGGGGTTCACCAGTCCCAGCAGGCACTTGATCAACGTGGTCTTGCCCGAGCCGTTCGGACCGATCACCATCACCACTTCACCTTCCGCGAATCGAGCGTTCACGCCGCGCAAGGCCCATTGCTTGCCGTACCGCTTCCCGAGGCCTTCGAAGGCGATCCTATCCATGGGGAATTGATGATCAGATGATGTGATGATCAGAACATGAAGTGGTCGGTGAACGACCACCAGGAATGAAGTACCATCAGTGTGGCTGCGAGCGTCACGGGTACCATCGTTCGCTCCCCACGCTGACCAACTGATCGGCCGATCTTCTGATCATCTGATCGACCCGGCGGGTGCATCAACGGTGCTGTGTCCTGCAACGTGGCTGGGGTCAGCGTGGGCACCAAACGCTCGCTCTGGTCCAGCAGGTTCACCATCAAACTGCGCGAGAGCACCATGGCATACGGCATACGTTCCGTCACCAAGGCGAACACGCTCAACGGCCGGTGTGGCACATCGCCTCGTCCGTCGCGGTCCAGGTCGTAGCCTCGATAGCGGTCCCAGTAGTTGCCTTTCAAGGTGCTCAGCACCAGGTCGCCGTTGGTGGTCATGTCGAAGGTGTTCCCACTGAAGCTGTTCCCTTCGAACACGGCGGCCGTGCTGTTCGCGAAGAGCTTCACAGCCCAGCCGTTCGCATCGAACCGGTTGTTGATCACCGTGGCCCGGTTGCACCCGTCCAGCAGGACCCCCACAGTGTTGTCCGCGAACGTGTTGCGTTCGATGTGCGCGTCATTGATCTCCTTCAGCAGCAAGCCGTACGAGCTGGCACCGCGGTTGTGCTCGAACCGGTTGTCGGTCATGGTCACCTCATGGGTGAACATCACCGCCACGCCCGCGCCGTTGTCGTGGAAGAGGTTGTGCGTGTAGCTGTCGCGGTGGCTGAACATGAAGTGCAGGCCGTAGCGCGCGTTGTACGCCGTGGTGTCATTGCCCACATGCGAATCGGTGACGAACTCCAGGTAGATGCCGTCGCGGTGGTGCATGGCCGTATTGCGCAACACCTCCACATGGCTGCACTTCCACAGGTGGATCCCGTTCGCACGTCGGTTCTCGTCTGCCGTGGAGTCGCCGATCACGCGGTTGTCCGCCACCAGCGCGCGCGTGACGCTACTGAGGTAGATGCCGAAGAAGCACGACTCCACCCGGTTGCCGATGATACGGACGTCGCTCACGCTGGTGCATTTGATGCCCGCGTTGTCGTTCATGTCGCTCACCAACGTGCCGCGCACCACCAGGCCTTGTATGGTCACGTGCGGTGCCGTTACCACGAGCACTTCGCCCGCGTCGCCGCCATCGATCACCGGCCAGCCTTTGCCTAGCAGCACTACCGCACGGTCTATGGTGATCGTTCCCTCGCGGTACGTGCCCGCGTGGATCATGATCGTGTCGCAGGCGCTGGTGGTGGCGAGCGCTTGCTTGATGCTCCCGCTACCCGGCCGCACATTGCACACGCGAGCGCTTGCAACGCTTGTGCAGGTTGCGAGAAGGAGGAGGAGAGCAGTACGCAGCATGGGCTAGTGGGTCGTCAGTCGCGTTCGCGCACCGGGCCAATCCAACTCCTCGCCGGGATGTGCCGCCGCCGCTTTTGTGCGTTCTGTTGCGCTGGCGAACGCGGCCACGTTGCCGTTCATCGGGCTATTCAGAGAGGATGCCGCCAGGTACTGCGCGGTGGTAGCGTCGATCAGCGTGCCCGGACGCGCATGGTCGCATACCCACCAGCCGCGCACCTGGTCTTCTGCAATGCGGCCCTCGGCCACATGTTGCACCATGCATTCCGGCGAGTCGAACGCGTAGGTGCGCCCTTGTTGCGTGACGATCGCCGCTGCGAATTGTTCGTCCATCACGTTCATACGGCAGTAGGCACATTCGGCCTTGCCGTAGTCGATGGACGGCAGCTCGGAGGTGCCGCAGGCGCTGCTGAGGCCAGCGACCAACAGCAATGCCGAGGCCAGTGCCACCGGTGTTGTGCCGGGTGCTACTGTCTTTGGCGTCGTTGACTGCTTACCCGGCCAGCGCCATTCCACGAACCAGATGATGCACGCCAGCGTGATCACGCCGAAGAGGATCCAGCCACCGGTGTCGGGCAGCGACCACGCATCGAAGTTCAACAGCTTCTTGT
>Ga0075163_10001288_pt1 | contig 33525 bp, 24 predicted proteins | sample JI1023141ADNA_FD_71478 | JGI IMG/M metagenome (GOLD analysis project Ga0075163, IMG submission 71478) | Wastewater effluent complex algal communities from Wisconsin, to seasonally profile nutrient transformation and Carbon sequestration -... | ecosystem: Engineered > WWTP > Effluent > Algae...
GGCGGCCTGGTGGCCTTCGGCAACCTGGCGCGCAACACGCGCGTGCCCAGCGCCATCGAACTCGGCTGCGCCGACCCGGAAGAACCCTGCCGCCTGCCTGCGGGCCTGCAGTCGGACCCCTACCTGAAACCGGTCCGCTCAACGAGTGCCGAGCTCGGGCTGCGCTGGAAGGCACCGGGCCAATCGCTCTCGTTGTCGCTGTTCCGGATCGACAACCGCGACGACATCGTCTTCGGCAGCGTCAGCGCCACCAGCCAGCTCGGCTACTTCCGTAACTTCCCCCGCACCCGCCATGATGGGCTCGATCTCGCCTGGGCGGCGAGCGCAGGCGCATGGTCCTGGCAGGCCGCGTTCAGCCTGCTCGATGCCACTTACCAGGCCGCGGACACGTTGCGCATGGGCGAGCGCAACATCGCGGTCACGCCGGGCATGCGCATGGCCGGTCTGCCGCGCCAGACAGTCAAGCTCGCCGTGGACTGGCAGGCCCACGCCGCGTTGAGCCTGGGGGCCGACGTGCAGTCACTGTCGCGGCGAGGCGTGCTGGGCAACGAAGACGGCCGCATCGAGGACGGCGCCGACGAGCGGGTCGACCTGGCTCTGCCTGGGTATGCCGTGCTGAACCTGCGGGCGAGTTGGAAGCCGGCGCCCGGCTGGGAACTGTTCGCCCGCGTTGGCAACGCCACTGATCGGCGTTATGCCAGCTACGGTGCATTGGCCGAAACAGTGTTCGACGCCCAGGGCGTGTACTCCGGAGATGAGCGGGCAGCACTGTTCGTGGCCCCCGGCGCGCCGCGCAGCGTGCAAGTCGGCGCGCGGCTCGCGTTCTGATCACGGATCACGGATCACGGATCACGGCATTCGGCTTGCACGCGCATGCGCGCGTGCACGTAGGCGCCCTGCGGCACGTGCAGCAGATCGGCGATGCGCCAGAGCACGTGGCGCTCATGGTCACCCAGGTGGCCGTCGGCCAGGGCCACACGCCACAGGTGCTCGACCATGCGCAGCTTCTGCGGCATCTCGAAGCGCTCGTTGATGCGGGAGGTGAAGGAGAACAGGTCAGTGGCCTGGTGTGCCGTGGCCTCGGCCAGTTCGGCCAGGCGCTGGGCCTCGTCGTCGGCCAGCGCGAACTTGTCGCGCAAGGCCGCCCGCACCGCTTCGCGCTCGCCCGGGTGGAAGCTGGTGTCGGCGCGCATCACCTCCACCAGCATCACCGCGGTGGCCAGTTGCAGTGCGTGTTCGGCGGCCTGCGCTTCGACGCCAGGTGGCGGCGGCAGCAGGCTGTCGAACAGATCCTTCAGCGTCTTGAGCATCCGCGCATGATGGCACGGCGGTGCTCGCAGCACCGGCTGCGGGCCGTGGCTCGCCGCTCAGACCTTGCGCCAGGCCGAGCACCAGCCGTTGGTGGCGATCTGCTTGCGGCCGAACATCGCGCAGCCGGCCCAGGCGTCGGTCTGCGAACCCTGCCAGAACTGGCAGTTGTGGCACTTCTGCTCCGCGCTGTGTGCGGGGTACTTCTTGGCGTCGACCTTGGTGGTGTCGTGCCTGTAGCCCAAGGCCACGGCGGTCTCGTCGCCTTCGTCGACCTTGGCCTGGGCGTGCACACCAGCGGAGGCGCCCAGGACCGTGCCGGCCGCCGCCACGCGCAGCATGAAGACCCGGCGGCTGGAAGATATGGCATTCATCGTCAATGCTCCTGTCAGTCGTGAAAAGGGCCGCACGGGGCGGCCCTTGGAAAGCGCCGCAGCGCTGTTACTTCATCAGCTTGAAGACCCAGACCGAACCACCTTGTTCGAGGTAGTTGACCTTCTTGGCCACGTCACCGCCCCACAGCGGCACGGCACCGCCCCAGCCGGAGGCCACGGCCACGTACTGCTCGCCGCCTTCCTGCCAGGTGACCGGCGGGGCAACCACACCAGAACCGGTCTGGAACTTCCAGACGATCTTGCCGGTCTTGGCGTCGGCCGCCTGCAGGTAGCCTTCCGGCGTGCCCCAGAACACCAGGTTGCCACCGGTCGTCAGCACGCCACCCCAAAGCGGCGCGTTGTTCGGCGCTTCCCAGACGATCTTGCCGGTCTTCGGGTCGATGGCACGCATCGCGCCGATCGGGCCTTCGGAGAGCGTCTTGATCGTGAAGCCGGCGCCCAGGTAGGCTGCGCCCTTCTTGTAGGTGATGGGCTCGTTCCAGATCTCCATGCCCCACTCGTTGGCCGGCACATAGAACAGCTTCGTGTCGGGCGAGTAGGCCATCGGCATCTGGTTCTTGCCACCGAGGAACGAAGGCGCCGCGAACACCGAGTTGCCCTTCTTGCCATCTGCGGCGCCCGTCGGGTCACCCGGGCGGTTCTCGGGCACCATGTTCGGGCGGCCGGTCTTCAGGTCAACACCGGTGGCCCAGGTGATCTTCTTGACGAAGGGGAACGCGTTCTCGAGCTTGCCGCTCTTCGCGTCGATCACGTAGAAGAAGCCGTTGCGGTCGGCCTTGCCGCCGAGCACCTTGCCGCCGTCGTCGTAGGTGACGAACTCGTTGACGCCGTCGAAATCCCAGCCGTCGTTCGGGGTGCCCTGGTAGTGCCAGACGATCTGGCCCGTCTTCACGTCGATGGCGACGGTGGAGCAGGAGAACAGGTTGTCACCCTTGCGCAGGTGGCTGTTCCACGGCGCCGGGTTGCCGGTACCGAAGTAGGCGAGCCCTGTCTTGGCGTTGTAGGTGCCGCCCAGCCAGGTGGCTGCGCCGCCGGTCTTCCACAGGTCGCCAGGCCAGCTCTTGCCGGTGGTACCGGAGACGCCGATCTCGGTCTTGTTGCCCTTGTCGTCGTACTTGTAGCCCATGTGGCCTTCGACCGTGGGCCGCACCCAGACCAGCGCGCCGGTCTTGGGGTTGCGCGCCTCGACACGGCCGACCACGCCGAACTCGCCACCGGAGACGCCGGTCAGCAGCAGGCCGTTGGCAATCAGCGGAGCGGCGGAGGCCGAGTAGCCATCGGCGTAGTTGTCGATCTTCTCTTTCCAGACCACCTCGCCGGTGTCCTGGTTCAGCGCCACGAGCTGGGCATCCAGCGTGGCGAAGATCACCAGGTTGTCGTACAGCGCAGCGCCGCGGTTGATCACGTCACAGCAGGGCATGATGCCCTCGGGCAGGCGGTGCTCGTACTTCCACAGCTTGGTGCCGGTCTTGGCATCCAGCGCGAAGATACGCGAGTAGGAGGCCGTGACGAACATCTTGCCGTTGTGGATCACCGGCTGCGATTCCTGGCCGCGCTGCTTCTCGCCACCGAACGAGAACGACCAGGCGGGCACCAGCTTGCCGATGTTGCCGGCGTTGATGGTCTTCAGCGGCGAGTAGCGCTGGCCCTGGTTGCCCATGCCCCACGACAGGATGTCGCCGGTGGAGCTGGCGTCGTTCTCGATCATCTGGTCGGTCACCACCGCCTGGGCAGACATGGACGCAAGGGCCATGGTGATCAACAAGCTCGACAGTTTCAGTCGCATGGAAAGGTCTCCTGGTATGGGATGAAGGAAGTCACGCCGCCTGGTTGTTCCATCGGGGCACTGCGGCCGGCGGTCAGGACTTTTTCCCGGCAACTACCGTGCCACCGGCGAAGCGGGTGATCAGCACCCTGTTCCGACGCGAAAACCGCACAGCGACTAGGGGAAAACGCGTGCCGGCTGTACCACGCTTGAACACTCCAGCACGACAACGTGTCGCGAATCGCGAAGCTCAGCGCAGCGTCTGGCCGGCCTTCAGTGCCTGGCGTTCGTACCGCGGGTACAGGTGGGCCACGTTGCGCAGGTACTCCGTCTGGAAGGCTGCCCAGGCAGCGAACTCGGCGGGCACGGGCGCGCGCAACAACTCGTTCATCTCCAGCCCGCCTTCGGCGGCGGCGCGGAAGTGCCCATCCAGCCATCGCAGGTAGCGCTGCGTCTGCGCCAGCCCGCTGCCGTCGTCGAACACCGGGCCGTGGCTGGGCACCACGGTGCGCAGGGGCATCGCATCCAGCGATCCCAGGCTGGCCAGCCAGGCAGAAACATCCGCGTGGGGGGTGGTCGGGATGCGGCGCGAGAAGGCCAGCCCGCCGACAAAGGCCACACCGCTGGCCCGGTCGACCAGCACCAGATCCGATGCCGTGTGCCCGCGCAATTCGCGCAGCACGAACTCGCGTTGGCCGACTCGCCAGCGACCGGCCGCCACGTCCAGATCGCGGTCGGGCCCGAGCGTCTCGGTGCCGAGCATCCAGTCTCCGCAGAGGCGAAACAGGTTGGTCTCGTAGGCGGCCGCTTCACGCGCAATGCCGGCCCGCGTGGCGGCAGTGGCGTAGCGCGGAACGTCGGCGAAGGCCTGGTTGCCGAGGAAGTAATCCGGGTGCAGGTTCAGGTGGATCACCTGCACCACCGGCTCGGTGGTGGTCCGGGCGATCAGCAAGCGCAGCTGCTCGCCGTAGCGTTTGCTCGGGCCGGTGTTGATCACCACCACCCCCGCCCCAGTGACGATGAACCCGGTGTTGATGATGTTGCAGCCGTTGGCCAGGCTGAAGTCGGCGTTGTCGCCCTCGACCACGTACACGCCCGGCGCCAGCTGGCGCGCGGCGAGCCGGTAGTCGAAGCGGGCCATGTCGGCGCGCGGTGCGGTCTGGGCCAGTGCGCTGGTGGCCATCAGCAACATTGGCATCACGGCCAGAAGCCAATGCCTCCACCCGGAATGGTTCGTGGCCGCCCCGCCAGCCGCGCTCATTCCACCCGGCTCCCGATGCGGTTGCCGTTGTTGTCGGTACCGACGATGCGCATGCCGCCTGCTGGCGGCTGGGCGAAGTCGAAACTGAACACCGGGTTCTCGCTCACCGGCTCGAAGACCTGCAGCCGGGCAAGCTCCTGATCGGCGGCATTGCGCACCGAGAGCCGGTTGACGTAGAAGGCCGGCACGCCGTTGACCAGGCCGGTGTCCATCGGGTGCATCACCCGCAGCCGCAGGCGGGCCGAAGTGCCATCACCCCAGGGCGCGGCGCTGAACAGCTTGCCGCTGACGTCGCCGAGCGTCTGTGTCCAGCTGCCATCCTTGCGGCTGGCGCCACTGACCGTGCACCCGCCACCCGCCGAATCGACCCAGGTGCCGCCCACGTGCCACCGGCCATCGGCCGTCTGGACGGCGGCGCGCACCGGCGAGGCCTGCTCCAGCTTGAAGCGGAACGACAGGGCCGGCAACGCCTGCATCGGTTGGTAGACCAACACGCGCCGTATCGGGTTGCGGTCCACCAGGACGACGATCTGCTCGACGCGGCCGAGAGATGGGTCGGCCCGCACGCTGATCGGCACGTTCATCGGGTCTTCAGCAAACGCCGGGCCTTGCACCACCACCCGCAGGTCGAACTCGGCCACCGCGGCACCGAGGTACTCGCGCCGCATGTCGGCCCAGGGCAGCGACTGGTAAGGGTCGCCCTCGAACGGGTCGGTGGCGGCGGCAGCGCCCGCCCAGGCAGCCCACAGGCTGCTGGCAGCGGCGAGGCAGGCCCGGCGCTTCATTTAGAGCGCACCGATCAGTCGAATACCGATCAGGCCGCTGCGCGGCGCGCCGGTCTCGAAGAAGCGGCCGTTGCCGTCGTTGACGATCACGCTGCCGGCGTAAGTCTTGTCGAACAGGTTGTCCACGCGCAGCAGCAACTCGATCTCGCGGCCAGCGCCGAACGCATAGCGCTTGTGCCAGCGCAACGCCGCCACGCCGTAGCCGGCGGCGAAATCGCTGTTGGTGTCATTGACGGCCGTGCGGCCCACGCCGCGCGCCTCCACCGCCCAGGTGCCCCAGCGTGCATCACGCCAGGCCAGCTCGGCATAGGCACTGACCTGCTGGGTGCCGGCAATGCGGTTGCCGGCGGGCACGACCACGGTCGGTTCCAGACAGGGCACGCCGGCACAGGCAAGGAAGCTGTCCAGGTAGTGGGCATCGAGCCAGGTCAGCGCCATTTGCGCCTGCCAGGCCGGCGTGGCCTGCCAGCGCGCCGAGAGCTCGGCACCCTGTCGCCGCGTGCGGCCGACGTTCTGGAAGCTGGAGCGGCCGCCTGCGTTGGTCAGGGTGGCGATCTCGTCGTCGACCTGCACGCTGAACAGCGTGGCGTCCACGCCCAGCGACGCCGTGCGCCATTTGGCGCCGACCTCGAGCTGGCGGCTGCGCTGCGGCTGCAGGCCCTCGTTGAAGCCGCCTGCGCCGTCGGGCCGGTAGGCCAGTTCGCCCAGGGTCGGGGTCTCGTTGCCGCGCGCCGCGCTGGCGTGCAGGTTCAAGCTGTCAGTGCCTTGGCGCCAGGCTGTCCAGCGCAGGCCGGCCACCGGGTTGGTGTATTGGAAATCCACCGCACCGGAGTCGTCACCGTTGCCGAGAAAGGCATCGCGGGTGCTCAACTTGACCCGCCCGCTGCGCACCCCCACATTGGCCGCCAGACCCGGCATCAGCTCGAACTCGCCCTGGGCGTAGGCGTCGCGCGCACTGGCGCGGTTGACCTCGTTGCGGCGCAGCGCCCCGGTGACGCCCAACGCGGTGGGCGCGTCGGCGGGGCCGGTGAAGTTTTCGTAGCCCTGGCGGTCGTCACGCTGCTCGTCCAGTGCCACGCCGGCAACCAGGTCGACACCGCTCCAGCCCCAACGCAGGCGGGCATCGAGCCCGCTGTAGTCGCGCGAGAAATCAACGGCGCCGCCACCGTGTCGCGGGCTGCCCTGGGCCCCCGGGGGGATGGCCAACCAGTTCGCCACCGCACGCTGCCCAGCGTAGACCGCCAGCACGCTCTCTCGCAATGCACCATCGCCAAAGGCATGGCGCCAGCTGGCGCCGACCTGGTCCTGGTGCAAGGTCTTGCGGGTGTTGAAATCGATCGCCGGCTGGGCGGTCTGGTACGGGTCGGCGTCGAACTGCTCGCGGCTGAGGCCCAGCGGATCGTCCGCGGGCTGGTCGATCGAGTTGAGGATCAGCGTCACGCGGTCGCTGGTGCCCTGCCAACCGAGCCGAATGTTGCCGCCGAGCTTTTCGGCACCGCTGTGGGGGCGAAAACCGTCGACGCTCATGGAGGCCAAAGACGCACGCAGGTCAAACCCGCCGCCCAAGGGCAATGCAACCTGGCCACGCAGTTGCCCCAGCCCGAAAGTGCCGGCGTCCAGCCCGATCTCGCCCTCGGCCCGGGTGGCTGGTGCGCTGAACACCGAGATCACACCGCCCGAGCTGTTGCCAAACAGCACTGAGAACGGCCCGCGCAGCACCTCGATGCGCTGCGCGCCGGCGATGTCGAAGTGCGAGACCTGGCCCTGGCCGTCCGGCCCGCTGGCGGGGATGCCATCGGCGTACAGGCGCAGGCCGCGCACGCCAAACCCGGCGCGCGCGCCGAAGCCGCGGGAGCTGATCTGCAGGTCCTGCGCGTAGTTGTTGCGCATGTTCACCACCAGCCCCGGCACCCGCGACATCACCTCGGACAGGTTGACCATCGGCCCGGCTTCGCGAAGTGCATCGCGCTCGACCACGCCGATGGCGTAGGGCGCTTCCTCTGCGTTGCGCTGTACCACCGAGCCGGTGACGGTTACCTGGGCAGCAGGCAGGTCCTGTGATCGCACGGGCGTGCACAGGGCCAGCATCGCCAGGGCGAGCGGGCTGAGTGGGGGCAGGTTAGGCAGCATGGCTCGCATCAGACACCGCCCAGCCTGCGCCTGCCAGCCGGCGAAAACCCCTGCCCGGTGCGCCAGGACGGAACACTCAGGCGGTTCAGTGTCCCTCCGGGCCACCCCAATCCGACAGCGGCGCCACCGGCGCGGCCGGGTAGCGTGGGTGTGCCGCGCGCTTTGGGCGCCCGCAGACGACCCAGCACAGCAATTGCTCACTTTCGCCACAGAAGGCGCGGCACACCGCCGGGTCGTCGACCGAGGCGCCGCTGAGCGTCTTGGCCCCGTAACCCATCAGGTGCAGCGCGTTCAGCAGGTTCATCAGGCCGGCGCCCGCACACAGCAGTTGCTCGCGCAGCGGCACCTCCGGGTGGCCGGGCTGCCAGCAGCCGACCAACGCCAGCAGCGCAGGCCCGTTGAAGGCCCGCTCGCGGGCCCGCTCGACGTCGGCACCGGCCAGGCCGCGCTCCCGTGCGCCCGTGGCGAACAGTTCGCCCAGCGCCGCCCGCTGCGAAGCCGCGATGTGGACGAAGCGGAACGGCCGCAGGCCACCGTGGTCCGGTGCGCGCAAAGCCAGTGCGGCCGCCTGCGCAAGTTCCTCGGCCGTGGGGCCTGGCTCGGCCAGGTGCTTGGGGCCGACAGAAAAGCGCGAGGCGAGTGCGGCCAGCCAGATGCTGCTGTCAGGGCCGCTGTCTGGCCGCTCCTCATCCATGCCGGCCCCCTGGCGCGGCGGCGCGCGTGCATACTCGTCGCACCGAACGCCTGGCACCCAGGCGGCGTAGATCAGCGAGGTGAACCATGGCGTTGACACATGCCCGTGAACTGGAGGTGATCAATGTACGCCCGCTCGGCCCGGCCCTCACCGGGACCCCCACCCAGAGCCTGCTGAAGCGCCCGGGGCTGCAACTGATGCGCCTGGTGCTGGCCCGGGGCCAGCATGTCGCCGAGCACCAGGTGGCGGGGGCGATCATCGTGCAGGTGCTGGAAGGCTCGGTCACGCTGAGCACCCCAGGTGCGACACTGGCGATGGCCGCTGGCGAGCTGGCCGTGCTGCCCGGCGGCGAGCCGCATGCGCTGGACGCGACGGCCGATGCCAGCCTGTTGGTGACCCTGCTGGGCACCCCCTGAGATGGGGCACCCGGTGCCGGCGTACCGGCCCCACCCGCCGAGCGGGTGCTCAGCCGGCTTGGGAGCGGCCCGGCGCTCGGCTGAGTTGGAGCACCCGGTGCCGGCGTACCGGCCCCACCCGCCGAGCGGGTGCTCAGCCGGCTTGGGAGCGGCCCGGCGCTCGGCTGAGACCACCGCCCCACCACCCTGGACCATGCACCCATGAACATCGAGACCTTCGACCAGTTGCTCGCCGCCGCGCGGGCCCAACCGACCCCGCAGCGCCTGCTGATGGTCTTCGCTGGCGCCGAGTTGCCGGCCGACGCCAGCCCGGCGCAACGTGCGGCCTTCGAGGCAGGCGCGGGCGGCGAGCTGACACCGCTGATGTGCGTCGACAAGAGCCCGTCAGAACTCGCCGACTTTGCTGCCCTGTGCGAGGAGGCACAGCGCATCGGCCCGCCCTGGCAGCTGGTGTTCGCCGCCGCCCTCTCCGGCCGGCCCGGCCAGCTGCTCGACGAGCAGGCGGCCGAGGCGCCGCTGCAGCAGATGGTGGAAGCGGTGCGCACCGGCCGCCTGGCCGGCCTGATCCCGTTCGACACCCAGGGCAACGCGGTCCAACTGGCCTGAGGTGAAGCCGGGAACCTGCGCATGGCCGGTATCGCGACAGTCGGCGTTCGGCCATCACCGCTCCCTCATATGCATCAGGCGAAGGACTGATCAAGACTGGGCGCGGTCATTCGCTGTCGGCGGCCTGAATGTCACCGGGGTCGATCACCGGACATTCGTCGGCCCACGCCCCGTACGCCCGCTGCGCCTCCGTCACCGGTCGCTCGACCGTTGCCGGCTCGCGTACGACTCCCTGCGCCCGAGCTGGTCGGCGGCACTCGGCCCAATGCCGCCTCTCACTCGCGGCGAGCGCGGAGCTTCGTCAGATTACCGCGCCTTCGCTGTGGCTGCCCTCTTTCGCTTCGTAGCTCCTGGTTCTTCCTGTTGACGCAAGTGCTTCCATGTAGTCCATTGGGCAAGACTCGCGACCCTGGATAGAGCCTTGAGCCGAGCGGACGTGGGAGGGAGATGAATGAGCCACATTCAACATGAGTTGGCGCAACAAGTTTTGGAGTTGATCGGCGTTGAGCCGTCTGCGCGACGCCTCTTCACCTACCAGTCCTTGTCGGCTGAGCTCAAGAGAGAGCCCTCGACGGACGGTAGGGCCATGGCCCAGGTTTGCAATCTCTTAGATGCGGCCGCTGCGCTCGCCGGAGTCCCTCTCTATGCGCTCGTCCGGGTACGAAATAGCAAAGGCTATATCAACCCCATGGCGTGGCGCAGAGAGGTGCCAGATTGGGTGCGAACCGCAGTGATTCGGTGCTCAGAAGCACATGAGTTCTCTGATGGCGATGTGGCTTCAATAGAGAACGCGCTTGTGCAATTGAGGGGCCTTGGGAATCGAGCAGCCTGGAAGACTGTTAACGAGGCACTTGGACGGGATGAAGTACTTAGGCGGATCACTCAGCCAGAGCGCGCCAACGATGCCAACAATGCAATCGATGACTTGGGCGCCGACGATCCAGCACAAAAAACCGCGACAGCAATTCACTATCAACGCGACATCGCAGTACGCCAGCGCGTTCTTGCGATATCGAATGGGCACTGCGAATTGTGTGGCGAGAGAGGCTTCTTGAAATCCGACGGGGACTCATACGTCGAAGCGCATCACATCATCGCCTTGGCAGCTGAGGGGGCCGATAGAGTCGAGAACGTTGTCGCGCTCTGCGCGAACCATCATCGGCAGGCCCACTTTGGCGTTGACCGCGACCACTTCGAGCAGCGCCTCATAGAGATTGCAAGAAGTGCAGATCGAAAGAGCAGATTCCAACGAGCCTGAGCGTAGCTGCCCGATGCTCGAAGCGGAGCCATGACACTGGTCCCCACAGCCGAATGGCCACGAAACGTGAGGGGGCGGATGACGGCTTTCACCTCGCCGCGGCTCGCGACATGATGCCGCCAACCGAGGCGCGAGGTTTCTGGAGGGGGCAACGAGCATGGCGCGGGCAATCGTGACATCTGGTCAGCGAGCGAACCCCGCTGGTGGCAGTGCCACGGCGGGCGGCGTCAGCTTCCAAGCTCGGGTGACCGCGATCGCTGCGATCGCCCTCTTGCGCGGGCAGCCGCTAGGCTGGCTCTCAGAGGTCGAGCGCGACATCCCCAACGAGCTGCTGGCTGAAACAAACGGGCCCGGCGACGATTTGCGCTTGGTTCTAAGGACCGGCGCCATCGTCGAAGCCCAGATCAAGAAGGGCTTGAACCGCGGGCCGGACTTGTGGGATGCGCTACTGGCGTTGGCACGCGCCATCCAAACGAAGTCGATCGGGTATGGCGTCTTGGCCGTGGACTTCGAATCTAGCGCCACCGTTCGTGCCGAACTCGCGCAAGGAATTCGGCGCCTTGGTGATGGGCGAGATGATGCGCTCAAGGACATCACCGAGGACTTCAAGCAGCGCTTGGAGTCCGGTGGTCTCGGCGTGCAAACCATATGCAGTCGATTGCGAGTCGTCGTCTTGCACTGCGCGGAAGGCGACGCCGCTTCAGAGATGGCGGCCAAGGCCGAGCTTGCTCACATATGCGCCGACTCCGCTGCTGTCGACCACGCTTGGCTGGCGCTTTCGACAGCAGCGCAAAAGCTGATGGTGGATCGGGGACGCTGGACGCTGGTTCAGGTCAAAGGCGCGTTGCGGGCGCACGGCGTTGCGCTACGGCCAGGCTCCACGCCTGCGTTGCCAGCCACAAGTACAGGGTCGGGCCGCTGGCTGGCCGCCGACTCGTCGTACGCCGCGTTGGTGCTTCGCTTCCGACAGGAATATCTCGAATCCGTTCACGGAGCATCCCCGTTTGGGGGACGTGACACCGAGCTGGGGCGCTTGGACGCTTGGTTGGCAGATCCCAATGCGCCAAGCCGCTTGTTGGTCTGCGCACCAACCGCCCGCGGAAAGAGCGCCCTTCTGGTGCATTGGACAGAGCGCGTCGGCGCCGTCGCCAAATGGCCCGTCGTCTATGTGCCCATCAGCCTTCGCTTCGGGACGGACCGGCCGGCGGTGTTCTACGCGCTTCTCGCAACGCAGTTGGCAGGTGTGCTCGGCCGCAGTGTGGCTGCCCCGACCTTGGATCCGGAAGGCCACTACTTAGGCACTTCTGCCGAATTGCTGCAGGCGGCGGCCAGCCAGGCGAATCGCGTGTTGATCGTTGTCGATGGGCTGGATGAAGCCGCAGCCAGCGGATTCAATTCGACCGTCATCCCCGTCCGGCTACCGACCAACGTAAAGCTTGTGGTCAGCGCGCGTCAGCAGGCCGGAGACGACGGACCAAACGGCTGGCTGGCGAGGTTGGACTGGCAGCGTAGTGGCGTGGCTGAAACGGAAGACCTTCTATTGCTTGGCCGCGAGGCCATCTCGCCGATTCTCGCGAGCGTGGGCCTTACGCCAAGCAGCTTGTCCGACTCTTTGATCGATAGACTGATGGCGCTGACACAGGGCGAGCCGCTCCTGCTTTCGCTGCATGCCCAAGATCTCCAATCGATGAAGGCGCAGGGCGCGAGCATCGAGATGGAATCGTTGGCAGATCAGGCACCGGGTTTTGCGGCGTACTTTGCGCGAGCCTTTAACACGCAGCAGCGCGCCTGGCAAACCGCCGGCCTCCCATTCGACCAGCAAAGCGTCGACTTCACGCTGGCGGTATTGGCGGCTGCCAAGGGACCGATTCAGGGCGCAAATCTAACCGATCTGGTGAGCGGTCTGCTACAAACGCCGAGGCCAGCCTCTTCCGATTCATTCATCAAGCCAATAGCACGGTTCGTAGCGGGCGATGGGAGTGTTGACGGTGGCTATGTGCTCAATCACCCCAAGCTAGGTGAATACCTACGCGTCGGGCGCGTGGATTCGACCACACTGGTCGCAATCCACCGTGCCTTCGCCGATTGGGGGCGACGCGTAGCGCGCTCACTAACAGCCAACGTCGACTTGCCCGCGCCCGCCTATGTGCTGCGACATCACGTCGAGCATCTGGTCGACGCAGGTGGTATCACCCTGGACGACGTTGAACTGCTACTGAGCAATGGCTGGAGGCTGGCTTGGTACCACCACGAAGCGGACTACGCAGGCTATGTCGCCTCGCTGCTAGCGGCAATGGCAGCCATGCGGCCTAGCATTGAGTATGGGGGTGAAGGCCCCAGAGCGCTTGGGCTGCGGCTGAAGGTCGCTTTGTGCGTGTCAAGCGTTCGATCTCAGGCGTCCTCCGTGCCAAGTCAACTGCTAGCGATGGGACTGAACGAGGGGCTTGTTTCGCTGCGGCAGGCGATGAATATCTGCGAGCAGCAAGAGCCTAGCAACCAACTCGGCTATCTCGTGGAGATTGCATCTTATCTGCCAGCAAGCGAGAGGCTGCAGCTGTGCTCCAGGATCAGTCAATTGACTGATCCTGGAGTTCGTGCTGGCCATCTCGCCCAACTTGCTGCACACCTGCCGTCGCCACAGCAGGAGAGCGCCTTCACCGAGGTTCTTGATTGGGTAGATGCGGCACAGGACCCTGTTTCCAAGCTCAAGACCATTGCTGACCTTGCGCCGCTGCTCAGCGATGAGCAACTAAATGCCGCGCTCGCGCCAGCCATGTCGGGGCCGCTGGAAGCGGCTCATGCACCGTCGGCGGTAATCGTGTTGGCACCTGCGCTCGCGGTGCTGAAGCAACGCCAGTTGAAGGATCTCTGCCGAACCGCTACTGCTCAATGCCTACGGTGGCTGGAGCATGCCGCTGACACCCTTCTTGCCGTGGAGGCACTGGGCGAACTGGCTGCCCATCTAGACGCGCACGTGCTGCAGGGCCAGGGCCTACGCCTGCGTGCGCTGCTCGACAGTGTTCACGCAGTGCCGCCAGGCTTGGCAACGGAAGTTCGTCGCTTTGAACAGGAGATGCGACTAGCGCGCATTCGGCAAGCGCAGGCAACCCTTGATCTGCTCAGCACTGAGGATCTGACGTCCGAGTCCTATGAGGCGCGGTTGGCTCAAGCGCTGGCGCCGCTCTTTGACGTTGCCGGCTTCTGGGTGATCGAATCGATCGCAAAGGTCTTGAAACTGATCCGACCCGGATATCAAGCTGGCGTCGTCAATCGCAGCCATCAATTTGCCGATCAATTGCCATCAGCCAACAACCGCGCACACGGGCTCATGAGACTGGCGCAGGTCGCCGGTCCGGGTCAGCGTGAGCAAATCGTCCGGGACAGCCTTGCCCATGCTCGCGTTATCGAGGATGAGTACGCGCGCAGTCTCGCCCTGGTGGCGCTGTTTGGCACCCTGCCGCCTGAGCGACAGGGTCAAGAGTTCCAAGCGCTGCTGGTCGACATTGGACAAATTGGATTCTGCTTGCACACTGGCGAAACGTTGTTGAAGCTCGCTAAACACATGCCAGCCAGGCGCGACTTGGTGGACATCGGCTTACAAAACCTGCGGATGACCGCTGAGGACATCAATCGCCTCAACAGCCTTGTCAGGGTGATTCCGAAGGTGCCGCTTGAGCTACGTGAGGCCTTGTTTCGGGAGTGCTGGGAGCAAGTCATCGCTCGCCCAGCGGATCTGCGACAACGATTCGACTTCGGCATGATGGCGCGTCATGCTGGCGAATACTGGACAGAGGTTCATCTGCGCAAAGCGCTTGCCGCGGTCACCCCGGCCCGCCAGACGTGGGAGCGTGTGCATGTGCTCGTCGACTTGTTGCCGGTTGCCGTCAGGCTTGCCGCGCAGGACGTCATTGAAGCAGCGTTCGATGAGATTGGCCGACTGCAAGATCCAGTCGATCAGCTTAGGCACCTGACACAAGCCGTGTCTTGGCTGTCGGCGAGCGATCCGCATCGCAATCAACTACTCCAGGTGTGGCAACGAGCGGCCAGTTCAAGCGAAGTGAATGTCAGCATCCTGATCCACAGCTACGAACGCCTGGATGCAGACGCGCAGGTCGCTGTGTGGCCCGTCCTGAAGGTGAAAGCCCTTGCTGCACCTCAGTCCGGCCACGTGCTTGGTCGATTGTTCCGCATGACCTCCGACCTGGACGAGCGCAGAGAACTTCTCGAAGAGGCGTTTCGTGCGACCTTGAGCGTCAATGCGGATGACCGGATGCCGGTTGCAGCGGCCATCGCCGCGGAGTGTGAGACGCTCGAGGATCGGTACCGCTCGTTGGATCTGATGACTGCGTACCCGGTCGTCAAGCGAGACACGGTGCTTTCAGCGGTTGGAAGGACTGCGCCAGTGCTCGCTGAGGTGGGAACGGCTTCGTTCACGTTGCAGCTAATGAGAGATATACGGCAAAGTGCAAATTGGTGGCCATAGTCGTGCTAACCAGCGGCGGGCTGTTGGCTTCCTCAGAGCAACTATGCCGCTTGTTGTCGCACGCAGAACCCAGTACATCGGCTTTCGGCGCGAGCCTCCAGAGGCCGCTCCTGGCTGGGAACGCACCTCCAGGCAACTGCTGAGAGCTGACCCCGAATGGTTGCCAGTCAAGTTGACGGTTGACGGTCTTGTGGGGTAACAGCGTACTCGCGCGGCCGGCCCAATATTCGTACCAGGTCACGTGGCTTGATTCTGCCTCCCAACCTGGCGGCAGCGAAGCTCGGCTTTCCTGGGTTGATCGAGCGCACGACGGTCTGCCAGCCAGTCAAGAACCACAACCTCGTGACACGATTCCGTTAGTCGCCGCTCGCGTCGCAGTGCGTCCTTGTATTCGATTCGCACGTAAACGTAGGCCAGAAGTGTCGTGTTGTCCAACATCCGAACGATGTGGTCCATCGGGATTACCTGATTGGACGGGTACATTTCTCCGCCGGGCATCAGCGGGGGCGCAGCCCCATGCCGCTGCGCCTCGGCGTCGTCCGGTACCAGGAATTCTGGCGGGGCCCGCCGCTCAGGCCGATCAAGAAACTTCAGATCCGACCATACCTTGCACTCCAAAGCCGGGGAGCTTCCGAAGTTCTGGACAGTTGGATGAACGTGGACCTCACGCACCCGAACAATGTTGCCTTGAGCATCGAGCTCGCCATTCATTCGAAATCCGATGTTCGAAACGCCGACCCACGCGCGTTCAATTTGCTCGTAGGCCCGTGCTGTACTGCGAGACGACCGAATCGCGACAATGAGCGCGATAAAGCTCAGGATTGCGGCACCGCTGGCAATCCAAACTTGACGGTCAGCGGCGACAGCGCTGATCTGCTGCGCCACTAAGTCAGCCTGGTCGTGCGTTTGCTCCCTTTCCCATCGTTCATCTGCTGTCTTTGCTGCTGCGGGATCTTCCGCGATCTGAACTCGGTAGACCGCAGTGGGTGCCGCGCTCGCTGTGAGGCTTGGAGCCGTGGCGGCACCAGGTACTGCGCCAGCAGAAGTGCAGAACAGCAAAGTCGTCGAGTACGCAGCGAGGATCGAGCGCATTTGGTGTTGTCTCCCATGTTGAATAGATGCGGGCTGAGCGCAGCCCACGCACGATTCTTGCACCGCGGATGCGCGGGTGTACTCGCGCCTGAAGCGGCTGCTGAGGTCAAACTGACGAACGGCTGGTCAGGGTCGGATGCCGTCAACCGACGCCACCGCAAATCTCTTCCGTCAGCGGGCCGCCCGGTGGCAACGGGCCAGCGCCTGCAGGCCGGGCACGTCGCGCAGCACCAGGTCGTAGCCGTGCATGTCGATCAGGCCCTCGCGCACCATGCGGCGCAGCGAGCGTGACATCGATTCTGCGGTGGTGGCCAGTTGGCGGGCGATCGAGCGCTTCTGTTCGGTGAGGGTGACCACCACCGGGCCGCTGGCCCCGGCCGGTGCCTGGCTCAGCAGCCAGTGCGCGACGCGCGAGCTGACGTCCTTGGTGGTGATGTCGCGCTTGAACTCGGTGAGCCAGCGCACCTGGGCCGACATCACCGCGCCCATCGCGTGGATCAGCTGGGGGTCGCTGCGGCTGGCGATGGCTAGCGCGTCGATCGGCACGGCCCACAGCTCCACCGGCGTGCAGCAGACCGCCTCCTCGATCCAGCTCGGGCCCGACCAGGCACTGGCCACATCGAACCACTGGCCCGCGTTGACCACCCGCGTCTCGATGAGCTGCCCGTTCGGCCCCCAGTCGCCCATCGCCAGGCGCCCCTCGGCCAGCCACCACCAGGCCCGCCCATGCAGCTCGGGCGACAGGCGCAGCGGGCCGGCCGGCAGGTGATGCACCTGCACCGCCCGGGCCAGGAACTCCAGGGTGGCCGGGCTGAGTTCGGTGGGCCGGAAGGCCAACTGCAAGGAGGCGGTCATCGAGCTCATGAGGGTCTCCGTCGGGGGTGGACGGCCACTGTCGCGGTGCGAAGGCGACATGGTTTTGCCCCAGGACAAACCCACCGCGCGCGGCCACCCGTCAAGCAGCGTCGGGCGGTGTGCAGGCCGGATGCAACCGGGCATAGCTGCCGTCGAGCTCGTTGAGGATGGGCTCGTCGTAGTCCGCGTACGGGCCGGTGCCGCTGTGCGTCGCGTTCGACGCCGGCAGAAACGCGCCGGTCTGCACGTCGAACACATGCACCTCACCCTCCTCGATCACGTAGTGCCAGCCATGCAGCGTGAGGCGCCGGGCCTCGACCGCCTCGCGCACCATCGGGTAGCCCATCAGCCGTTCGAGCTGCAGCACCACGGCGCGCTGCTCGGTGCGCCGCAGGGCCTCGGGGCTGATCTGGACGGGCAGTGCAGCATCCTGGCCCAGCTTGAGCCACTCGGTGAGATTGCCGGCGCCCGGTGGGGCGCCTTCGTACAGCGCGCGGATGCCGCCGCAATGGCTGTGGCCGCAGACCACGATGCGCGAGACCTTGAGCTGCAGCACCGCGTATTCGATGGCGGCTGCGGTGCCGTGGTACCCCGCCGAGCCGTCGTGCGGAGGCACAAAGGCCCCGACGTTGCGCACCATGAACAGCTCGCCCGGGCCGGTGCCTGTGAGCAGGTACGGCACCAGGCGCGAATCCGAGCAGCCGATGAACAGGATGCTGGGATGCTGGCCATCGTCGACCAGGTGCTGGAACCGGTGCTGCACCCCAGGGAATGTGTGGTCGTGGAAGCGCTGCAGGCGCTCCAGCAGTTCGTCGGGCATGGGCTGTGACGCCGCTATTGCACCAGCGGCGTGTCGCTGGCGTCGAGCACCACGCAGTGGACCACCGCCTGGCCAGCCAGCAGTTGCAGGTACTGGCGCAGCGCAGTCACATAGGCCTGCTGGCGCAGGGCCATGCGCACGGCGCCCTTGACGGCATCGAAGCCCTGCTCGCGGCCGGGCTCGCGCGACAGCACCTCCACCACGTGCAGGCCGAAGCGGCTGTGCACCAGGCGCGGCAGCACGCCGATCTCGGCATGGCCGAACAGCTCGCGGGCGAACTCGGGGGCGCAGTCCTCGGCCGTCAGCCAGCCCAGCTCGCCGCCCTGGGCGCCGCTGGGGCAGTTGGAGAGCGCTGCTGCAGCCTGTGCGAAACCGTCGGTGGCACGGCCGTCGTGGCAACGCACGTCCAGCAGCGCTGTCTCGGCACGCTGGCGAAGCGCACGCACATCCACCCCCGGCGTGACGGCGAACAGGATGTGCCGCACCTGCACCCGCTCGCCGATGCGATAGCGCGCCTCGTTCGCGGCATGGTGGCGGCGGCAGGCCTCGTCGGTGGGCTCAGGCAGATGGATCTCGCGCTCCAGCAGGCGCTCGATAGCCTCGCTGGCGGCCTGGCTGATGGCGCCGTCCAGGGCCGGCGGGTCGGCCGCGTCGAGCAGGCCGGCCTGCTGAGCCGCCTGGCGCAGCAGCTCGGTGCAGGCGCGTTGGCGCAACTCCTCCGCCGGCAGCTCGGCGCCGTCGGCGTGCAGGGGCTGGCCGTTCACGCGGGCGGTGGTGTCGATGGCATGGCTCATGGCGTACCCCTCACAGCGTGCGGCGCGTCGTGTTGTGGCCGGCCGGCAGGTTGAGCCTGCGGGCGCGCACCACCTGGTAGGGGCGCAGCAGATAGGCCACCGAGGCGAAACCGCTCCACACGTGGACCAGGCGGCTGAACGGGAACAACAGGAAGATCGTCATGCCCAGCAGCATGTGCGCCTGGAAATGCCACTCGGTGCCGGCGACCAGGCTGGCGTCCGGCCGAAACATGACTATGCCCTGAAGATAGCTGGCCAGCTGAATCATTGTGGTGGGGTTGTTCACGTGGTGTAGCGAACTGGGCAACGTCGACAGCCCGATGGCCAACTGGACCCACAGGATCAGCAGAATCGCCAGATCGGTGCGGTGGCTGGTCAGACGAATGCGCGGATCGAAGATGCGCCGGTGCAGCAGCAGGGTCAGGCCGACGAAGCACAGCACGCCGGCCACTCCACCGGCCACGACCGCCAGCAGTTGCTTCTGCGGCGCCGTCACAAAGATTTCGTACACCGCATGCGGGGTCAATTGCCCGAACAGGTGCCCGAAGAACAGGAACAAGATGCCGCCGTGGAACAGGTTGCTGCCCCAGCGCAGTTGCCCTGTACGCAGCAGCTGTGAAGAATCGCTCTTCCAGGTGTACTGGTCGCGGTCAAAGCGCGCCAGGCTGCCCATGAAGAAGACCGCCAGGCACAGGTACGGGTAGACGGTGAAGAGGAAAGTGTGCAGTGCTGATGGCTGGGCGTTCATGCGCTCACTCCCGGGTTGTGGTGGTCACGGCGGACGATCTGGACAGGTTGCGCCTGGCCCGGCTTGGTCTGGCCCTGCGACGAGCAGCCCCCGAAGGCGGCCGGCTCGGCCCAGGTCTCGTCCAGCGGCTCCTCCTCGGCGATCTGCACCGGGCGAGACGGCTCGCCGGCCAGGTCGAGCAGCGCCCCCAGCACGCTGGCATAGCGGCTCTGGCGCTTCTCCAGCGCGTTGAAGATCACGTTCAGCAGGTGGGCGATCTCGCCGAGGAAGGCCGCCGCCTCGCGCGGCGGCTGGGTGGATGCGAACTCCAGCACCACCGGCAGGTGGTCCGGCATCTCGCCTTCGGCCAGGTACAGGCCGGCCTTCTCGTAGGTCTGGGCCAGGTCGATGATCGCCGGTCCGCGCTCGCGCGAGTCGCCATGCACATGCTCGAACAGGTGCAGCGCGGTGCGCCGGCCGCTGTCGAACAACTGCACATAGTCGGCCTCGGCGTCGAGCGGCTCATGGCGCGCCAGGCCCGCCATCAGCGCATCCAGTTCTGCCAGCCGCGCGGCGCCCAAGGCGCCCTCGGCGTGCAGCAACTCGCGGATCGCGCCGAGGTGCTCGCGCAGTTCGGCGTCGGGGTAGCCCAGCAGGCGGCCCAGCGCGCGCAGCGTGCGCGCCATGGGCTTGGGGGAAGAGGAAGTGAACAGGCCCATGGTCAAACCTCCGCCTTGATGGGAATCGTGCGGCGCTTCTCGCTGCCGAAGAGGCTTGTTTCGCTGGTGCCCTCGGAGCAGCCGTTGCCGAAGCTGAAGCCGCAGCCGCCGCGCACGTTGAAGGTGTTCTCGGCGTACTCGCGGTGGGTGCTGGGGATCACGAAGCGGTCCTCGTAGTTGGCGATGGCCATCACGTGGTACATGTCCTCGACCTCGTGCTCGGTGAGGCCGACCTGCCTGAGCACCTCCAGGTTGGTGCGCCCCTCCACGTGCCGGCCGCGCTGGTAGGCGCGCATCGCCAGCATGCGCTCCAGGGCCCGCTCCACCGGCGCGGTGTCGCCAGCCGTCAGCAGGTTGGCCAGGTACTTGACGGGGATGCGCATCTGCTTGACATCCGGGATCTCGCCATTGGTGCCCAGGTGCCCGGCGTTTGCTGCGGCGGTGATGGGCGACAGCGGCGGCACGTACCAGACCATCGGCAGCGTGCGGTACTCGGGGTGCAGCGGCAGCGCCACCTTCCACTCGACCGCCATCTTGTATACCGGGCTCATGCGCGCGGCCTCCATCCACTTGTCGGGGATGCCGTCCTTGCGCGCCTGCTCGATGACCTGCGGGTCGTTCGGGTCCAGGAAGATGTCGAGTTGAGCCTGGTACAGATCGCGGTCGTGCTCGACGCTGGCGGCCTGCTGGATGCGGTCGGCGTCGTACAGCAGGACTCCGAGGTAGCGGATGCGGCCGACGCAGGTCTCCGAGCACACCGTGGGCTGCCCGGCTTCGATGCGCGGGTAGCAGAAGATGCACTTCTCGGCCTTGCCGCTCTTCCAGTTGTAGTAAATCTTCTTGTAGGGGCAGCCCGAGACGCACATGCGCCAGCCGCGGCACTTGTCCTGGTCGATCAGGACAATGCCGTCCTCCTCGCGCTTGTAGATCGAGCCCGAGGGGCAGGAGGCCACGCACGCCGGGTTCAGGCAGTGCTCGCACAGCCTGGGCAGGTACATCATGAACGTGTTCTCGAACTCGCCGACCATGGCCTTCTGGGCCGCGTCGAAACCGTCGAGGTTCTTGTCGATGCTGCGCTTGCTGAACTCGCCGCCGAGGATCTCTTCCCAGTTCGGGCCCCAGACGATCTTGTCCATCTGCTTGCCGGTGATCAGGCTGCGCGGCCGGGCCGTCGGGCTGGCCTTCATCTCGGGCGCGCTCTGCAGGTGGTCGTAGTCGAAGGTGAAGGGCTCGTAGTAGTCGTCGATCTCCGGCAGGTTCGGGTTAGCGAAGATCTTCATCAGCAGCTTCCACTTGCCTCCCTGGCGCGGCTCGATGGAGCCATCGCCCTTGCGGATCCAGCCGCCGTTCCACTTGTCCTGGTTCTCCCACTCCTTGGGGTAGCCGATGCCAGGCTTGGTCTCGACGTTGTTGAACCAGGCGTATTCCATGCCCGGCCGGCTGGTCCAGACGTTCTTGCAGGTGACCGAACAGGTGTGGCAGCCGATGCACTTGTCCAGGTTCAGCACCATGCCGATTTGTGCGCGGACTTTCATGCGTTTTCTCCCTGCGCCTGGACGGCGGCGACGCGTTCCTCGCCAACCGGCGTGTCCAGCCAGTCGACCTTGTCCATCTTGCGCACCACGACGAACTCGTCGCGGTTGGTGCCGATGGTTCCGTAGTAGTTGAAGCCGTAGGCCAGCTGCGCGTAGCCGCCGATCATGTGGGTGGGCTTCAGCACGATGCGGGTCACCGAGTTGTGGATGCCGCCGCGCACGCCGGTGATCTCCGAGCCCGGGGTGTTCACGATCTTTTCCTGGGCGTGGTACATCATCACCATGCCCGGTTTGACGCGCTGGCTGACCACCGCGCGGGCCGCGATGGCGCCATTGACGTTGAACAGCTCGACCCAGTCGTTGTCGACGATCCCGGCCGACTTCGCGTCGTCCTCGCTGAGCCAGACGATGGGCCCGCCACGGCTGAGCGTCAGCATCAGCAGGTTGTCGGTGTAGGTGGAGTGGATGCCCCACTTCTGGTGCGGCGTGATGAAGTTGAGCAGGATCTCCGTGTTGCCGTTGGGCCGGATGTGGTGCATGCCGGTCGTGGTCTTCAGGTCCACCGGCGGGCGGTAGCTGGCGAAGCCCTCGCCGAAAGCGATCATCCAGGGGTGGTCCTGGTAGAACTGCTGGCGGCCGGTCAGCGTGCGCCAGGGGATCAGCTCGTGCACGTTGGTGTAGCCGGCGTTGTACGAGACGGTCTCGCTCTCGATGCCGCTCCAGGTGGGCGAGCTGATGATCTTGCGTGGCTGCGCCTGGATGTCACGGAAGCGGATCTTCTCGTCCTCGCGGTACAGCGCGAGGTGCTTGTGCTCGCGGCCGGTGGCCTTGCTCAGCGCCTCCCACGCCTTCACCGCCACGTGGCCGTTGGTCTCGGGCGCCAATTGCAGCACCACCTCGCAGGCGTCGATGTCGGTCTCGATCTTCGGCATGCCCTTGGTCACACCTTCGGCCCGCACGACGCCATTGAGCTCGCCCAGCTGCCTGACCTCGGTCTGGGTGTTCCAGGCGATGCCCTTGCCGCCATTGCCCACCTTGTTCATCAAGGGGCCCAGTGCGGTGAAGCGCTTGTAGACGTTCGGGTAGTCGCGCTCCACCACCGTCATCTGCGGCGCCGTCTTGCCGGGCAGCAACTCGCATTCGCCGCGCGCCCAGTCGTGCACCTCGAAAGGCTGGCCCAGTTCGCCCGGGCTGTCGTGCATCAGCGGGGTCAGCACCAGCTCCTTCTCGACGCCCAGATGGCCGACGCAGACCTCGCTGAACTTCTTCGCGAATCCCTTGTAGATCTCCCAGTCGCTGCGCGCTCCCCAGGCCGGGTCCACCGCTGTGGACAACGGGTGAATGAAGGGGTGCATGTCGCTGGTGTTGAGGTCGTTCTTCTCGTACCAGGTGGCCGTGGGCAGCACGATGTCCGAGTACAGGCAGGTGGTGCTCATGCGGAAGTCCAGCGTGACCAGCAGGTCCAGCTTGCCCTCCGGCGCCTTCTCGTGCCAGACCACCTCAGACGGCTTCGCATCCTCGCGGCCCAGGTCCTTGCCCTGCACGCCATTGCTGGTGCCCAGCAGGTGCTTCAGGAAGTACTCGTGGCCCTTGCCGCTGGAGCCCAGGATGTTGGAGCGCCAGACGAACATGTTGCGCGGCCAGTTGCTCGGATGGTCGGGGTCGGTGCAGCTCATCTTGAGCGTGCCGTCCTTCAACCCGTGGACCGCGAAGTCCTTCGGGTCCATGCCCGCGGCCTGCGCTTCACGCACCACCTGCATCGGATTGGTCTGCAGTTGCGGGGCCGACGGCAGCCAGCCCATGCGCTCGGCACGCACGTTGTAGTCGATCATGCTGCCGGCATACATCTTCTTGTCGGCCAGCGGCGAGAGCACCTCCTCCATGCCCAGCTTTTCGTAGCGCCACTGGTCGGTGTGGGCGTAGAAGAAGCTGGTGGAGTTCTGCTGGCGCGGCGGGCGAATCCAGTCCAGCGCGAAGGCCAGCGCGGTCCAGCCGGTCTGCGGGCGCAGCTTCTCTTGGCCCACGTAGTGCGCCCAGCCTCCGCCGGATTGGCCGATGCATCCGCACATCATCAGCATGTTGATGACACCGCGGTAGTTCATGTCGCTGTGGTACCAGTGGTTCATCGCCGCGCCGATGATGACCATGGACTTGCCGTGCGTCTTGTCGGCGTTGTCGGCGAACTGACGCGCCACGGTGATGACCTGCTCGCGCGGCACCCCTGTGATGCTCTCCTGCCAGGCCGGTGTGTAGGCGGTGTTGTCGTCGTAGCTGGCGGCGGCGTTCTCGCCGGGCAGGCCACGCGGCACGCCGTACTGGCCGGCCTGCAGGTCGAACACTGTCGCCACGACGGCATGCCGCTCCTCGCCGGCTTTGCCCAGCTTCACACGGCGCACAGGCACGCTGCGCACCAGCACGTCGCTCTGGGTGTTGTGCTGGAAGTGAGCGGTGGCCACGCCCCCGAAGTACGGGAAGCCGACCTGCGCGGTTTCCACGCCGGGCTGCTCACTCTCCAGCACCGACAACTGCAGCTTCACGTCACGGTCGTTGCGGGCCTCCTTGGATTCGAGGTTCCACTTGCCAAGGTCGGCGCGGCCCTCCGGGCCCCACCGGAAGCCGATCGAGCCGTGCGGCAGCACCATGGTGCCCTCGGCGTCGAAGGCCACGGTCTTCCAGTCCGGGTTGTTGGCGGCGCCGAGCTTGCCGTTGAAATCCGACGCGCGCAGGTAGCGGTCCGGGACCATCACGGTGCGGCCGTCCGGCAGCGCCTGCTCCTTCATCAAGACCAGCATGGGCAGGTCGGTGTAGCGGCGCGCGTAGTCGTCGAAGTAGGTCGACCGCTTGTCGAAGTAGAACTCCTTCAGGATCACATGGCCCATGGCCATGGCCACCGCCGCGTCGGTGCCCTGCTTGGGGTGCATCCACAGGTCGGCCAGCTTGGCCACCTCGGAGTAGTCCGGCGTCACCGCCACGGTCTTGGTGCCCTTGTAGCGGACCTCGGTGAAGAAGTGCGCATCCGGCGTGCGCGTCTGCGGCACGTTGGAGCCCCAGGCGATGATGTAGGTGGAGTTGAACCAGTCGGCCGACTCCGGCACATCGGTCTGCTCGCCCCAGACCTGCGGGCTGGCCGGTGGCAGGTCGCAGTACCAGTCGTAGAAGCTCATGCAGACGCCGCCGATCAGGCTCAGGTAGCGGCTGCCCGCGGCGTAGCTGACCATGCTCATCGCCGGGATCGGCGAGAAGCCAATGACGCGGTCCGGCCCGTGCTTCTTGATGGTGTAGACGTTGGCCGCCGCGACGATCTCGTTGACCTCGTCCCAGCTGGCGCGCACGAAGCCGCCCAGCCCGCGCACCTGCTGGTAGTCACGGCGCTTGGTGTCGTCCTCGACGATGGAGGCCCAGGCGGCCACAGGGTCGTTGGCCTGGCGGGCCTGGCGCCAGGCCTTCAGCAGCCGGCCGCGCACCATCGGGTGCTTGACGCGGTTGGCGCTGTAGAGGTACCAGCTGTAGCTGGCGCCGCGGGCGCAGCCGCGCGGCTCGTGGTTGGGCATGTCCCATCGGGTGCGGGGGTAGTCGGTCTGCTGGGTCTCCCAGGTGACGATGCCCCCCTTGACGTAGATCTTCCACGAGCAGGAGCCCGTGCAGTTCACGCCGTGGGTGCTACGCACGATCTTGTCGTGCGCCCAGCGGTTTCGGTAGGCGTCTTCCCAGGTGCGGTCTTCACCCGTCGTCTGGCCGTGGCCGTCGGCGAAGCTTTCCTTGGGCTGGGCGAAGTGGTTCAGTCGGTCGAGAAAGTGACTCATGTTGTGTCCCTCAAGGGTTCTTCACGTAGGCGTTGGTGCGCAGGTAGAACCACCAATTCAGCACCAGGCAAAGGGCATAGAAGACCGCGAAGCCGTACATCGCGAACTGCGGCGTGCCGGACTTGATCTGGTTGCCAATGACGATGGGGGCGACGAAGGCGCCGTAGGCCGCGATGGCCGAGGTCCAGCCCAGCACCGGGCCGGCCTGCTGCCGGTCGAAGATGACGCCGATGGTGCGGAAGGTCGAGCCGTTGCCCACCCCGCTGGCGAAGAACAGCACGATGAACAGGCCGATGAAGGCCGGGAAATACTGCTCCGGCGTGGCAGAGCCGTAGGCCTGCATCATCACGTAGCCCACGGCCACCGAGGCGGCCACCATCACCGCCGAAATCACCTGGGTGACGATGGAGCCGCCGAGCTTGTCGGAGATCCAGCCGCCGATGGGCCGCACCGCCGCGCCGACGAACGGCCCGATCCAGGCGTAGGTGAAGGCAGAGGGCGCGTTCGGGTTCTTCAGCGTGTGCTGCAGCACGCCGTTCGCGTCCGGCACGTGGCTGATGCCGAAGATCACCGTGATGGACAGCGGCAGCGCCATCGAGAAGCCGATGAAGGAGCCGAAGGTCACGATGTACAGCGCCGTCATCGACCAGGTGTGCTTGTCCTTGAAGATGGCGAACTGCTTGGCGATGTTCTCCTTCATCGGGCCGAAGGCGGCGAGCTTCATGATCAGCAGCGCGCTGAGCACATCCAGCGGGATCGCCACCCACATGCTGATCAGGCCCAGGCCGGTGGGCTTGGGCAGGTACAGGTACAGCCCGAGGACCGAGGGCACGAAGGCCAGCGTGTACAGCCAGATGATCTTGGCAAAGGCCACCGGCGGCGAGCCGGTATCCGCCGAGACCGTCTTCAGGTTGTTCATGCCGAACCAGCACAGGATGGACAGCGGCACCAGCGACAGCATCCAGGCGAAGCCGGCGTTCTGGATCCAGGTCGGCGTGCCGGCCTTGATCTTGCCGAGGATCCAGCCGCTGTCCTTCACCAGCGTCATCGGCTCACCGCCGATGGCACCGAACAGGCCCACCGTCATCACCAGCGGGATCACCACCTGCATGGTCGTGACGCCGAAGTTGCCCAGCCCGGCGTTCAGGCCCAGCGCCGTGCCCTGCAGGCGCTTAGGGAAGAAGGTGCTGATGTTGGACATCGAGCTGGCGAAGTTGCCGCCACCCACGCCGGACCACAGCGCCATCAGCTGGAAGACCCACAGCGGCCAGTCCTTATGCTGCAGCGCGATGCCGGTGCCGAAGGCCGGCGCCAGCAGCATCGCGGTGGTGAGGAAGATGGTGTTGCGCCCGCCGGCCAGGCGGATCAGGAACGACGCCGGGATGCGCATGGTGGCGCCGGCGATGCCGGCGATCGCCGTCAGAGTGAACAGCTCGGCCTGGGTGAAGGGGAAGCCCAGGTTGAGCATCTGCACGGTGATGATTCCCCACATGCCCCAGACCGCGAAGCCGCACAGCAAGGCGGGCACCGAGATCCAGAGGTTGCGGTAGGCGATCCTCTTGCCGGTGGATTCCCAGAAGGCGTCGTCTTCTGGGCGCCAATCCTGGATGTCCGGGCCGCTGGTCTTGTTGTTCATGAACAATCTCCGTTGTGCATTCAGCGGGCAAAGGACCGCGAGAAGGGGGACGCGGGGGCATGGCTGCCCATGACTTCGGTGCGGCGCACTTCGGTCCAGTACATCCAGATCAGCGAGACCCAGACCACGCCGTACATCAGCATGAAGGCGCTGGAGCGGATGCCTGTGAGGTCCATCAATGCGCCGAACATGATGGGCAGCACGAAGCCCCCCATGCCACCGGCCAGGCCGACGATGCCGCTGACGGTGCCGATGTTCTGCGGGAAGTCGTCGCTGATGTACTTGAAGACGCTGGCCTTGCCGAAGGCCCAGGCGATGCCCAGCGCGAACATCAGCGCGGTGAAGGCATAGACGTTCAGGCCCACGTGGAAGGTCTTCGCACCGTCCACCGTCAGCACGGTGAAATCGGTCTGCGGGTAGCTCAGCAGGAACAGGATGATCCAGCTCGCCCACATGACCCACCAGGTCACGCTGTGGGCGCCGTACTTGTCCGACAGCCAGCCGCCGATGGCACGCAGCACCCCGCCGGGCAGCGAGAAGCACGCCGCCAGCAGCGCCGCGGTGCGGATGTCCAGCCCGTACTCGCCAACGTAGTACTGCACCATCCACAGGCTCAGCGCCACGTAGCCGCCGAACACGATGCTGTAGTACTGGCAGTACTTGATGACCTTGGGGTCCTTCAGCGCCTTGAGCTGGTCCATGAACTTGACGCTGCTGGGCACCTGGTGGGCCGGATCGCTGTGGCTGAACAGCCAGAAGAGGATCACGGTGGCCAGCATGATGGCGGCGTAGACCTGCGGCACCATGGTCCAGCCAAACGCCACCACCAGGCCCGGTGCGACGAACTTGTTGACTGCCGCGCCCGAGTTGCCGGCGCCGTAGACCCCCATCGCGAAACCCTGGCGCTTCTTCGGGAACCAGCGCGCGACGTAGGGGGTGCCGACCGAGAATGAGCCGCCGGCCAGGCCGACGAACAGGCCGATCACCAGGAAGTGCCAGTACTCGGTGGCGTAGGCCATCAGCCAGATCGCCGGCACCGTGGCGGCCATCAGCAGGGCCATCACGATGCGGCCGCCGTAGCGGTCCGTCCAGATGCCCAGCGGCACGCGGACCAGCGAGCCGGTCAGCACCGGCGTGGCCGTCAGCAGGCCGAACTGGGTGGCGTTCAGGCCCAGCGTCTTCTTCAGGGGGATGCCGATGACACCGAACATCATCCACACCATGAAGCAGACGGTGAAGGCGAGCGTGCTGACGATCAGCACCGACAGCGCCTGGCTTTGCTTGCTCATGTCGATTCCTTTTCGAGACCCATGTGGGGCATGGGGGCATCGTAGGAATCGCACTGCCCGGGCGGTATCCACCCGAGGAACGTCAGCCGGGCGCCGGAGGAACTAGGCCGCCACGGCGGACCATCCGCCGAAAGAACTACCCCGGCCGCTGATCGGGCCGGGTTTGCGCTGCGTCAACGCAGGTCGTGCTGGTTGGCGATGACTGCCAGTTGAACGCGCGAGCTCACGTCGAGTTTGCGCAGCAGGTGCTGCACATGGATCTTCACGGTCGACTCGGCGATGTCGAGCTCGCGGGCCACCTCCTTGTTGCTGGCGCCGCGCGCGACAGCCCGCAGGATCTCGGTCTCGCGGGGCGACAGCAGGGCCAACGGCGACGCTGGAGTGGCCGGCGCATCCGCGGCCGGCGAACCCCGGAAGGCCGCCACCAGCTTGCCGGTCATCTCGTCGGCGATGACATGCTCGCCGCGCATCACCCGCCGGATCACGGCCGAGAGCGCGTCGCCCTCGATCGTCTTCAGCAGGTAGCCGCAGGCTCCGGCGCGCAGGGCGGCGGACAGATCGGCTTCGTCCTCGCTGACGGTGAGCATCAGGATTCGGGTGGCCGGCAGCGCGGCCTGCAGCGCCGGCAGCGCGTCGACACCGTTCACGCCGGGCAGGTGGTTGTCCAGCAGGATCAGATCCGGCCGCAACTGCTCGGCCTTGCGCTGGGCCTCGCCAGCGTCGCCGGCGTCGCCCACCACGTCGAGCCCTGCGTCGCGGGCCAGCAGGGCGGTCAGGCCACGGCGAAACAAGGTGTGGTCGTCGACCACCAGGATGCGGATGCGGGCAGCGGCGGTCATCGGCTCAGTTCAAGGCAACGTAGCGGCTCGCGGGCGCCGCGGGCGGCTGGGACACATTGGCCACCGGCGGCAGCACCAGGCTGACGGTGGTGCCCGAGCCCGGCTGCGAGCGGACCTCCAGCGTCGCGTGCAGGCGTTCAGCGCGCTCGGCCATGATGCCCAGGCCGACGTGGGTCTCGCCAGGGCCAGGGACGCCGGCATCGAAGCCGACGCCGTCGTCGCGGACCACGAAGCGCCAGACGGGCTGACGCCATACATCCAGCCAGACCTCGCTGGCCTTGGCATGCTTGCGCACATTGGACAGCGCCTCCTGCACGATGTGCAGCGCCTGGATCTGCATGTCCGGCGGCAGCGGCAGGCCCTGGCCGTGCAGCGCCAGGCGGGTGGCGATGCCCGTCTGGTGCTCGAACTTGCGCAGCGTGGTGTGCAGCGCGGGCTCGATGTCCTCGGTGTTGGTGCGGGTGCGGAAGTGCATCAGCAGCTCGCGCACGTCGCCATGGCTCTCGCGCACGCCCAGCTCGATCTCGGCCAACACCTCGGCCATGCGTCCCGGGTCGCCCTGCTCCATCGCGTCACGCATCAGCTGCACCTGTATCTTCAGGAAGGCCAGCGACTGGGCGATGGAGTCGTGCAGCTCGCGCGCGATGAAGCCGCGCTCCTGGGCCACCGCCGCCTCCTTCTCGAGCGCATTCAGGCGCAAGTTCTCCATGCCGCTGGCCAGGTGTACGGTGAGGGCGTCCAGCAGCGAGCGCTCGGCCTCGGCCAGGTTGCGCTCGGCCGTGAAGAACAGGTCCAGCTCGCCGATCAGCCGTTCTTTCAAACGAATAGGCACCGCCACCACGGTGGCCCAACCGGCCCGCTCGCACAGCAGCTGGCTCTGGCCATCCAGTGCGTGGATGGGCACCACCTTGGCCGCAGTCTGCCCGGCGGTCACCCCGCAGTGGCAATCGCCGGCCCGGATGCAATGCTCCTCCTCAAGCATGTGGGTGGGCAGCCCGTCGGAGGCCAGCATCACGAAGCGCTGGTTGCTTTCGTCGGTCCAGCGCAAGGCGGCTGCGTCCGCACCGACTACCGCCCGTACGCGCGCTGCAAAACCCTGCGCCAGTTGCTCCAGCGTCGCGGTGTGCATCACCAAGGTGCTGACGTCGTACAGAGCCTCCAGGCGCTCGCGCTTCTCCTTCAGCTCAAACGTCTTTTCGGCGACCCGGGCCTCGAGGTTCTGGTACTGTGTGTGCAGCTGCTCGGCCATGTCGTTGAAACCCTCGGCCAGCGCACCGAACTCGTCGCTGCTGGCAGGCTGGACACGGGCCTCGAAGTCGCCCTCGCGCACCCGGCCGATGGCCTGCTTGAGCGCTGTCACCGGCTCCAGCACATAGCGGTAGCCGGTGACCACCAGCACCCCCGAGCCGAGCACCGCCACCGTCATCGTCAGCAATTGCGACAGGTGCATCAGGGCAGTGAAGCGCGACAAGTGGGCCTCGACTGCGCCCACCAGCTGGTCTATGCGCGCGACCATCTGGTGAGTGGGGCCCTCCGTGGCAGCCAAGGCCGGACCGGGCAGAACCCATTGCCGGCGGTAGGCGGCCCACTCCGACTGCACGGCATCAAAGTGCATCCGAACGGCGTCGTCCCAGGGCATGAACAGCGGCCGCTCAGCGTCGCCATGGCGCAACAAGGCCAGGCTGGCATCGAAGGACTCCATCTGGGCCGCCAGCGCCGGCCGCTCGTCCTTGCCGGCGAGCCAAGCCATGCGATAGACCTGCATGCGCATCCGCCCAGCCTCGTTGACCGCCGCAGCACCGCCGTCGAGTTGCCACGACACCCACAGCGTGAGCGCGGTGGTCAGCAGGCCCAGCAGCAGGAACGGCACCCCCATCAGGGCGAGCTTGGCACCCAGTGTCCAGTGCGTGCGCGAGCGGTCCATGCGGCACTGTAACCCTCAGAGTGCACACCCACCGCGTAGCCGGTGTCGTGGGATTCAGCGCAACGCCTCGATGGGCTGCAGAGCCAGCGCTTGGCGCACATGCCGCAGCGCGGCGAGCGCGGTGACCGCCAGCGTCACCGCTGCGGCCGCGGTGAGCGGGCCGGCCAGGCCGGTGGCTGGGCCCACGCGGTCCACGAAGCCGCCCAGGTACATCTCGCCCAGCCACGCCGCCAGCGGCAGGCCGCACAGCGCGGCGGCGCCCACGGGCACAGCGAACTCCGCCGCCACCTCGCGGGCAATGGCCAGGTGCCCGGCACCATGCAGGCGGCGCAGGACCAGCTCGGTGCGGCGCCGGCGCAGGGTGTCGGCCACCAGGGCGTAGGCGCCCAGCATCGCCACGCCTATCGCCAGGAGCGAGACGGTGACCAGCACCGTGGTCAGCTGCTCTTCCAGGCGATAGGTCTCGGCGATCAGTTCGTCGGAGGCCTGGATCTGGTGGGGCACCGGCGGGCCATGGGCCTTCCAGATGTCGTCCAGCGCCTGGCGCAGCGCCGGCAGGCCCGTGCCGTGCACCGAGAGATCCCATTGCGGGTTGTCGTCGAGCAGAAAGCCTTGCGGCAGCGCGGGGTCGCGCGCCGACTCCAACTTCACATCCTTGATCACGGCCACCACGCGGCGCGGGTCCGCCCCTTCCTGCAGCCAGCCGCCACCACCGCGCAGCAGCGCGCCGATGGCGTCCTGCGGGGCCGCATAGCCCAGCAGGCGGGCGGCCTTGGCATCGATAACGAGCCGCTTGTCGCCGGCGCCTGTGCGCAGGTCGCCAGCCAGCACGGTCATGCCGTAGGTGTCGAAGTAGCCTGTCGAGACGGTGCTGATGCGCAGCACGGCCTTGTGCTGGCTGGCGCTCACGTGCAGTTCGTTCTGGCCCTGGGTGTCCGCCCCCGGCCGGCTGCCGCTGAAGGCCCAGTGAAGGATCGCAGGGTGCTGGTTCAGGGCGGCGATGAAATCGCCCATCGGTGGTATGCGCGTCGGGTCGATCATGATGCCCAGCCACATCCTGTTGCGGGTGTCGAAACCCCGATCGACATGCAGCAGATGGTGGTGCTGCACCGCCATCACACCGGCCAGCGACAGCAGCATCAACGCACCGCCGAGTTGCAGGGAAAGCAGCCCCTGGCGGACCCGGCGGCCCCAAGGGCCCTCGCTGGCGGTGCGGCCCTGCAGCGCTGGTGCCGGCGCGCGGCGCAAAGCCATCCAGGCTGGCCAGGCGAAGGTGAGGGGCAGCAGGATGCCGACACTCACCAGCAGGCCGGCGAGCGCGCTCACCGGCAGCGGGTCGGCCACGGGCAAGGCCGGTGGCAGCCCCATCCAGTTGGCCACTGCGGGCGCCACCCACCAGGCCAGCAGCAACGCGCCGGCGGCACTCGCCAGCAGCGGCAGCAAGGCCTCCATTGCCCACAACTGCAAAAGGTGGCGGCCGTCCGCACCCAGGCTGCGCCGCAGCGCGGTCTCGCGCTGGCGCTGCAGCAGGCTGGCGACCTGCAGGTTCATGTGGTTGAACGCCGCCATCAGCAGCAGCAGCGCGGTGGCCGCCGCCACCGCGCCAATCAGCTGTCAGCGCAGTTCCTGCGTTTCCCCTTCGAAAGGCAGCTGGGTCAGTGTCAGGCCACGGAAGAAGGCCGCCTCGCGGCCCTGCCTCCACTCTGCCGGCAGGTCGGCCAGTCGCGGGCTGGCCAGGAAGGCCTCGCGCATCCAGCCGCCCACTTGCTCGACAGAGGCCCCTGCGCGCAATCGGGCGAACACGCGGCCGTTGGCCATGAAGATGGCCTGGCGGTTCTCCTCGGTCCAGGGGTTGCCCTGGGAGTCGAAGCCGACCATGGCCATCGCGTCGCCGACCATCGAGTTCGCCCCCCAGAGCGGGGCACGCGGATCGGTGTTGGGAATGACCGCCGCCACGGTGTAGAAGTTGCCGCGCGATTCCAGCCTCCGGCCCAGGGCCTGCGCCGGCGGCAGTTCGCCCCAGAGCTTGCGCACCAGGCCGGTGGTGATGGCGATGCCGTCGTGCTGGCTCAACGCCGCGCGCAGGTCGCCATGCATGGCCTTCAGGCCCAACACGGGCACCACCTCGGGATCGGCCAGCAGCAGCAGCGCGGGCTGCAGGCGCCCTTCGTGGTGGATGTCCATGCCATCGGGCGCGATCCGCCCGATGCCGTCAAGCGGCAGATGCCGTTCCTTGAGCATCGGCCCGAACGCCACTGGCGACGACGCCAGCCATGGGCTGGGCTGGCCGGGCGGGTTGCCCTTGAAGTCGAGCACCACCACCCGTTCAGGATCCGGGATGCTGGGGTCGACGTCGGCCAATGCGATCGCCAACAAGCCCACCAGCAGGCA